>JAEAME010000195.1_pt1 | contig 78538 bp, 58 predicted proteins | sample 8958731 | NCBI WGS metagenome assembly JAEAME01 (sample SAMN16933194, study PRJNA681113) | bioreactor sludge metagenome | isolation source: anerobic bioreactor sludge (Control) | place: India:Bengaluru | collected 2018-10-24
ACTTGACTTTCAACTGGAATCCCGGAAAAGTGAATTGTTAAGGATCAACTAAGTAGTATGAAACATACGTGGTGGATGCTTACTATACTTTCTATTAGTACAATCTTGATAACTTGCAAAAAAGAAGATCGCGATATTCCGACAGAATTATACAAATGCATTATTACATTAAATAACGACCTGAAGTTAAAAAAAGTAGAAAATTATTTATCAGATTCTTTAAATAATTCGATTGTATATAATTATCAAAATGACTTAGTTGAAGTTATTAAAACAGGTCCAACCTTCAATATTCAATCAAAAAACAGTTATTTTTTAAATAATGCCGGATTGGCAGATAGTTGCATCACTATTGTTTATGAACATAATGATACGACAAGGTTCATGATTTCAAAGTATTACTACAACGATAAATATAAAATAAAAGCGGACGTAAAAATAGATGATTACGATTCGGGCGTGATCACTTCTACTTCACATGCTAATCTCATTTACTCTATTAACAATGGAAATACGATTTCTATGTTAATTAATGGAATTTGTTCGTTTTATTTTGAATTTAATGAAATTGAAAACAAAATTGATATTGAAGTATTCTTAGGAGATTTTAATGGAAAAATAAATAAGAATTTATTGAAATCTACTTACACAGACTGTCCTACTTCACAACATAGTGAATTTGAATATACTATCGATGCAAATGGATATGTTGTAAAACGAATAGAACATGACTTTACTGGGTACGGTTCAGAGGAAAATGAAACAAAAAAAATAACTCAATTTGAATACAAATTTCTATAAAATATTCTGTGCCTAACGAAAGCGCAGCGCCCAGCCCGGAAATCTCGCACTTTGTCCACTCGGGCGGGCGCAAAAAGTGAAAAGTCAAAAATGAAAATTTAAAAATAAAAGTTGAGCGCCCGCAAGCTGCCCAATAATCCCGGGCCAGGGCGCTGCGCACAACGTTAGATGCAAAATTGCAGAAAGACTTCACTGCTATGATTTAATATCAAAGTCAATAACAATGAAAGCTTGGTCAAATATTCAAATTTCTCCCCAGGACCCGGAAATAGTTAAAATCATCAATATTTCAACCGTAGGCCAATTAATTCCATATCACATTCTTCAATAAGTTTTCATACTCCCTCTTGTATGTCGATTGAAAATGATTTCTCTCTCTCGTCTTATAAGACCCAAAATTATCAATATAACTTAAAACCCAATTTCTTGTTTTCTTGAATTTTAGATAATCGTAAAAATCATTTGTACCATTCTTGATTTTCGGATCAGCGCCTGCGTCAATGAGTTTTTTAATTATTTCTCTTTGATTTTTCGTTGCGGCAATCATCAGGGATGTATAACCATCCTTGTCTTTAAAATCTGGATCTGCACCATATTCAAACAGGATATCCATAATTTTTAATTTATGGGCACAGGCTTCCCTTAATGTTTCTTTGCCATACCGGATTTTCTTTATCGTTTTAAGCAAGGGAGTTTCACCAGAATTTGTCCGATGATTAACTTTTGCGCCATTATCAAGTAAAAGTTTGATAATATCGATATCACCTCTTTCCACGGCAAATATTAACGGCGTTATTCCATTTCTTTGGAAATGGTTAACATCTGCCCCGTGATGGATCAATTCTTCAATGAGAGCCAAGCTACAATTGTGCATCGCAGACAATAATGGTGTTAAACCCAGCCGATATTGTTGATTTACATTAGCTCCATTTTTGATTAATAATTTTACCAGTTCTAATTTTATGTCCTTACCATCCTTTTCATTACCACAATAAGCATCAATTGTTTCTGTCAGAGCTGTCTGCAAGCGTTCACCTTCTTGATTTACATTTGAACCAGCAATAATAAGCCGTTTCGCCAAATCCAGTTTGAGATGAGCACAGGCGATCATTAGTGGGGTTCTACCATACCCGTAATTAGCGTTTAATAGTTCTTGGACTTGTTCTATATTCATAATTTAAGTTTTAGACAGATAGGGATTTTTTTAACTTCTACAGAATTCTGAAGAAGTTAATTTTTAGACCTGTTATATTCGAGCAAATAAACGACCGGTTGTTTTGGGTAATTATTTGGGGGGAGGTTTAACGGATTTTTGGTCACAAAATTCGATCCTTAATTATTTGGGGGAGGTTCAAATATTAATTGAGGTAATGTCCAAGCGACCTGTTGATACCATTTCTTTCTTCAGTTACCTTTCTCTTTTTCGCCTCCCGTATTATGTACCCAGCTTTTTTTCGTTTAATTGTATCTTTCGAACCAAAGGGTCTACCTGGCTTTTTACCTTGCTGTTTCGCTCTATGAAGTCCCTCAAGTGTGCGTTCACGAATTAATTCCCGTTCAAATTCTGCAAAAGCTGATAAGATCTGGAAATGTAATTTTCCGGCAGCTGTTCCAAAATCAAGATTGTCACTAATTGAAATGAAACCAATCCCTTTGTCGATTAATTCTTTTGTATCAAGTATCAATTCCGTACTTGAACGGGCCCACCTGTCCAATTTGTAAACAATAACAGCGTCATATTCTTTTCGTCGAAGCCGGTTCAATAACTCCTGTTTTACAGGCCGTGTTTTCCGTGTTGATTCTATCTCTTCAAAAACATCATAATCATAACCATTCAGCTTAGCGTATTCAACCAAACGGATCTTTTGGTTATCATTGGTCTGGCTTGAGGTCGAGATTCTCAGATAAAGAGCCACCTTCGTCATAATCGTTAATTTGCTGATTTTGAGCACACAAAGTTACGCGATTAATTGGACTGGCAATGCAAAAAATGAAGAAAATATTAGCTGAAATTCGCTAATATCAACGGTTTTGGAAGATATGTATATGGCTCAAATAAAATAGATTTAACGAAGCTTAATATTGGGGTATAAATAATGGTTGTCCCAGCAAATCCAGTAGTTCCTGCAACAGGCAAATAATAAAACGCAGAACTTCCTCCACCGTGAAACCAAGTTTTATTATTCCCCGCTAGAATGTAACTGAAGATAATCATCGTAGATTTTTGCAATGGCTGAGATAAACCAAAGGAAAGACGCCAAATCTTTATTTACAGCTTTCAATTCCTTTGGATCAACCATCATACCTGTTCTTGAGAGATAATAAGAGACAAATTTTGCATATTTGTTATCTACATCAATTTTGACGATACCATCCCCATCCGTTATTTCAGTTGTTACATCATATACTTGTTTCTTTTTATATGCCATAATTTTTCTCCTCTAAATGTTTCTTTATGATTTCTCGTATAAGTTGAGATTTCGTTTTTTCTTCTTCAATTACTCTATTGATCAATCTCTTAAATTGAGATTCTGTCAACCGGATGCGTAGATGCCGGGTATGTTTTTCTTTTTCCATAACCATAAATATCATGGAAATGAAAAAGTATTACAGATGGGTGTATACTGGCTAAATTTTTTAGCCAGCAGGTCATTTCCGGCCTGTCCTATCAACTTCCTTTAAATATTACAATAAGCTAACATCTTTTATGACTATAAAAGGTTGGTGTCAATTACCACCGACCTTTAACCTCCCCATTGAAATTTAGTGACTGGGCAAAATGAATCTGGCGTTGGAGTGAATGATGGAATACCATTAGTGTTTCTTCGCCAACTTGCCTAAAAACATAATTCCCAGTATCCAGAAAAATCCTCTCCGGATCTCTTAAAAGGAACAATCCCCAAGGACTTGATTATTTGGATTGGATTGCCGAAAAAATTCGTGCAAGATCCTGCGTGCCAGTAAGGGCCAGTGCGTTGAGCATCTGACCTATAAGGGTTAAAAGATCATATACTTTTACGACAAGTAAACTGAATGAGCCCCTGTGGTCACTTTAACTTGAACTTTTTTTATGACATCATAAAATGTCAAAGAGGTTTTGTGGTTGAATAATTAATGTCTCCTATTATTCCAAAACCATTGTTATTGCAGAGTTTTAAATGTTTTTTGATTTCTTATGGCGATGATGAAAATATATGTTCTGCCTATAATAGGATTAAATTTTTATCCCCACTTGTTTTTTTTTAAAAAGAGGTTTTGAAAAAAATGATCATTAAATAATGATTTACCCTTTACTCTTTAAAATTCTTTATTTATAATTTGATAGTTACCGTGATTAATTCATCAATAAGCAGATTAACCGGAACCCCTGTCTTTGAGTGTAATCACGGGCGCAAAATAAGGCAGGGGATTTCCATTTAAAATAGTATGATAGATAATGAAAAAAGAAAAGGGATATGGATACCAATTGAAGTAATGAAATGTGCCGATCTGGATTGTACGGATAAATTCTTGCTATCTGAAATTATCTCATTGCATAAACTTAATAATGGGTGCCACGCATCCAATGAATTCTTCGCCGAAATGCTTAACATCACAAGAGGTGCCGCCTCAAAAAGGATTACCAAGTTGAGTGAAAAAGGATTTATAAAGACAAAAAAGAGATACAATAAACAAAGATGTATTGGAAGAATGATCACCCCCACCGATAAAGTAAATGTCCTTTCTGCAATCACTAAAACTCAAGGTGAAGAAAATGGTAGTTCCCCTGAGAACCACTCAGAACAATCATTAACACTTGATGGTGTTTCCCAGAAGAACCACGATGTTCCTGAACGACCAGGGGGTAGTTCCCAGACGACCATAGGTGTAGTTCCTGAACAACCAGAGGGTAGTTCCTTGGAGACTATAGGGGTAGTTCCTGAACGACTAGAGGGTAGTTCCCCAGGGAACACAACTAATACATATATTAATTCAAATATTATTAATACAAATAAAAAAACAGATTTAGAAAAACAATTACTAGTACAGGATTCTGGAGAAAATTTTGTTGAAGTTTTTTCTATTACAAATTCATCTATTGATGAAACTGAAACCAGTAAAGTTGATCCTGCTGAAGAAATGATCAATCCTACGCCGGCAGAAGCTAAATACGCAGAATTTTATACAATGGATAGAAACGAGCATAGAGATAAAATTGATTATTTATTCTTTAGTCAACCAGGTTGGGAAGAAGAAATGGCAAAATGCCAGGATATTTACTCGTATCTAAAGAAATATCAAAAATATTACTATGATCCAGAGTTTAAGATCCGGTCGTACTGCAAAGACTTGATAGTTTCGTACTATGAAAGATATTCCAACCACGAACGCCAGTGAGCGGCAGTGGATTCCCGTATCATTAATTCATTTTATATATAAATAATTCCAACCACGAGCGGCAGCGAGTACAACCGGCTTCATCAAATGGTTCTGGTTTTCTTCTTTCTTTTCCTTTTCAATTTTGAATTTTGGGATAATGTCATTCCAACGATAAGAAAATAGAAGACCCAAACCCTCCCCCCCAATTCCGCTCACCCCCCCTCCCTTTTTTGTCCATCATTTTATGATATCAAGTTTGGGTATTATAGAATACGCTGGTATGTCACCAGAGGTAATCCGGTTGGCCCAAATCACGCCATTTTCTTTGGTCGTATCAACCATTCATTTTCAATCCGGTGTTGCCACAGCTCACCAGATGAAGAAATAGGATTATTACCTTATATATACAATATAGGTTATGTATAAAATCCTCCCCAATCCCGCCCCAGATCAGCGATACCTGAAAATATATTTTAGCAAAAATTTGGAATTGTCAAATGAAAAGATTATATTTTAAAAAATAAGTCTTATTAAAAAATATAACATTATGGAATATTCAATTAGTAATTCAAAAGAGGGTTCTTATAAGCCCTATGTTTTTCTTTATGTCACCTTTATAGATAGGTACAGAGATTATGGCAGATTTGATTTTGTTGTTGATCTTGATTATTTAAAACAAATGCTTGATGAACACATCGAGCATTCCAATGAATGGGAGACGATGGGTGAAATCTTATATAATGAGGTCATGCATGATCGGTTTAGCCCCAAGGTCAAGCTCAAGAAATTTGGATGCAGCGTTGTTCAATATCTCTGCAGTATGATTGAATTTCAACAGGGTTTCAGCCTAATGATAGATAAAGGAAATGTCTTTGTTTTAAATATCGATGTTGATGACCATACCCATTCCAAATTATATCCCAATGAGCCCAAGCGATTGATTAAATACTATAAAATCCCAGATCGCTGCGAAGCTGTACTGGATGAAAATGTTACTATGAGTAGTACAAACCAGACCAGGTAGCTCCAGGTGACTGTTCAGTCGCACCGGGGCTTACTCTTATTCCCAGAACTCAGGTTTTTCCAGTACACCTCCGTTTAATGTGCAGTCAAAGCAGGGATCAGAAGCAAAACCAAGCTGATTGTACTGGTCTACGTATATATAAATTGGCCAGAGACTCGATGACAAGTTACGTAGTGCATCCATGTTGACGATCAGTTCACAGACAGGATAATAAAATGGCAGCTCCTTGGGCCGCTGGATAAAAATCCTTTTCTCATCCATCCCGACAACTAGGAAATATCCCAGCACCGGTTCCCTGGGATCATCCTGGTTGGTAACGTTGCCGGTCACCTGGTAGGGCTGTTTGGTGTAAAGCGATCCTTCGGTCACCATTAATTCCCTGACCTGGTCATAGAAGGAATAGGCGCTGGCATCGATGGTGAACTGATGGACAAGGAGGCTGTATTTGACTTGCAGGCGACGGGTTTCCGTATCCACATAATGGAGTGGAAATTTCTTTAGGACAGGTTCGGTCAGGTTAAGCGTGCTGGCAGTGAAAAATTCATTCACGTTCTGTGTTCTCCAGCATGTATAGAACGTATCCGGATCGTGAAACGGTTCGAAATAGCCATACCAGAGATAGTTGAGATAGAAATCGGAGTTGAATTCATAGGTTTCTTCCATTTGCCATAAAAAATAGTTGGAATCCTTTTCCGGGTGGTAAGTATCCACATAGAACTGCAGGCCTGCCAGGTCGTGATCCAGATCAGCCGTTTCATGGTACTTAATCTCTGTGTATACCGAATCAATTCCTACGGGAGTCTGTAGCTGCTGAAAGGGGCAGGAATAGGTCTTCCCACCAGGAGTTACGATCCGGATCCTGTATTGCCTGCCGATGACCCCCTGGATGCCTTGAGCAGAAGTGACATAGGTTCCCGGTTCGGTTTCGGTCAGCTGCTCTGCGTTCCCGGCATCATCCTGGAGGGTGATCGAACATCCCGTAAAAGGATGGTTCATCGGGGAGTTGACTTTGGAGGTTGTCGATAAATGAATGGTACAGGGCCCGGGCTTATCCGTCAGGATCCCGTCGACCACCAGCAGGCTTTCATACTTGTCCAGGTCAGGCCAGTATTCATCGATGCAGGAGGTTGCCAAAACCAGGAAAAATAAAAAGCAATATTTTACTTTCATAATGACCTAGTAAAGTTAACAGGATTTAATCCCAAAAACAAGAGATATCATAAAATATGTGTCCTGGAGAGGTAGGAGTATTCAATCATTTTGAGCATTAAGGGCAGGGCATCTGTTTGCTGTGGTATATTCAAAGATCAGATTGTTCCGATGCAGGCTGTCGTGCATATTAACTCTGTCAGATAGTGTATCGATTAAAAAGGCAGGAAACTGATCTATCAATTCATAACATGTCATCTTCGTCTCTGCCAGAAAAATAGGGTGAACAGTATGATCATCCCGAAGGCAAGGATCACCGACCAGTTGGACAGCGGAACGAGGGCCACGTTATAGGGTTGGAAGTACATACATTTTTAGATACCCGGTCTATCCTAAAAATGGATAGGCCGGATATCTTTTATGATTTGCACGCTGGGGAAAATATGCAGATGTTAACATAATGGGAGAAAATCCCTCTAGGCGTCACCAGATGAGCCCGGATTGAACGAAAATCAAATCAGGTATCTACCCATTCATTTGACAATATCTTTCATCTGGTGACACTGGGCCAATTTTTAGGAGGTGTCATTTATATCATACACCCATCACATCATTACCACCCATAATAATTCCTTTTGGTCATATATTTTTAAATCTTGAATTCTTCCATACCATACCGTTATAGCAAACTCCTCCCTTCAATAATTAAGGTAAAAAATTGATTTTTACCTCTTTTTTTCATAATTTTGGATATCTTTAAGGGATTAAATGTCTTTGTCGGCAGAATGTTTTTGTTACCACCCCATTTCCCAGTCAAATTCCCCACCCGGCATTTGTCCCTTTAAAAGTTGTTTTATGAATCAATTTAAGATAATATAGGATCCATTATTGAAAACCGAAGTGATGAAACAATTCTTCATTCTTTTAATTATCCTGTTTCTTTTTGACGTAGCTACGACACAGCCTTGCCTGCCCGAAGGCATCACATTTTCCAATCAAGCCCAGATTGATAGTTTTCAGATAAATTACCCAAACTGCACAGAGATTGAGGGGGATGTGACAATATTTGGAAGTGATATTACCAATCTATATGGATTAAATGTACTGACTTCCATCGGGGATACTCTATGGATTAGCAATAATAACACTCTGACCAACTTAACAGGACTGGATAATTTGATTTATATCGGGGGAAGCCTTGGGATTAGTAGCATTATTTCCCTGACTGACCTGACTGGGTTGGAAAATTTAACTTTTGTTGGAGGACTTGACATTTATGGCAACAATACCCTGATCAGTCTGACGGGACTGGATAATGTGACTTCCATCGGGGGAAACCTTACTTTAGGGAATAGTTACTATGGAGGTAATCCTGCTTTGACAAACCTGACGGGACTGGAAAATGTAACTTCTATCGGGGATTGCTTACGGATTCAGGACAACAAAGCTCTGACAAGCCTGACGGGGCTGGAAAATCTAACTTCTATCGGGGGGTGCCTTGTGATTGGCTTTAACGATGAACTGACGAGTTTGACAGGACTGGATAATTTGATTTATATCGGAGAAAGTATTGGGATTTGGGGTAATACGTCCCTGACCAACCTGACAGGGCTGGAAAATGTGACTTCCATCGGAAGACTTGAGATTTATAGCAACTATGCCCTGACCAGTCTAAATGGGCTGGATAATATGGCATCCATTGGGGGAAAGCTTATTATTGAATACAACAACTCCCTGACTAGCTTAACAGGACTGGATAATTTGATTTATATCGGGGGAAACCTTGGGATTATAGATAATACATACCTGACCAACCTAGCAGGGCTGGAAAATGTGACTTTTATTGGGGGCCTTGAGATTTGGGGCAACAACGCCCTGACAAGCCTGACGGGATTGGATAATGTGACTTCCATTGGGGGAAACCTTGCTATTGGGACTAGTTACTACGGAGGTAATCCCGCCCTGACCAGCCTAACGGGACTGGAAAATGTGACTTCAATCGGTGGGTACCTTCGGATTTGGGACAACAACGCCCTGACCAGCCTAATGGGACTGGAAAATGTGACTTCAATCGGTGGGTACCTTTGGGTTTGGGACAACAACGCCCTGACCAGCCTGACAGGATTGGATGACTTAGATGCTGCTTCAATTGTAAATTTAACAATCAATTCTAACTTTTCGTTATCAACCTGTGATGTGCAAAGCATTTGTGATTATCTGGTAAGTCCAAACGGCACAATTGAAATCTACGATAATGCCATGGGATGCAATAGCCAGGAAGAAGTGGAAACGGCGTGCTGGGAGGAAATGGAGGAGAGTGGCACAGCAGAAAATCACATCAACATTTATCCTAATCCGACATCCATAACCATCATCATAGAAATACTCGCCAAACCGCCTAAAAACACAAATCTGACCATCTACAACATAAATGGTCAGCAACTCATAACACGCAGGATAACAGAACAAAAAACTGATATTGATATTAGTGATCTAAGGAGTGGCGTTTATTTTGTGCGGATACATAATGATCAAGCGGTAATGGCGGTGAGGATCATTAAACAATAAGATTCATTTCATTGGTTCTAATTCTTGTTGAATGAATCTGGATTAAAACGTGTATCAATAGATCTTCCCAGAGGTTATCCGCTTGGCCGAGAACCCGCCATTTCCTCCATTGATATTCCATATATTCATCCCTATTCCGGAGCTCCCAGAACTCACCGGAACCATTATTCACGGATTTATCATTTTTAATGGTTATAATACCCCAAACCTCCTTCAAAATAAAAATAACTTGACTGCGATTTCTTCAATTTTTCTAAAATCTGGCCCAAAATTCTTTCTAGCGATTTCAGAGTATTTGTCGGTTTAAAGAATTTTCCCTTTAACGAAATCTTGTCTGGGCCCACAATTTTTGCCGGCAAAATTTTTCATTCGTCATTGATGCCCCTTCAAACAAAGGTTTGTTTACATAGATAACGGAAAGTACGGCAGGAGAGAACCCAGCCCCCACCCTACCCAGCCGGAGCCACCCATTGGATGAACACCAACTGGTTATTTAACATCAAAATCTTCTGAAACCCGCATCAATACTGAATTATTTTTACTTTGGCCCCCATTTTTTAGTGTCCGGATTTTTTTTATTGATCTTTTTTATTTATATTTCATCATATGATGGTTTGTATAAATAAAAAGTATCAATATGGAGAATGAAAATCAACAAGTATATCTAATAAGCGGTAAAGCTCTGGAGGATGTCATTAGAGGTATCATCCAAAATGAATTTCAGCTATGGGAAGAAAAATTCAAGACCGAGCCAAGGGTGTTATCACGGGAGGAAGCAGCCAGAATAATTGGCGTTTCACCCAACACCATTAGTGAATATGTCAGGAAAGGTATAATTCCAAATCGTGGTATTGGCCGCAGGATTAACATTCTGGAAAGTGATCTTGTGAATATACCAAAGAAACGGGGGTTGAACTTTGAAAATATGGCCTGATGGTAAGCTTTTACATAAAAGATAAAACCACCGAAAGAACATCCATTCGTTGTTCTATACAGCCAAAAGGATTGAACCGGTTCCATTTTACCGTTCCAAACATCACCATTCCAACAAAAGAATGGGATGAAGGCAGAATGAAGACCGGCAAGGGAAAATTGGAAAATTCCCGTGTACAGAATGATTTGAATAAACTAAAGGAAACCATTGAGAATTTCTATGCAGAATACTACCGCTACCACAGAAGATATCCCACCCAGACCGAGTTTAAGGATTTTCTCCGGTCAAATAAATCCCCTGCCGATTATTTCCTGTTGAACAAGAGGGCGAAACTTGTGGATTATATAAAAGAAATAACCGACCGCAGGGAAAATGGCCGGGAGTTATATCGTGGGCAAAAGTTCAGCCCGCAGACATTTAGTTGTTATTATTCTTTGATGTTGGCGCTGGAGGATTTTCAGAAATTCAAAAAACGGAAAAACCTGTATTTGGATGATATGACAACCATCAAAATGATCGATGATTTTGAAAATTTCCTTACCAACGAAAAAGAGATGGCCAAGAACACGATCCATAGCCGGTTGAAGACATTAAAATCATTTTTACAGCTGGCGGTAAATCAAGATTTAATACCCTATAACCCATTCAAGAAGTATAAAAAGGTGTTAACATCGGAAGACAGCGATGTCGTGGTATTTACAATAGAGGAGCTCGAAGAGCTTGAAAAATTGGATTTAAGCCATAATAAGTTCTGGGATCGGGTGCGTGATCAGTATATCCTATATGTATGGAGTGGGGTGAGAAAAGGAGATTTCAATAACCTGCTGGCCGTGGTAAATCCAACAACAAAATCGTTCAAATTCAGATCCGCCAAAACCGGTGAAGAATGTCAGATACCCGCATTTGATGCAATAAAACGAATTTGCGCTAAGTACGATTACCAGTTTCCAAAATTGGTGCACGAAACCATTGTCCTGAGAGAAATTAAGAAGATTTGTAAATTAATACCAAGCATGAATATAATGGTTGAGAAAAAGTATACAAAACAAGGCGTCACAGTTCGCGAGCATAAAAAGAAATATGAAATGGTTCATATTCATACGGCCAGAAGGACTTTGGCCACAATTATGGCGGACGCAGGTCTACCCTATCATCAGATAATGAAAATAACGGGTCATAAGAAGCTCACGACGCTACAGAAATACATTAAAAGTGATGCGGATATTGACCAGATGCTGGAGCTCGGGAATGGATTGTTCAGGAAGAGAAACCCTTTTGTTGCGCACCTTTTTGCGCACCCCCATAAAAAAACCATCGATTATCAAGGATTTAACTGAGATTGTGCGGTGTGGAGAAGATCCCTCGCTTGCGCGGGAATCTATTTGCAAACGCGATCACAAATCGCTACCTTTACAGGGCCAGTATGTTCCTGGGCCAAAGCGCTGTGCACAAAGTCGGCGGTCATTTATTAATTCAGGATCATTAAACATGAAAAAGGTAATTCTAATCACAAGCTTGATCATAACTTCAATATTATCATTTGCGCAAACTTATGTGTTATTTCCAGATTCCAATGCCTATTGGAATGAAATTGAATTTTATCAAGGTCAATGTGATCCACCGGCATATTGTAAAAGGACTTACTTTTTACAGAGAGACACGGTTATAGATGATTATTCATATAATAAAATTTACTCTAATGATGGTTCTTCGATTTCCTATGTTGGTGGATTAAGAGAAGAAAACAAACGGATATATCTTTATTACACTTGGTGCGATCATAGTGTCCTTCTATATGATTTTAACCTAAACGTTGGCGATACTATTGTCACAGCTTGCCTGGCTGCTGAATGCGATACACTGGAAAATCAATATATGACGGTTGTATCTGTTGATTCTGTATTATTACAAGACAATAGTTACAGAAGAAGAATTAATTTTGATTGGGGTCCTGAAGAGTCTTGGATTGAAGGAATTGGAAGTGTTTCAGGATTATTGTATCCATACTACTCTTGTGTCTTATGTGTCTGCTTTCTTGAACTGATATGTTTTCAAGAATATGACAACACTTTATATTTGAATGAAGAACATGTCCCTTGTTTTAATTACTATGTCTCAATCGATGACCCAGAAAAGAATGAAGATCTGTTACTGGTGTATCCAAATCCAGTCAAATACCAATCATTTGTCACGATAAGATCTGATGAAAATATAAATGCGATTAAATTATATGATATAACAGGACGAATGGTTACATCACGGCAGAAAATGAATACCAAAGAGACTCAATTGCAACTTGGGAATTTCCAGCAAGGAATCTATTTTCTTAAAGTTAATTTCCAGAACAACTCAATCCTTTACAATAAATTGATAATTAATTAACTAAACGAATGCTAATATATGCGCATCAGCCAGCCCGGGGAAATAATTTTCGATTGTCTATTCGGCATTGTCAATTTTCTATGTGATGTGACTTCGACCATTGACAAATGAAAACTGACAATCGACAATTAGATCGGCCCGGGCCAAGGCGCAGCGCTCGGGTTTCAGAAATGTATAAAACAATCTCTATGAAAAGGCTCATACTGCTATTTAGTTCTTTACTTCTCTTACCAGTTACTTATTCCCAAATTATTGTTGATACCAATAAGTTATGGGTTGATGCTGAATATCTGAATTTCGGTCCGGCATTTACAACTGCTTACAGATTTCAGGATGACACGATAATGGACGGCTATGAGTATAAGAAATTATTTCAAACCGAGGATACATCTCTGATTAACTGGGGATTAAGGGGCTGGATGAGGGAAAAAGACAAAATCGTTTATTTTAAGGATCCCGCGTGGGGTGATGATGAATATATGCTTTACAATTTTAATTTGGAGGTGGGTGATACATTCAATTTTGTAAAGTTCTGTTTACCAATAATTGTGGAGTCAATTGATACAGTCGTACTGTTGAATGGTGAGCTAAAAAAAAGAATAATCCTGGATTGTTTTGTTGATTCTGAAGAGTGGATTGAGGGTATTGGAAGCACAAGGGGGCTGACAAAGGTCACTGAGGGGATTTATGGGGCTGATTTATGGTATTGGCTGAATTGTTTTTTTGAAGATGGCATACTTAAATATAAACAATTCTATTGGGGTTATGAATGCTTTTTTAATACTACCGGGATTGATAATGACAGTTTGGAGAAATATATCGTCGTGTCGCCAAATCCATTCAGTGATTATACAACTTTTAAATACGAATTACCAGAGTCAGGTGTGATCCATTTAACAATCGTCAATCACCTTGGGCAGGAAGTTGGAGTGCTAATCCATGAAACACAACCTGCAGGTAAACACCAGGTGCAGTGGAATGTTAAAGGATTATCTGAAGGAGTATATTTCTATCATCTGACAATTAACAAACAACAGACAGTGAACGGAAAATTGATTCTGGTGAGATGAAAAAAATCCCGCCCGCCAGCGAGCAAATACCCATTTGTTGCGCACCTTTTTGCGCACCCCCATAAAAAAACCCTTGATGATCAAGGGTTTAACTGAAAAGATGCGGTGCGGACGGGGCTCGAACCCGCGACCCCATGCGTGACAGGCATGTATTCTAACCAAGCTGAACTACCGCACCACGATCCAAAGATTAAAATCATGATTTTGGGAGCGCAAAGATACAACAATAGAATGAATAAATAAAAAAAAATTTCATTCTATTTCCATACACCCGGAATCACCTCACTGCAATGCTTGCACCGCGAATTAACAACATCGTTCCTTGTAATTGTAAACCCTTTCCTCTCGATCAGCATCTTCCCGCATTTCGGACAGAACGTATTGCTCGAGGTATCTCCCGGTACGTTGCCGATATACACATAATGCAGCCCCTCAGCAATAGCAATCTCACGCGCTTTTGACAGCGTAGACTGCGATGTGGGAGGAAGGTTGGGCAACTGATACTGGGGTTGGAACCGGCTGAAATGCAACGGGGTGTCCTGAAATCCGTTCTGCCGGAGCCATTGACACATCGCACGGATCATCTCCAGATCATCCGTCCAGGTAGGCACCACCAGGTTGGTGATCTCAAGCCACACTCCTTCCTCCTTCATGATCTTCAACGTATTCAGTACGGGTTGCAGGCTACCGGCGTTGAGCATCATGTATACCTCGTCGCTGAAGGATTTCAGATCGACATTGGCCGCATCGATCACACGGCATAACTGCCTCAGGGGCTTCTCGTTGATGTATCCGGCAGTGACCATCACATTCCTGATCCCTCTTTCCTTCGCTTTTGTCGCAGTGTCGAAAGTATATTCGTAGAAAGTGACAGGTTCTGAATAGGTATAGGAAACCGAGGTGCATTGGTTCTGGATGCATTCCTCCACCACCTGCTGAGGCATGAGATCGTAGTTGCGTGTCTGGCGGGGACTCACCTGTGAAATGCTCCAGTTCTGGCAATTCAGGCACTTCAGGTTGCATCCCGCCGTGGCAATGCTGTAGGAAAACGATGAAGGCAAAAAATGATTCAGCGGCTTCTTTTCGATCGGATCTACATGCACCGCACAAGGATTGCCATAGGCGACCGTATAGAGCTTATTGTCAAAAACCTCACGGTTCTGACAGATCGACGGCTTATCAGCCGTGATCACGCATTCATTGGGGCATATCAGACATTTGATCCCCCTGGGTGTCTGGATGTAAAAGCTGGCCTCCTTGCTCCATTTCCAAAGCTTGTCCGGCGCGACCGGTGAAAGGCTTCTAACCGGGCGGATGATCTCACCGGCGATGGAATCAATAAAGGTAAAACCCAGCGCCATTCCGCAGGCGCCACAGAAACTGTAGCGCAGAAATTCACGCTTGGTCATTTTTCGGTTGTCCATGCTTAGCAGTTCGAATCGTCAGAACAAAAATACACATAAAAGGGGTTCATTTTACAAGGCACAGAGGCACAGAGGGAGAGGGGAGAGGAGAAATTCAAAAAAGCTTGTAGCTTGCAGCTTGAATTACCCCGTAGGGGTTCAAGTATTGAAGCTGTAGCCCCCACGCCTAGAATAAACATTACCCGCCGCCAGTAGGTTCATCGTGCCGAGGATCAGGCACGACCATTCGACGCCCAGCAGGGGCAACAGAAACACAGCCATAAGCAGTGCGCCAAAGGCGGAACCGGCCAGATCGGCCGCATACAGTTTGCCTGCTAGTCTGCCTGGCTGCTGGGTGGAAAGCAAAGAGGATATCTTGAACTGCACACCCGCCAGAATGGAGAAGATCATGATCAGGACAAAAAAGAAAGCATACACCACGACGGTCTTTTCCTGCATTGAAGCGATCCCTTTTACCATAAATGGAAGCAGGATACAGAGAACTGCAAAAGCAAGCAGGATCAGTGTGAATGACCGGATATCCTTCCGCGTCAGCCAGCGATATACGAACAGTGAGCCAAGGGCCAGTCCCCCCATGAAAGTCATGATGATCACTCCTGTTGCCTGATAGACATATCCGTAAATGATCTGAAATGCGATGATCAGGATGAATTCAACAGAGGCGGAAGTAAACCCGCCGCTGAACAGCCCCTGGCTGACTGGATTCATAACGGCCACGCTCAGGATCAGGAGGACAAGAGCGATGATGAGGGGCGCTGTGATCCCGGTGTGAAAATAGCTCAGCCAGAGCCGGAGCTGGTGGTAATAGGCAACGGGTTTGAAGTCCCGGTTCACCCCTGCACCGGTATCCAGACTACTGATCGTTTGCTGCCCACGGGCACTGATCAGATCATCGTTCAGATAGAACCGGTTCACATAAACGGTGGCGATGCCCAGTTGGTCAATCCTTTCCGCAATGCGGCAGGTCAGGGCCGAGTCGGACGCGAGGTAAAAATTTCGTCCACCTGGAATCATCATGACATGCCCAAAAACAGAGCACAGCGAATTATAAAGAACCGAGTTGGTTTTCAGGGCCTCTTCGCTCATGTAATTGGCTGAAGAGGCCAGCCCCGTGCAAACAACTCCGCCGTCACTCAACCTGTCCTTCAGTATGTTGAAGAATTCAACGGAATAATACCTGTTGAACTGGGCCGTCGAAGGTTCCGGAAGATTGATCAAAACAACATTAAATCGTTCATCCGTATGATGGACAAACAACCGGGCATCCTGAATATGGATATGTACCGTAGTGTCGCTGACCTGCCCGAACATCGTTTCCCCGGCCTTCACCAGCCAGGGATTGATCTCCACATAATCAACACGCCCGACAGTATACTTACGGATCTCATCCAGCGCCCCTGTCATTCCTCCGCCGATCACAAGCACCTGCTCCGGATCAGGGCACTGGACCATTGCATAATGGACCGACTCTTCCACCCTTGCCACATCATGGGTAGTGAAGAGCACCACCCCATTCTCGTATACATTCAGCTGGTCATCGGTGCGTGTCACGACCAGTTTGCCATAAGGCGTTTCTTTCTGTTGCACCACTTGCTGATCCGGAAATAGATAATGAAGTACCCTGTTTCCCGGATCGAAGCGGACCATGATGAATACCAGCAAGCCTACTATCACAAGAGTGACGTACTTCCAATTACCTTTCAGCGTAAACGACGTGATGAGCGCTGCCGCAAGATTGACTGCTATTACGATGGCCAGGCACTGGAACGTATCAAGGTAATAGACAAGCAGGAAATTGAATAGTGTGCCTCCCGTCATACTGCCAATGGATTCCAGCCCGTATACGCTCCCGATGCGGTTTTTCCCATCCCCGGCTGACAGGACTGAACACAGGATCGTAAACAAGGCTCCTGAAATAAGGCAAAAAGGAAGCAATAAGAGGAAGGATAGATAGAATACTTCGATCACGCTCATCATTTTACCGGGCATAAATAGCTGTCCTCTCAAGGAATACAGAAGAAATGCAATGACCACCGGCAAAATGCCCATCAACAGCTGGATCAACAGGATCACCCTGCCGGGATTTCTCATTTTGTCGGCCCGCCGCCCAAGAAAAGAACCCGCTCCGGTAAGCAACATCCAGTTGGCCAGGATGATCCCGTATACCAGTTCGTTGCCGTTGAAGATCACCAGGAACTCACGGAGCAGAATGATCTGTACCGTGATCGAAGTGAACCCGGCAGTCATCACCGAAAATATCAGTCCTCTTTTATTTCTGGCTATCATTTTGTATATTTGTAGTAATCTCAGTCCGGAGAGCAACATACGAAAATAAGCAATATATGCGAGTCCATAAAGTTAATATCCTGTTAATTTCCACCCTTATGATCTTCCATACCCACTGCAGTCCTCAGAACAAAGAGGGGAAGGACACCTGCATAGACCGTGAACCCTACGCTGCCGGGAAATTTTATTCAGGTCGTCCCGAAGAATTGCGAACAGACCTGAAGACGCTCTTCGGCAATGCGGTTCAAAAGAAAAATGAACATATTGTGGCGGTCATTTCTCCCCATGCAGGTTATGTTTATTCGGGTGAAGTTGCGGCCTCTGCGTTTAACCAGATCGACAGGAACAAGAAATACAAGCATATTTTCCTGATCGGCTCGAGCCATGTAAAGTACATGGGCGGGGCTTCCGTTTATTACAAGGGGAACTATAAGACTCCGCTCGGTACAGTGACGGTCGACCGTGAACTGGCAAAAAAACTGGTCGATGAGCATGAGGTCTTCACCATCGATAAGGAAGCCGACGCTTATGAGCACAGCCTGGAGGTCCAGCTCCCCTTCCTTCAGTACGTGCTGAGTGAGGATATTTCTCTGATACCCATCATTATTGGGAGCCAATCAACGCAGGTTTGTAAGGAGATAGCCTCTATTTTAAAGCCCTATTTGAATGAGGAGAATCTTTTTGTCATCAGCACAGACTTTTCGCACTACCCGTCGTACCAGGATGCCATGACCGTGGATATCGCCACTGCCAACGCCATTTTGCTGAATGATCCGAGGGAATTTCTTCAGACACTGAAAAGAAATACGGATAAGAACATCCCCAACCTGGCGACCAGCATCTGCGGCTGGACCTCCGTCCTGACGCTGCTCTACATGACAGAAGGCAACGACCTGATCGAGATATCCCCGATCCTTTATAAGAATTCCGGAGACACTCCCTATGGCGATAAGAACCGGGTGGTGGGATACTATGCGCTGGCAGTTTCCATGAAAGGCAATAGCTCTCAAACATCAGGAACATTCCTGGCCAATCCGGAAGACAGGAAGGAGCTGTTGCAGATAGCAAGGGAGACTGTTGAAAGCTATGTAAGAAAACGCACTGTTCCTTCTGTGGGCGCTGAGAAACTGACTGATGATCTCAAGGTCCACAGCGGTGCATTCGTGACCCTGCACAAAGATGGCAACCTGAGAGGGTGCATCGGGCGGTTCAATGCCGATGAACCATTATACAAAGTGGTCCAGGATATGGCAGTATCCTCCTCCACCCAGGACTTACGGTTCCCCCCGGTCAAGCCGGATGAACTCGATCAGATCGACATCGAGATCTCCGTCCTAACGCCCTTAAAGAAGATCGAAAACATCGATGAGATCATCCTCGGAAAACATGGGATCTACATTAAAAAAGGATTCGCCAACGGAACATTCCTGCCGCAGGTCGCCACGGAAACAGGATGGACCCTGGAGGAATTCCTTGGTCACTGTGCGCGCGACAAAGCAGGCATCGGCTGGGATGGCTGGAAAGAGGCAGAGATCTATACCTACGAAGCCATCATCTTCAGCGAGAAGGACTTCAACCTCAGGTGACCGGATTGCCTAACGCATACATATCCTCCTGAATGGACAGTATTCACAGTTTTTGACATCGTCCGTCTTGCGAAAAGGTTTATCCGGATCATAAATATCCTGCAGTATACCTGTGATGATCTCCCTGACCTGCGGCATGGATTCCAGCAGGTTCGACTTATCAAGCAAACTGACCGCCATCAGCCCTGAACGGGGAGTCCTGATGGAAATGATGCCGCACTCCAGATCCCCGGAGAACTCAGGATGCAACGTATGAAAAAGATATCCATAAAACAGCACCTGGAAACTTTTGGCAGCATCGGGATCAACAGCAAGCTTTTCCCAGGTTCTGACACTCAGATCGCTTTTGCGGACGCTGCCCGTTTTGTAATCAATGATACGGCATGTCTTGCCCAGCATGTCAATGCGGTCAGGCGTACCTTTGATTTTGACCTGAAAGGTCTTCCCCCTGTAGCTGATTTCTAGCGCAGCGTAGATACAATCCTCTAACTTATTTATTATCAGTATATTACCTTGCTTCTGCTGCTGATCCGTAAACGCCTTCTCCCAGTGAAGGTAATTCCTGACCAGCACTTTGGAAATATTGACGATGAGCAGGTTTTTACCAAACCCGATGTCATTTTCGGGCCAGTTCCTGCGAAAGCAATCCATGGTAAGGTCATCTACGCGCTGAAGCATTCCCTCAATGATGCCGGGGGTTACAGCCTGGTCAATGCATGGAGAATACAGGTTTCTCATCACCTCATGGATGACGGTTCCCATAGTCCGCGCATCAATGGTTTCCTGGAACTCCTCAGGGACTGGAATTTTCGCCACATACTGCAAATAGAACTGCAGGGAGCAGTTCCGGTAAGAATTGAGGGAGCTGGGAGTAAATGCTGTCTCTGCCATACCGATCAGTTGTTTCAGCACATGACCGTTTTTTTCGATAAGGATCTCATCTCTGGTGGGATGAACAAGGGGGGGCAGGGATGCCAATGTTGAATGGATATGGATATCAGGATTATAAGCAGGAAGCTCATGCATGATCTGGGTGATGAACCGGCTGTGCTCTCCTCCGCCCAGTTCTGAAGGTTCGGTGTTGTAAAGCAGGTGGATCCTTTCTGCCCGTTGCAGAAGGCGATAAAAATGATAGGCGAAAACTGCATCGTGGTCCCTGTAGGTGGGAAGGTTGAACTGAAGGCGGACATCCAGTGGAATGAATGAATGGGATTGCTTGCCGGCGGGTAACAGGTCCTCGTTGGCCGAAAGGAGGATCACATTGCGGAAGTCCAGGTTCCGGGTCTCCAGCATCCCCATGATCTGCAATCCCTTCAGGGGCTCACCGTAGAAAGGAAGCGTCATCATGCCGGCCAGCCTGCCGATCAGGTTACGAAGGGTCCTGGTCTTCATCGCGACAGGGTAATTCATGTACACCGAACGTACCCGGGTGATAAGCAGCATAAAATGGTAAACATATTCCAGCTCGATGCGGGATCTTTTCTCAGCTGCAGGCAGCAATGCCTCCCTCAGCCCTTCCAGGAGCCGCTGCAGGCATTCCAGTGCATCAGAAACGCCATTTTCCCAGGGTGTGAATAATGAACCGACATACCTGGCAAAATCCTGGCCGATGGCGCTGAATGCCTTGTGCAATGCCGCTGCACTGTAGAAAACGATATTTCTGCCGACGAGTTCGTCGGTTCCCCTTCTCACAATCTCCGGTTTGGCGGTCAATCCCATGATGTAAGGATGGTTAAGTACCCTGAAGACATCGGTGTGGTAGTACCTCCTTCCAGTCTGTTTTGTCAGGCCGGAGAACTTTTCGGCATTTTCATGCAGGATCAGAACCGCTTCGGCCAGGTCATAAACCGGTGTGTTTTTCAGAGGATACCCCATCGTAATGTTCAAATCCGTCACAGATACCGGCAGTGAGCTTAAAAGCGGCAGAAGCAGGTTCTCATCGATCAGGATCACGGCCGTATCCTCCGACAGGACCATTTGTTCCTGCCATTGTGAAAGGATCGTTCCAGCCGTTTTCACCTGACCTACATTTTTTGGTATTCCTGTGATACGGATATCCTTTTTCCCCGTTCTGAAATTTTCCTCGATCCAGCGGAAGGCTCCAAATGAGGACGAATCCTTGTATGTGCGCAGGAACTTACCGGCTTCCTGGGCAGGATCATCCAGATAATAGGCATCGGCATCCCAGTAAAGCTCCACCTTTCCAGCTGCAAAAAGATGTTCGATGATCCTTTGCTCGGCGAATGTCAAGGCATTGAATCCTGCGAAGAAGACCTTTTTCCATGGAAGCCGAGCCGATACTTCTCCAATGGTCTCCGCCAGACGGCGATATGCCAGACCCTGATAGACCCTGCGGCTTTCAAGAAGACGTTCTGAAAGAAGCGTATGATACGATTCCAGGGACTGATAGAACCGGATATATTTCAGCTGAAAAGGAGTAAGTTCCTTATGATCCAGGTTCCAAACCGAAAGTGCTTTGGCTTCACTCAGGTAGGTAAACAATGCACGGGGTGATGCAAGGTACTGGTCAATTTCGTTAAAATCCCTGATCAGGTCCTTTCCCCAATTGATGAAATCGTCAAAGGGCTGAGCGTCGTTGCCTTCCACCTGGCAGTGGACCTGATAAAGCTGGAACAGCAATTCAACAGGATCCATCACCTGCAATCCGGATAAATGCAGAATGAAATCCTCCACTGAGTAGATCGCAGGCAGCAGGACAGGTTTGTGTATATGTCCTGCCAGATAGCGTTTCAGGAACAGTCCTGCCCTGCGGTTGGGGAGCACTACACAGCACTGATCGGGCGGAAAATCCGTCTGTTGTATAAATACTTCTGCAAAACGATCGAGAAAGGCTGTCATAAGTCCGTCAGGCTTTCCATGTTCATCCATGCTTCAGCAGCTTTCAGTTGCTGATACTTGCCGATATCAAACCAAGTTGTACCCGAATGATCCCATCCCAGCACTTTTTCTGAGGCTGCCAGACAAAGATACACATCAATGATGGAAAATACATCCTGCCCCGGCGGGAAACACCCGTGTAGGGAAGCTTTTTCAAAGAAACGGGGCCCTATGGCATGAATCCCGCTGAAAGCCCGTTGCTTAAGTGGATTGAATCCTGAGATCATTCCTTTTTCCTCACCCGAATTTTCATTTTTCCAGCCACATAAACGGTCATCTTCTGTGAAAAAGAAATACCTGGACGATGACCTTTCCTGGACGCAAAGGGTCGCGATGGCACCCGAATGCATATGATGCGTCATTAGTGCACGCAAGTCCAGGGAGGTTACCACATCTACATTGTGAACAAGAAAGGATTCACTGTCACCAAGGAAGGCCATCGCTTTTTTTACCGCCCCGCCGGTATCCAGCAGCCGGTTTCTTTCATCCGAAATGCTGATCTTTATACCGAAATCGTTCCGGCTTTTTAGAAAATCGATGATCTGCTGTCCGAAATGGTGAACATTGATGATGATCTCCTGAAATCCGTATTGTTTCAGCCGCGCCAGAAGGATCTCCAGCAAAGGAGTGCCGTTGAGCGGGACAAGGGCTTTCGGCATATTCCGGGTCAGCGGATCCAACCTTGTACCCAGACCGGCCGCCAGGATCATCGCTTTCATAAGGGGCCGGAATTGTGTTGGTCTTTTTGTTTCCTGAAATAATACCGGGTGAGTACCTTTTTCAACTCCCGGTGAATGATGAGCTCCGTCATAATTTCGGAATCCGTATGGTGAGGGAACTCACGCTTTTTGGCCAGAATGGATGATTCACTCAGATCGATCTGGTAAAGAAGAGCATATAACCGTCCAAAATCATTCTCGATGAGGTGGGTGATATTCTGGTCCAACTGATGAAAAAGCTCCTGGTAAGCCATCCGGGCGTTGCCTGAAAAGGTGATCCCGATCCCAAAGCGTCCGAAATCACGGATAATCTGCTCGGCAGTCTGCAGGATAATCTCCGTTTTCCCTTTGTAGATTTCAAGATTGATTTCCATCAGATCTTTTCCGGTTTACAAAGTTTCTTTTCCTTTCGGGCAACCTCTCCGCATTTCCCGCACTGATATTTTGGCTCCATCACCTCTTTCCCGGGATCCATTTTTTCTTTGCATTTTGTTTTTCCCATAGTCTTGCAATAAATCCTGAATGAGGGTCAGGTCCTGTAAAATTTACCTGTTTTTACCCCTCCCCATTAGGTTGTATTAAGGTCTTTTATTTAACCACAAAGTAGCACGAAGTTAATTACGATGGAACACTAAGCAATTTATTAATACGAATATATCTTTGTGTACCTTGGTGGAATCCTTTGCGTTCCTTTGTGGTTAAGCCCTTTTAATCCAACAACTTCATTATAACTGCGGTTCTGCTATCCAGTTTGACTGTCCGGTATGGATCAGCTCGACTGGAACGCTAAACTTCCCCCTGATATGGTTTGCCAGTTTCTCTGCACAATAGACGGACCGGTGCTGGCCGCCGGTGCATCCAAAGCTGACCATCAGGTGGGAGAATTTTCGTTCAGTATACTGAGCGATGTGATTATCAATAAGTTGAAAAACAGCTTCAAGAAATTTCCCGGTCTCCTCATGTTCCTCCATGAACACCCTGACAGCAAGGTCCTTTCCGCTTAAATACCTGTACTTCGCTTCCTTCCCCGGGTTGGGAAGCGACCGGCAATCAAAGACATAACCGCCACCGTTGCCGCTGAGGTCCATGGGATGCGAATTTTTATAGGAAAAACTGAAAATGGACACGGTTAGCCGGTCCTGAAGCGTAACCGGCGAAGTATAGGTCCTGGTGGCCACAATATGGCGCAGGCTCTCCTCCAGCTCAGGTATTTTGACCGGCATCGACACGTTATCCAGGAACCATCGTATGTTCGCCACCGCATGAGGGATGCTCTGGATGAAATGGGCCTTCCCTTCAAAAAGTCCCCTGTATCCATAGGCACCCAGCACCTGGATCATCCGGAGAAGGACAAATCCATGAAAATACCTGATGAACTCATTCCTGTCGAAATTCACAAAAGCAGACAGTTTATCCAGGTAGTAATCCCTGAGCCTGTCCCTGAACTCCTCAGGTAATCCCGCCTTGGCCTGAAACAGCAGGGAAGCCAGGTCGTACTGAAGAGGCCCCTTTCTTCCTCCCTGATAATCAATAAAATAGGGATTATTTTTCACCATCAGGATGTTTCTCGACTGGAAATCCCTGTACATGAAGTAATTCGAGCCGGCCTGTGCCAGAAAAGCTGTCAGGGCATCAAAATCCTCCTCCAATTTCTGATCATGAAAGAGCAGACCGGAAGGTTTCAGAAAATAGTATTTGAAATATTCCAGGTCCCACCGCATGGATTGGGTGTTAAAAACTTCACCCGTGTAGCAGTACGAATAGTCGAGGTCGCGGCCGGCCACTACCTGGAACCGGATGAGGCAGTCCAGCACATGCCGGAATATCCCTTCAATCTTTGCTGAGGAGAAGATCTCATTGCCCCGGTTTTTCTCCAGGAGTGAAAAAAGGGATATGTCACCCAGGTCGGACAGGAGATAGGCATTCTGTTTAAGGTCCTCTGCATAGATCTCCGGGACGGGTAATCCGTGGGACCGGAAATGGCGTGTAAAGGACAAAAACGCCCTGTTTTCCTCATACCCATCGTGACAAACGCCGATAGCAGACAGGTCACCATTCTGCAAACGGAAATATTTTCTGGCAGAGCCGGAACCATGGATGGGTTCCATCGCTGAAGGCTTCCGGCCCGACCATTTCCTGAATAATTCCTGGAGGATCTGAATATCCACTGACACTTGATTAGGATGCAAAGTTAGGCATTTATTCAACTTTTCAAGGTCTGGATTGTTATATTCATGATCCCTGACCGAGACAATTGACGAAGAGCTGAACGAACAAATCTGGTTTGATAATAACTTTTGGCCGTTTTAATGAGAGGAGAGAGGAGAAAGGAGAAAGGAGAAATAATCTCTCTCCTCTCTCATTTCACCACAACCATCCCTCCGCCGTTATACGAATGATACTCCCCATTATACATCGCGTCGGCGCTCACGGGTCCCATCCGGTATTCCCCTTTTGATACGGCACGTACAGTGTAATAGAAATGTTTCCACTCGCGTGTGGCCGTTGTGAAAAAGGAGATACGATCATCCCGGATATCCAGGTAATCCGGAGAGCGTGCGTCTTTGATCCAGGTGAGTTCGCGTTCGGAGTCAAGCCTTGGATTCTCGATCTCGAAACAGGCGGGTAAAAGATCCGTAATGGCTACATTCTCAATCCGGTCCATCATCAATGACCGCACGCTGATCCTGACTATAATCAGGTCATTCTGTTCAAAGGTCTTTGAGCCAATGGTGGTTCCTTCCCGGGTGAAAAATGCCTTCCTGGCTTCCATGAACCTGTCCTCCTCCCGGATTGTCCCGGTTGCGCTGATCCCGTCCACCTGCCAGAAAAAATACAACATACCCTGTCCGGTGGTCTGGATCCCAACCTGCTTGTTGACCAGATCCTCACGGATGAGAAGATCTTTACCCTCAAAACGGCCGGCCTCTTTCCCGCCGATGGTCACGGAAGCTTGTACGGTTGCTTTCTGAGCGCGGTGGGACAGTTTTCCCAGCGCCATCAGCGTGAATGCACTCTCCTGGGTGGAAAGCCACGACTGCTGTTTGAGCTGCAGGGATAAGGCTCTTGAAAGCACCGGGATCTGAAGGTTATCAGGATCCACGTCCAGCAACGTGGAGAGCGTGATGGCAAGATCGCGGGTATGGGAGTAAAAACTACCGCCGAACGCCCTTTGGGAAGGATTACCAGACATAGCTAATGGCAACAGCTTCTGATAGCTGACAGCATCGCCGGTCACGAGGTAGGAGGCCGCAAGAAGGTACCGGCTGTCCTCTGTCATCTGTGAAGCCATGGGTTTGTAATGATTCATCAGTGAAACGTTGGGCGATCCGCCAAGGGCAAGAACATACAGCGAATAAAAGATCTCCCTTTTGGCTGCCACAACGCGAACGGAGTTTCCCGCTTCGTCCCTGAAATAATACTCCTCCGTTTCTTTATCCTTGGCCCTGGAGTTAATATACCGGATCATCTGGTTCAGGGCAGCGGGATCGACGGCAAAGCCTGCTTTTTTTGCTTCTATAAGGAAATGGGCGGCATAGATGGTTCCCCACCATGTCTCCTCGTCGCCGCCCGGCCAGTACAGCAGGCCACCATCGTAACGCACCATGGAATAGATCTTGCGGATCGCCTCCTGAACAAGGTAATCCGGATTATAGGCGATGAACCTGCTACCCTGTTTCAACAGCTCCGCAAGATCTGTATAATAAAGAAGTGGAAATGCCCGCGACACAATTTGCTCGATGCACCCATAAGGGTAATCGACCAAACGAGTCAGGTCTCTGTAGAATTCAGTCACAGGCGATTTACTTACCAATAGCCAGGAGGAAGAGGTTCCATCCAAAAAATCAGACATAATGTTAAATGTCTGCGCTTCATCGCCAGTGATGGCACCCGATCCCGTGATCTTCTGAAGTCCGGCCGCCGGTCTGACAGGGATCTGTACTTTATCTGTAAACCGCTCATTAAAGGCAGAAACCTGCACGTTGACTTCCCCGTGTCCGATGGATCGCCCAGCCTTGATCTCAAAGAGCACCTGCTGTTCGCTGTTCGCCGGGATATCCACCCGGAAACGATCGCTCCCTACGGCCTCCAGAGGCCCTTCCAGTGACAGGGTGGCCTCCGCACCAGCCGATCGTTCAGTGGTATTGGAGAGCATTACCGGCATAATGACTTTATCATCGGGACTCAGGAAACGTGGCAGGGCGGTACTGATGACGATCGGGTCAGCCACCCGGATCGTTTTCTCGGCCGCTCCAAACCGGTGGTCCCTGTAGGCAATGGCCATTACGCGCAAAGAGCCTGAAAAGGATGGGATTTCCGCCCGGAAGGTGCATTCACCGGAGCTGTTCGCCCTGAGTACGCCGCTCCACAGAGAGACCAGTCTTACTCTTTTACTGGTCAGGGGGTTGATCCTTCGACCCAGATCGAATCCTTCACCCCCTCCGAAACTGGACTGTTGTGCCTTCAACTCAGGGTACAGCCAGGCATACAGATCATAGGGGCTGACCTCCAGGGCCCGCTTCTGGTAAAAATAGGCGTAAGGATCGGGTGTAGCATAATCGGTGATCTGAAGGATGCCCTCGTCCACCACGGCAACGGTCACCTCCGCTCCGGGCTCGGTTTTCACAGTGACTGTCTGCTGTGTTTTACTTCGGGATGATTCCTGGGCCTGTATGATAAGATCCAACTTGTTCTCCTTTTTTTCCACCTCCATGGAGAGATAACCATGTGCCACCGTAATAGGCAAATCATCCAGGCCGATCTTGCGGATGGCTGTTGCAGAAATGTACACGTTCGGAACATAGTCGTCAGTAACCGGGAAGGAAATACTGGCGGCTTTATCCTGGGTAACCACATACCGGTAATCAATTACATTCCCCCGTTCCACCGTGACCAGCAACGTACCGTCGAAAGGTGCATTAAAAAGCACGTTGGCGGTTTCTCCCGGCCGATATACCTTTTTATCCGCCCCGATCAGCACCTCCCCTTCCCTGCTCACCTCAAAGGAAGTGTAATCCGTATCTCCGTAACCATAAGCGTAAAACTCACGTGAGACATAATTCCCACCCGGACCTGAGGCAATCCGCACTTCATACATACCCGAAAGCGAAGGTGTGTAGTCAAATGTTGCCGAGCCGTCGGCCAACGAAAGGATTGTATTGTACATGACCGACTCCTGCTTTTCAGAACGGTAGTTATACCGGTTGCCATGGCGCTCGATGACAGTTTCCCATCGTACGTGCACAATTTCCAAACTTGCGCTTGCCGCTGACACCTTATTCCCATCCCTGTTGACCGCTATAAAGCGGAGATGCAACGGTCTGCGGGTATCCACCCAGTAATCCGTTTGCCGTATGCCAAAGAAAAGCTCTTGCGTGAACAGGTCGAACCGGTTCAGCCGGTTTACCGGCCGGCCGGTTTCATCAAAGACTGTCGTGTAGATCCTCCCTTCCAGTATCCCGATGTCCTGATACTTATCTATATGGAAAGTCTCCGACGCATGTCCCTGTGCATCGGTCTTCCCCTCCCTCAGGATGGAACCAAATGTCAGATTCTTCGGTAGATTCACCTGGAAGGTATAGTCCGGAAATGATTCAGGTTGGAAATCTTTACTGCTCAGCTGCAGTTCCGCTTCATAGTTCCTGCCTGCGGCCGGCGGGCCGAAAAGGTTGGTGGCCTGTATGGCAAGGCTTATATCCTCACCTGAAAGATAGTACTCTTTATCGGTTGAAGCGGTAACCCGGATCCTGTCCGGAATGAACTCTTCCACCCGTATGCGCGAGGAACCCATCAGAACATCATTCCCAGAATAAACCTCAATCCCGTAGGATCCTGTCATGGCATCGGCCGGGATCAGGATACGGCTCTCAGCAGCACCCTGATCGTTGAGCATTTTCCTGAGCGTGAAGTAATCCCTGCCGTTGGGCGAAACCACTTTGATCTTTACCGGTATGCCGGGGACATTCTTCCATTCGTTTGTCCTCACGACCGTATTGATGAAAACAGAATCCCCAGGCCTATACAGATCCCTGTCGCCATAAATAAAAACATCATAATCGCTGAAATGAGTCCTTTTACCACCCACGTCGAATCGGGATGTCTCCACATAATTAGTATTGAAATTCAGAAAATTGAAATCATCCCCCTTTCGTGCCGTTATCATACTTACCGGTGAATCAGGCAACACGGATTTTTTATTCCGGAAGACCGCATGCCCCTGCTTGTCCGTTGTGGCTGAGTAGACCACCTGGTTGCTCCTGCTGATGAAATCAATGCGCACATCCGGCATGGGGGTAGCATCCAGCAACGAATTGGTGAATACGTGAATGTCGTCCGACCCTTCTTTTACGATCAAACCGATATCCGAAAGGGATACCATTTGAATATCCCGAAGCCATTTCTTTTCCGTAGATTCCACCCTGACAAGGTAAACTCCCTTGAAAGAATCCTTGAATTCAAGATCCTTGAGGTCAAGGTTCAGCAACCTGAAATTTCCGCTCTTTGGCAGACGGTTGGTTTCGATTTCCCTGGTGAAGACCAGCTGACCAAAATTGTCATCAAACGCATACTGGTAAAAATCGTAGTATTCATCATTTTCATACATCCATTCCCATTGCTTTCCAGCCCGCAGGTAGTGCAGCAGGTTGTTTTCAAATACTTTGAATACGCTTAGCTTAATCCTGGGTACATGGATGACCTGAACGCCCAGGTTACGCTCACCTTGTGAGGAAAGATACAGTGCATTCTTTTCTGTGAAAGCGATGAAAGGTTCTATTTGACTGAAGGTAATGAACTGACTGTAGGGCTTGCTGAGTTCTTTTCCAAACACTCCCCTGATCTGCCCGGAAAGGGTGATCTTGTAACTCTGCCCTTCCAGAAATTCACCTCTGATCATGATCCCGTCCTTTACTGCTTCAGCAGAGAAAATGACAGGGGGTTCGATGATCACCAGTTCCTTCAGATTGCTTCCATCCACAGGCTGCGTAGTCCTGACCAGAATAGTGCCCATCCCTTTGTCCCAGACAGGGGTCATTCCTGCCACCCGAAGATCTTCCTTGGCTGGGATCCGGATATCCTGCCTCACCTTTTTGGGACTTTTCCAGTTACTGCCAACGCAAGACATTCCTTCGGAAATGACTGCAGTGACAGTCTGATTGGCCAGCGATTCCGGTGTTGGCAGATCAAGGGATACCTCGATCGTTCTTGAAGGACTTTCGGTAACAAGCGTGAAAGGAATATCGCCGTTCTTAAAGCGAAGTGCGAGGACCTGACGCAACGATACCGGATCGACAATGTATGAAAAATTGAAGGTGGCTTTGACCTCCACCTTTCCCCAGGCTGCTTCACTCCTTGTCCAGTAGGAGGAAATGGATTCGAGGTCCAGATAGGGTGTGTGAAACGGAATTTTATAATCATCCATGACCCACTTCGGATCGATACCGGTGAACAGGTCCCGGGAAATTCCCACCGTGTAATCAGAGCTGGGTGCAAACGACTCGATCGGTGAAAATACAAGCCGGTCAGGTTCCACCCACATGTATTTCCCTTTAACATAAGGCTGGAAGGACATATATTCCAGCGAATCCCAACGGTTGAGGGATGAATCATCCACAATGGGGTGATTGAAAACGAAGGTCAGGTTCTGGTATTGCTGGACAACATCTTCAAAATCCCTTTCAATGATCCTGATGGTTTGTTTTGGGGTACAGGCCAGGATCAGTGAACATGTCAGAAGGATCAACAAGTGGTTGATATGTTTTTTCATGGCGGATAGGAATTATCGGAATGATCACATTTCAGCGGATAAAGCGCTTTTACAAATTAACGGAAAAAATGGCTGAGATCAAAAAAATGATTTATCTTTGACCAAGGGAATTACTTACAAAAATTAAATTGCTATGGAAACTGTAACACCTTCAGCAGAATCCGTCAACAAAACGACCTATGCAGGTTTCTGGTGGCGTTTTCTTGCGTACTTGATCGACGATCTTCTTGTGTCGTTTGCCACCTTTATCGTATTCGCTCCAGTTTGGACAATCATGGGATTCAGCCTTTTCAGGATGTCAGACTGGTACGACAGGGACTGGGATTTTTACAGCGGAGTTGATCCGGGCACGTGTCAATTTATCGGATCCGTGGTTGGACTGGCCATTTTAACAGCTCTTCTGGTCACGGCGTTCACCTGGTTATACTATGCCCTGATGGAATCCTCAAAGTATCAGGCTACGCTTGGGAAGATGGCCGTTGGAGCCCGCGTTACTGATCTGGAAGGCAACCGCATCTCTTTCGCACGAGCCACAGGGCGTTATTTTGGAAAGATCATCTCTGGTATGATCTTAATGATCGGGTACATCATGGCGGGTTTTACCGAGAAGAAGCAGGCTCTGCACGACATGATCGCCAATACGCTGGTAATCAAGGTATTAAAATAGGATGACATCCCGTGACACGGGATGTCATCCCTTTTCAATCAGGTTCTGACTTTTCTTACGGAATCGATGACGGTTCCGTCAACCCATTTGATCACTGCAACGACCTCTTCGTCCAGATCCGGTTTGGCGGGAACTCCGCAAATTTTCTCGGCTTCATCCTTCAGCTTATCGATTGTTTTGATGGTTAAACCGGAACCCCTCATCTTTTCGATGAGGTCTTCCCGCCTCGGATTGATCGCTATCCCCCGTTCGGTAACGATCACATCGATCAGTTCACCGGGTCCGCAAAGGGTGGTCACTTCATCCTTGATGACCGGTATGCGATCCCTGAACAATGGGATGGGCAGTATGGTACATTTGGAGAACAGGCAGTTCTGCCAACCTCCGATACCGTGGAGCAGGTACCCATCGGAATGGGTCACCACATTGGCATTGAAGTTCACGTCAACCTCCGTGGCTCCAAGGATGACCACGTCGATCATGCTGGCAAAATTTCCCTTGCCGTGGTAGTTGTAGCTGGTGAAGGGACTTGTGTTCACATGGTGGGGATTTTCCCGCATTGACCGGACACCATCCAGGTCGAAGGTCTGGCCGTCAAGAATGTATTCACCCAGGTTCTCCTCCAGCATCTTCACCAGATACTTGTTGCTCCCGCCCCTCATGAACCGGGCTTTCATGTTCCTTTCACGGAGAAGATCGGCAAAATAGATCCCGATGGATAATGCTGTTCCGCCTGCGCCTGCCTGGAACGAAAAACCATCCCTGACGATCCCTGCCTGGTCGCAGAACCGGGCTGTCATCTCGGCGATCAGCAACCGGTCAGGGCTTCGAGTGATCTGTGTCGTACCTGACACAATCTTTTCTGGGATGCCCACTTTATCCACCTTTACCGTGTAATCTACATAATTCCCGTGAATTTGCCAGGGAATGCACGGGAATGGCACCAGGTTATCCGTGACAACAATCACTTTATCAGCATACTGGGAATCCGCCAGTGCAAAACCCAGCAATCCGCATGCGGCCGAGCCATCCACCCCGTTGGCATTACCGAAGGGATCGGCCGTCGGAGCCGCTATCACAGCAATGTCAATATGTACGTCGCCATCCTGTACAGCCTGGTACCTTCCGCCATGCGAGCGGAGCACGCCGAGCCCTTTCATCTTGCCTTCCGAACAAAATCTCCCGAGAGGTCCGTTCATGCTGCCCTCGATCCGGTTGATGGTGCCATCTTCAAGGTATTTGATCAGAGGAGCATGGCACGGAAACGAGGCGGAAGGGAACCACATCAGGTCCTTTACGCCAAGTTCATGAGCAATGTCGAAGATCTGGTTGGCGATCAGGTCGCCGTCGCGGAAATGATGATGGGTGGAGATGGTCATCCCGTCCCTGAGCCCGCACCGGATGAGGGCATCGCGTAGGGTCGGGACCAGCTTGTTGCCATCTGCCGGATAATCCGCACACGTGGCGATGGTTGGAGCAGCTTTGCGCCCGGAAGGCCTGTACTGGCCCACTCCTAAATATGGAGTCTGCTGTTTTCCGTTGATAATGGTCGGGACGATCCTTCCTGCCGCATTGGTTACCAGTTGATCATATTTTTTCATTCTTCTTCCCTCCAGTTTTGTGACAGTTTGCCCATTTTTACTGCGGTCGCAATGGTCTTCATTGCCCTCTTTACGACCGGTGGATCAATCATTTTCGATCCCAGCGAAACTACGCCAAGTCCCTTTGCTTCAGCCTCATCAAACGCTTTCACGATTCTTTTCGCTTTCTCGATCTCATCTCTTTCAGGAGCATAATTTTCATGAATTACCCTTATCTGACGTGGGTGGATGCATCCCATGCCGTCATATCCAAGGGCTTTTGAACGAAGGACAGTCTGACGGAGGCCCTCCATGTCGTCCACATCGGAAAAAACGGAATCGATGGCTTGTATGCTGGCAGCTTTACACGCGACGACAAGCTGGCAGCGTGCATAAAAGGATTCTGTGCCTTCCACCGTCCGCCTGGTGCCCAGATCGGCCGTGTAATCTTCCAGTCCAATGGCCAGGGAAACCACATTTTCGGCAGCGGTAGCGATTTCGTAAGCCTTCACCACCCCAAGTGCGCTTTCAATGATGGGCATCAGCCATACCTGCGGCTGAACACCCATTCTTTCGCCGATCTGCCGGATCCGGTCGTTCACCTGACGGATCTGCGTGGCACTTTCACACTTGGGGACCAGGACCAGGTTCACATTATGCGGCACCAGGAATTCAAGGTCTTCGAGCCCCCCTGGTACCTGGTTGATCCTGACCATACGCTCAGCTCCGTAGAAATCTAGCTGCCGCAGAGCATTCCTTACCAGAAAAGAGGCTTCGAATTTCCGGTCAGGCGCCACAGCATCCTCCAGGTCAAGGATGATCCCGTCAGGGTGATGAATACCCGCGTTGATCATCAGGCTCGGCGTGTTTCCGGGCAAATAAAGACGGGAGACGCGCTGCCGGTCACGGGCAGTCCTGTACTCATTCTCAGGGATCATGGCAGGAAGAAATTCTTTATCGGTGCTGACCAGCTTTTTTACCGCCGCTTCGATGCGTGCAGCAAGGACAAAGGACAGCGCGCCGCTGTCCTCGATAATAAGCCGTGCATTGGTGATGCCGAAAAACTCAAGCACCTCCCTGGCCAGATTCAAGATATCCTTTCCAAACAAAGTCTTAACTTTACTTTCGGGTTGAATGTCCAATCCGCCCGATTCCGTCAACTCAAGGGTGACATAACAATCCGAGCGAACTCGCTCTCCCTTGTTCCCTACTTGCGCGATCGTGTTGTTCATATGATTATAAGGTTATATGTTGCAAGTCACAAGCTGCAAGCTTCAAACTGCAAGCCAATTATTAAATATTTCATCCTTCATTCTTCATCCTTCATAATAGATATCTCCCCTCTCCTTTCTCCTCCATTGTCCCGATTCCACGACAAAATTAAAAATTTGGAACAATATTTGTTAAAAACGGTCGCTCAAAAATTCAGATGATTTCCTATAAATTGAACTAATTTTATATACTTTTGTCGAAAATTCCCAGTATCTATTAATCATTTAAAATTGTTTATTATGAAGAAGTTAATTTATTTGTTTGTATTGCTTATGGTCAGTGGATTATTCTTTATGACTTCGTGTACAGATGATGAAGAAGGCGATGTAAAACCCACCATCTCTTTCAAAGGCGGTGCAGGGTATGTAAGTCAGGACGTAACACTGGATACTGATGCCGAATTTACGATTGGGATCACCGCAGCTTCCAACTCATCTTCAGGCGCCAAGCTGTCACTTCTGGAACTCACCAGGGTCTACAACAATGCTACCTGGTTCACCTGGGACACAGCCATCGACGTTTCCTATTACAGCATTGATATCACCATGACTACCCTCAATACGGAAGGCACTGAGCGGATAGCCTTCAAGATCACCGATAAGGACGGGCAGACAAGCGAAATATCAGTGAACATAACCACGGAAAGCTCTGCCGGACCTATTACATCCTTTGACCAGAAGATCCTGGGATCGTATCAGAGCTCAACCGGTAGTTCTTTTGCCTCAGCAGACGGATCCATCTATTCACTGGCTGAAGCCAAAGTCAACCAGACAAAGGTTGACTGGATGTACTTCTACGGAGCTTCCGACCTGTCAACCATTGCTTCTCCCAACGACTCCCATGCAGCTCTTGTGTTTAACAATGCCGCCAACGGACTCCAGACATGGACAACAAAAAACAATACGTTGTTCAGAAAAGTGTCTACGGTCATTGAATGGAATACCGTAACAGATGATACGATCATCATGCAAGAAGCTGCCACAGAACCAGACCAAACACGCATCGCAACCCTTGCAGTCGGTGATGTTCTTCTCTTTAAGACAGTTACATCCAAATACGGTTTGATCAAAGTGAATAACATTGCCGTGGGTGCTGATGGGACCATCGATATTTCCGTCAAAGTACAGCAGTAATCGGCAATTTAACATCGGTTTATCATTTTGAGAGAAGAGACGCCCTGAAGGTGTCTCTTCTCTTTTTTTGTACATTTGTGTTCTTGATAAGGGGTGAATATAAGGACGCTGGTTCAGGTCAGGGCTGAGTTTAGGGTTAAGGTGAATGTCAAATGATAGAGAAGGAATTGATAAAAAGACCGTTTGTCAGAAAAAAGATCCATTTCATCATCAATCCTGCCTCAGGAACGGGCAGGCATGATGAATTGGCTGAAGCTGTTGGAAAATACATGGACACTACCCGTTATCAGTGCTCTGTAAGTTTTACCGATTCCCCGCGCCACGCCATCCAACTGGCCGGTAAGGCTGTGGAAGACCATGCCGATGCCATTGTCACTGCCGGCGGTGATGGTTCTATCAATGAAATAGCACAAGCCATCACGGGAAAGGATATCGCCCTTGGTATCATTCCTTCCGGATCGGGCAATGGCCTGGCTCATCACCTGCATATCCCCTTCCGGATCAGTAAAGCCCTGGAGGTGATCAATGCATTCAGGATCCAAACCATTGACACGCTGCAAATCAACGGCAGAACCTGCGTCAGTATTGCCGGAGTGGGATTTGACGCGGTCGTAGCCCAGAAATTCACAGAAAACGCAAATCGCGGATTTCAATCCTATTTCAGGATCATCCTGAATGAATATCCCGGCTACAAACCCAAGAAGTACACCCTTCGGATCGATGGTGAAAGATACAGGGAAAAGGTTCTTTTTGTCAGCTTTGCTAACTCAAACCAGTTCGGTTACAACGCCTATATCGCCCCTACTGCCGAAATCGACGACGGATTGATCGATATTTGCATGGTTCGCAAGATACCCATGGCAAAGGTGGCTATCATAGTCAACCTGCTCTTCATGAAACAAATCGACAAATCGAGGTATGTACGGATCGTGAAAGGAAAACACGTGCTTCTGGAAGGGAACAGCCCGGGAATCGTTAACCTGGACGGTGAGGTGGAACATCTCGGCGAAGAAATTGAAGTGGTGGTCAGACCAAAATCACTCAACGTAATTGTACCCTGAAAATCGAATCATTATGACAGATAGTATTTCACTGGCACAACAATTTGACGTCATCATAAAGGAATGGCTTCTGGAGAAAGGGCTTACGGATGCCAATGCCAACCTCATGAAAGAACTGGTGGAGGTCATGATCATCCTTCTGACCGCCACCATCGCCTACTTTATTGCAAAATGGATACTGATAGCCGTCTTCCATCATATTTCAAAAAAGACAACCACCAAATGGGATGACATCCTTTTCCAGAAGAAATTCTTCAACCGGCTCTCCTACCTGATCCCTGCATATATCGTTCTTCAGCTGTTGCCCCTGGCCCTGACTGAATATGCCAGGATCTCCATAGTCCTATACCGTGGCGTGGAGATCTATATGCTCATGGTCACAATTCTCATTTTCAATTCCGTGCTGAACGCATCAGAGGAGATCTATCAGGAATATGAGATGTCGAAGACAAGACCTATCAAGGGATACGTACAGATAGGCAAAATGATCATCTATGTGATCTTCGGCATCCTGATCATCAGTGTTTTCATCGGAAAGTCTCCCCTGGCCCTGCTGGCAGGGATGGGGGCATTGTCAGCTGTAATGATGCTGATCTTCAAGGATTCCATTCTGGGCCTGGTCGGGGGTATTCAGCTGGCTGCCAATGATATGCTTCGCAAAGGAGACTGGGTAACCATGAGTAAATTCGGTGCGGACGGCACGGTTCAGGACATTACGCTGACCACGGTGAAGATCCAGAACTTTGACAAGACCATCACAACGGTCCCGACATATTCCTTCGTCTCCGATTCGTTCCAGAACTGGCGCGGCATGGAGGAATCGGGAGTCAGGAGGATCAAGCGTTCGGTGAATATAGACATCCAGAGCATTCAATTCTGCACACCGGAAATGCTCGAACGGTTCCGAAAATTCCAGCATGTTGCAGCCTATGTGGATGAAACGGAAAAAGAAATTCAGGAATTCAACAAGCAGTTCGATATCGATAACTCTGTATTACTGAACGGCCGGCGGCAGACCAACATCGGGATTTTTCGTGCCTATCTCATTGGCTACCTGAGAAACAATGACCAGATCGACTCCAACATGTCGCTCATGGTCCGCCAGCTCCAGCCCTCCGATTCAGGACTGCCCATTGAAATATACTGTTTCAGTAAAGTCCAGGTGTGGGTGCCGTACGAGAATGTCCAGTCCGACATCTTTGATCATGTGCTGGCAGCCGTGCCTTTGTTCGACCTGCAGGTATTCCAGAATCCTACGGGAAACGATTTCAGGGCACTGAAATCGTAAATCCTAAATTACAGCTTCCAAATTCCAAACAAATTCCAGGATCCAAATTACGAACTAACTATTGGATCTTGGAATTTGAGATTTGCTTGGGATCTGGTGCTTGGGATTTGGGATTTGTCAGGCAACCTGCAACTTGCAACTCCTTATTTGCAGCACTAAAGTCAACCCTCCCGAAATAAATAAATTATTCCCTCTCCATTGTCTTGATTTTTTTTATTTTTGAGGTTCGATTCAACGCAAAACACATCCCCATGAAAAACGAGATGAACGACATCATTCTGGTACCGACGGATTTCTCTGAAATCTGTGACAATGCGATCATCCAGGCCGCTGAAAATGCAAAGATCCTGAAATTCAAATTGTGCTTGCTTCATGTGATCAATAAGGACACATATGCTTATTTGGACAAAGTGAACTTAGGGATAGGTGCCATTACCGAAAAACTTGAAAAAAGAGCTGCCGAAATCCAATCGAAATACAAAGTCGAAGTGGAGATCAAGTCTTTGGAAGGCAGTATTTTCACAACCATCGGCGAAGTGGCCAAAGACATCGGTGCCAACCTGATCTACCTCGGCACTCATGGGAAAGTCGGTATGCAAAAACTCACCGGAAGCTTTGCACTCAAGGTGATTGCCAGTTCGCCGGTTCCCGTGATCGTCGTACAGAAACGGCCACCAAGGAAAGGATTTAAAAATATCGTGCTTCCGGTCACCAGTGACGCGGGTCCGTGGGAAAAGACCAAATGGGCCGTGTTCATCGCCCGCCAGTTCAACTCCACCATTCATATCTATCAGACCAGCACCACCGACGAAAGTATCATCGAAGCTGCCAAGCTGATGGATGAATACTTCAAAAAGAACAAAGTCAAGCATACGTACATGATCCCCCAGAAAAGTACGGGATTCTCAGCAGCTGTCCTTGATTATGCTACATCCATCGATGCAGACCTGATCCTGATTATGACCAATCCCAACGCCAGTTTCACGAAATTCCTGCTGGGCACCTACGATGAAGAGATGATCTTCAACAGTTCCCAGATCCCGGTGATGTGCATCAACCCGCGGAAGTTCAATTACCAGATTCTGGGTCTCTGATTCCGGATGCCAGTCGGCAGTCGCCAGTCAGCAGTTTAACAAATGACCACGAATATCGCGAGGCGCGCCAGGCGCCGAGCAAATGACCACAAAAATTTATTTCAGTTTTTACTTGCTTTTCCCATTTTTATGAACTAATTTTGACCGGTCGTTCAGTCATTTTTTTATATCGTATTTTATATTGACTAAACAGTCAGTCTAAACCTATTCTGATGCCACGAACCGAAAAACAATGGGAGGAGATCAGGGAAAACCGAAAAGCCCAAATCATGGAAACAGCACTGGAGTTGTTTGCCAATGAGGGTTATTATTCCACCTCCATCAGCAAGATCGCCAAAAAGGCAGGGATTTCAAAAGGATTGATGTATAACTACTTCACCAGCAAGGAACAACTGATCAGGGAAATCATTGACAAAGGTATCCAGGATCTGGCCACCACATTTGACCAGGATGAGGATGGGGTGCTGACTGATACCGAGTTTCATTTCATGATCAATAAAATATTTGAGATCCTTCAGGAAAACATCCGCTACTGGAGGCTTTATTTTTCATTGATCATGCAGGCGTCGGTTCATCGACTGGTCCATGAAGGATTTGCCAAGCTTGTTCCACGGTTGCTTGACATCCAGATCCATTACTTCAAAAAAAAGGGTGTGGCGGACCCGTTGGCGGAAGCCATTTTCTTTGCAGCTGTTCTTGATGGTATTGCATTCAATCATGTCATTGATCCGGATCATTTTCCGGTTGAGAAGATAAAGAATTTGATCATAGAAAAATTCAGCCATATTAATTCGGAAAATTATGAAACGTAATCTCATTGCATATATTGGCCTTGCATGTTTCCTGCTTATGATAGCAACAACGGGCACGACCCAAAGCCTGACTGCCACCGAGATCGTCAGACGGGCCCAGGATAAAGTCAACGGACTGTCAAGCAAAGGGACATTGAAAATGACGATAGTCAGGCCCGAATGGACACGGGAAGTGACCATGAAGTCATGGTCGCTGGGCAGTGATTTCTACATGATCTATATCACCTCACCCGCCAAGGATGCGGGCCAGGTATTTCTGAAACGGTACAATGACATGTGGAACTGGATGCCTTCCATCAACCGAATGATAAAAATACCCCCCTCCATGATGGGCCAATCCTGGATGGGCTCTGATTTTACCAACGATGACCTGGTGAAGATGAATTCCATGGTCGACGACTACTATCACAAAATCACCGGCAGCGAAGTAATTGACGGGTATGACTGCTACATCATCGAATTCATACCGAAACCGGATGCGGCCGTTGTATGGGGCAAAATACTGGTCTGGATCTCCAGGGAAGATTATTACGAGCTTCAGGCTGAGTATTATGATGAGGACGACGCACTTGCCAGTTCGATGAAAGCCAGTGATATCAGGCAGATGGGCGACCGCATGCTTCCTTCCAGAATGGTCATGATACCATGGGATACGGAGAAAGAAGGATACGAGACCCGTCTTGAAATGATGGATACTCAGTTCAATATCAAGATCGAGGAGGATTTCTTCTCCCAGCAGAACATGAAAACAGTCCGTTAGAAAAGCAAGATCAACGGCATGAAAGAGGAATTCAAAATAGCGTGGAGGAATCTCTGGAGAAACAGGCGCCGTACCCTCATCACTTCAGCATCTGTTTTCTTCGCGGTGTTCTTTGCGGTCATCATGAGATCATACCAGCTTGGCTCGTATGATCATATGATCAATAATTTCATCGAATCGTTTACGGGCTCACTGCAGGTACAGCACGAAAAGTACCAGGACAATCCGCTCCTTGACTACTCCTTCGATTACACCGACTCCACTGAAGCTGCGATCCTTGGTGTCGAAGATGTCGTTTCTGTTACTCCTCACCTCGAATCTTTTACTCTTGTCTCCAGCGGTACCCTGACCAAAGGTGTTGCCGTTATCGCCATCGATCCGGTCAGGGAAAAAAACTTTTCGGATCCCGAAACCAAACTTGTAAAATACAGGATCACCGAGGACGCTGTGAAAGGTTTAAACGACTCAGGCACAGTGCCTGAAGATGTGCTTGAAAAGGTGAAAGGGAATCTGGGCAGGGCATATTCGTCGCTGGCAAGGCTGGAACTTGAACTGGATCTTGACAACGATGACGGGGAACGATTCATACCTGAGATCCTTAAGTGGACGGAAGTTCCAAACGGATACCTCGCACAGGATGACGATGGTATCCTTGTGTCGGACCGGCTTGCCAGCTATCTTAAGGTGGGGGTCGGGGATTCGGTTATTCTCATGGGGCAGGGATATCATGGGGTGTCGGCAAACGGAATATTCCCCGTGAGGGGGATCATCAAGATGCCCTCTCCCGACATTGACAATAAGTTGATCATTATGACAATACCAGCAGCACAGAAGTTCTTTGACGCTGAAGGAAAGATCACCTCGCTTGTTGTCAATCTTACGGATCAGTCAAACCGCCTGATCAAAACGGCAAAATCAAGGATAAACTTACTTCTGAAGGATAAAAGCATCACGGCCCGAACCTGGTACGAACTCAATCCAATCCTTTACCAGCAGATCCAGGGCGACAGTCAGTCGGGGGTCGCAATGCTCGGAATCCTTTATTTCATCATCTTCTTCGGGATATTCGGCACGGTCCTGATGATGGTTTCCGAGAGAAAAAGAGAATTCGGCGTACTCGTTGCGATCGGAATGCAGAGAAATAAGCTTAAAAGAATCGTGACGACCGAAATGATGCTGCTTGGTGCCATTGGTTTGGTATTCGGACTGTTGGCCAGTGTGCCGCTGATCATGTATTTCCACTATTTTCCCATCATCCTGAAAGGGGATCTGGCCAACATGATGGAAGACTGGGGATGGGATGCGGTGATGCCCACAGCATGGTTCGGGCCGTATTTTTACTGGCAGGCTGTGGTGGTCGGGCTGATGGTAGTGCTGGCAACCATTTATCCTTTACGGAAAATAGGCAGACTTAAAGAAATCGAGGCGCTCAAAGGTTAAACAACATATGCTATGATCTTATCGATCGCATGGAAGAACATATGGCGCAACAATAAAAGAAGCATGGTCGTAATCCTGGCCGTGACTCTTGGCATTATTGCCGGAGTGCTTCTTGTCGGCATTATGGAGGGATGGATCCGGCAACGTCTCGATAGCGCCATATACAATGAAGTATCACATATTCAGATCCATAATGCGGATTATATTAAGAACGAAGAGATCAATCTTACCGTAGGCGATCTGGACGCAACTACCCTGTGCATCGCTTCCCTGGAAGACCTTAAGGGCTGGGTGAAAAGGGCCAGGATTATTGCCATGGCAACCACTCCGTGGGCAAATACAGGTGTGATGATCTACGGTGTGGATCCGGAAAAAGAAAAGCATATCACCGAAATCTATAAGAAGATCGTACCAGGCGGTGGCAGATACCTCGACATGCAAAGTCCTGGCGACATCCTGATCAGTGATAAAACTGCAGAAATTCTAAAACTGAAGCAATATATCATTACTGACAGCACCATGGAGAGCCTGAGGGGCCAGAATGTTCCGGAAAGCCTTCTGGTAAAGCTCGGGACGCTCAAGGATAAGAGGTTCAGGTCGCCCAAGGATTTCAAGGAAGCTGTAAAGAAAGAATTCAGTAAAAAAGAAATAGACAGGTATGGCCGTCAAATAACCGAGAAGGCTCTTGATTACCGTATCAGGAACAAAATCCAGATATCCATATCAGACAGGGACGGAAATCCTATCCAGGGCATTTTCAGGGTTTGCGGTATATATAAGACAACGAATACGGGGTTTGACCAGACCGCAGTCTTTGTGACCGCGGGAGGGCTGCAAAAACTTTACGGAGGCGACGAGATCCTTACGCATGAAATTGCCATTTTGCTTGAAAACATCGATGACGTCAACAAGGTAAAAGATAAACTGAGCGGTATTTCCGGTGACAATACAGTCGATACGTGGAAAGAGCTGGCTCCGGATGCAGCGATGATGAACGATTTTATGATCCTGTATTATATCATCTTCATTGGGATCATCATGCTTGCCCTTGCTTTCGGCATAATAAACACGATGTTGATGGCCATTCTGGAAAGGACAAAAGAGCTGGGTATGCTCATGGCCATAGGAATGAACCGGCGGAGGATCTTTGCTATGATTATGTTTGAGACCATCTTTCTGACCATCGTAGGAGCGGCCGCAGGCATGCTTTCCGGATGGGGAATCACTAAAATCCTTGGAAATACAGGGATCCATTTTACGGGCTGGGGTGAAGGCATGGAGGCCATTGGATATGCTGCAAGGGTGTACCCGGTCGTCACGGTTGAGTTTTTCATATTTACCGTGATAATGGTCATTGCCACCGCTATCGTATCATCGATATGGCCGGCACGCAAAGCCTTGAAGCTCAATCCGGTGGAAGCACTGCGCACCGTATAGAAAACGAATTAACCTGACAAGCCATGAAAGTACTCGAATTAACGCATGTGAACAAGATCTATAACTCGACCGAAGTAAAGGTCCATGCCGTGAATGAGGTGACCCTGGACTTCATGGAAGCCGAATTCACATGCATTGTCGGACCATCGGGTTCTGGCAAGACCACCCTGCTGAACCTGATCGGCGGCCTCGATATGCCAACATCCGGTGAGATCGTCATTGGCGGCACCAACCTGTCAAAACTCAAATCATCGCAGCTCATCGACTTTCGCCTGAACAACATCGGTTTTGTCTTTCAATCCTACAACCTTATCCCTGTGCTGACCTCCCTCGAAAATGTCGAGTTCATCCTGCTTCTGCAGAAAAAAACGAAGGCTGAGCGACAGCAGCGGGCCATCGAATTGCTGACCCAGGTCGGATTGGGCGACAAGCTTCATAAGCGACCGGGCGAATTATCCGGTGGAGAACAACAACGTGTGGCCGTTGCAAGGGCACTGGCATCCAGACCACGATTCATCCTTGCTGACGAGCCCACGGCCAACCTTGACACCAAGTCGACAGAAAACCTGCTGGAAATTATGGAAAAGCTGAATCACGAAGAATCCATGACTTTTATCTTTTCAACGCACGATGCCAGGGTTGTCAATAAAGCCCACCGGGTGATCACCATCGAGGACGGAGGTGTAAAAAGCGACTTAGTACAACAACCTCATTGATAGCAACATGAAAATCTTTTTCAGGACCATATTCCTGGTTAGTGCGATCCTGTTTCTATCAGAAAGGTCCGCTGGGCAATCCCCTGAGGTTAGTAAATGGCTGTTCAATGGCTATCTCAAGGACCTACAGCTGGTCAGCTATGAGGATGTCAATAAGGAATGGTACCTGAACAACGAGATCAATAACCGCTTGAACCTGAAATGGTTTCCTGTTAATAAGCTTGCATTTGAAGCCGGGATGAGGAACCGGTTCCTCTTTGGAAATTATATCGAGGTGATGCAGTACAAGGACCCGGACTATGTCCATGAAATGGACCGCGACCAGGGACTGGCAGACCTTACCATGGTGGTTGCCGATGGTGACTCCTATGTCTTGACGACCAGCCTTGACCGGCTGAACATTAAATATTCAATCAACAAGTGGGAATTCAATCTGGGCAGGCAACGCATCAACTGGGGCATCAATCTGGTGTGGACCCCGAATGATATCTTTAATTCATTTTCCTACTTCGATTTCGATTATGAAGAGCGGCCCGGATGCGATGCCCTTCAGATTGAATACTACACGGGGATGGCCTCTTCCGTTCAGGTGGCAGCCAGCCTGAACCACGACCGGGAGTTGACGGCCGCCGCCATGTACCGTTTCAATAAACATGAATACGATTTTCAGATAATGGCCGGGAAAATGGTCGATGATCTTGCGATCGGCGGGGGCTGGAGCGGCGATATCGGCGGTGGAGGATTCAGGGGCGAATTTTCATATTTTCATCCCGCAGAGAACGTTAACGACACGACAGGACAACTGCTGGCTGTCATCGAAGGCGACTATACCCTCAGGAATGGGCTGTATTTCCATGTGTCAGCTCTTTACAACAGTACCGGGACCGCGGGCAAGGCAGGCGGCAATACGATGATTGACCTGAGGAACATTTCAGTAAAGGATTTCACTAAAGCCCGTTACAGCCTCTTCGGGGAGATCGCCTATCCCATCACACCCCTTATCAGAGTTGACCTGGCAGGTATTTTCAATCCCTGTGATCAATCCTTTTTCATTGGACCATCGGCTGATGTTTCCCTGACAAACAACATCAGCCTGCTGCTCATCGCCCAGCTTTTTTACGGAGATGACGGCACTGAATACGGGGATTACGGTAAATTCTGGTACCTGAGGCTGAAGTGGAGCTTCTGACCTTTGGCAGAGGAGGCCGGTTGGGTTGTGGATGGGAAACGTATAACAATAAATCACGCGAAGCACGCAGTGCTGAACAAATAACTATAAATTACGCGAAGCACGTAGTGCTGAGTAAATGACCACGAATGACCATATATTTATTTTTTTGCAACAATTGTTTCCAATCGAATATTGTATTAATTTTGCAGCCCTTAAAAAGAAAGTAACCAAGCGTAATAAAAGTTAAGCGATGTTCATTACACCGGAAGTAAAAAAAAGTACGTTCAAGGAATTCGGGAAATCTGAATTTGATACTGGATCCACAGAAGCACAGGTTGCATTGTTCACCTACCGTATTAAACATCTGACCGAACATCTTAAAACCAACAGAAAAGATCTAGCTACTGAAAGATCCCTGGTCAGGCTGGTCGGCAAAAGAAGAAAGCTGCTGGATTTCCTGAAAAATAAGGATATTGAACGCTACCGCGATATCATTAAAAAACTGAATATCAGAAAGTAAGTTAAACATGTTCCTCTTTAAAGGCAATTTCCGATTGCCTTTTTTTTTGTATTAGTTCATTTCTAAACCTCTTCATGTAACGTCTATTTTATGTCATTAGAAGGTATTGTCAAGTCATTTGATTTAGGTGATGGGAGAACCATTTCCATTGAAACAGGCCGGTTGGCCAGGCAGGCCGACGGATCTGCGGTCGTCAAGATGGGCGACACCATGCTTCTGGCAACCGTGGTTGCCAATAAAGAACCGGTTGTGGGGAGTGATTTCATGCCCCTTACGGTTGAATACCGCGAGAAATATTCAGCCACCGGACGCTTTCCGGGTGGATTCATAAAAAGGGAAGCCAGGCCTTCCGACCATGAGATACTGATCGCCCGTCTGGTAGATCGCGCCTTAAGGCCGCTGTTCCCGGATGATTTTCATGCGGAGACGCAGGTCATCATTACGTTGATCTCCGGGGATAAAAATTTACCTCCCGACTCTCTGGCAGCGCTGGCTGCCTCCGCCGCTCTTGCTATCTCCGATATTCCCTTTAAGGGTCCCATCTCCGAAGTCAGGATCGCACGGATCAACGGCCGGTTTGTTATCAATCCGACGATCTCCGAGCTGGAAGAAGCCGATCTTGACCTGGTGGTGGCTGCTTCGATGGAGAATATCGTCATGGTGGAGGGTGAGATGAAGGAAGTGCAGGAAGCCACCATGATCGAAGCAATAAGGGCGGCTCATGATGCCATCCGCGTTCAGTGTCAGGCCCAGGCCGACCTGGCCGGAATGCTGGGCAAGCCTGTGGTGAAAAGAGAATACAGCCACGAGACGAACGATCCTGAACTCTTCGAGGCACTCCGGCAGGCCACCTACCAGAAGACGTATGACACGGCGGTTTCCATCATTCCCGGCAAGCACGAACGCGCCGAAGCATTTGATGCGATCAAAGCCGCATTCATGGAAACGATACCGGAAGAAAACAAAGAAACAAACGTACCGCTGGTGGAACGATACTACCATGAGATCCATAAACAGGCAGTGCGGAACATGGTGCTGAATAACCGGATCCGTCTGGACGGACGTAAGCTGGATGAGATCCGGCCGATCTGGTGCGAGGTGGATTATCTTCCCGCCGCTCACGGATCGTCAATCTTCACCCGGGGTGAAACGCAATCCCTAACCACAGTGACACTGGGAACCAAGCTGGATGAACAGGTGGTTGACGGCGCTGTATACGAGGGAAAGAGCAATTTCATGCTGCATTATAATTTTCCGCCCTTCTCAACCGGAGAGGTGAAACCTATACGTGGAACAAGCCGGAGGGAGGTTGGACACGGAAACCTCGCCATGAGGGCCCTGAAACCCATGATCCCGACAGGACAGGTCAACCCGTATACCATACGCGTGGTTTCCGATATCCTGGAATCCAACGGCTCATCGTCGATGGCAACGGTCTGCGCAGGCACTCTCGCCCTGATGGATGCCGGAGTGAAAATCCACAAACCGGTATCTGGCATAGCCATGGGACTGATCACCGACAAGGAAACCGGAAAATATGCCGTACTGTCGGATATCCTCGGCGATGAGGACCACCTGGGAGATATGGATTTCAAAGTGACCGGTACCAGGGATGGCATTACGGCCTGCCAGATGGACATCAAAGTAGAAGGCCTCTCTTACGCAGTGCTCACGGAAGCTTTGGAACAGGCCCGCAAAGGAAGGCTTCACATACTGGATGTCATGGAAAGTACGATCGCTGAACCCAGGGCCGATTATAAGCCCTTCGTGCCCCGCATCGAACAAATGACCATCGCCAAGGAATTCATCGGTGCAGTGATCGGTCCTGGCGGAAAGATCATCCAGGATATCCAGAACACGACCAATTCCACCATTGTTATCGAAGAAGTAGGGGATGTGGGCATCATCGACATATTTGCAGTGGACAAGACCTCGATCGAAGCAGCAAAGGAAAGGATCAAAGCAATCGTTGCCGTGCCGGAGCTGAATGAAATATACCTGGGAACGGTCAAAAATATCACCTCTTTTGGCGCTTTTGTGGAAATCCTGCCAGGCAAGGACGGATTGCTGCATATTTCGGAGATCGACTGGCGGCGCATTGCTGAGATCGATAAAGTGCTCAAGGTGGGCGATAAGATCAAGGTGAAACTGATCGAGATCGATACCAAGACCGGCAAGCTGAAACTCTCAAGAAAAGTACTTCTGCCAAAACCACCTGCCAGGAATGAATAGATGTAACCAATCCTGAATAATTCCGTAAAATTTACACGCAAATCCATTATTCATTAATTCAGGTTTATGAGGCAACTTAAGATTACCAAACAGGTCACCAATCGCGAAACAGCATCCCTCGACAAGTACCTGCAGGAAATCGGTAAAGTGGAGCTAATCACTGCTGACGAAGAAGTTTCTCTGGCTCAGCGGATCAAACAGGGTGACCGCGAAGCACTGGAAAAACTTACCAAATCCAACCTCCGGTTCGTTGTATCGGTCTCAAAGCAATACCAGAATCAGGGCCTTAGCCTTCCCGACCTGATCAATGAAGGGAACCTGGGCCTGATCAAGGCCGCCCAACGATTTGACGAGACCCGGGGATTTAAGTTCATCTCTTATGCCGTTTGGTGGATACGCCAATCGATCCTTCAGGCACTGGCAGAGCAGTCCCGTATTGTCAGGCTGCCTCTGAACAAGATCGGATCCATCAACAAGATCAACAAGGCATACGCAAAACTGGAACAGGAATTTGAGCGGGAACCCAACTCCGAAGAGATCGCCGATTTGTTGGAGATCACGGAAACGGAGGTCAAGGAATCAATCAAGAATTCAGGACGGCACATCTCCATGGATGCACCACTGGTGCAGGACGAAGACAATACCATGTACGATGTGTTGCGGAACGACGACGGGCCAACCCCGGAAACACAACTCATGTACGAATCCCTTAAAAAGGAGATCGACCGGGCCATTTCCACCCTCACACCACGGGAGGCCGATGTGGTCCGCCTCTATTTCGGACTGAACCAGACTCACCCTATGACCCTGGAGGAGATCGGTGAAAAATTTGACCTGACGCGTGAACGCGTCAGGCAGATCAAGGAAAAAGCCATCCGCCGCCTGAAACATACCTCCCGGAGCAAAATACTGAAGACGTATCTGGGATGAACCACCTCGTAGCTCCTTCCCTGCTGGCCGCCGATTTCGCCAACCTCCAACGGGATATCGAGATGGTGAACCGCAGCCAGGCCGACTGGTTCCATCTCGACATCATGGACGGAGTCTTCGTTCCGAATATTTCTTTCGGGATGCCGGTCATCAAAGCTATTTCAAGACATGCCACAAAACCGCTGGACGTGCATTTGATGATCGTGGATCCTGACCGGTACCTGGAAACATTCCATGCGTTGGGCGCCGCAGTCATCACGGCTCACTATGAAGCCTGCACTCACCTGCATCGCACCATTCAAAAGATCAGATCACTTGGGATCAAAGCCGGAGTGGTCCTGAACCCACATACGCCAGTAACGGTCCTCGAAGATATCCTCACCGAGGTCGATATGGTGCTCATCATGTCGGTCAATCCGGGATTTGGGGCACAGAGCTTCATAGAGAACAGCTATACAAAGATCCGCCGGCTGAAGCAGATGATCCTGGCCAAACATGCAAAGGTCCTGATCGAAGTGGACGGCGGAGTGGACCTCTCCAATGCGGCAAAGCTGGTTGAAGCCGGTGTGGATGTGCTGGTGGCAGGAAACACCGTGTTTTCATCAAAGGATCCGATACATACTATCTCACGTTTGAAACAACTATTATAAATTTAAAATATGTCCGCAAAATTATCCCAGCTTAAACCAGCACCCGTGTGGAGCTTCTTTGAAGAGATCTGCCAGGTGCCACGCCCCTCCAAGAAAGAGGAAAAGATTAGAGAATACCTGCTTGCTTTCGGAAAGAAGCATAAACTGGAAACCCTCCAGGACGAGGCAGGGAATGTCATTATCCGAAAGAAGGCCACGCCCGGAAAGGAGAGCCTGAAAACCGTCATTCTGCAGAGCCATATGGATATGGTCTGCGAAAAGAACAGCGACAGTCCTCACGATTTTCTGCTGGATCCCATCAGGCCGTACATTGACGGAGAGTGGGTCAAGGCAAAAGGGACGACACTGGGTGCTGACGACGGCATCGGCATGGCGACACAGCTGGCCATCCTGGCTTCTGATGCCATCGGACACGGTCCACTGGAATGCCTTTTCACCGTCGACGAAGAAACTGGCCTGACAGGAGCTTTCGGGATGAAGACGGGCTTTATGACGGGTTCGATCCTGATTAACCTTGACTCGGAGGACGAGGGGGAGATCTTTATTGGTTGTGCAGGGGGTATGGACACGGTGGCACGCTTCAGCATCAAGGAAAAGAAATTCCAGGGGAACAATGCGGCCTACCTGGTGAAAGTTGGGGGCTTGCAGGGCGGACACTCCGGGGATGATATCCATAAAGGCCGCGGCAATTCCATCAAGATCCTGAACCGACTGCTATGGGTGGCAGCCCGCAAGCATCAGCTCAGGATCGCAAGGATCACAGGGGGTAACCTGCGTAATGCAATTCCCCGGGAAGCTTCGGCCACGGTCGTTGTTCCGCAGAAGAACATCCAGAAATTTCTTCAGGATGCTGAGCTATATATTAAAGATGTAAAATACGAATTCGCGATCACGGAGCCCAATCTGTTCATTTCTGTTGAAGAGACCGAACTGCCTGAAAAAGGACTGAGTAAAAAATTGCAGAGGACGCTGCTGCATTCACTCTACGGTTGCCCCCACGGGATTATCGCCATGAGCCAGCGGATGCCCGGGATGGTCGAGACATCCACCAACCTGGCTTCGGTTAAAATGACGGAGGAAGGTTTGCTGGAACTATGCACCAGCCAGCGCAGTGACACGGCTTCCTCCAAGCATGACATTGCGCGGATGGTGGAAAGCGTATTCCGTCTGGCAGGGGCTAAAGTTACCCATTCGGACGGGTATCCCGGCTGGAGTCCCAATCCGGAATCAGAGATACTGAAAATCAGCGTCAAAGCCTATGAAGATCTCTTCTCCGCAGCGCCGGTGGTCAGGTCGATCCATGCCGGCCTGGAGTGTGGTTTGTTCCTGGAGAAGTACCCGCAGCTGGATATGATCTCGATCGGGCCCACCCTGCGCGGGGTCCATTCACCCGACGAACGGCTTGAGATCGCTTCGGTGGTGAAATTCTGGGATTTTTTACTGGAGATCCTCAGGCGGATACCCTCTAAAGAATAGATGGGGATCATTTAAAATCCCGTTCCAAAGCCAATCTGGATAATCGGATTGTCATACAGCGAGTAAGGTGACTCGGTGAAGTTCCAAAGGACCGTCAGGCTCATGAACGCTCTGGAGCCGATCCACTGTGTATATCCCCCGCCAAGCAGGAAGCTTCCCACGTTGACCCGTTCGTCCCCGAAATAGCTATAGGGTTGATAGTTGACCAGTTCATATTCGGCGTGGGCGAACAGTGCATTCTTGAGTACATAGCAGCGTGCCCAGGTCCTTCCTCCGAAGATATGGGTTGAATAGTGATAGTAATTATCGTCGTAGTACTGGTAGATGATTCCGATGGCGGCCGACAGCCTCTGAGAGATCTGGTAGCCGACCAGGGGTGAGACATCGACCAAGGTAACCGTACCAAACTGAACGCCGAAGGTTCCGCCCACAAAAAGGCGGTCAACGAAGCCGGGCCGGGAGCGGGGGATGGAGTCGTTGCGGTGCGGTTGGGCTGAAAGCAGGGTTGGTCCAGCCAGGTTCAGGATGAAGAGAAAGATAAAAATGTGCCGGTGAAACTTTTTGATTTTTTTCATGTAAAAGAGTTTCAGAGGGTAGCAAAGGTAAGAGAATTTTTCAGGGGGTTATCCGCAATATTTTTAATTATTTTTATGCTGGTATTGGAATATGTATTATCTTTGCCATCCTTTTCCTCCTGTGATTTTTGAAATATTTTCTAATTTTTTAGAAAATATTTTGCAGATTCAAAAAAGGATTTTACCTTTGCAGCCCTTTTTCGATTGAACTGGGTAAAGGAGTTGGGGAGAAAGGCGAAAATGTTCTTTGAAAGAATTGAAGATGAGCCTAGTAGCGGGTTTCCTATTTCATTTTGAGATAGAAACAGTATGCCCTGAAAGACAAGATCAAACAATTTTTACAATGAAGAGTTTGATCCTGGCTCAGGATGAACGCTAGCGGCAGGCTTAATACATGCAAGTCGAACGGTAAGGTTTCTTCGGAGACACACGAGTGGCGCACGGGTGCGTAACGCGTATGCAACCTACCTTTAACTGGGGCATAGTCTCGAGAAATCGGGCATAATACCCCATAACATTCAGGGGACACCTGTTTTTTGAATCAAAGTTCCGGCGGTTAAAGATGGGCATGCGTGGCATTAGCTAGTTGGTAGGGTAACGGCCTACCAAGGCGATGATGCCTAGGGGTTCTGAGAGGATATACCCCCACACTGGTACTGAGACACGGACCAGACTCCTACGGGAGGCAGCAGTAAGGAATATTGGGCAATGGACGCAAGTCTGACCCAGCCATGCCGCGTGCAGGATGACTGCCCTATGGGTTGTAAACTGCTTTTATACGGGAAAAAAATGTCCGACGTGTCGGAAGCTGATGGTACCGTATGAATAAGCATCGGCTAACTCCGTGCCAGCAGCCGCGGTAATACGGAGGATGCAAGCGTTATCCGGATTTATTGGGTTTAAAGGGTGCGCAGGCGGAATGATAAGTCAGCGGTGAAAGCTTCCGGCTTAACCGGAAAATTGCCATTGATACTATTGTTCTTGAGTACAGTTGAGGTAGGCGGAATGTGTCATGTAGCGGTGAAATGCTTAGATATGACACAGAACACCGATAGCGAAGGCAGCTTACCAAATTGAAACTGACGCTCATGCACGAAAGCGTGGGGATCAAACAGGATTAGATACCCTGGTAGTCCACGCTGTAAACGATGATCACTCGCTGTTTGCGATATACAGCCAGCGGCTGAGCGAAAGCAATAAGTGATCCACCTGGGGAGTACGATCGCAAGGTTGAAACTCAAAGGAATTGACGGGGGCCCGCACAAGCGGAGGAGCATGTGGTTTAATTCGATGATACGCGAGGAACCTTACCTGGGCTTGAATGTAGGATGACCTTCCGTGAAAGCGGAATTTCCTTCGGGACATCTTACAAGGTGCTGCATGGTTGTCGTCAGCTCGTGCCGTGAGGTGTCGGGTTAAGTCCCATAACGAGCGCAACCCTTATCGTTAGTTGCCAGCGGGTAATGCCGGGAACTCTAACGAAACTGCCGGTGTAAGCCGAGAGGAAGGTGGGGATGACGTCAAATCAGCACGGCCCTTATGTCCAGGGCTACACACGTGTTACAATGGCCGGTACAGAGGGCAGCTACCTCGCGAGGAGATGCCAATCCCGAAAGCCGGTCTCAGTTCGGATCGAAGTCTGCAACCCGACTTCGTGAAGTTGGATTCGCTAGTAATCGCGCATCAGCCATGGCGCGGTGAATACGTTCCCGGGCCTTGTACACACCGCCCGTCAAGCCATGGAAGCTGGGGGTACCTGAAGTTCGTGACCGCAAGGAGCGACCTAGGGTAAAACCAGTAACTGGGGCTAAGTCGTAACAAGGTAGCCGTACCGGAAGGTGTGGCTGGAATACCTCCTTTCTAGAGATAGAAAATAAGAAAATGGATTAGAGATAATCCTTCATAGACTTTATATTTGGGCTATAAATTATAGAACAAATACTTTTCGCTACTTTAAATTGGTTTTCATAAGATAAACAAATCATTAATTAGGTAAAGAACCTAAGATAACTGTTAAGTTGAGGGGAATTAGCTCAGCTGGCTAGAGCACCTGCCTTGCACGCAGGGGGTCAACGGTTCGAATCCGTTATTCTCCACAGAATAATAATTAATGATTATTATATTATCAATCTTTAAGAGATTAAGGTTTGATAACATACATCTAGATAGATGGGAATCTATTTTAAGATGGGAAGATCTTTGACATTAAGGGCATATAAGAGAAGAAACGAGAGAAAGAGAATAAGAGCGTACGGGGGATGCCTGTGGCTCTCAGAGGCGAAGAAGGACGTGACAAGCTGCGAAAAGCTACGGGGATTGGCAAATACGAATAGATCCGTAGATATCCGAATGGGGCAACCCAATACATTGAAGATGTATTACCATTAATATGGGGCGAACGTGGGGAACTGAAACATCTAAGTACCCATAGGAGTAGAAAATAACTAATGATTCCGCAAGTAGTGGCGAGCGAACGCGGAAGAGCCTAAACCTATATTGTTACGGCAATATAGGGGTTGTAGGACTGAGACATTGAGAAGATACAAATACTAGAATAACCTGGAAAGGTTAACCGAAGGGGGTGATAGTCCTGTATAGGAAATTTGTATTAATCATATCAGTATCCTGAGTAAAGCGGGACTGGAGAAATCCTGTTTGAATCTGGCAGCACCATCTGCTAAGGCTAAATACTACTGAGAGACCGATAGTGTACAAGTACTGTGAAGGAAAGGTGAAAAGAACCGTGAATAACGGAGTGAAATAGAACCTGAAACCGTGCGCTTACAAGCGGTCGGAGCGGACAAGATCCGTGACGGCGTGCCTTTTGCATAATGAGCCTACGAGTTACTTCTTACTAGCGAGGTTAAGATTTTAAGGATTGCAGCCGTAGCGAAAGCGAGTCTTAATAGGGCGTAATAGTTAGTAGGAGTAGACGCGAAACTTTGTGATCTACCCTTGAGCAGGTTGAAGTTCTGGTAACACAGAATGGAGGACCGAACCCGTTGTTGTTGAAAAAACTTGGGATGACTTGAGGGTAGGGGTGAAAGGCTAATCAAACTGAGAGATAGCTCGTACTCCCCGAAAAGCTTTTAGGAGCTACCTGGGATGTTTCTTTATAGAGGTAGAGATACTGATAGGATGCGGGGGCTTCACCGCCTACCAATTCCTGACAAACTCCGAATGCTATAAAGTTAAGTCCTGGAGAAAGGCTATGGGTGCTAATGTCCATAGCCGAGAGGGAAAGAACCCGGACCATCAGCTAAGGTCCCCAAATGTATGCTAAGTTGAAATAACGCGGTATGATTGCATAGACAGCTAGGATGTTGGCTTGGAAGCAGCCATTCATTTAAAGAGTGCGTAACAGCTCACTAGTCGAGCGATCGGGCATGGATAATAATCGGGCATTAAGCATATTACCGAAGCTGTAGACTTCCGCCTCTGGCGGGAGTGGTAGGAGAGCATTCCAGCTGCGTCGAAGATGTATCGAAAGATATGTTGGAGCGTCTGGAAAAGAAAATGTAGGCATAAGTAACGATAATGCGGGCGAGAAACCCGCACACCGAAAGACCAAGGTTTCCTGATCAACGTTAATCGGATCAGGGTTAGTCGGGACCTAAGGTGAACCCGAAAGGGGTAATCGATGGACACCAGGTTAATAATCCTGGACTAGCTAACACTGCGATGGGGTAACGAAGATGTGAAAGGTCCGCGTACTGACGGAATAGTACGTTGAAGAGCTTAGGTATACATTCGACAGGCAAATCCGTTGAATGTGCTGAAACTCGATAGTACCGCGAGTCTTCGGACAAGCGGATAGTGACCCTAACCACGCTTCCAAGAAAAACCTCTAAGCTTCAGGTGATAGCTACCCGTACCGGAAACCGACACAGGTGGTCGAGGAGAGTATCCAAAGGTGCTCGAGTGATTCATGGCTAAGGAACTAGGCAAAATAGTCCTGTAACTTCGGGAGAAAGGACCCCCTGAGCAATCAGGGGCGCAGAGAAATGGCCCAGGCGACTGTTTATCAAAAACACATGGCTATGCTAAATCGTAAGATGATGTATATGGCCTGACACCTGCCCGGTGCTGGAAGGTTAAGAGGAGATGTTATCCTGGTCATCACGACTGGGAAAAGCATTGAATTGAAGCCCCAGTAAACGGCGGCCGTAACTATAACGGTCCTAAGGTAGCGAAATTCCTTGTCGGGTAAGTTCCGACCTGCACGAATGGTGTAACGATCTGGGCACTGTCTCAGCCACGAGCTCGGTGAAATTGTAGTCCCGGTGAAGATGCCGGGTACCCGCAACGGGACGGAAAGACCCCGTGAACCTTCACTATAACTTAACATTGACTTTGGGTAAACAATGTGTAGGATAGGTGGGAGACTGCGAAGCGGCTTCGCTAGGAGTCGTGGAGTCAACCTTGAAATACCACCCTTTGTTTATCTGGAGCCTAATCCCCTTATACGGGAGACAGTGTTTGGTGGGTAGTTTGACTGGGGTGGTCGCCTCCAAAAGCGTAACGGAGGCTTTCAAAGGTACCCTCAGCACGCTTGGTAACCGTGCGTAGAGTGCAATGGCATAAGGGTGCTTGACTGCGAGACCTACAAGTCGACCAGGTACGAAAGTAGGACATAGTGATCCGGTGGTTCCGAATGGAAGGGCCATCGCTCAAAGGATAAAAGGTACTCCGGGGATAACAGGCTGATCGCTCCCAAGAGCTCATATCGACGGAGCGGTTTGGCACCTCGATGTCGGCTCGTCACATCCTGGGGCTGGAGAAGGTCCCAAGGGTTCGGCTGTTCGCCGATTAAAGTGGCACGTGAGCTGGGTTCAGAACGTCGCGAGACAGTTCGGTCCCTATCTGTTGTGGGCGTCGGAAGTTTGAGGGCACCTGACCCTAGTACGAGAGGACCGGGTTGGACATACCTCTAGTGTACCTGTTGTGGCGCCAGCTGCATCGCAGGGTAGCTATGTATGGATGAGATAAGTGCTGAAAGCATCTAAGCACGAAACTTAGCCCAAGATGAAACTTCCTTTAAGGGTCGTTCTAGACCAGAACGTTGATAGGCTGCAGGTGTAAAGTCAGAAATGACAAAGCTGAGCAGTACTAATTACCCGTATGCTTCCTTCACATGATGACTAACAGCATCCACTGCACTGTGTTTTCTTTCCTCAATATGTCAAAATATCAGACCCTGTCCACGTTTCAGGGTAAAATCTTAATGGTGACTCTAGCGGTGGTGTCCACCTCTTCCCATTCCGAACAGAGAAGTTAAGCCCACCTGCGCAGATGGTACTGCAATTCGTTGTGGGAGAGTATGTCGTCGCCTAAACCCCATGCCCCGGACGCAATCCGGGACCAAACCCCGGACTCGCTCCGGGGTTTTTTGTTTTACCCCCCTGCCCTACCCAAACACCTGCACAGAAAACATCAACTCCGGATAGGCCAACCGCACAGTTGTTCATATCCCATTTCCTTCAATCCATCAGCATAGGCCCTGCACCATAAACGTGAAGTTAATTCGTTATCTTTGGACCCTTATTTCACTCCGTTTTATGGCCAGGTTTATTTGTTATACCTTATTCCTGATCTTAATAAACCTATCCTTCTCAGGGCAAGCACAACTCGCCGATTCCCTGACAGCTAAGGCCGACTCGTCCATCGTAACCTGGTTCCTGGAAAAAGATTTTGCTTTTACTCCTCCAAAAGATCAAATCATTGATACCACCCTCACCTACTTCCAGAAATACGAACCTGCATCCTCCCCGGGCAACCTCTTTGCAACCCTTGGAAATATCGGACTGGCATCCCACAACCTGTTCTTCTCTCCTACCCTTACACTTGAAGTCCAGCCAATCGTTCCCGCATTCGACCTCTACCGTTTCCAGCATGACCATGTACATTATTACACATCTTTAAAACCTTACAGTGAACTGTACTATGTCATGGGTAAATATAAAGAACAACTGTTCGGAGCAAACACAAGCCAGACCATCGGAAAAAACCTTGTCATTGGTCTTGATTTTACCTTTATCAACGCATTTGGTGGTTATCCCCGTCAAAAATCAGAAGATAAAAGCGTGGTGCTGAAGGTCAATTATTTTACAAAAAACATGCGGTACGGACTCCTGGCCAACTTGATGCACAACGGATTCAAGGTACAGGAAAACGGAGGAATCCAGTATGACTCTGTATTCGAAGAAAAAATCGAAACGGATCCAACCAGGATCAACGTAAAACTTAATACTGCACAGAACACCTGGAAAGAAAACAGCTTCCGCTTTGCGCATTACTACAGCCTTACCAAACCTGCCGACACTCTCGGCGAATCTCACAGGACCCGGAAGGTATTCCAACCCGGAAGCATTTCGCATCATGCTCAGATCATAAAAAAAACAGTCGGATATACCGATGATAAAATTGATACCCTGTTCTATCCTGCGGTCTATTTTGACAGTACCAAAACAAAAGATGCCCTGCAGATAAACACGATAGAAAATACACTGGCGTGGTCAAACTCAAGGGATATCAGCACTCCTCTCATCCTCACCCTTGCTGTGAGGCACCAGTATGACAAAATACACTATTTTGCCAGTGATGAGACCCTTGACACAACGAACCTGAACCATCTGTTCTATTCTGCACGGCTTATCATGCGCCCTTTCAAGGGACTGGAACTGAAAGGGGAGGCCGAACTAGCCCACGGTGATTACCAGAAAGGGGATACACGGATCACCGGCTGGATTTCCAAAACCTTCTCTCCCGGGGAAAAGGAGTACTTGCTCAGCGGCACCATTTCTTTTATCAGAAGCACTCCCTCCTGGTACAAAAGCCACTTCCTCTCCAATTATTTCCTCTGGAATCATTCATTTGACAAGGAAGCATTGCTGCACATCGGATTCACCGGATCACTGCCATACCTGGATTTCATCGGTAACTATTACCATTATTCCGGTTATGTTTACTTTAATTTCAATGCCACTCCGGAGCAGGCCGAGAAAGATATGGATGTTTTCCAGTTGAAGGCTCACAGTCCCTGGCATTTCAAGAGAGTGTCACTGGATGCATGGGGAACGTTCCAATTTGTCACCCGCACTGAATATCTCCGTTTGCCTTCCCTAACCGCCGACCTGAGCGCCTACTACAACCAGGAGCTGTTCAAAGGGGCACTGAGCACACAGCTGGGATTGGACCTCCACTACCAGACAGGGTATTACGCCAATGCGTACATGCCCTCCTCGCGCGTATTTTACCTGCAGGACGAGAAGAAATTAAATTCGTTGCTGGTGCTGGATATCGTCTGGAAATTCAAGGTGAAAACAGCACGTTTCTTCCTTGTCTACCATCATTTGAACAGTCTCTTCGGAAAACACGATTATTACCTCGTCCCTCATTATCCTCTGCAGGACGGCCGGATCAAATTCGGCATTGCCTGGCGGTTCCAGGATTAGTAGCTGCAAGTTTCAAGCTACAAGCTACCAGTTTCTAAATATGGGATATTAAACTTATACTTGCAGCTTGTAGTTACTTGATTCCCCTCTGTTTCTTGATATCCTGATAGGCCTGGTTGAGCTTTTGAAACTTTTCCTTTGCAGCCCGCTGAACGTCCTCTCCCAAATGGCCGACCTTATCCGGGTGGTATCTGACGGCCATCCTGCGATAGGCCTTCTGCACTTGCTCATCGGTTGCATCCGGTGAAATCTCAAGGATCTGATAGGCACTTTCCATGTCCTTTACGAACATGGCCTTAATGGATTGAAAATCGCTGTCGCTAATTCCCAGGTAGTCGCAAATGGTCCGGATGACCTGAACTTCCTGCGGATTACTCTGCCCGTCGGACAGTGCAATGCCAAAAAGAAAATGGATCAGCTGGAGCCTTGATGGATGGTCCATATATCTCCGGATCTGGGAAGTGACCTCCGGAAGATTGATTTCCTGCGATAACAGATCCCTGAGAATGAGGACGAGCTGATCTCCTTTTTCCGGACCGAATTGCCGTTGCAGAAAACTCCTGACATAATCCAGCTCCGATTTCATCACCTTTTCATCAGCCTTCATCACAGCGGCAGAAAGCACTAACAGACTGATCGTAAAATCCCCGGGCTGTGTGTGGTCACCCTGGTACTCGTACTGTCCCGTTTGCATTGAGTCGAACATCGAGCCCACGATGAATCCAAGGATGACACCGATGGGGCCACCCAGTACCCATCCCAGACCACCACCGATCCATTTACCGTACTTTGCCATGCGTTAAAAGCTGCAAGTCGAAGCGAAGCGAAAATCCTGCCTTTCGGCGGAGCTACAAGCCTAATGACAATTTAATAATTTGACAATGAAGAACTACTCCTTCATCCGGATCCCCTCACTCAGCGGTAATCCGTACTGCTCCTCCATCCGTATACCCATTTTTTCGAGACTGTCGAGGACCGGATTATAGATCTCAGGTATAACTGGGATGTGAACACCCTTTGCCCTGATACGACCCTCCAGGATCATTTCCACGCCGCAGGCTGCGGGCAGCGCCACAGTACGGGCCACTGAAGTATCGGTCAGAAGTGTACCGAAATCCAGCATCCTGGATTTGACCACCTCTTTAGTACCATCCGGATAACTTGCCACAAAGGTGTGCAGCATCACGACCATATCCCTTTCTCCAGGCTGTATCATCATTTTTTCGATCATCAGGTCCGATACGATCTCGAAAGGACTATCCTCGATGCGTCCCATGGGTTCACCGGAAAACAATCCCAGCCATTCCATGGCTTGTATAGGCATGGAATCAGCTGAAATATTCAGCTTCGCAGCCACCTTTTCCCGGATATTTATACTGTCGTTTGCCTGGATCTGTCCGGCCATGAATCCTGCATACGTTAGTCCTTCCAGGTTCTGCTTTTCATACGACAGCAGCCTCAGCTTCTTCATGGCATCAATGATCTCGCACCATCCCTGGTAACGAAAAGTACCCCTGAAGATGGTCTTAACTTTGGGAATACCGTACAGGCTTGCGTAAGGCAGTGAGTCCCTGTTTGGGTAAACATCCAGAAGGCCAACTCCCGGGAACATCACCTGGATTGGATCCTTGAACAGGTTTTCGGTGGGTATGTACTGGATCTGCCCGTCACGTAAATAGTTACCGTCGTTATTGCCTGCCATGACCACACCTTTGGGTGCCCAGGTAAACTTATAACGGAAAGGATTCTCCTCCACTTCCGGGGCAACCAGAGCGCCGCAGAATGAATAAAACTCCTCCACCTGCCCGCCTTTATTGTGAATATGATCAATGATACGCATGGCCGACATATGGTCGATCCCGGGATCCAGCCCAAGTTCGTTCAGAATGATGATCCCGGCCTTGCGGGCTTCTTCATTCAGTGCACGCATCTCGGGCTTTACATACGAAGTGGTTACCATGTTTTTCCCGAAATGGATGCATTTCCTGGCAACCATCAGATGATGGGTATACGGCAGCAGGCTGACCGTTAGATCATGCTGCTGGATCATCTGGTCCAGCTCATGTTCCTGATCAACCGTCCAGGTAACGGAATGACCGTGGGGATGATCCCCGATAATAGCATCCGCTTTTGATTTTGTACGCGAGGCCACCGTAACATGATAATCTTTATTCAATAAATAGGTGACGATTGGTTTGACAACCATTCCGGCCCCAAGGATCAATACTTTTTTCATAGGATGTATGTTTGGTTGTTAGATATTAGCTGCAAGCCTCAAGCCACAAGGGTATTTTTCGAACTTCTTGCAGCTTGTAGCTTGTAGCTATCACAGGAATTTCGATATATAGGTGTAATCCGGCGTTAACTCACCGTTGTGAAGGATCATGCCACGCTTGATCGGTGCAGGGAGGTTCAGGTCGTAGAAATCAAGGGAGTAATCTGCACGCGTGATGGCATTCATGTATTTCCAGAGTGCTTCGCTGAACATGACGGAGGATTCGCGGGGCAACTCGGTGGGCAGAATGTCGACCGCCATGACCAGTATGCCTTTTCCCTTGAATCCCATCGTCGGTTTACGGCTGAAGGGATCATAAACAAATACAGGGTCCCCGACCTCGGTACCCTTGTGGGTACATTCAACGGATCCGTTCACGTCACAGGTGATATCGCCAATGACCGTCAACTTGGGATCTTTCTCTGAATACAGCTCTTCAAGATAATCCTTTGTGACAATCCTTGGGTAGCGTTCATCCCAGTACATTCCATTCACAAGGATGCTCAGGTGAGGAATATATTTTTCGAACTGACTTCTGTACTTCTTTTCGCCGTTCACATAGTAGTCCTGCAGTTCAAAACTGGCCATCGGATCGATGGGTTCCACCATGTCCCACTCCCTGAAAACTACTTTGTAGATCACATTTTTCGGCAGGCCGGGCTTGTTTTTCAATTCCATCAGCTGTTCGGGTGTGATTTCCTTGATGGGTAGCAGGGAAGCGATCTCCTGAGCACCCGAGGACACGTTGCCGTACCCGGTGAATCCGATCACCATTGGATGGATCGGATCCGGCAGGCCATGTTCAAGGATCTCCTGTCCGACCTCTGAAATGATCCACCGCGCCTCATCCAGTGAGTCATAATGGCGTGCCTGCTTTATACGCAGAAAGGGTGTTTCCACTCCGAGTTCCCTGAGTCTCTCCCCGTACGACCACAGCGAATTGATCATCCCAGCCAGTCCGGCGTACCTGCCGAAAAAGATCGTTCGTTTGCCCATCTCATCCGTGATCCGCTCATAATCGATCAGGCTGCACTTGAGCTCCATCATCCGTCTGAGCATGGGCATGTTATAAGGCTGGCCCTTGATCACATGGGCAAAGATCATGTAGGTTTTACCGTATTCAAAAACTTCTATGGGAATCTCTTTGATGCCCATGATGACCGGGCACTCCTCCAACGTTTCCACGATATGGGCTCCGGCGTGCGCAAATTCATGATCCTTGAAGATCCGTTTCGGAGAGGACTGCACCTGAACCTTCAGGTGGTAATCCTGAATAAGCTTGTGGACATGAGGCGGTATCAGGGGAACCCGTCGTTCATACTTGTATTTATCTTCTACCCGGATGCCAAGGATGTCGTTCATAATCAAATACTTTAATAAAATTTAACCATTTCTAAACAAGACTTCAAAGGTACGAAAATTACCGGTAAGTAATAATGATGGAATTGTTATTTTCTTAACAATGACTCACACAGAGGCAGAACGTTCCTTTTTCCAATGGTCTAAAGTCCCTGGGCTAATGTATAGATATCGGATCCAAACTCCTGATCCTGCATAAAGATCAGGCGAATTCACCGCATACAAGCAGTTACTTCTTGTACGCTATGTTTGGATGTTTATTTGTCGTAACCATCTATGGCAGTATGAAATTTTTATAACTTTGCCCCTTTATTTCATTATTTGCTATAGTTTCTGTAAATCAATCATTTAAATATATTTTCATTTATGAAAGAGCAAAAACAAAAACACGTGTACTTCTTCGGGAACAAAGAAGCAGAAGGAAATGCCAGCATGAAAAGTCTTTTGGGAGGCAAAGGCGCCAACCTGGCTGAGATGAACCTGATCGGGATCCCCGTGCCCCCCGGATTTACCATCACCACCGAAGTCTGCGCTGCTTATTATACTCAGGGTGAGAAGAAAGTGGCGGATATGATAAAAACCGAAGTGGAAGAGGCGGTGGCAAAGATCGAAAAGATCATGAAGAAAAAATTCGGTGACAACAAAAATCCGTTGCTTTTATCCGTTCGTTCTGGAGCCAGGGCTTCCATGCCCGGCATGATGGATACGGTCCTGAACCTGGGACTGAATGACGAAGCCGTCGAGGGCATTGCACAAAAAACCGGCAATGAACGGTTTGCCTGGGATTCATACCGCCGGTTCGTTCAGATGTACGGCGACGTGGTCCTGGGTATGAAGCCCGCCTCCAAGCAGGATATTGATCCCTTTGAAGAGATCATTGAATCGCTGAAGGAAGAAAAAGGCATCGTGTCTGACATTGACCTGTCACCCGCCGATTTAAAAGAGCTGGTCAAGCGGTTCAAGAAAGCGGTGAAAAAAGTCACGGGCAAGGATTTTCCTGCAGATCCGTGGGAACAGCTCTGGGGGTCCATCGCGGCTGTATTCAACAGCTGGATGAACGAACGGGCCATTGTTTACCGCAAACTGAACAATGTCCCGGATGAATGGGGAACCGCAGTGAATGTACAGGCCATGGTATTCGGGAACATGGGCGAAAATTCCGCCACCGGTGTTGCTTTCACGCGCGATGCCGGTACGGGGGAGAACCTCTTCAACGGGGAGTACCTTATCAATGCCCAGGGCGAGGATGTGGTGGCCGGTATCCGGACACCTCAGCAGATCACCCGTGAGGGATCGAAACGATGGGCAAAACTGCAGAACGTTTCGGAAGAAGAACGACGCACCAGCTATCCTTCGCTGGAAGAAGCCATGCCCAAATTGTACAAAGAGCTTTTCAAGATTCAGAACAACCTGGAAAGGCATTATACGGATATGCAGGATCTTGAGTTTACGATCCAGGATGGTAAATTATGGTTATTACAGACCCGCAACGGGAAACGGACCGGTGCCGCCATGGTAAAGATCGCTGTGGATATGCTCAGGGAAGGGTTGATCGACAAGAAAACGGCCCTGCTCCGCATCGAGCCCAACAAGCTGGATGAGCTGCTTCACCCTGTTTTCGACAAGGAATCCGAAGACAAAGCCATTGTGATTGCCAAGGGATTGCCTGCATCACCGGGTGCAGCCTCCGGGAGGATCGTCTTCAACGCCGATGACGCTGAGGCTTGGGCGACCAAAGATCAATCGGACAAGGAACTCAAAAAGGTGATCCTGGTGCGCATCGAAACTTCCCCGGAAGACCTCTCCGGTATGCATGCAGCCCAGGGCATCCTCACAGCCCGCGGAGGGATGACCTCCCATGCAGCCGTGGTCGCCCGCGGAATGGGGAAATGCTGTGTCTCCGGAGCAGGGTCTCTGAAGATCGATTATAAGTCCAGGACCATAACCGCCGATGGTAAAGTCTATCTTGAAGGGGACTGGATCTCCCTGAACGGTTCGCAAGGAGTGGTTTATGAAGGGAAAATCAAGACCATGACTCCCGAGGTGCACGGTGATTTTGCCCGCGTGATGGAACTGGCCGATAAATACACCCGCATGTACGTCCGCACCAATGCCGACACACCCCATGATGCCCTTGTGGCACGGAATTTTGGCGCTCGTGGAATAGGTCTTTGCCGCACAGAGCACATGTTCTTCGAAGGAGAACGCATCAAGGCCATGCGGGAAATGATCCTGGCCAGCGATGAAAAAGGCCGCCGCGAAGCACTGGATAAACTACTGCCCATCCAGCGTAACGACTTCGAAGGCATTTTCGAAGCCATGGATGGTCTGCCGGTTACGGTCCGCTTGCTGGATCCTCCGCTGCATGAGTTTGTCCCCAACGAAGAGGATAATCAACGCGAAATTGCCAGGGAGATGGGCATGACACTGGAAGAGATCAGAGCCAAGGTACATGACCTTCATGAAGTGAATCCGATGCTTGGCCACCGCGGATGCAGACTTGGGAATACCTACCCCGAGATTTCAGAGATGCAGGCACGTGCCATCATCGAAGCCGCTTTGAACCTAAAGGTAAAAGGAATCCACGCTGTCCCGGAAATCATGATACCGCTCACAGGCACCCTGATGGAAATGAAAATGCAGGAGGATATTGTCCGAACGACTGCCGAAAAAGTATTCACCGAGCGTAACGACCGGATCGAATACAAGGTGGGTACGATGATCGAGGTTCCCAGGGCAGCCCTGGTGGCTGATCAGATCGCACAGTCGGCCGAATTCTTCTCGTTTGGGACCAACGACCTGACCCAGATGGGATTTGGATACTCACGGGATGATATCAATAAGTTCCTGCCGGTCTACCTGGCAAAAGGCATCCTTAAATACGATCCTTTCCAGATCCTCGATCAGGAAGGTATCGGCCAGCTTATGCAGATGGCCGTCGAAAGAGGCAGGACCACACGTCCCGACCTGAAGGTGGGTATCTGCGGAGAACATGGAGGCGAGCCCAGTTCCGTGGAATTCTGCAACACCCTCAGGATGAATTATGTCAGCTGCTCCCCGTTCAGGGTCCCCATCGCCCGTGTGGCGGCGGCACAGGCCGAACTGAAGCGCAAGATGATAAAGAAGGAAAGAAAAAAGGCAAAGAAAACCGCCATCTGAACCAGAATGAACAGTTAACAATAATTAATTTTACAATAGAATCATGGAAATACAGCACGATCTTATATCCCGGTTAAAAAAAGCAATTCATGCCCATCCCAACATAAACGACAATCCTGAAAGAACCCAGATGATCCGCCATGCAGTGGATAACAGGGAAGCGGTCATTGCCGAAAGCGGTGCACTGGCTACCTGGACACCCAAGGAATCCACCGGCAGAAGTCCAAAGGATACGGTGACCGTAAGGCGCCCGGAAAGCGAAATGAACATTGACTGGACCTCAGCCAACAACATTCCGATCACACCGGAAACCTTCGATATGCTTTTTGAAGATGCCCTGGCGTTTATGGCAAAGAAATCACGGATCTACGTCACCGACCGCGTGGTGGGCGCTGATGCAGGTTATGCACTTCCGGTGAAGGTCGTAACCTCCCACGCCCTTCATGCCCTGTTTTCGGATAACATGTTCCGTCCGGTACCCGCAGATATCGACCGGAGTATCTTCCATGACAAAGGATTTTACCTGGTACAGATGCCCTTTGATAAACTGGATTCGTCCAGGTATGAGGGCAGGCTTCGTAAAATGCCCGACGGAAAGACCTCGGATATGGCAGTGGCCATGGATTTTGACCGTCGGCTCGGATTGATCATCGGCTCAGCGTATTGTGGCAGCCTGAAAAAATTGGTCTTTACCGTTATGAACTACTACCTCCCCCTGGAAGGGATCCTTCCCCTGCATTGCTCAGCCAATGAAGGGAAAAATGGTGATTCAGCGCTGCTGCTGGGCCTTTCCGGTACAGGTAAGACCTCCCTGTCAGCCGACCCGGAAAGAGCACTCCTGGGTGATGATGAACATGGCTGGGATGACCATGGGATCGCGAATTTCGAGAATGGGTGTTATGCCAAGATGATCGATATCAATCCCGTGAAAGAAAAGGACATCTATGACGCGGTAATGCATAAGGATAATTACCTGAACCACGGAGCCATTATTGAGAATGCAATGATCTACCCCAATGGCAGGATGGACTATCACGACGGCCGGTTTACGCCTAATTCGAGGGCTTCCTATCCCCTGAGGTACCTGCGAAATATCAAAGAATCCTCCACCTCGGGGCATCCCCGGACGATCCTTTTCCTTACTGCGGACGCTTATGGAGTCCTGCCTCCGGTAGCACGGCTAAACAAGGACCAGGCAATGCTCTGGTTCCTGATGGGCTATACCTCCAAGCTGGCGGGTACCGAAACAGGTGTGACCGAGCCCCAGGCCACTTTCTCCCGTTTCTTCGGACAACCCTTTATGCCTCTCACGCCCCATATGTATGCCGATATGCTGGGAGAGAAAATGGAAAAGTTCAATACCCAAGTCTATCTCATCAATACGGGATGGAGCGGCGGGCCCTACGGCATCGGAAGCCGTATCGACATTAACCTGACGCGGAGAATGGTTAACGCCGCACTTTCCGGCGAACTAATAAATGTTGATTATCAGCAGGATACAAATTTCCATCTCCAGGTTCCACTGACCTGCCCGGGCGTACCCTCTGCCATGCTGTTACCCAGGAACACCTGGCAGGACAAGGATGCATATGATATTGCTGCCAAAAAACTGGCACCGCAGTTCAGCGATTATTTTGACAAAGCCTATGGTGGGAAAGACATTAAAGAGTCCATCGTGAGGCAGTGTCCGGGGAAATGATGACAATGCTCATTGAGCATAAACATTGAGCATTGAACATTGAGGACTGAGCATTGAGCACTGCGCATTATAGTCAACGCTGATTTCTTTCAGCTTATTTTTCCTTTCTCCTCTCTCCTCTCATCGTGGTGATACTTCTCGTTCCGGAGGATGGTCATCGCCCGGTAAAGCTGTTCGGTGAAGATCAGCCTGACCATCTGGTGAGTAAAGGTCATCCTGGATAAGGAAAGCGTGAAATTAGCCCTTTCCATGACCACCGGATTAAATCCGAAAGGGCCGCCCGATACAAAGACAAGGTTTCTTATCCCTGTATTCATGAGCTTTTGCAAAAAAGCTGCAAACTCCTCAGATGAATAGTGCGAGCCTTTTTCATCGAGAAGAATGACATGATCGTCAGGCTGGAGATGACGCATGATCAAGATTGCTTCGTTCGATCTTGTCTCCTCCGGGGAGGCGCTCTTCAGGTTTTTGGGCAGGTCAATGACCATGTGCTCAAAATGGATGTAATGCTTCAGCCTTTTTTCGTAGATACTGATGCCTTCACCGAGGTATAGCTCACCGGTTTTGCCGGTAATGATAAACCTGATTTTCATTTTTATTAAATATCAACAGGATAACTTTCCCATTTCCTTATAAATTTGTGGATTAAATCATAAAAAAGTATCTTTGGTTTAAAATTTGTGGCTTTCTCGGCTTATTTAATTCCATCCACGTCATGAAAATCCATTCAATATTACTCATTATTTTCTTATTTGGCTTTAATCTTCAGTCCCAACAGCCGGCGGATGTTACGGAACAGGTTGTCCAGGCGGTCAGGCTGGGAAATGCTGACCTGCTATCCACATTCATCGGCCCATCAGTCGACATTACCCTCCTGAAGACGGAAGGGACCTACAGCAAAACCCAGGCAATGTTAATCCTGAAAGATTTTTTCACGCAGCATCCTCCAACTTCCTTTGAAATAAGGCATCAGGGATCATCAGACCATGGTTCCCAATATATGATCGGCAATTATCTTTCAGGTGGTACAAACTACAGGGCATATATCCTTCTCAAGAAGGTTACCTCCGCAATGATCATTCAGCAAATCCAGTTCGAAGAAGAATAAAGGCAGACAACCATGGATACAGATACCCTTATCAGGCTGGCCCTTCAGGAAGATATCGGACCGGGTGACTATACCAGCCTTTCCACCATTCCTCAGGACGCTGAACGGAGCGTTCATCTTCTGATCAAAGAACAAGGAATACTTGCGGGTATACTGGTTGCAGAAAAAGTCTTTGCCCATGTTGATCCTGCAATCCAAATGCAGATCCTGCTCAGGGATGGCGCCTCTGTGAAAAAGGGGGACATTGCATTCACTGCCCGGGGAAAAGCCATATCCATGCTGATGTCGGAAAGAGTGCTGCTGAATTTCATTCAGCGCATGAGCGGCATCGCCACCTACACACGCATGATGGTCGACCGAATCGGCGATCTGCCGGCAAAGATCATGGATACCCGCAAAACCACTCCACTGCTGCGCGAAATGGAAAAATATGCCGTTCGCGTTGGCGGTGGTCTCAATCACCGCTTTGGACTGTACGACATGATCCTGATCAAGGATAACCATGTGGATTTCGCCGGAGGTATCAGTAAAGCGATTTCACGGTCCAGGGATTACCTGGCGGCCCATCAGATGGAGTTGAAAATTGAAATCGAGGTCAGAAACCAGACAGAACTGGATGAGGTGCTGAAACAGGGAGGGGTTCACCGCATCATGCTGGATAACTTCAGCCCCGCAGAACTGAAAAAGGCTGTCGAAAAGATTAAGAAAAGATACGAAACCGAGGCGTCTGGAGGGATCACCCTTGAGAATGTGAGGGAATATGCCGAAACCGGAGTGGATTTCATTTCCGTGGGGGCTCTCACCCACCACATACGCAGCCTGGACATGAGCCTGAAAGCAATGAAATCCTGAGTGATACACAACAAGCGATGACCATACCACCAAAAAAAACGATCGTGATCCTGGGTGCAGGCTCCATCGGCACCGCACTGGGAAACCTACTGGCTGAAAAAGAAGATCTCAAGGTCATTTTACTTACCATCGAACCAGAAGTCGCTGAATCGATCAATGATCAGAACATTAACCAGAAATATTTTCCCGGCATACGGCTGAATAAAAACTTAAAAGCGACGCTGGGAGAATATGTCATCCGCGACGCTGACTTCGTTTTCCTTGCCATTCCCTCCGTAGCTGTCGTGGACTATGTGCTACAGAACCGGCAGTACCTCAACCCTTCCACTATTCTGGTCAATCTTGCCAAAGGATTCGGCAACCATGAACAGGTGATAGCGGAGAATCTGATGGAATCATTGCCAAACGTCGTGTGCTCGATGAAAGGTCCTGCTTTTGCCCGGGATATGATCGGAGGATCTCCCACTGGGTTTACGTTGGCCACAAAAGAAACCGTTTGGTGGCCTGTGTTCGGGCGAATGTTCTCCGGCACGCCGATCTATCTCGATTACACACAGGATATTAAAGGAGTTGAGATACTGAGCATCCTGAAAAATATATACGCTATTGTCCTTGGAATCGTCGACGCCCACTACAACTCGGCCAATCTGCGCTTTCTGCTGCTCACGAAAGCATTCAACGAGATGAGGCAGGTGCTGCTGTTTTTCGGCGGAGAGCAGGAAACACTTTTCCGTTATTGCGGCTATGGAGATTTCAGCCTGACAGCACTGAATGACCTGAGCCGGAACCGGACCCTGGGCCTGCTGATCGGAAAGGGATTCTTCACAGAAGATATTTCCAGCCGGGTGGTGCTGGAAGGAAGGCTTGCAGTGAATATCTTTTATGAAAAACTTGCATCTTCAGGCGCGGGAGAAGATAATTTTCCCCTGATGAAACAGTTGTACCGCGTACTGAATGGCAATTATCCCGTACAGGAGATGCTCCGTTCGCTGCTCAGCAAGGAGCTGAGTGATTCTTCCCCCAATACTAGAGCCGGACATTGATTCCCAGGAACCGTTTCAGGTAATAAACCACCCGCTCGTTGATATCTTCAGATACCCTGAAGAAAATAATCAGTACCAGAAATACAATGGTGATCACGGCGCTTCTAATCAGTATATCCAGGTACAGGTTCGTCATGGCAGGCAGGAACCAGCCAGCCAGAAATGCCGCACCACCAAAGAGGATAACCAACAGGGACCGGTACGTAAAGGGCATCATGCCGAACTTATATTTCACAAAATACATGATGGCGATGTTCACGATCATCTTGGTCAGCAGGAACGACAAAGCCGCTCCTGTGATGCCCAGAATCGGAATCAATAGAAGGTTGAAACAGATGACCAGCAAAACCATCAGCAACAGGTAATAAGTAGCGTACTTGTAAAGCCTTGAATTCGAAACGATGACATGACTAACGCCGATGGCCATATCCGTGAGAAAGCCCAGTCCGACCAGCAGTATGACATATTTTCCGGCAAGAAATTCCTCCGGCAGAATGCGGTATACATTATCGATGTTTCCCCATATACCCGCCAGAAGAAGCAGGCCAATGATCAGCTGATTAAGACAGCTTTTATACAGAAGGTTATGCAGTGTGGCCATATCCTTATTCTTCCAGGCATCCGCAATGACCGTCGCGGAAATCTTCGTCAGTGAACGGGAAGGCATGGTGATCAGCGTGCCGAAAAAGTACGTGGTTGTATATACTCCTGTCGCACTTAATCCCAAGATACGGTCGATCATGATCCGGTCGATGTTCAGGGTGAAAATTCCAGTTGCGCCTGCTATAATTCCAAAAAGGCTCACGCCGGCCATTCCGGATACGAGCTCACGGTTCAGGAAAGCAAAGTCAGGCTTCAGGTGGATCTCCCCTGCCTTCAAAAGATAAAAGAAAATGATGACTGCCGGCAGGGAGAAACAGATCACGTACATTTGCACAAAACGGTGAAAGCTGAACAGGGTATAAATGAAAAGCACAGTGATCACCAGAATGAACAAACGCTGCACGAATTCCTTCAGGACAATGCCGATCACAGCATTGTAAAGCACTTTGTAATAGTGGTCGAGTGCATTGAAAAATGCAGTAAAGAATGTCAGCGGGATTATGTAATCAATGTAGGCCACAAAGAGCGCCGATTTAGCGGTGCTGCTTTCGATCAGGAACTCCCTTGCTGCAAAATAGATTACCAGGGAAAGCAGAAATCCGGCAGTGGTGACTGTTACCAGGAGGAATACGAAACCATGATGGTTTTTTTCCTTATCGCGGAAGTATGTAAAAAAACGGGTTGTTGCACTGATGAAGCCCAGGGAGGATATCTGGGCAAGGATCATGGCATAGGAAAGGAGCAGCCCAATAAGCCCTATCTGAGCAGTGGTAAGGTATTTTGGGAAAAGAACGGCGGTGGTGATAAAACCAAGCAGAACACCCAGGTACGTGAATACGGTCCCGATGATCGATTGCCTGCGGATGATTCCCATGCACCAAAGGTAGATGAAAATATTAACAACGGCCCATGGGATTGAATGGCAGAAACGTTAAAATATAATTATTTTACGCTTACCTATTTGATCCTGAGATCTAATTGTAAGCAAATAACAACCGGGATCCAATCCTTCCACGTGTATGGTTCTCTGAGGAGTTTGAGGATGAATCGTTTTTTGAAAAACGTGTCCACCGTTCATATGATATAAATCGCACTGAATGGGAGGTTGAAGGTTTTCACCTAAAATAATCTGTATCCATTGCGATGCAGGATTGGGGAATATCCTGCAGAGATCATCAGCAGGAGGCTCCGTCACCGATACGGATATGATGTATTGCACCAGGGTATCTGAGCCACAATCGTTCCATGTAATCATTGTTACATCATAATTTCCTCCGGACTGATAAATGTGGACGGGATCCCAGTTGTGGGAAAACAGACCATCACCGAAAAGCCACATGCATGAATCTGCATCCATTGAGGTATTATAAAAATACACTACAAGACCATCTATTTCGTAATCGAAATCCGATGCCGGAAGTTTACAGATATGGACCCATCTGACAGCTGTATCCTGACTGCATTCATTATAAGCTGTAAGGATCACCTGATAATCCCCTTCTTCATAATACGTATAGGTCACGTCAGGATCATACGAAAAATCGCCATTGCCAAGTTCTAAAAGATAAGAATCTGCATACAGGGAATAATTCTTTGTCTGGATGGTAAATGTGCTTACCTTTTGAATTTCAAAGGATGCCTCGGTTTCCGGGCAAAGGATGATGGTGGCGGAGGCTGTATCACTGCCGTTTTCATTGAAGGCAATCAGGGTGACTTCATATTCACCATATTCAGCGTAAATATGAATAGGATTTTCCTGGTCCGAATAGACTCCATCTCCGTACGACCATGAATAAGAGCCAGCATAGCTTGAAGTGTTCTGGAAAGTAACCGTCAGGTCATCGGTTTCATAATTGAAACGGGCTTGTGGCAAACCATAAATAATTCCTTTTGCCAGGAAAAAATCATATTGTCCCGGATCCTCATTGATCAGGTAAAAATCTCCAAAATTTATCGAATTACTTTTAAAATTACCTTCCACATATAAATTACCGGCTGGATCAATTTCGACTGTTTTCCCGAGATCGTCCAGACTTCCTCCGAATTGACTTGCATAAAGGACATTTCCGTCATAATCAGCTTTAATCAGCAATCCATCCCATACTCCCTCACTGGTCAACAGATATTCGTCCACTTCCATGGATTCGCTGAAGAATCCGCTGATATAGAAAGCTTCCTCCATATCGGATACAAAGAGCGTATAATTTCTGTCATCCGAATCACCTCCAAAACCTTTGGCCCACTCAACTCCCCCTTCACTTCCGTATTTCGTGACATAAATGTCAAAATCCCAGCCGTGATTGCTGATCGTTTGACCTCCAAAAGTAATTTCTTCACTGTTAAAATAACCGGAGGTATAGATAGATCCATCTTCGTCAACGTCCACTCCAAAACCATAATCAGCGCCATAACCTTCACTGCCATTTAGCCAGAGAACTTCACCCTGGGAGTTTAATTTAACAGTAAAAACATCCCATGAACCGGTATTGTAAATCGTATAGGGTCCAAACGTCAGCGAAGAACTGCCAAAACCTCCTACAACAATGACATTTCCCTGATTGTCCGTAGATATCCGGTGCCCCCGGTCTGCATTATCACCCTTGGCTCTTTTTGCCCACAGTATATCACCTGCCGGGGAAATTTTGGCGACCAACACCTCGTCCAGGAAATTAGGACAATGAAGCGTAAAGTCATCAAAATGTATTTCAGGACTGTCAAACTGACCTGTAAAAACAATATTACCTTCAGGATCAACTGAAAAATCCCTGGGGATATCTTCACCCTCACCTCCAAATGCTTTTACCCATTGCAACTCCCCCGATCCATTATATTTGGCAATGAATATGTCAAAATCACCCTGATTACCGATAATGGTATCATCAATGGATAATTCAGAGCTGTCATAATAACCTGAGATATAAATATTATTCTCCGAATCTGTACATAAACCATCACTGTAATCGATGCCATAACTGCCGAATGTTTTTGCCCATTGCAGTTCTCCCTGTGAATTGAATTTGACAAAAAATATATCCGCTGAGCCTGAATTAAAAAGAGTATAACCTTGAACTGACAAAGCTGAACTGAAGTAATAACCCGATACATAAACATTACCCTCTGAATCAAGGGCAATACCGGTTCCATGTTCGTCACCACCACCAACCATATTCAATGCAACTTCCCATTCTGCGTCCTGAGGGTAGCAAGGCATGGCCAATATGAGCAGCATACTTAACACTAACACTTTCATTATAAACGGATTTAATTATAGTAGTTCAAAATTAATGAATTTTTTCATCTTTTGAAAGCTCAAAGTAAAATTTATTTAGTCTGATTTTGAGTAACTCTATTGTCAACTCAATTTGTAAATGAAAGTTCCTCCTTCAGGGTGAGGAGTTTGAGTTGTCAGAGTATTCCCTGAGTAGCGATCCTGGACAGGAGAAAATTATTTACATCAAGAGGAACATCTTCGAGCTTTTTCCATACAAGTCCAACTCCCCTGTTCATAAAAAAATACCCGGATGCTTTAAAGAGCCTGATCTCGTCCAGACCAAAAATGTTATGGGCAAAGGTCCAATTACGGATCACATGGCAGCCTTCCTGTAAAATAATCTTTGAACATGCCTGTACAAATCCTTTCCGGGTACTGAAGTTAGTTTGAGGATCAAACAAGCATTGGATAATATATCCAACACCCTGTGAAGTAAGGTTAGCCAGGAAACAACCCTTCAGGTTTCTCTCTTTATCACGTAAAGAAAAAGAGAGGACTTTCAGATAATTTGGATCCTGATATATCCTCCATTTTTGGTATTCGGAAGTTTGTTCAATAGAAAATGAATGCTTAAAATGTTTCAGGTTGGCTTCCAATAATGATCTCATGTCAGTGACCGGCTCCTGGATCATATCATATTCCTTTGAAATGGAACACCCTGGAGTGATTCCCTTTTTTAATCTGGATAAAAGACTCAGCCCAAAAATTTTTATCTTTTCAGCAGTTTTATTCTTTTCGTTTAAGCTCACCAGATAGTGATAAGCGGGTATTATATAATTTACCAGTACAACCTGCGAATGATCGTAGGGGATATCGAATCCTAATTTCCGGAATGGCTTCCGGGCAGATGTAAAACCCCAGATGACCTTAATGCCATTTTTAGTACATTCGTCAAACAGTAGCTGGTACATTTCATTGAAAATATTCTTTCCCCGGTAGGTTGGATCAACCAGTGTGTCCTCTGATTTTCCGCTTAAAATTAGTTCTCCTGTATCCATCAACAGGAAAATGGGTATAGCGCATTGAGTTCCTATGACTTTATCTCCATCTTCGGCGATGATGTAAATTGATTTTCCTGCAGGGGCCTCATGAAATTCCCAGTAAAACTGTTTTAGGGTTCTATTTTTTTGATAGAGCCGATTATATAAATCATTGATCCGGGAATAATCAGATTCATCAGCACATCGATAGTTTATCATCTTATTGTATATCTTTTAATAATTTGATCAGGTGTGAGGCACTCGAATTTCTTTTCGTAAAAATAAGTCAATATTTTCTTATACTCCTGTAAATAATTCTTGTACTTATAATTAGTAAAATAGGTATTGTGCCACAGCAGAGTAAGTACGCAATTGGTACTGTTTTTTTCAGTAAAGTCTATAATCATATCAGCAGTTTGATGAGGCAGGACCATCATATATTTATGAAAGGTACCATCCATAATCATTAAGGGTGCCTCCACGAAATTGTATGGTTTCAGGTTTTCCAGGTCAAAGGGCTGAAATGGCATTCCAAAGGAATTCCTGAATCCGAAATGTTCAGCAAATCCAATACTTGAATCAAAGGTGACCAATGAATGATCCAATTTCTTCCAATCAGGATATGGGAGAAATCTCAGAAAATGATAACGGTTATAGGTCGTATGGAATGGTAACTTTTGCAGCTCCTCATCCAAAGAGGAGGTCGAACAGGATTTATGCAGACCGATCTCAAATCCTCTATCTTTTATGGATTGCAACAATTTGATCTCTTTACGGATGGAATAATCTGCATTTTGAATTTCATCGAATCCCTTTCCTCTGCTGATGATCCAGAAAAAGGTGGATTTTAGGTTAAATTCTGAATCGATCTTTATGATTTTATCTATATTACGCCATTCTGGCGATCTGATCATCTCCAGAAAGATCAGTTTCATCATTACATCCAGTCTTCCCCGCTTTAGTGCCCACAATCCATCCTGGAATAAAGATCCGTAAAGGGTATCAATATCATGGGACAGGAACAGGGATGATTTACGGTTGGATCCATACGGGATCTTACAGGATTGGAGGAATGCATCGATGTACTTCTGGACGAGGTTCTCAGTGATGATATCAAAACGTTTCTGACAGGACCGGTCGTACTGGAACCGGCCGTATTGGTCCAGGTCATCCTGTTTGGGATTGCATTCCTGCATGCAATTGATCAGATAGAAGATTGTCGCCAGATAGTCGGGTTGGCCATTGAATGTCCGAATAAGAGGCTCTGAATGAAATACATTCATGTGAGACCAGTCATAATTCTGATATTCCTTTACATGCGTGAAAAAATCAAGGTCTATAGGTTGCGACTCCGGATCAAGATGGTCAATGATGAGATCACTATTTTCTTTATTGTTCACAAAAGAAAAACTAATGTTTCTGTTCCTCCCAATCACCTTTAACAGATAGGTAATCGGAGAATGATAGACCGCATTCTGTATGAATATCTTCATTTACCAGACCCGTCCTTTGAGATTTCTTTTTACAAAAATAGGTGATTTTGAGCATGTGGCCATTCTAATAGGATTTTTACCTGAATGAAATAAATCCCATTGGCAGGAGCAACATTTAGGGAAAATTTAAAAAAGTTGATATGATTTTTGGTAAATTGCTGACCTGATTTCGTAGTATATCTCCCGGAAATTGATGAAAAAAAGTGTATTATTCATAACTTACTGGTATCCTTCGAAAGAAACTCCTGCCGTGGGTATTTTCGTGAAAGAACACGCCAAAGCGATCGCAAGTTCCGGGAATAATATTCTTGTTCTTCATTTCGACCTAAAGTACGGTAAACACCTGATCAGATATAATCTGCAAAAATTTAATGATGAGGCTGGGATTACTGTCATCCAGGTCCAGATTTATAGCTTGTTATGGAAAGCAATTTATCAGCTAAGCCCCTTCTTTCATTTTCATCTGTACAAAATATTAAAAAGGAATAATACTCTTACTCCCTCATTTGATCTTGTTCATTCAAATGTCATTTTCCCGGCAGCCTTTTTAGGATTTAAGATCTCTCAAAAATATAAAGTACCCCACATAATCACAGAACACTGGTCACGATTAGATCATTTCCTTTCAAAAAGCCTCTTCAGGTCCTATGCTCATAGGATTCTGTCAGGTTCAGCTTACTTACTTCCTGTATCATCCTTATTGTCAGGCATCTTCAAGAAACACCAGCTGGATTCTGATAAAATAAAAATAGTTCCGAATGTGGTTGATGAAACCGTTTTTTATTATCAGGAAAAAGAGTTTACAGAACAGAATCATCTGGAATATACCACTATCGCGGGGTGGTATAGAAAGAAGAGCTTTTTCAAAAGGCCTGACCTTCTCTTTCAGGCTTTAGATCAATTCAGTATAATCAACAACGCTCAGATCACATTGAATGTCGTTGGAGATGGTGATTTAGTAAAGGATCTGATAAAAATGAGCGAGAGCCTTCACTTCAAGGCCAATTTTCATGGAGCAATGACCAAATTCCAGATCAATGATTTATTGAAACAGACTCATTTTCTATTACATGCATCGGATTTTGAAACTTTTGGAATTGTCGTAGTGGAAGCCCTGAAAACAGGAACCCCGGTGATCGTTTCCGATATACCTGCTCTCCGTCAATTCGTCACAGAAGAGAATGGTCTTCTGGTTAGAAATGATAGAGAATCCTGGCTTAGCGCTCTGCAGGAGGCCTATGGAAAAAAATGGGATTATGCAGAGATAGCGGCACAATCCAGATCATTGTATAGTTTATCAGGCATTGGGAAGCAAATCGACGAAATCTATGACAAAGCCTTAATGAGAATTTAAATCTTTAGTTCAAGGAATATTATTGCCAGCCCGGGGAAAATCACGTATAAATTTATGGTTCTTCGTAAAGATGCGTACCTGATATATATTTGTTGAGTAAATCAGATGA
>JAEAME010000198.1_pt1 | contig 77942 bp, 65 predicted proteins | sample 8958731 | NCBI WGS metagenome assembly JAEAME01 (sample SAMN16933194, study PRJNA681113) | bioreactor sludge metagenome | isolation source: anerobic bioreactor sludge (Control) | place: India:Bengaluru | collected 2018-10-24
TTATGATAGCTTCCTTTGCGGGAAGCCGTGGAGCAAGCCGGGAATGTGATCCTGAAAGACAGGCGCGGCGGCTTTATTTCTTTTACGGGTAAGAGGGAGAAGCAGTTCAAAAAGTTGCGTGAAAGGTCTAATTTTGAAAAATATTGAAGTATATGCAAATTGGGAATCTGGAGCTGGGAGAAAGGCCTCTTTTTCTTGCTCCCATGGAAGATGTAACCTATAAGTCGTTCCGGTGGATGTGCAAGAAATTCGGTGCGGATGTGATGTATACCGAATTTGTGTCGTCGGATGCCCTGGCGAGAAACGTGGCCAAAACGAGAAGGAAAATGACCTTGTTTGATTTTGACCGGCCTGTGGGTATTCAGTTGTACGGCCACGATATAGAAGCGATGACCGTGGCGGCCAGGGTGGCAGCCGAAGCAGCGCCCGATTTCATCGATCTGAATTTCGGCTGTCCCGTGAAGAAGGTTGTTCGGCGGGGTGCCGGAGCGGCCTTGTTGCTGGATCTACCTAAAATGCAGGCCATGGCGGAGGCGGTGGTCCGGGCGGTTAACCTTCCGGTGACCGCAAAAACCAGGATCGGCTGGGATGAAGGTACCAAGCCGGTCAGGGAGGCGGCGCTGCGGTTGCAGGATGCGGGGATCCGGGCTCTGGCCATCCACGGCCGCACCCGAAGCCAGTTATACGCCGGTCAGGCCGATTGGTCGCTGATCGGGGAGGTCAAAAACGATCCCCGGATCGTCATTCCGGTAATTGGGAACGGCGATATCACCGGGCCTCTGCGGGCTGAGGAGATGCTCCGGCAGACCGGTGTCGACGGCTTGATGATTGGCCGGGCGGCCATCGGACGGCCCTGGATCTTCAGGGATATCAAACATTACTTCGCCACAGGTACCGTTTTGCCACCTCCCCGGGTGGAAGAGGTGACCGCCAACGTAAGGGAACAGCTGATCCTCAGCATCGGGTGGAAAGACAACGAACGCAGCGGCATCCTCGAAATGCGACGCCACCTGGCCAAATACTTTCCCGGCCTTCCCGGTTTCCGCGAGTTTAAAATTCCCCTCCTTCGCGCAGAAGACCATGATTCGGTCATCGCTCTGCTGGAACAGGTGGAACGGAAATACCATGGCATGAATGTTGATTACAGTGAATTTACTTAAAACCAGCGGCATGGATACCCATTATTCCGAATATTACAGTGAAAAATCGCTTTTTGAGAAAATCAGAAGGTTTTCTGTCAAGGCAGGTCAGAAGGTTGTTTATGCCGTTCTTTTGCTTTATTACCTGATGAAAGACCCCGGTGTGGGTATAAAGACCAAGATGACCATTGCCGCCGCTCTGGGATATTTCATCCTGCCTGCCGATGTATTGCCCGATCTGGTTCCTTTGCTGGGGTACACCGACGACCTGGGAGTGCTTGTTTTTGTGCTGGTCCAGGTATCCCGTTCGCTGACACCCGCTATCAGACAACAGGCCAGGCAGAAACTGGCCGAATGGTTCAGAAAGGTGGATGAAAAGCAGTTGCTGGCCCTGGAAGAAAAAATAGGGGATCAGACTTGACATCACCCGGGCCGGAGGTCAGCCGGAGACCGTTTAAAAATTAATAACAGGACAATTCAAGTTTTTACATTGCCAGCCCAAAACAATCTGTTTCATTCTTTTTGCCGGAAGGCGGTTCCGGTGGTTTTGTTGCTGCTGACATCCTGTTTAGCGTCAGGCCAGGTCAGGGTGGAAACCAAGCCGCTGCCTCCGAAAACGCAGTTGAATATTCCGGCCAAACCGGAAGAGGGGTTTGTGTTGCTGCCGGGCCGCTGGATCTGGCACCAGCCTGCCCGTATGTATGTATGGCTGAGCCCGGTATGGGTTCTTCCACCCAGGGGAAAAACCTGGTCGCCCGGTTGCTGGAAACCGGTCCGCAAAGGCTGGCTCTGGGTTCCCGGAAAGTGGGTTCGCCAGAAAAGGTTCCGGGGAAAAAAGGGGGGCTGACGAGGCGGAAGTCCGGGTCCGGAGTCCCTGTTCAAAGGGTAAGTTGACGGAAAACAGATTCCAGGTTTTGCTGTCTTTCTGTCAGGGCCAGCAGCATGCATCCGGCAGAGACTGCGTGCCTGAAAAGAAGGGGCCTCAGGTCTGTTTCGCCGCTCCCCGTCACGAGCCATCCCCCGCCTTCGGGTTTAACCTCCGCCACTCCCTGGATTTGCATCAGTGCGGCGGCTGTTCCGGGGGGATCGAATTCCACCCACACCTGCTGGGCATGGCCGCCACCCTCTCCGCGGAGCTTCTCAAGGCTGTTGTCGGCAACCAGTTTTCCGTTGCTGATGATGATGATCCGTTCGCAAAGGGCTTCAATTTCCTGCAGGATGTGCGAAGAGAGCAGAACGGTTTTTTCCCTGCTCACCCGGCTGATAAGCTTTCTGATGTCGTCGAGCTGGTTGGGATCCAGACCGCTGGTGGGCTCGTCGAGTACCAGCACCGGGGGGTCGTGCAGCAATGCCTGGGCCAGCCCCACCCGCTGTCGGTATCCTTTTGACAGGTTTCCGATTTTCTTATGCTGTTCCCTGTTCAGTCCGGTAAGCGCCATCATCTCCCGGATTCGTTGACCCGGCCGGTTTATGCGGTGAAACCCGGCCATGATTTCCAGGTATTCCCCGACATAGAGATCACCGTAGAGGGGATTGTTTTCGGGGAGGTAGCCAACCTGGTTTTTGGCGGTAATGTTTCCGGGATGCACCGGCAGGCCATTGACCTTTACCTCTCCCTCGCTGGCAGGCAGGCAACCGGTGATGATTTTCATCAGCGTCGATTTTCCGGCTCCGTTGGGTCCCAGAAAACCGGCCAATTCGCCCTCCCGAAGTGAAAAGGAGACTCCGTCGAGTGCCCGCTGCGCACCATACAACCTGGATACCCTGTTTACTTCGATCGTCATACTTTTAGGCAGGTGAACAAAAGTAACTGATTCTTTTTGATATTAGAGTCAATGGATTAATTTTGCATTCAGGGTGTTATGATACCGGTGCATGGATAGTCCCAAATTCAGGTATATCAACGATTTGACGCGTTACCAGCGTTTCCTTACCCATGAGGTACGGATTGGTTCCCTGCCAACCGGTGGAAGCCACCCGGTACGCATTCAGTCGATGACCGACACCGACACCCGGGATACGGAAGCCACCGTCGACCAGATCATCCGGATTGTCAAGGCCGGAGCTGATTTTGTCAGGGTAACGGTCAAAGGGATCCATGATGCAGAAAACCTTCAAAACATCAGCCGGGAGCTTGCCGACAGGGGGTATACCACTCCGTTGATCGCGGATATTCATTTTAATCCGAAGCTGGCCGAAATAGCCGCGCTTCATGTTTCCAAGATCCGTATCAATCCGGGGAATTTTTACGACAAACGGGCTGTGTTCGGGCATCATTTATATACCGATGAGGAATACCGGGAGGAACTGCGCCGGATTGAGGAGCTGTTTGTGCCTTTTCTGGAGTTGCTTCGCCGGAACAAAGCCGCACTGCGCATCGGCGCCAACCAGGGTTCTTTGTCAGACCGGATCATGAGCCGGTACGGGGATACCCCTACCGGAATCGTCGAATCGGTGATGGAGTTTCTGAGGATCTGCAAACGGGTTGATTTCCGGGATGTCGTTCTTTCCATCAAATCGAGCAACACCCGCATCATGGTCTATACGGTGCGGCTTCTCTGTTTCAGGATGCGGCAGGAGGAGATGAGTTACCCCCTTCATCTGGGGGTTACGGAAGCCGGAGAGGGCGAAGACGGGCGGGTGCGTTCAGCGGTGGGCATCGGGGCGCTGCTGGCCGACGGAATTGGAGACACCATCCGGGTATCGCTGACGGAAAACCCGGAGCGGGAGCTCCCGGTAGCCCGGAAACTGGTCGACCATTTCAGGAGCTACCACGACCACCAGCCCATCAAGGCGCCCCTGTCGGCGCAGATCAATCCGTTTGAATACGAACGGCGCTCCACGCGGCCCGTGCTGAACATGGGAGGCCGTTTTCTGCCGGTGGTGGTTGCCGACCTCGGAGAACGCACCCTGCAGGAAATCCTGCCCATCCGCGGGAAAATGATACCCGATTATTTTCTTTCCGGGAATAAAGTCCTTGATATCAGGGGTAACTCCTACCCGGTCATCTCGCTGGAAGAATACCTTTTTGAAAGCACCCGCTGGGGGCGGATGAAATTTATCCGGACCAACAAAATGGAATTCGACCGCTTCATGGAGCGGCACCCGGAAATTATGACCAAATTGAAGCAGACCCGGAAAACGGTCCTGATTCTGGAGAGCTTCAATAAAAATCCCTTTGCCGAACTGCGGGCGTTTTTTATGATGCTGGAGATTCATATCTGGAAGGTTCCGGTAATACTATTTCGCCGGTATGCGGAGCGTCATCTCGAGGATATCCAGATCAAGGCCTCGGCCGACCTGGGCGGACTTTTCATCGACGGCTACGGCGATGGGCTCTGCCTGTCGAACGATTATGACAACATAACCTTTACGGAACTGAAAGACCTGGGTTTTTCCATTCTCCAGGCATCGCGGATGAGGGTATCCAAAACCGAATTCATCTCCTGTCCGGGTTGCGGCCGCACCCAGTTTAACCTTCACGAAACCACCCTGAAGGTCAAGGAACACTTCAGCCATTTGCTCCATCTGAAAATCGGGGTGATGGGCTGCGTGGTGAACGGGCCGGGAGAAATGGGCGATGTCGATTACGGGTTCGTAGGCGCCGGGAGCGGAAAAATCAACCTCTACAAGGGACAGCAGGTGGTGAAACGGTCGATCCCGTATGAAAATGCGGTGGAGGAGCTTGAAAAACTGATCCGCGAAAGCGGTGACTGGCAGGAACGCTGATAATTTTCAAATCCTTTGTACCCTCTGCCGGGCAGGACTCTTTTGTCGGGGCTGAAAGGAGCAAGCCTCCGGAATGACTCCCCTCCCTAAAATACAACGCCAAAACGGACTCCGCCTACTATCAGGGTCCCCGAATAACCCAGGTCCAGCCATCCGTCGTTGTAGTAGCCATGGAGCCCTTTGACGCGATCGTCGTAACTGAAACGAATCCCCGTTCCGAGGTAGGTGTCGATGTAAAACACGTCGCTGATCAAGGCCTGAAGGCCGATCATCAGGTTCCCCCCGAACTTGAAAATATTGGTATGGATAAGGTCGTCGTGCAAACCGATGTACTCCGATCCCGACTCTTCGAACACATAGGAAACCAGGCCATTGTCCCTGATGGAAAAATACTGCAGAACAGGTCCGTATGCAAGATAGGGCCCTTTGGGCTGGGTTTTCGATTTCATGTAAATACGGTGACTCAGGTCGATGCCGAAACCGCTCAGCTCCTCATAACTCCACAGGTCGGAGTTGCCGGTGTTGATGTAGAACTGGGGTCCGAACACCAGCCATTGTCCCGGTTTGTTCAGCCGGATGTCGATGTCGGTGCGGAATCCGTTCATAATGGCGTATTGCGGCACCACGCCGATTCCCGTTTTTTTCTCCGGAATACCGGGCGTTTCCTGCGCATACAGAAACAGAGGGGCTGTTGCGAGGAAAAGCCCTGCCATGGCGGCGATTCCCCGTTTAATCGTTTTGCACATAAATCTCGCTTAATTTCCTGATTCCGTTGTTTTCGATTTTGTACTGTACAAAGCCGGTATCGCCGGTGACCAAGACCAGGTTGTCCTTCCAGATGACATCGTAGGCCTGGATGCCGGTGAAATGACGGAGCAGTTTGATATCCGACTTGTCTTTCACATCGAAAAGCTTCAATCCATCGTCGCAGACCCAGAGGGTGTCGTTCCGGACCGCCAGCCCCATCGGTTGGGTGAGGGGAACCTGTTTCACCAGTGCCGGTTTCAGACGGTTCCTGATATCGATGATCTGCAGTTCATTGATCGAATGCCAGCATTGCTGGTTGACTGTGGTGAGGGTCACATAGGCATAGTTTCCGTCGGTCACCACCGGATCGCAGGAGTAAACATGCTCGTAAAACGAAATTTTCTCCGGCCTTTCCGGGATCCGGATGTCGTAAATGTACATGCCGGTCGCGGTGCCCAGGAACAGGTTTTCGCCATAGGGGAAGATGGTCTCGACGCCGAAACCTACAGGAAGGTTTCTTTTCAGTTGCGGTTTTTCCGGGTTTGACAGGTCGAAGACCTTCAGTGCGGCGGGATCTACGGTGTAGAGGGTATTGCCGGTGACGGTAAAACGGGCGAGCGATCCTCCGGTTCCCTCTCCGCCTGAAAAGTCGGCGTCATTTCCATACTGGCAGGAACAGACAATGCCGGCCAGCAACAGAAACCGGGCGGCAAAAAACAGCCGGGTTTTCATTTTTTTCTCCATCTCACCAATACTGAATTATCTGGCTGCGCCATTTTTTCCTCCAGGGTCAGCTCCCTTCCGTCGGGCGAAGCAATCTCCGGGAAGACATTCCTGATCCTCTGGGATACCTCTGCGCCGTTCCAGGAGGGAGCGACCGACAGGGCGATCAGGTCAACGGCATTGTCGGCGAAAAGCACATGGTCTTTCATGGCAACGTCCATACAACCGTCGATGCATACAAACAAGGCGTTGACAGGGGCTTCTGGATCGGAATTGTCAATCACGTGGATGCCGCGGTATTTCTCCACGATGAGGACATACTGGTCTTTGACGTAGATTTTTCCCGGATTCACGACCGGCCTGGGATTCTCAGTCCGGATGTTCTGCTCCATTTTTCTCCGGTCCATGAAAACCGGTTCATATTCGAAATACCGGACATCCCAGTCAAATCCAGAGACCAGAAAACAGAGGCCCAGCACCAGGATAAAAACCGTTGTTTTTTTCATCGGAATGAATTATTTCAAGCAGGTCGGTTCTTTATAACAAAGGTACATCAATTAACCGGACCTGGTGCGCTTTTCGGGGCCGGCGTTTGCTTGTTTCCGGTATAGACCCGCAGATTCCGGAATAGTTGCGTCACCGGCGGAAAAATTGCCGTTGTGCCGGCGGCTTTTTCGACACGAAAACAATAAGGGCCTTAAGTGCGGTGGATTCTGCTTATTTTTGCCGGGTAACAAATCCGAAGCCATGGCAAAAGTGGATTTCAAGCCGGGGACCATGATTTACCCGCTTCCTGCGGTGATGGTAAGCTGCGGTGAGCAGCCCGGAGAGTACAATATCATAACGGTGGCGTGGACGGGGACCGTATGCAGCGATCCTCCCATGTGTTACATTTCCGTGCGGCCGGGGCGTCATTCGTACGGAATTCTGAAGCGTACCGGCGAGTTTGTCATCAATCTTACCACCGAGTCGCTGGCCCGGGCCACCGACTGGTGCGGCTGCCGGTCGGGCCGGAAATACGACAAATGGAAAGAGATGAAGCTGACCCCTCTCCCGGCAAAAAAGGTGAAAGCCCCCGTCATCGCCGAGTCGCCGGTGAACATCGAATGTGTGGTCAGGCAGGTGATACCGCTGGGCACCCATGATATGTTCGTCGCGGAGGTGGTGCATATTACGGCCGATGATGCCTTCATGGACGATGCGGGAGCCCTGGGGCTGTCTCATGCCCGGCCGCTGGTATACAACCACGGCCATTACTTCAGCCTGGGCGGGAAAATCGGGAAGTTCGGCTGGAGCGTGGAAAAGAAAAACCGGTCGCGGAAGGGTTAATCAGGGCCGTGAACCTCGGCTGCCCTCCCTGCGGTAAAACACGGATCCCCCGTCATGGTCCGGATAGGTCATCCCGGCAGCCACCTGCCCTAAAATGAGCCACCGGCGGGATTATACCCCGTCGAGGTTTAACTATCCATGGGTTATGCGTGGGTACTTGCTTACTGCTTTACGATCCTGTTCCGTGATATTGTGTTTCCCGATTGAATTTCAAGGATATATACCCCGCCGCAAAGGTGTGAAAGGTCGGTTTGTCCGGAACCGGTCCATTCCAGAAGTTTCATTCCTTCCAAATCATAAAGGGTCGCCTGGAAACGGCCCGCCGGCGAAATGGTCAGCATATCGCGGAACGGATTGGGGAAGACCCGTATTTCATCCAGCGGCGTTGTTATGGCCGGCGTAGACTTCGATACCGTAATATACTCCTTTTTAGTGGCGGTGTTGTTTCCATAATCGTTGGTGACGGTCAGGGTAACCTCATAGGTGCCTTCGGCAGGGTAGGTAACCTGGGGATGCTGCAGCGTTGAACTGGCCGGATTACCGCCGGCAAAATTCCACAACCACTCCGTTGGAGAATTGACCGACAGATCCAGAAAGCGGACCTGCAGGGGGGCTTCGCCCGTTTTGAGGTCGACCGAAAATTGGGCGACGGGAGGCAACCCCAGGGTGCGCGTCCCGGTGGCAAAAAACACCGGCCATTTGGCATCGTCGATCAGAATGGAGGCCGGTCCCGAAGGTGATATTTTGTTGGAGGCCAGGTTCACCACCCCCACCACCTCTTCATCCGTGTTGTTTTCAGCCGAAAAGGCTATTTTATTATCGTTTTTTGAAAACGAGGGAAACCCCAGGATGCTGTTTTCAAAGATGATGTCAAGGTCGCCCGATTCAAGGTTTAAACCCAGTATCGCATATTCATCGGTCGATTCGTCAAGGTAGTCAAAGGCGATGATGTCGGCCGAATTTTTTGAAAATACGGCATTTCCGACGCTGACTTTTTCCGGCAGGTTCCCGAACAGCTTGGTGATGGCGCCATCCCCGAAATCGTTGCTGCCGTTGTCCCATATCCTGATGAAGCCGATATCCCAGTAGCTGATATCTTCATAGGTGCCGGAAGTCAGTTCATTGTAGGCGTCGTACATCAGGTATTGCCCGGTATGGTCGAATTCGATGGCATCGGCGTACAACACCCCTCCCGCATTGGTTCCCGAATGGCTGGTGGTGGGGTTGTAAAGTCTGAATTTGGCCCACTCCCCAAGGGTGAAATCGTAGACGTAAATGGCCGTGTCGATCACGGTTGAAATGGCGGCAAGATGGTTGCCGTCTTTGGAAAGGGCCACATTGTCCCAGAAGGGGTCTTCCTGGATGACCGATTCGACACGGGTGGTCAGGTCGATGAGCCTGATTTTGTTATCCCCGGAGACGAAAACGGCAAACTCTCCGTTGTCGGTGACGCTTGGTTTCCCCTTGAAGCTGGTTTTTGACAGGGGGACAAAACCGGTGCCTTCGGCAGAGGACTGGTAAAGGGTGTTGGAGTCCATCCAATAGGTGTTGTAACAAAGCAGAAATTCCTGCCCGGGGTTGACGTTGTAGTCCTGTTGTTCCGCTACCGGTTCCTCCTGGTAAATCCCCACCTTGTCGAAAGCTTCGGCCGCTTCGGCCGCTTCGGATGAGTTCCCGCCATAAAGGTCTTTGGCCGATTGAATAACCGCAATCCGGAAGTCTATGAATTGGGAGGTCATGGTGAGGTAACGGGTCAGGGCTCTGTAAAAGACCTGCTCCGCCTTTTCTTTGGTGACTGCCGTGGCATACAGGTAATAGGCGTGGTTCCCGATGCCGTTGTTGATGTGGACCCCGCCGTTGTCGCCGCTGCCCAGGTACATTTCAGACACATGCCTGGGCTGCCAGTAATCATCGGCCTGGGTGCCCATGTTGTGGGGATCCTGCATGTCGCGCAGCGCCCCCGAAGGGGAGAAACTGGTCCGGGTGATGTCTTCGCCGATCTTCCAGTCGTCGCGGTCGACCATGGATCCGAATATGTCGGCATAGGTTTCGTTGATGGCACCCGATTGTCCGTAATACTCCAGGTTGGCCGTGTTGGAAACGACGCCATGCCCCAGCTCGTGGGCAGAAACATCGAGGGCTCCGGCCAGCGGCTTGAAACTGGAGCCCCCGTTGCCGTAAAAAGCGGCTTTGCCGTTCCAGAAGGCGTTTTCCATCGAAGAGCCATCGTCTTCGGCGACATTGACGAACGAGATGATGTTGCCTCCCTGGCCGTTGATGGAATTCCTGCCGAAGGTGTTTTTCAGGTATTGGAAGGTGCGGGTGGCGTTGTAATGGGCCGAAACGGCCGCCGGACTGTTCCAGCTGTTGTTCGGAGATGTTACTTCTTTGTAATTCAGCCGATTGGTTGAAGTGTGGTTGGCGTCGAGCGTCACAATCACCCCTTCGCCCGTTGCAGCGTTAAACATGCTCTCCGCGGTGTTCATCATATAATACACCCCGTTTTCCAGGTAGGTGTCTATGGTCCGGAGAAGGCCGTTGAGGTCGTAAGCGGTGGCCTTCTGGGGCCCGTCGGAGGGGGTGCTGTTGTATTTGCGGATGATCTCCCCCGAAGAGGCATCCACGAAATAGCGCCAGCTCTCCAGAAAATTGGGCCGGATCTCAATGTCCCAGGCCAATACCGGCCTCCCGCTTTCAGGCAGCCTGTATAAGAGGAGACTGGCCCGGGGCTCCCTGTAATCCAGGATTTGCTGTTCTTTTTCCGACAGCGGTTTGTACACCGTCTCGCGGCTCACCTCTTCCGTAGCCAGCCGCAGGGCCTCCCCGGCCGTAAGTGCCGGATTGATATCAGGCTGTTCGCGAAGCAGTGGAATCCTTCCCGTGAAACGCTCCTTATCCGGGCTGACATGAAAGGTGAACTGCGATCCGTAGAGCGGAATACCCCGGTAATGCCGGAACCCCTTCACATGGGTGATTCCGAGCTCATCCGTTCCGGTATCCGTGATTGTGATCCACTCGCGGGGATTCTCCATCCCGGTCAGCTCAGCGGCCGCTTCGAGAAAAGCGTACAACCTTTCTCCGGCCGGCAGCTGCGATTTCAGCGGGGGAGTCTCCCGTTCCAGAAAAACCGGGGTTTGGCCGCCGTCGGTGAGAATCATAAATTTCCGGTCCGGAATGCCCAGCCCCTGAAATGACAGGGGACGGTAAGGGACGGAATTCTGTTGTGCCCTTTTCAGCGGATGCGAGCCGTCGATGGTTCTGAAGCTGATTCCCGGATGGACATTAACCGGGCTGTTTTTCACGATGGCCTTGAAGGGATGGGCCTGCCCCGGCAGAAATACCGGAAGGAAAAGCAACCAGCAGACAAAGGCAGTTTTTTTCATATCAAATCAAATCCAATAGAGTGGTACATTCTGTAATCCCCGGTCCATGATCGGGCTGCAGGTCGTTCCCCTGACTGATCATACCGGTTGGGATTTCATGGCATGGGTTTCAAGTTATTGTCTCTTTCGTGGTTCCGGATGCGGCTCCTTCGGCTTAAGGAAATTGCGGACTGCTGGTCTTCAGGTACAGTCAGGCCACACCGCGGACCCGACCTCCCTTTTCAGGGTTCTTCCCGCAAGGTGTCCAGCAGTCGCCTGAACAATATATTCCGGGGATTATCCCCTCCGGTTTCCGACCAGCTAACCCGGTGGTCCGAATCAGCCGTGCAGACCCGGATGAAATAATTGACATTTCCCGGTTTTTCTGATTCCAGATTCCTGAAACCGAGCGAATCGACCAGATTTTTGATCTCTTTCATCTCCTTTATCCTTATTCTGTTGACATTGACGGATTCATCCCCCCGGATCCTGTATACTTTGCGGTTTTCGAAGAGGGCATATTCGACGGGGATGTTTGTAAACCCGCCGGTACGGCCGAAACGGATTTCAAAATCACAACCCGGCGCGGTTGCCTTGCGGGTTTGCGTGCAGGAAAAAAGCAGCAGGGCAGCGGTGACGACGGCAAGTCTTGTATGGTTCATGTTTTATTCGAATGAAAGATAATATCCTACCGGACAGAAACCCGGAACAGAAACACAAAGCCCCGGACCTGCCCGGTTTCCCGGGTATCAACAAAAGTAATAAAATGAATTGTAATTGTTAAAAAGACAATCAGGTATGAATTGCGTTAAACTATGTTAATCCGGGCCGGATGATGTACGAATCCGGTTAAATCCGGGTTATAGTTATAAAACACAAAATACAGGCCATGATTGAATACGCCAAGGTTGTTCTTCCCGGGATGGTTTTCAACCGGCATATTTTCAAAAAGGAGCTGAAGAAGTGCATAGCCTGGATGACCCCCGCGGAATTGGGGGAATTCAGGGAGTGGTGTTTCCGGATGTTTTATCCCCGGTATCCGGAGTTTTTGGAAGAGCTTTTTCCCCGGGCGAAGGCAATCTGAGGCGGAAGAGGGTTCTTTCCGTGAATACCCTCCTGTTTTTTACGCACAAATAACATGAAATTCATTATAAGTTGTATCTTTGCGCCGTGTTCATGCAGGGAGAATGCAAATGGCCGCATGAAACAGGGAACCGTTTCGGGCCGGCACTGCAGGTGATTCTTCCGTTGCGGGCAAATAGTGCGGGGTGGAGCAGTTGGTAGCTCGTTGGGCTCATAACCCAAAGGTCGTATGTTCGAGTCATGCCCCCGCTACGCTGAAAGTCAGGTAAGTACCTGACTTTTTTGTTTTTACGGCAGGAAAGGAGCAGGAATATGTGAAGTTTTAATCCCTGGCGGAATTGAGAGAATGATCAAAGGGATTCACAGTCATCAGATTTCTGATTTTCTGATTGCTCTGCAAATCTCCGGAATACAGGAAATCGCAATGTGATTCCGGCGCAGAGGCAATGATCGGCGAATCGTAAAAGGAATGCTGCCATTTTTCCTAAATATCTGGAGCTTCCGCATAATGCCGTTCCGACGGGAATACTGCTCATACCGGGAAAAGAATTTTATTCAGATTGTGTTGTAAATCATTGTGCCTGACTGGTCTTTCGAATTTCCCAAGGGCAACTTTCATAAACTCCTGAATAACCTGGTAACTTACGCAGCCATTTTCCGTTATCCGACTGTGACATTTCTGCAACCGGCAGCGGATCAACCGGCTGAAAATACAAGGTCTTGAAAAAAAAGCGGGGCACGCATGCCCCCCGTAATCTTTATTATGATTGAATCGTATGCCTTCTTTCACATATTGTATCAGGCAGAAAAGTTTCACGATCTTTTTTTCCGGCAGATTCCCTTCATAAACTCCATGCAAAGGAGATTGACCATAAGGAGGCTGAACCCGTAAGCGAAATCTTCAACCGGAATGGTGAAGATCCTCAGTCCCGTAATTTCCCGGCTGTCGTACCAGACCACCTCGCCCTGGATGAAACTTCCGGTGAGGATGCCGTTGACCAGCATAAAGGGAAGGAGGATCACAAGGAAAGAAATGAAAAACCTTCCGGTCAGTTCCCTTTTCCAAAGCGTCGAAATCAGCAGTACCGCAATGGTCATGACGAAATAGGCAAGGCTGTATACTTTCCCGGGATAAAGCGCAACGGCGAGAAGGAGCAGGGCGATCAGAACAGCCGAAATCATCCGGGTGGCTTTTGCCGGAAGGATGGCCCCCGGCAAATAGGCTTGCAGAACGAAATGGATGAAGAGGCTGGCATAGGGGATTACCAGGAAAAAAAGCCATTCCTCAAGGGGAAGGTGCAGCAGGACGATTCCCGAATGATAGTCGGGATTGAATCCCCAGATCATATTTTTGGCGAAAAGGATATCGAGGGGGATGAACAAAAGGGCGGTAATCAACAGGGAGGGGAAAAGCGCAGGCCAATGTCTGTAAAAGGCAACCTTTTTATCGAAACTCAGTACCAGGGGGATGGAAACTGACCCTAACAAAAGCCATAGATAGAGTGACATGTCGAACTTTTTTACTTAATTTCTGAAATGCAGGCATTCACTTTTTCGTACATCAGCCGGAACCACGGAGTAAAACCTGCGGGATGCAGCAGGAGTTCCTCTTGCAGTGCCTTGTAGGGAATGGCCTTCCATTCAAGGACCTCAGCCGTGTTGATATCGGGATGGTCATCGCAGACACCGAAAAAAACATGGTCGAATTCATGTTCCGACAGACCGTTGTCAAGTTTTTCCATATAGGTGAATGAAAAGAGTTAAATGAGTTCGCAGTCGATTCCCATTTCCTCCTTCAGCCTCCTCCTGGCCGAAGCGCTGCTCGATTCTCCGGGACGGGGATGGGTGCAGCAGGTGTTGGACCACAGTCCCTGTGAGTGATATTTATCAGGGGATCTTTTTTGAAGAATCCAATCTCCCGATGAATTGACGACAAACACCGAAACGGCCCGGTGCAGGAGTGACTTCTCATGTGCCTCCGTTTTTCCCGCAACGCCGGTTGGCCGATCGCTGTCGTCAACAAGTATGACCCAAGGTTCATTCATCTGGTATCGCAGGTTTTGCTGGCATATTGTTTGCCATGCGGCTCTATGTTCAGCCAGTCCCCCTTGTCAGGTGCTTATCTAACATTTTGCCGAAAAGGTACGTCTTTCCCGGAAAGTTTAATCCCCGGGGACATCCGGCACAGTTCCCGGCAGCCAATCGCAGGGCTTCAACAATTAAAACAACTCCCGGCAAGTTTTGTTTAACGTGTTCTCGTTATATCAGAAAATCATTTTCTTACGCAGGCAGGTTGTCGATAGTTTCATTCCCATTATTCCGGGTTATTTTCTGACCGCAGTGTCCTGTCCGGTTTTGCGGCCACCTGCCCCTACAGCCTGAATTTCAGGTTCACGCCGAGGAAGTTGTTGCGGGGGTTGATCAGGAAAGAGCCCAGCATCAGGGTGAAATCGTACCACATGTGAGCAGCAACGGCGGGACCGATGTCGTAACCCCGCCGCTGGACGTCGCGGCCCAGGAAATAGCCCGCCAGGGTGGCTTCCCCGACCTGCAGCAAAGTGGATTTGATGTCGGGATTTTCAGAGAAGAGCAGATTGCTCAGATGGGCGGTGCCGAAAAGGGCGCTTGACAGGATCAACCCCTTTTTTTGTCCGAATCTGTAATCGAGCAAAGGCATCATCCAGTTCCTGAACAGGTACTCTTCGCCGACCCCTGCACTCCAGCTCATGGCCATGGAGACGGTCCCGAATGCCGCCAGCCCCTGGTTCCTGGAAACGTACCGGTTCAGAAGGAACATTTGCTCGATTTCGCCGAATCGGCGGGTTTCGTTGTGCTTTTCAATACCCAGGAAAAGGGCGGCCATCATCACCATGCCGCCGGTAATCGGGGTAAATACGTTTTTAGCCCTGAAGGGCGCCAGGTAAAGTTCCTTGTCGGAAATGTCGTCATACCGGAACCCGGGCCGATAATGCTGAATGATCTCCAGCTGGTTTTTGAAAAGGGCAAGCTTTTCGGTCGAGAAAGCCTGCAATCCTATAAAAAGCGGATAATTGTAATAGGGGGAGGAGCTGTTGCTTTTCAGGTATTTGTCATATGTGATGCCCATTGCTACGCCGCCAATCTCCAGGGTTGAAAAAAGAACCCCCTTCAGTATTTTGCCTTCGTAAAAAGGGACGGCCCCGGGTATATACAGGGTCCAATTGGGAATGGGCCTTGGGGCGGGTACTGAAACAGCCATGGTCCCGGGCAACTCCCCGGGTGCGGATTTCAGGGAATCGGCTTCCTGGCCTCCGGCTGCCAGTCCGGCAACAATCAGGATAGCAACAAATATATTCTTCATCGTATGTCAGGATTTGGTTTCCTGTGCCCAGTAGCTTCGTGCAACAGGGCATCCGGAAGCCATTCCGGACAGGCTCTTCCGGTGCACCGTTCTTCCAGGCGCCGGGATTCAAAGATAGTATTATATGCCATCCGTGTCCTTGCAAAGGAGGCCTATCCGGAGGACCCGTTGACCCCATCCGTTCTGAATGCCAAGTCAGCAACAATGGCTGTTTTTATTTATGGCTGATCCGGTGCTGAAGCCCGTCGAATCCATCCCTGTTTGCCGGGATTCGTTTCCATTCCGGCACTTTCAGGAGAAGGATGTGAAAAAGTTAAGAAAACGAACCTGAAATATCCCTGTTCCCACCGGTATTGCCGCGGGGAGTTACAATTTTTCTTACCTTCAGCTCCTCATCGGCGGAGCAACGCGGAGCCGATGCCGGGGTGTGAAGAACCGAATTGAGTTGTAAGTTGTATTTCATTGAATAGCAATTCATCAATCAAGAGATATGCGAATTAATAAGCTGGCTGTCATTTTGTTAGCGGGTATGGCGCCGTTGTTTTCTCAAGGTCTGGAGGGGTTGAAACCGGGAGACAAAGCCCCTTTGTTTTCGGCAATTACCGATGAAGGTACGGTTTGGAACCTGAGAGATAACCTGGGAGGCAAAAACGTGGTTCTTTATTTTTACCCGGCGGCCATGACCGGCGGATGTACGAAGCAGGCCTGCAGTTACCGTGACCATGCCGGCGACCTGACTGGCCGGGATGCCGTCGTGGCCGGAATCAGCGGCGATGATGCAGCTTCCCTGGCGGTTTTCAGGAAAGCCCATGCGCTGAACTTTACCCTGCTGTCGGATCCCGAAGGGGCGGTGGCCCGTTTATTCGGGGTGCCTTTCACCGGAGGGGGAGCTATCACCCGGAATCTGGGCGACATGGAGGTAATTCTGAACCGGGGCGTGACAGCTCAGCGGTGGACCTTCATCATCGGCAAGGATGGTACGGTACTCTACATCAACCGGCAGGTGGATGCCGAAAACGACTACAAAGCGGTATTGGAGGTTCTTGACAAACTGAAATAGGCTTTTCCTATCCTTCAATACCATCGCATCAGAGTGCCGGTGATGGTTTTTAAAATAATGCTAAATTTATCGGGTATAACCGGTTCCCGGGCGGATCCGAAAGCTGCAAGCGGGCATTCCGGCCGTAATGGCCGGTGTTTCCGGAAGCATTTCCTGCGGGATGGTTTGAAATCAGGGCCGGTACACCAGACCGGCAGGCTTGAAAACCAGGCCGGTTTTGTGCAGCGGTTGTTGTAATGAAGAATTTACGCAGGGCCTGCTGCAATGCCGGAGCGCAATTTAATGACCATATGCCATGAATCTACCCAACCAGAAATTGAAATTCACCGAAAAGGCCGGGTATGCCCTGGGCGATGGGGCTGCCAACATTGCCTGGCGGGGCGTATCCACCTTTCTGTTTATTTTTTATACCGATGTTTTCGGGCTGAGTCCCGCCGCGGTGGGTTTGTTGCTGCTGATTGCCCGTTTCAGCGACGGTGTTTCCGACATCGCCATGGGGATCATCGGTGACCGCACCGACACCCGGTACGGTAAGTTCCGTCCCTGGATCCTCTGGTCGGCCATCCCCCTGGGCGTCATGCTCTCGCTGTTGTTCACCAGTCCGGACCTGAGTCCTGCGGGGAAAATCGTCTATGCATACGCCACCTATATCATTTTTACGCTGGCCTATACGGCCAACAACATTCCCTATGGGGCGCTGATGGCGGTCATGACCGGCGACGACAAGGAAAGGACCACCCTGGGGTCCTACCGGATGGTGGGCGCCTTTGCCGGGGGCATGCTGGTGCAGGGAGCCCTGCTGCTCCTGGTGGCTCATTTCGGGGATATCAATCCGCAGGTTGCGGTCACCCGGCTGGATGGATCGCAGGTTGAAATCAGAGTCTCCTCCCCCGCGGATGTGGAAAACGTGAATATCAAAACCAAAAGCGGAATAGGCCTTTTCACCTTTGCCGACGCCGCCCTCCGCGACAGCCTGGAGGTTCCCACCCAGGGAAAAAGTTTTTCCATGGAGGCAAACAGGGAATATTCCTTTCTCGTTACCGGCGAAGCAAACCTGGATGTGAAAAGCGTGTCGATCATAGACCAGAAAAAGGGGTACAGTCGGGCTATCTATCTGTTGTCCTTTTTCCTGTCTTTGTTTCTGCTGGTAACCTTTGCGACCACCAGGGAGCGGATCCGGCCTCCCCGGTCACAGAAAAGCAGCCTCGCCGTCGATTTCCGGGACCTGGTGAGTAACAGGCCCTGGATCATCCTGCTGTTCATCGGCCTGATCTTTCAGATTTACAATTCCGTGAAGCAGGGTATTCTGGTGATCTACTTCACGCATTACCTGCACAACCAGCTGCTGGCCTCCTCCTATATGGTGGCGCTGATGGTTGCCTCTATTGCCGGGGCTATGATCACCTCCACCCTGGCCCGGCGGTGGGGTAAACGGAACCTTTTTATCTATGCCTTTCTCTTTTCAGGCGCGGTGAATGCATTGTTTGTCTTCTGCACTCCCGATACTGTGCGGGCCATCTTTGCCATCGGCATTTTGTCGGAAGCCTCGGCCGCTGTTTTCCCCACCCTGTTTTTTGCCATGCTGGGCGATGCGGCCGATTATTCGGAATTTAAAAACGGCCGCCGGGCCACCGGCCTCATCTATTCGGCCGGCTCCTTTTCCACCAAGTTCGGCGGCGGAGTGGCCGGTGCAATCATCGGTTTTATACTGGCCGCCTTTCATTACAACGGACAGGATGCTGCCGCCATCCGGGGAGCGGTACCCGGCATTGTCATGCTTATGAGCTGGATCCCTTCGATCGTTGCCCTGGCAGGAGCCCTGCTGATGCTCTTCTATCCGCTCAACCAGCAAAAGATGGATGCCATCACCCTGGAATTGAACAACCGGAGGGCTGGAGAACAGACCGTGCAGTAATACCGATCACCTAATTTTAACCTTATTACAAAATGCAGTTCGGATATTTTGACGACCGGAACAGGGAATATGTGATCACGGATCCCCAAACCCCCTGGCCCTGGATCAATTACCTGGGTACGGAGGATTTCTTTTCTCTGATTTCCAATACGGGCGGCGGATACGCCTTCTACCGGGACGCCAAATACCGGAGACTCACCCGGTATCGCTACAACAACGTGCCCATGGACAGCGGAGGCCGCTGTTTCTACGTCCGGGAGGGCGATACGGTGTGGTCGCCGGGATGGAAACCCTGTAAAACAGCGCTCGACAGATACGAATGCCGTCATGGCCTGAATTATACCTCCCTCCTGGGCGAAAAAAACGGCGTGGTTGCCAGGGTACTGTTTTTCGTTCCCCTGAAAACCCATGCCGAGGTACAAAAACTGTCCCTGACCAATGTCACTTCCGCCGTTAAAACGCTGAAGATTTTTTCCTTTATCGAATGGTGCCTGTGGAACGCCTCCACCGACATGGAAAATTTCCAGCGCAATTTTTCGACCGGCGAAGTGGAAATCGGGGGGTCGGTCATTTATCATAAGACCGAATACCGGGAGCGGAGAAATCATTATGCCTATTATTCGGTGAATGCGCCCGTCGAGGGGTTCGACACCGACCGGGAGAGCTTTCTGGGGCTTTACAATGGATGGGAGGAGCCGCAGGTTGTAAAAACCGGCGTTCCCTCCTGTTCGGTGGCCCATGGCTGGTCGCCCGTGGCTTCCCACTGCCTGGCCGTTGAATTGCAGCCCGGCGAAACAAAAGAACTGGTGTTTGTACTGGGGTATGCCGAAAACGGGGAGCAGGAAAAATGGGAATCCCCGGGCATCATCAACAAGAAAAAAGCCCGGGAGACCCTTGACCGTTTCAGCACGGCCGCCCGGGTGGATGAGGCCTTTGCGGCCCTGCGCACCCATTGGGATCAGCTGCTGGGGGTTTTCAGCCTCCGTTCGGGGAATGAAAAGCTGGACCGGATGGTGAACATCTGGAACCAGTACCAGTGTATGATCACCTTTTGCTTTTCCCGTTCGGCCTCTTTTTTCGAGAGCGGGATAGGCCGGGGCATGGGGTTCCGCGATTCAAACCAGGACCTGATCGGTTTTGTCCACCAGATACCGGAACGGGCGCGGGAAAGGATCATCGACATCGCCTCCACGCAATTCGCCGACGGAGGATGCTACCACCAATACCAGCCTCTCACCAGGCGGGGCAACAACGACATCGGCGGGGGCTTCAACGACGATCCCCTCTGGCTGATCCTGGGAACGGCCAGCTACGTCAGGGAAACCGGCGACTTCTCCATCCTGGAGGAAACGGTTCCTTTCGACAATAACCCGGACCAAACGGGTTCCCTTTTTGACCATCTGTCTGTTTCGCTCGACCATGTGGTGAATAATTTGGGGCCCCACGGCCTGCCACTGATAGGCCGTGCCGACTGGAACGACTGCCTCAACCTGAATTGTTTTTCGCACGACCCCGATGAATCGTTCCAGACTACCGAAAACAAAAGCGAAGGAACGCAGGCCGAATCGCTGATGATCGCCGGCCTTTTCGTGGTCAGCGGACGCGAATACGCCGGCCTCTGCCTTGAAACCGGCAGGGAAAAGGAGGCGGAAAGGGCCCTCGCCGGGGTCGACCGCATGGTGGAGTCCGTCAAGCGGCATGGCTGGGATGGCGCATGGTTTTTGCGGGCCTACGATTACTCCGGCAATAAAATAGGCAGCCGGGAGAATACGGAGGGCCGGATATTCATCGAATCGAACGGCTGGTGCACCATGGCAGGCATCGGTAAAGAGGAGGGCTACTGTGAGAAAGCGCTTGATTCGGTAGCCGAACAGCTCGATTCCCCCTACGGGATCATGCTGAACCAACCGGCATACACCCGCTACTATCCCGAATATGGCGAAATCTCGAGTTATCCCCCCGGTTACAAGGAAAATGGCGCCGTTTTCTGTCATAACAACCCCTGGATCATGATCGGGGAAACGGTGATCGGACGGGGAGAAAAAGCCTGGGAATACTACCGCAAGATTTGTCCCGCCTGGCTGGAAGAGATCAGCGCATTGCACAAAACAGAACCTTATGTGTATGCCCAGATGATTGCCGGTACGGATGCCGCACGGCCGGGGGAGGCTAAAAACTCCTGGCTCACGGGCACCGCCTCCTGGAATTTCTATGCCGTCAGCCAGTACATTTTGGGAATCAGGCCCGAATACCGAGGACTCACGGTCGACCCCTGCCTCCCGGCCGCCTGGGAGGGGTTTGAGGTGACCCGCCGGTTCAGAGGGGCTACCTATTGCATCCGGGTGACCAACCCGAACCACGTAAGCAAAGGGGTGGCCAGGGTGACCATCGACGAAAAACCTGCAACCTCCTGTTGCCTTCCGGTTTTTGAACCGGGAACAACCCACAGGGTGGAGGTGGAAATGGGTTAACCGGCCTCCTGTGGCATGACTCCCACCGCGCCCTCCGGCGGGGAGTTTTGCTTATTTATTAACACCGGAAGCTTTTTAACGGCCGCAAGAACCCCTCTGAAGGCAAATAATAGTAATTTTAAGCTGGCAAAGAAAAGCGGTTGCCTGATCCTGGTTGTCTGATAAACCCCCTGGCAGACAGCCAGGAACCCCGAACGCTGAAGAGGCGGCAGGGGCTGATCCGCACACGGATCAGCCTGTCAGGAAGCGGTGCTTTGCATGATTTACTTACAATGAAATAGATTGTTTAATAAAAACCTGTACGCATGAGAAAAGCTTTACCTTTTTCAAAATGGACATTTGCATCGCTGTTTTTGCTGGCATCAGCCCACTGGGCTCTTGCGCAACCCCTGATGGTCGAGAACTTTGATTATCCTGCAGGCACGGTGCTCAACACGGTCGGATGGCTGGCCCACAGCGGCACTGCGGAAGCGGTGAATGTCGTTGTTCCCGGGCTTGTTTTTCCGGGTTATCCCCTGTCGGGTATCGGGGGTGCGGCCGCCCTTGACAACAACGGGGAAGATGTGAACCGGACCTTCCCCGCCCAATCGGCGGGTACCGTGTATGCCGCCTTTATGGTAAAGGTCGACGGCCTGAACAACGGCTATTTCCTTCATCTGGGAGGAGACCCTGTCTCCACGATTTTCAGGGCCAAGGTTTTTCTGGCAGGAACTGCGGAACCCTTCAATTTCGGCCTTTCTGTCGGCAGCAACACCGCCACGGTGATGACGGGAGGTTCCTTCAGCCTCGCCGCCACCTATTTGTTTGTCCTTAAGTATGAAATTGTTGAGGGCGAGAAGAACGATATCGTCAGCCTTTACATCCTCAACGGAAGCGTTCCGGCCACGGAACCCGCCACCCCCTCCATCGGGCCATTGACCGATGCCAGCCAGTCGGACATCGTTCCCGGTTCAATTGCCATGAGGCAATTCAATGCCGCGCAAATAGTGACCGTCGACGGAATCCGGATCGCCAAAAGCTGGGCCGATGCCGTGACTGCCTCCCTGGCATCCGATACCACCCCTCCGCTCTTTTCGGGCGGCTTCCCGGGCGTTACCAACATTTCCCCCACTGGTGCCGAACTCCAGGTAAGCATCAATGAGGCCGGCAAGGTGTTTTACCTGGTGGTGCCTGACGGGTCAGCAGCTCCTACGGCCGCCGAGGTGGCCGCCGGCGTGAATTACGGCACGGTGAAGATCACGGCTGCCGGCACCCTCGAGGTCACGGAGCCCGGATCGGTTAAGACAGCGGTTCTGGCCGGTCTGACCGATAAGACAACTTACGATGTCTACCTGGTAGCCCAGGACGACGAGCCTGCTCCCAACCGGCAGGCAGAACCGGCATCGCTGGAGTTTTATACCCGGCAGCCACCCGAAACCCTCCTGTCGGCAGATTTCGAAAGCTCCCTGGCCCCCTTTACCGCAGTCAACCGCACCGGCGACCAGGAGTGGGTCAAGGCTACCTACAACAACAACAGCTATGCCTATCTGAACGGCTACTCCGGCGGCAACAAGGAAAACGAAGACTGGCTGGTTTCGCCTCCCATCGACCTGGACAGCGCGGAGCAGGTCGCCATCAGTTTCCGCACGGCAAAGAATTACAACGGCCCCGCCCTGAAGGTGATGATGGCGGTTGGCAACCTCCCGGCCTATACCGTCGAGGGGATCACCGGACTCACCTGGACCGACATTACTTCCGCCTTTTCCTTTTCCGGGGGAAGTTTTGCCTGGGTTTCCTCGGGATCCTACCCTTTCACCGCCAACACGGGGAAGGTATACGTGGCCTTTGTGTATGAATCGACCACTTCGGGCGCTGCAGCCTGGGAGGTGGATGACTTCACCGTGACGGGTTACCGGAAGACCTCCTCGGCCGATCGCCCGGATGCCGGCAGGATCAGCATGTACCCCAATCCCGCCCGTGAAGAGCTTACCATCGACCATGCCGCCGGTGTCACCCGGGTGGAAATTTTCGACATGGCCGGTCGCCGTCAGCTTTCTGTGGTTACCGGAGGCAAAACCAGGCTGACAATCCCGGTAACTCCGATGCGGAACGGGCTGTACCTCATCCGGTTTATCAGCCCGGAGGGTCAGGAGGTGATGAAATTCGTCAAAGAATAAAGTTCCCCGATTCCGCAATGAGCCGCCCTTCCGGCCGGAAGGGCGGCTCATTTGCCCGGATCAGCCCCAGCAGCACCCTGCCTGTGGCCGTTTTCAGGAAGAGGCAGGTTTTTAAGCCTTGTGTGGCTCCCTGCCCCTGACCCGGGCATGCCACGGTTGACTTGAAAAGACCCCTGTCTTTCCTCCGCAGGCGTTGTCCGGTTGGGAAAAGGGATTTCCTTCCCGGAAAGGAAGGGTTATTCATTAAATAGCAGATTTCCTGATGAAGGACCTTTTTCGGTTCATTCTCCTCTCCTTGTCCCTGGTGTCTCTTGTCGGATGCCGGAAGGAGCCCTATCCCCCGTCCCCGGAGGATTCGGAGACCTTTGCCGCCTGTGTGATCCCCGGCACACCCGCCAGCCTTGACATTGCGACCTTCAACCTGGAGGGGTTTCCCAAAGAGGGATATACCAGCGTAGCTGCCGTGGCCTCTCTCATCAAGGCGTTGGATCCCGATGTGGTCGCCCTGCAGGAAATGGCCTCCGAAGCCGACTTCAACCGCCTGCTTCAGCTGCTGAAGGGATGGAAGGGGCAGTATTACCTCAAAAACAACGCCGACTGGAACCTGGCCTGGCTATGCAAGAATGCCGAAACCGAAATCGTCACCGCTTCGGCCCGTCTTCTGTTTGAGGGGGAGAGCCGGGCCTTTCCCCGTCCCCCCTTTGAAATAGAAATCCGTCACAAACCCCTGGGGCTGGAACTCCTGCTGATCAACCTGCACCTGAAGTGCTGCGGAGGGGCGGAAAACGAAAACAGCCGCAGAAGTGCATCGGAAATGCTGAAAGGCTATCTCGACAGTGAACGGTCTGGCGACCGGGTGGTTGTGCTGGGCGATTTCAACGATGAAATAGGCAGCAGCCAGGCAGGCGAAAATCCCTTTCTGAATTTTGTGGACGATCCGGCCGGTTATCTTTTTGCCGACATGGCCATCGCCCGGGGAAGCGCCCTGTGGTGGTCCTATCCTTCCTACCCGAGCCACATCGATCATATCCTGGTCACCAACGAACTGTTCAGCCTGGTGGATACGGTCATGGTGGTCAAGGCCGGTCCCTGCTATCCCGATTACGAAGCCCATATTTCTGATCACCGCCCGGTGGTGGTGAAGCTTCGCGGCGGGTTGAAATGAAGGGCTAAGTCACCACCTGCCTACCGGTTTTCCCTGACGATCAGCACATAGACCGGAAAGTGGTCGCTGTAGCCGTTTTGCCATACCGTACCGGCAAAAGAACGGAGGGGATAGCCTTTGTACTGGCCATCTTTTTGCACCAGGAAGGGGCTGTTGAAAACCCTGGCCAGCCGGAAACGGTAGGAGGAGTAGTTTTTTCCTGCCAGGGCCGGAGTAATAATGATCTGGTCGAAGAGATTAAGGCCGTCGCGGTAGTAGAGCGAACCGATGCCCTTTTTAAAGAGGGGGAACATGGTGTTGTAGAATTCGCCCTCTTTGAGTTTTCGCAGGTTGGGGGCGGCCCTCAGGTAGCGGCGGAGGCTTTCGTCGGTGGGGTCGTCGTTCAGGTCGCCCATGATGAATATTTTGGCTGCCGGATCCAGGGCCAGGAGGCTGTCGGCAAGGCGACGCGACAGGGCGGCGGCGGCGTTGCGCCGCGGACGGGTGGTCATCTCCCCGCCGCTGCGCGAAGGCCAGTGGCCTACGATGAAGTGCATAGGTTCCCCGTCGTACAGGCCGGAAACCACCAGCTGGTCGCGGGTATAAATCCTTTCACCCTGGTCGTCGTACAACTCCAGTTCCGCACTGGCCGATGCGGTGACCCTGAAAAACCGGGGCCTGTAGAGCAGGGCTACGTCGACCCCCCGGAGATCGGGAGAGTCGTAATGAACGACCTGGTAATTGGATTCCCGCAGCAGGGGATGGGCAGCCAAATCTTCCAGCACCGCCCGGTTTTCAATTTCGGAAACCCCCAGGAGGGCAGGACCTCCTTTCCAGCCCTCCTCCTCTCCGATCCTTGAAATGGCCAGCGCCATGTTATCGAGCTTGGCCCTGTATTTTTCGCCGTTCCACCGGTTGGGGCCCGAAGGAGTGAATTCTTCATCCCTTACATCGGGGGTATCGATGGTATCAAAGAGATTTTCCAGGTTGTAAAAGGCCACCAGTCCCATCCGAAGGGAAGGCTGGGCAGCGAGGCCTGCGGCGAAAAACAGAAGCCCCGAAATCAACGCCAGTTGTTTCATTCCGGTCATATTCATCGCCGGTAAATGTAACAAAATAACCTTTATCATTGGGCTTTCAGCCCAAAAAGCCTATCTTTCAACCCTTCTTTTGTAGCGCCATGAAGTATTTAAGCTTGTTGTTTTTGTTTTTGCTGCTGACGGCCGGCTCTTTCCGGGTTGCGGCGCAGCAGGGGTATGTGGAGGGAACCATCGTTGACAAAACCACAGGGGTGCCGTTGGCCGGGGTCAGGATCACCGGCCCCGGGGGCCAGGCGCTGGGAGTATCATCGGCCGATGGCCGTTTTTCCGTAGCTCCGGGTGCCGGAAAACAGATGCTCTTCCTCGATGCCGCAGATTATGAACAGGCGCTCGTCAGCATTTCGGTGGCGGAGGGAATCCGTACCGAAGCGGGTATCATCGCCATGATCCCTTCCGCAGGCCACCTGATGGACCTCAGCACCCTGAGTACTACCGAAAGTTTTTCTGAAGACGGCTTTGAAACCCAGTCCATCCAGGGGGTGCTCAGTTCGTCGGCCGATATTTTTCTGAGTACGGCGGCTTATACCTTCGGCCCTGTCATGTTCAGGGTCAGAGGATACGATGCACAATACCAGAATGTCAGCATCAACGGTTTTGTGGTGAACGACATAGAATCAGGGGCTCCCTACTACTCCAACTGGGGAGGGCTCAACGATGTGATGCGCAACAGCATGGTCACCACCGGGCCCGAGCCCATCGGCTTTCTGTTTGAACCCGTAGGCGGCGCCACCCGCATCAACACCAGGGCATCGGCCTACCGCTCCGGCCTCAAAGCCGTTTATTCCTACTCGAACCGCACCTATCGCAACCGCGCCATGGTTACCTATTCCACGGGAATGATGCAGAACAACTGGGCCATTACGGGCAGTTTTTCCCGCCGGTGGAGTGAAAGGGGATACGAAGAGGGTACCTTTTACGATGCCAACTCCTTTTTCCTTTCGGTGGAGAAAAAACTGGGCGACCGTCACAGTCTGGCGCTTACCCTGCTGGATGCCATCTATGAGCGCGGGGTTGCCGGAGGCACCACCCAGGAGGTGTACGACCTGGCGGAAGACAATTATTACAATCCTTACTGGGGATACCAGAACGGGAAAGTAAGAAATGCGAGGGTCAGAAGCAGCAATAAACCCCTTTTCACCCTGACCCACTTCTGGAAACCGGCCCCCGGAGTCGACCTGCAGACCACCGCCGGATACTGGTTCGGAAAAGGCGGCTATTCCGCCCTCAACTGGTACGATGTTCTGGATCCCAGGCCCGACTATTACCGGAAGCTGCCCAGCTATTTCAGCGATCCGGCCGACAAAGGACAGCTGGCAGAAGCCTGGAAGCAGAACCCTGCAGTCAGGCACATCGATTGGGACCATTTTTACTTTTCAAACCGGAAAAACAGCTACGTTGTGAGCGATGAAGGAGGAGTCGCCGGCAGGAGCGTTTCCGGCAACCGGTCCAAATACATCGTGGAAGACCGCCGGAATGACCTCTCCCAGTTCCAGTTCAACCAACGTGTTTCCTGGGATCTTTCCGAGAGGGTGAATCTGACCGGTGGATTGCTGGCCGACATCTACCGGGGCCATAATTTCAATGTGATAAAAGATTTGCTGGGCGGGGATTATTGGCTCGATATCGACCAGTTTGCCGAAAGGGATTATCCCAACGATCTGAACGCCTACCAGAACGACCTCAATCAACCCAACCGGGCGGTACGCGAAGGCGATGTTTTCGGAAACAGCTACTATGCCTTTCAGCAGGGGCTGACCCTCTGGGGTACCGGCCGGTATACCGGCAGGCAGTATTCGGTTTACCTGGGCGGCAACGGCCGGTACACCTCCATGTGGCGCGAAGGGTTGATGCGGAAGGGTCTTTTCCCCGATAATTCCTTCGGGGAGTCGGAAAAGCTGAAGTACCTCACCTGGGGGGTCAAGGCGGGTGGTGATTTCCGTTTCACCGGGCGTCACCTCATCGTTCTCAATGCGCTGGCCTCTTCCAACCCGCCCCTCTTCAGGAATTCCTTCCTGTCGCCCCGTACCCGGAACACAACGACACCCGGACTGAAACAGGAAACCCTCTATTCGGCGGATGCCAGTTACATTCTTCGTTCTCCGGTGATAAAAGGTAGGCTGACCGCTTATTACACCCGGTTTGACAACCAGGTGGAGCTGACCAGCTTTTACCATGACGAATGGCGCACCCTGGTGAATTATGCCATGACCGGCATCGACAAGGAAAATTACGGACTGGAGGCGGGGGCCGAACTGAACATCACCCCGGAGCTGGCTTTCAACGCCGTGGCCTCGGTGGGGCAGCACCTGTGGGTCAGCAATCCGGATATCACCATCACCCAGGATAACAACAGCGAGGTGCTCAGCAACGAGGAGGTCTGGATCCGTTATTTCAGACAGAGCGGAACACCCCAGCGGGCTTTCGCTGCAGGCCTGGAATACAATTCGTCGCGCTTTTGGTGGGCGGGAATCACTGCCAGCTATTACGACGAAATTTACCTTGATTTTAATCCCGTCACCCGTACTAAAGACGAAACCGGCTTTTATCCCTATTGGGAACCCCAGCAAAAGGCCGATCCCGGATTCCTGCTCGACCTCTTTGCCGGTAAGTCGTGGAAAATCGACGATGTGTACGTAAACCTGAGCGCCAATCTCAGTAACTTATTGAATAACAAAACATTCATTACCGGCGGATTTGAACAGTACCGTTTCGATCCTGAAAAACCGGAGCTTTTCCAGCCCAAGGTGTACTATTACAACGGGTTTAACTATTTTATCAATCTGAGTATCAGATATTAGGAGGTATAATTCATGGGAAATACAAAACTACCCCGTCGTGTTGCATTGGTCCTGTTTCTGGGTCTCTCCTCCTGCATAGACAACAATGAAGCTCCTCCGCCGGAGCAGCTCTTCGTGCCGGGGCAGCTGGTCACCATCGACCAGGTTAAAGCGTTGTACAACGGAGAGCTGTCAAAACCGTGGCAGGAGCGGGCACCGGTGCCGATCGGCGACGACTGGGCCATCCGCGGCATCATCACGGCCAGCGACAAGAAAGATGGCAACCTTTACAAGGAGGCTTTCATACAGGACAATACCACCGGGCTGAGGATGCTGTTTGATGCCACCAGCGGACTGTATATCGGCGATTCTGTGGTAGTCAACCTGAAGGGGCTTTACCTCGGCGATTACGGTGATTTCATCCAGATGGGCAGTGAGCCCTATGTGGATGACAGCGGAAATCTGAGGGTTTCCGGGTTTAATATGGACAGGCACATCAAAAAGTTGTCGATCGGCCATGCCACCGTGCCGGCCGCGGCGACTGTCAAACAGGTTAAAAGCGCCGCCTGGCTGGGCAAGCTGGTAAAACTTGAAGAGGTGCAGTTTGAGGATGGCGAAACCGGTCTTACCTGGGCCGACGGGATGTCGGATCCTCCGGCTGCCGCCAACCGGGAGCTCACCGACTGCTCGGGCAATTCCCTGATTGTGCGGACCAGCGGCTATGCCTCCTTTGCCAATGAGATCCTGCCGGCGGGCAAAGGATCGCTGACCGGTATCGTGACCCTGTTCAGCGGCGACTATCAGCTGGTGGTCCGCGATTACCAGGAGGTGCGGATGGAGGGCGACCGCTGCGGGTATGTGCCGCAGCCGCCGGGAACCCCGGTCGAGACCCTCAGCGAAAACTTCGACCGCTTCAAGGACAATGAAACCGTCTATCCGGCGGGATGGCAAAACCTGGCCACGGCCGGTGGGAGGTTGTGGCTGGCAAAGGTTTTTTCAGGGAACACCTATCTCCAGGCTACCGCCTACAACTCCAACCTTCAGAGTATGGTTTGCTGGCTGATCACCAACCCGGTGAATGTCTCCGGTCAGAAAATCCTGACCTTCCAGACGGCCAAAGCCTACTGGGCCCACACGGGGAGCCACATGCCGCTTGAACTGTTGTTTTCGACCGATTACAACGGCAAAAACCCGGCCCAGGCCACTTGGATCCCTCTGATGGCCACCCTGGCCGGGAAAAACGATCCCGATCACACCTTTATCAATTCGGGCAACGTAACCCTCCCGGTCGTGGCGGGCAAAGCCGGATTCGTCGCCTTCAAATACACAGGAAGCAACAGTGAAAGTACCTCTTACCGGATTGACAACATAGAAGTAAATGCAGCCAATTAACCTATCATGAAGAAAAAAGCAACGTTGCCGGTATGGGTGATGCTGGCAGTTTCCGCGCTGGTTTCCTGCCACCGGGAGCCAGTGGAACCCCCGGAGCCGGTCATTGAGCACCTGACCATTGCAGAGCTGCGGCAAATGTACCAGGAGGGGGTGACCACCCTTGATACCAATGCATACATCCGGGGGATTATCACCCTGACGCCCGAACTGAACAACCTTCCGGAGTTTATCGCCTATATACAGGACAGCACAGCGGGCATCTGTCTGACCGTTGAGGGCGAAAACACCTTTGCACGCGATTCCGAGGTGAAGATCCTGTGCAGGGGAGCGTCGTTCACGCTTTACAACGGGTTGCTGCAGTTCGGCGACATCAGCATCGGGGAGCAGACCGAACTGGTGAAACTGGTGGCCGGTCCTCCCGTTGCGGCGACCGTCACCCTTGCGGACCTGCTCGAAGGGAAACACCAGGCCGAATATGTAAAGGTGGAGAATGTACAGTTTTCGGAACCTGGAAAATTCTCGGGTACGAAGCTCCTTACCGATTGCACCTCCGACATTGAGGTATACACCCGTTCCGATGCCACCTTTGCCTCCAAATCGCTTCCAGCGGGAAACGGCACTCTCCGGGGTGTGGCTTCGGTTTATAATGGGGTCCAGTTGCTGCTCCGCGATGAGAGCGAACTGGAAATGAGCGGCAACCGGTGCGGACTGGCAGGAGTCACCTACCTGGATGAGGATTTTTCCAGTCTGGCCAAATATGCCGATGTGAGTAGCCTCCAGGGTTGGAAAACCCTTTCGGAGGCGGGCAGCAAAAGCTGGTACGGGAACGAAGTGGCGGGACTCGGGAAATGGGTCCAGGCTACAGCCTACAATTCAGGCCAGGCTTCCGTGATCACCTGGATGATAACACCGGCCCTGGACCTCACTCTTGCTTCCAGACCTTATCTGATCTTTGATTCGGCCGACGGGTACGACAACGGCGCCACCCTTGAGCTGATGGCGTCGACTGAATATAGCGGATCGGCCAGCCCCTGGACCAGCAGCTGGACCAGCCTGACCTTCACGAGGCCGGTGAGCGAACCCGGCAAGTACAGCAGTTTTGTCTCTTCCGGACAGGTGGATTTATCTTCTTTCAAAGGGCATACCCTGTATATTGCCTGGGTTTACAAAGGAGGCCATCCTTCGAAAACCACGACATGGGAAGTAGACAATGTGCAGGTCAGGGAAAAATAGCTCTGTGACGGCCGGTGGAACCTGGCTGTGGTTTCTTGCCTTTGGTCTGGTTTTTCCGCTTTCGGCGCAACCGCCCGGAGACTATTATTCCGAAGCCTCCGGAAAACGGGGGATGGAACTGCAGCAGGCGCTTCACACGGTCATCGCCCCTCACACCGTGCTTCCGTATGATACCCTGGTTGCCTGTTTTGAAAAATCCGACCGGAAACCCGACAGCACGGTTTGGGATATGTACTCGGATGTTCCCGGCGGCATCCCGGCCTACCTCTATTTTTTCGGGGCAGGCATGGAATGCGGCAACTACAAGCGGGAGGGCGACTGTTACAACCGGGAGCATTCTTTTCCGAAAAGCTGGTTTAATGACCGGCCGCCCATGAATTCCGACCTTTTTCACATCTATCCGACCGACGGGTATGTGAACAACCGCCGCGGCAATTACCCGTTCGGAGAAACCGCCGATCCTTCGTGGAGTTCCACCAACGGCAGCCGGGTAGGCCCTTCTTCCCGGCCCGGTTATTCGGGAATCGTCTTTGAACCCATCGATGAATACAAGGGGGATTTTGCCCGCACCTGTTTTTACATGGCCACCCGTTACCTGGGCGAAGATTCAGGCTGGAAAGGAAGCGATATGGTGACCGGAGCGGAGCCCCGGCCCTGGGCCCGGGAAATGCTGCTGGACTGGCACCGGCTGGATACCGTGAGCCTGAAAGAGCGAAACCGCAACGAGGAGGTGTTCAGGCTCCAGCATAACCGGAACCCATTTATCGATTTTCCCGGTTTTGCCATGGAAATCTGGGGAAACACAAACATTGCGGAGGGTTTGGCCGCACGGCCGGCCCGTCTGGTCATCTTTCCCAATCCGGCCGAACAGTGGATTACGGTCAAGACCGGCGAACAGCTTCCTGCGGAAATCCGGCTCTCCGTGTATGATGCAGCAGGATCGCTGCGGATGCGGATAAGCAGCAGGAATCCCGGCATCTCCTTACCGGTCGGGGATTTACCTTCCGGTTTCTACCTGGTGAAAACGGAATCGGAGGGGGTGTTCCGCTGCGGTTCGTTTATTAAAAGGTAACCCGGAGCGGTCCGGGCCGATGCAGAAAGTAAATATGCCGCACGATCCCTCAGGAACCGGCGGCAGGGGAAAAAACCAACTTAACGGGGCAGCTTGTCCTGTTCTTTTTTCTCCTCCTCCGGATCTTCCCTGGTGGCTTTTTTGAATTCCTTCATTCCCTGGCCCAGGCCTTTCATCAGTTCGGGAATTTTCTTCCCGCCGAAAAGCACAAGGGCAAGGACAATCAGGAGTACCACCTGCCAGGGTCCGACTACTCCCGTAATAACAAACAAACTCATGATGCAAGCGTTAAAGACAGGTACAAAAATAGCGTTTTTCGCCGACCGTGCCTCAGCCATCGTATCGTAAAACGTAGTTTGCGGTCAGTTTACCTGAATAGTTTCACAATATCGTTGGCATTGGCGTAAAAGACCAGCGCGAGCAGCAGGATCATCCCCGCAATCTGAGCATATTCCATGAATTTATCCCCTGGTTTCCTGCCGGTTACCATCTCAAAGAAAAGGAACATCACATGGCCGCCGTCGAGCGCCGGGATCGGCAGCAGGTTCATAATGGCCAGAATGATCGACAGGAAGGCGGTCATGTTCCAGAAAGAATACCAGTCCCATGTTCCCGGGAAAATACTTCCGATGGTGATGAAACCCCCCAGCGATTCGTGGGCCCTGGCTTCCGGGATAAAAAAGAGCTTGAACTGCTTCAGGTAATTGGCTGTGGTTTCGATGCCCTTCCGGATGCCGGCGGGAAAAGATTCAAACAGGCTGTAACGGATCGTCTTGAATTCGAATATGCTTCTGAAATCGAAACTGTTGGTAATGCCGATCATGCCGTCTTCCCCCACGCGGACCTGCAAATCCATTGGCTGGCCTTTCCGCACGACAGAGGCGGTGATGAGGCTGTTTTTACTGGCCGCCAGCTCCTTTTGAAATTCGTCGTAGAAATCGAACCGCCGGCCGTTGACGGCGGTGATTTCATCTCCTTTGAGGAGCCCCGCCTCCCGGGCCGGGGAGTCCTTCCTGAAATCGCCGATGATGCAGTGAAAGGGATAACGGAAGCCAAAGAGGGTCTTGCTTTTCAGGAGGATGGCCAGCGATTCGTTGGTGATGGGAATATCGGTCTTCCGGCTGTCGCGTTCCACCTGCACCGTGCTGGCCTTGTCAAGGACAATGGTGGGGATGATTTTAGCAAAGTTTTCCACCGGCTTGTGATCGACCGAAAGAATTTTGTCACCAGTCCGGAAACCCAGTTTTTCACCGGTCTCATCTACGACAATCCCGTATCTGACCTGGGAGGTGGGAAGGTATTCCTCGCCCCAGGCGTACAATACGCCGGCATAGATCAGCAGTGCGAAAACAAAGTTCATCAGCACTCCGCCGGTCATGATCAGCAGGCGCTGCCAGGCCGGTTTTGAGCGGAATTCCCAGGGTCGGGCAGGCTGTTTCATTTGCTCGCGATCGAGCGATTCGTCGATCATCCCCGCGATTTTTACATAGCCTCCCAATGGGATCCATCCGATGCCGTATTCGGTATCCCCTTTCTTCCATTTAAAAAGGGAAAACCAGGCGTCAAAAAAAAGGTAAAATTTTTCAACCCGTGTTTTGAAAAGCCGGGCGAAGATGAAATGGCCCAATTCGTGCAGGATCACCAGGATGGCGAGGCTGAGTATCAACTGGGCGGCTTTGACAAGTACTGATTCCATGTTTTGTTTTCTATATGCATAGGTTATCACCCATCTCCGGGCGGTGGCATGTTCCGGGCCGTTCCGGGGAGGATATTCGGACCTCCCGGACTACCATCTGCCGCTTTTGATCAGGGATTCGGTCCGTGCCCGGGTTTCCCGGTTGGTTTCAACCAGCTCTTCGAGCGACGGGTCGGCGATGAAGCTTGCTGAACGGAGTATTTTCCCGATGATTTCCGGCAGGGCGGCAAACCCCGCTTCCCCTTTCAGAAAAGCTTCCACGGCCACTTCGTTGGCTGCATTCAGCACGCAGGGAATGTTGCCTCCCCTGTCAATTGCTTCGTACGCCAGTGCAAGGTTACGAAAATTTTCGATATCGGGGGGTTCAAAGGTCAATGCGGGGTATTGAGTGAAACTGAAACGGGGGAAGGCGTTGTAAAGCCGTTCCGGATAGCCCAGCGCATACTGGATCGGCAGCCGCATATCGGGAAGTCCCAGCTGCGCCTTAATGGAGCCGTCACGAAACTGTACCATGGAATGGATGACCGATTGCGGATGGACAATGACGTCGATCATCCGGGGCGAAAGGCCGAATAGCCAGCGGGCTTCGATCATTTCGAATCCTTTGTTCATCAGCGTGGCCGAATCGATGGTTATTTTTGCTCCCATGCTCCAGTTGGGATGGGCCAGGGCATCGGACGGGGTGACCTGCTGCAGTTCACGGTGGCTTTTTCCGCGAAAGGGGCCCCCCGAGCAGGTGAGGATAATCTTCTCAGGAACATTGCCCGATTCCCCCTCCAGACACTGGAAGATGGCAGAGTGTTCCGAGTCGACCGGCAGAATGCGGACTTTTTTCTCCCGGGCCTTGCGGGTTATCAATTCACCGGCCACCACCAGGGTTTCCTTGTTGGCAAGGGCCAGGTCCTTCCCCGCCTCGATGGCTTTCAGTGTCGGAATCAGACCCGAATATCCCACCATGGCCGTCAGCACCATGTCGACCCGTTCAGACCCGGCACTTTCGGCCAGCGCTTGCTGCCCGGCAGATACCCGTACGGGAAGAGAGCGCAGGGCCTCTTTCACCTCTTTAAGCTTCGATTCGTTTCCGATTACCACCTCTGCAGGCCTGAATTTCTTGGCCTGCTCGATGAGAAGCGCCGTATTGTTGTTGGCAGTAAGAACTTCAACCGACAGCCGGTCAGGGTTGAGACCGATGACTTCGAGGGCTTGTTTTCCGATGGAGCCGGTAGATCCGAGCAGGGCGATCCGCTTTTTCATGGAGGGTCAGAATACTATGTATTTCTCCGGGTCTACCGGTTTTCCGTTGTACCACAGTTCAAAATGAAGATGCGGCCCCGTACTGAGTTCGCCCGAGTTGCCGATGATGGCGATAGCCTCTCCGGCTTCAACCGGATCGCCGGTACGCTTCAGCAGCTCGGCGTTGTGTTTGTAGGCCGAAACCAGGTTGTTCCCATGTTGGAGGTAGATCACATTCCCTGTTTCCAGCGTCCATCCCGCAAAAAGCACCACACCCCCCAATACCGCTGAAATCCTGGCATTCGCCTGGGCTACCAGGTCGATTCCGTAATGGCTGCCCTTCAGTTCAAAGCGGTTGGTCACCAACCCCTTTACAGGAGGGTAAAAATGAATTCTTTCAGCAGGCTCAGCCTGCTCGCGCGCTGCCCGTTCCGTGAAACTCAGTTTCTCCTCCAGGATTTTGTCCTGGAAAACCGAATCGCTGTTGAAAGGCTTGAGCACCACTTTCCCGGCTTTTTCCTCGGGGCTGGCGACAGGGCTTTCCTCTTGCGGCACTTCGCCCGACAATATGGTTTTCAGGTCGGAGAAATATTTGTCCCGGCGCATCAGCTCCTGTTCGAGCGAGTCGATCAGGATCACGTTTTTCAACAGCCTTTCACGGTCTTCCGGTTCCGGATAACCCGGAATGTATTCGCGGAGAGGCGTGGATGCCACCAAAAAGACAACCAGTGCGATCATAAAAGCGGAAAAAAGGCTTACAATGGTGAAAACCTTCAGAGGAGAGAGCCGCAGCGTCCATACCGACTGATAGGTGGTATCGTTGTAGATAATCAACCGGTATCTGCTGCGAATCCTTTCGAGGAATTTCTTTTTATACTTTTTGTCGGTCATCCGGTTTCGCGTTTGACCGCAAAATTAGCAAGAAATAGTTAGTTCCTTTTTTTTCTGATATATTTGTGACCGGTCCTTAAAGCCGATGCGCCTGATCCTTCAGGTTTTGCAAGCATTCGTGCGGGGAGGATGACCTGTGAATACGGTTTAATATATCAGTGATGAGGAGATTTTTTATTCTGATTGTTTTGTTTGTTTTTTTTAGCGTTTCCATCCGGGCAGACGAGGGCATGTGGCTGCCGGCCCTGGTTCAGAAGCTGAACATAAAAGAGATGCAGGACAAGGGATTCCGTTTGGGTGCCGAAGATCTCTACAGCATCGGCGGCAGCAGCCTCAAGGATGCGGTGGTTCATATCGGCGGCTGCACGGCCGAAATGATATCGCCAGAGGGGTTGATGCTGACCAATCATCATTGCGCTTTTGGAGATATTCAGCGTCATTCGACGGTGGAACACGATTACCTGCGGGATGGTTTCTGGGCAAAAAGCCGGGAGGAAGAACTGCCGAATCCCGGAAAGATAGCCCGTTTTCTTGTGCGTACGGAGGATGTGACGGAGCAGGTGATGGCCGGTATAACCGGAGATATGAGCTTTCAGGAACGTCAGAAAGTGCTGGCAGGCGCCATAGCCCGTATTGAAAAAGAGGCGGTGGGCGATACCCACTATCAGGCCCGGGTATCCTCTTTCTTTGAATCGAACCGATATTATCTTTTTGTATATGAAGTTTTTAACGATGTAAGGCTGGTAGGGGCTCCTCCCCAGGCCATGGGCAAATTCGGCGGCGACACCGATAACTGGATGTGGCCCCGTCATACGGCCGATTTTTCCGTCTACCGGGTGTACACAGGGCCGGACGGCAAACCGGCCCCCTATTCAAAGGAAAACATCCCGCTCAGGCCGCGCCATTATTTTCCCATTTCGCTGAAAGGGATTGAGGAGGGCGACTATGCCATGATCATGGGTTACCCGGGCAGAACCATCCGCTACCGGACGGCTGATGAGGTGAAGTATACCATGGATGTGGTCAACCGGATCCGGATTGAGGTGCGGGAAAAGAAACTGGAAATCATTAAGAAATACATGGAAACCGGCCAAAAGGCCAGGATTCAGTATGCCAGCAAGTATGCGGGAAGTTCCAACTACTACAAATACAGCATCGGTCAGAACCAGGGGCTGAAAGCCCTGCAGGTGATAGACCGGAAACGGGCCGAAGAGGAGGCCTTTACCCGCTGGGTGGCCGCCGACCCCGGAAGGAGCGCCCAATACGGCAAAGCACTCGACATGATCAAAAAGGCCGTGGCAGACCCCGACGAGGAAACGGCGCTGCAGTACCTCACCGAATCGCTGCTGCAGGGACCCGAGATCTTCAGTTTTGCCTACCGGGCACGGGTTCTCTACAACCTGCTCGACAAGCCGGAGGAAAACAGGGAGCGGATCAGCCAGGACAGCGAAAGCCTGGCGGTTATTGCCCGGCGGTTTTTCAGGGATTACGACAAAGAGACCGACCGGAAACTGGCTTCGGCCCTCATGAAATTGTATGCCGACCGGGTTCAGCCCCGTTATTACCCGGCATTCTACAACGAGGTCCGCTCCAGGTACAAGGGTGATTTTGCCCGGTTTGCCGCCAGGATGTATGAGCAGACCCTGTTTGCCGATTCGGCCCGGTTTATGGCTTTCCTGAAGAATCCTACCCGTAAGGCTTTCGATAAGGACCTGGCGTTCCGTGCTTCGGGCGACCTGTTCGACAAAGTGCAGTCCCTCACCCGGGAGACGGAGAAAAACGCGGCGTCTCTGGAAGAGGGGCGGCATCTGTGGGTTGCCGGACTGATGGAGATGCATCCCGGCCGGCAGTTTTATCCGGATGCCAATTCCACCATGCGGATGACTTACGGAAAGGTGGGCAGTTACCGGCCCCGCGACGGCATGCTCTACAAACCGGCCACCACGGTAAACGGTTACCTGGAAAAAGAAATTCCCGGAGACGATGAGTTTGATGTGCCTGCCCGGATGAAATCGCTGATCCTTGCGCGTGACTTCGGGCGTTATGCCAACCGGCGGGGAGAACTGGAAACCTGCTTCATCAGCAACAACGATATTACCGGGGGCAACTCGGGGAGTCCCGTCCTCAACGCCGACGGCGAGCTGATCGGAATTGCCTTTGACGGCAACTGGGAAGCCATGAGCGGTGACATCGCTTTTGAGCCGGAGCTTCAGCGGACCATCAGCGTAGATATCCGGTTCGTGCTCTGGGTGATCGATAAATATGCGGGGGCCACCCACCTCCTCGACGAAATGACACTCCGCGATTAGCGGGGAAACCATGCGCTGCGGAATTGCCGGGAGTTCCTCCCTGATAAGTCATCTGCCACCCTGGATCGGCCAATGGGCGCAATGAGCACAACTCCTCCCGTGGTATCTGTCTATACCGACGGTGCAGCCCGCGGCAACCCGGGACCGGGGGGCTACGGAGTGGTCATGCTGTCGGGGCCTCACAGAAAAGAACTTTCTGAAGGATACCGGCTGACCACCAACAACCGGATGGAGTTGCTGGCCGTGATCGCAGCCCTGGAAACCTTGCGTATCGAGGGTTCGGAGGTGACCGTTTACACCGATTCCCGCTATGTGGCCGATGCGGTCAGCAAAGGCTGGCTCTTCACCTGGGTTAACAGGCGCTTCAGGGGGAAGAAAAACCCGGATCTTTGGCTTCGTTTTCTCGAAGTGTACCCGAAGCACAAAGTACGGTTCGTTTGGCTGAAAGGACACAACGCCCATCCGCTGAATGAATATTGCGACCGGTTGGCGGTGGCGGCCTCGCAGCGGACCGATTTGCAGGAGGATACGGGATATCAGCCGGTATAGCCGGTCAGCTGCCCTCTGCAAACCCGGGTCCGCCGTCCTTCCCCCGGCACCTGCTGCGGACACCTGCGCGGGAGCAGCTACAGGATCCGCAAAGAGTTCGTACCTTTATCTGACAAAAACAAACATATGAACAGGAAGTTGCGCATGGGCATGATCGGGGGCGGGCTCAACGCTTTTATCGGCGCCGTACACCGGGTGGCCGCTGCCATGGACGGACAGATCGAACTGGTTTGCGGATGTTTCAGCAGCCATCCCGAAATCTCCTTTTCTTCGGGCCGGTCGTTGTTCCTGCCACGCGAAAAGGTCTACACCTCCTACCAGGAGATGATCAGAAAAGAATCGAAACTGCCTCCCGGCGAAAGAATGGATTTTGTTTCCATTGTCACACCCAACCATGTCCATTACGACCCGGCCATGATGGCCCTGGACCATGGATTTCATGTGGTGGTTGACAAACCCTTCACCCTGACGGTGGCCGAAGCGGTGGATATCAGGGCAAAAGTGGAGCAAACCGGGCTGGTGCTGGCGCTGACCCATACCTATTCCGGTTATCCGGCCGTCAAGCATGCGCGCAGGATGGTAACCGACGGCCATCTGGGCAGGATCAGGAAGGTTTACGTGGAATACCCGCAGGGCTGGCTGACCCAGAAAGTCGAAGATGCCGGCAATATACAGGCGGCCTGGCGAACCGACCCCAAACGGTCGGGAGTAGCGGGTTGCATGGGCGACATCGGCACCCACGCTCATCACCTTGCCGAATATGTCACCGGATTGAAAACCACCGAAGTATGCGCAGAGCTCAAAACCTATGTACCCGGAAGGCTCCTCGATGACGACGGAGCCGCCCTGCTCCGCTTTGAAAACGGAGCTACCGGGGTGCTGATGGCCTCGCAGGTGGCTGCGGGTGAGGAAAATGCACTGAAAATAAGGGTTTATGGCGAAAAGGGTGGTCTGGAATGGGCCCAACAGGAACCCAACAGCCTGGTGGTGAAATGGCTTGACAAACCCATGGAGATCTACCGGACAGGCACCGGATTCATGAATGCACCGGCAGCCGCCAATACCCGTACCCCCGGAGGGCATCCCGAAGGCTACCTGGAAGCTTTTGCCAACATATACCGCAATTTTGCAAAAACCGTCATGGCAAGGATCGACGGTGCGGAACCCAGGGCTGAATGGCTTGATTTCCCGGGCGTTGAAGAGGGTGTCCGGGGCATGCAGTTCATCCACGCCGTTGTCAGGTCGGGAACCCAGGACGGGATTAAATGGATGAAACTGCAGGAATAAAACCGGCTTATCGGGGCAGGGCAACCGGATGGCTCCCGCCCCCGCGGCGCTTTCCTCCCTCCTGAACCGGCACCGGATGGTGACGCAACCACCTAAAACCTGAATATATGTCCAGACCCGTAACTCTTTACACAGGCCAATGGGCCGACCTTCCCATCGAGGAGATGTGCTCCAAAGCCAGGTCGTTCGGATATGACGGCCTTGAACTCTGCACCTGGGGCGATCACATGGAGATCGACAAAGCCACCCCGGCTTATTGCCGGGCCCGCAAAGAGCTCCTGGGCCGTTACGGCCTTTCGCTGCATACCATTTCCACCCATCTGGTAGGGCAGTGCGTTTGCGATCCGATCGATGAACGCCACCGAAACATCCTGCCCGATTATCTCTGGGGCGACGGCGATCCTGAAGGCATCCGGCAACGGGCAGCCCGGGAGATCATTGAGACGGGGCGGGCGGCCCACCGGTTGGGCATCAACACCGTAGTGGGTTTTACCGGCAGCTCCATCTGGCACCTGCTCTATTCTTTTCCTGCCGTACCTCCCGCCATGATCCGCCGCGGCTACGACGATTTTGCCCGCCGCTTCCTTCCCATCCTCGATGAATACCAGAAACTGGGCGTGCGGTATGCCCTGGAAGTGCATCCCACCGAGATTGCCTTCGACCTGTATACGGCCAGGGAGGCTCTCCGGGCGGTCGGCGATCATCCTGCCTTCGGCTTCAATTACGACCCGAGTCATTTCGGATACCAGGGAGTCGATTACATCCGGTTTATCTATGAGTTTCCCGACCGGATCTTCCATGTGCACATCAAGGATGTCTACTGGAGCGATTTTCCTACCGAAGCGGGGGTTTTCGGGGGCCATGCGCCTTTCGGCGATCATCGCCGTTACTGGAATTTCCGCAGCCCCGGACGGGGAAAGATCGACTTTGAAAACATTATCCGCGCCCTGAACGACATCGGATACCAGGGCCCCCTCTCCGTGGAATGGGAAGACAGCGGCATGAACCGGGAGACCGGCGCCGCCGAAGCCTGCGATTATGTCAGATACATCGACTTTGAACCGTCGTCCATGCGTTTCGACGATGCGATGAAAAAATAAACCAGGCGGCGCGGCGGCAACAAACGGCAACCCTGCTGTTTCTGCAATTCCGCTGACCGTATTATACCTGAAAAACCGGAAACCATGTACCTGCCATCTGAGAAACGTTACGAATCCATGCCCTACAACCGCTGCGGCAGCTGGGGACTTAAACTGCCGGCCCTCTCCCTGGGACTGTGGCACAACTTCGGGGGGGTGGATGTTTTGGAAAACGGGCGCGCCCTGCTGCGACGCGCCTTTGATCTGGGTATCACCCATTTCGACCTTGCCAACAACTACGGGCCTCCTCCGGGATCGGCCGAGGAAAACTTCGGAAAACTGCTGAAGCAGGATTTCATGCCCTTCCGCGACGAACTGATCATCTCCACCAAAGCAGGATACCTGATGTGGCCGGGACCTTACGGGGAGTGGGGAAGCCGCAAATACCTGCTGGCAAGCCTGGACCAGAGCCTTAAACGGATGGGGCTCGGCTATGTGGATATCTTCTATTCCCACCGTCCCGATCCCGACACGCCCCTCGAGGAAACCATGATGGCCCTCGACCACGCGGTCCGGTCGGGAAAAGCCCTGTATGCGGGCCTCTCGAATTATTCCGTGGAGATGACCCGCGAAGCTGTCACCCTACTCCGGGAACTGGGAACCCCCTGCCTGATCCATCAGCCCAAATACTCCATGTTCGAGCGATGGGTTGAAAACGGACTGCTCGACCTTCTCGGGCAAGAGGGCATCGGATGCATTCCTTTCTCACCCCTTGCCCAGGGACTCCTGACCGACCGCTATCTCGGGGGAATCCCCGATGACTCCCGGGCAGCCAAATCATGGGGATTTCTGAAACCCCACCAGATCGCTCCCGTTCTTGAAAAGGTCCGGAAACTGAATGCCCTGGCCGGTGAACGCGGGCAATCCCTGGCCCAGATGGCCCTGGCCTGGCTGCTTAAAGACCGGCGCATTACTTCCGTCCTGATCGGGGCCAGCTCTGCCGCACAAATAGAAAACAACGTCGCGGCACTGAAATGCCCGGCCTTTTCAGACCAGGAACTGGCAGCCATTGAGGCAATCCTGCGCCCCGGACATTGATGCGGATACAGCGGAAAATCTCAGATATTAAAGAACATACAGAATATTTATTCATCGGGTTACCCCTTATGTATTTCTGTAAACCTTTGATTGCGGTTGTCATTCCCTCCAACGTTACTTTTCTCTTTTTTTAATTTCTGCCAGGTATCTGATAATGCGAATAACTGTATATTTATATTGATGTAATTCGACATTTTAACCGTCTGTGCCATGAATTCCTTTATCAAATGGTTGATCGTTGCCCTGCTGGCGGGGTTGTTTCTGGAAGGGAACTGCCAGATTAAAGTGGATTTGAAGAAAAAAGTGGAAAACCAGTCCAACCGGAGGGCCAATACCCGGACCGACCAGGCCATCGACAAGGGGCTGGACAAGATAGAAGAGGGGATCAAGGGGGTTTTTCGTAAAAAACCCGGCGATGCCACTCCTGTGGAAGCCGGGGAGGAACCTGCCCGGCCGAATGAAAAACCGGCGGAGGTAATCCCTCCGGTTTCCGGGCCGCAGCCGGCGAAGGAACAGAAAAATCCGCTGCAGCATTTCTCGAAATATGATTTTGTGCCCGGCGATCAGGTAATCTTCTACGATGATTTCAGCCAGGATGCCGTCGGCGACTTTCCCGCACTGTGGACCACCGATGCCAGCGGAGAAATCAATACCCTGAGCATAGCCCCGGGCAACTGGCTCAACCTGAACAGCGGGGAGGGCACCTGGTGGTGCATGCAGGATATCGAGTTCCCGAAAAATTTCATTATCGAACTGGACATTGTTCCCAAAGGAGGCCCCATGCGGATCGCTGCCGACCTGGTTATCTTCGGAGAGGAGGTCCATAGTGAGATGGATAAAAGCGGAAATCCGGGAACCGGAGGCCTTCACATCCAGATGGAAAAACAAAACTGGATCATCAAAGGATACAAGAAAGGCTCCAATGAATTTTTGTCCGGATCTTCCCAGGTAAATCCCGTGGAGGCGGAAACGGTCAACCATGTGATCGTCTGGGTGCAGAACCGCAGGGTGCGCATATATAACAAGGGGGCCAAGGTGCTGGACATGCCGACCAGCATTTATGAAGGGACTAAATTCAGACGATTATGCTTCAAACTGTATCGCGGCGCCTCTTCCGGTTCCTTTCTGTCGGGGATCAAGGTTACCACTGCTGCCCCTGATACCCGGAGCAAGCTTCTCACGGAAGGCAAGCTGGTCAGTTACGGCATTTATTTTGACGTGAACAAGGATGTTGTGAAGCCTGAATCCTATGGCACGCTGAACGATATCGCCACGGTCCTGAAGGAGAACCCCGGACTGCGTGTCAAAATCACCGGGCATACCGACAGCGACGGATCCGATGCCGCCAATCTCGACCTTTCCCGGCGGCGCGGAGCTTCCGTAAAAAACGAGCTGGAGAAAACCTTCGGAATTGAACCATCGCGGCTTACCTCCGATGGGATGGGGGAAACCCAACCGGTAGGTGCCAACGATACCCCATCCAACAAAGCCCGGAACCGTAGGGTTGAGTTTACTAAACAATAAATTTATTATTTTTGCTTAAGAGCGTAACAAAAAGATAAGCGCAAGGGAATAAAGCTCCGGCCTGAGAAGGAACAGGCTATGCCGACACCGCCGTAATGGGGGCTCTTCACGGAGTGATATTTTCCCGCAACAAAAAAACCAGTTAAAAAATCAAATATGAAACGAATTCTGTTGGCAGCGATGATTTTGCTGTCGGTTGTGTCGTGCAGCCGGAAACCTGCAACCAAAGAACAGCCGGGCGAGGCCGTAGCAAAGGAGACAACCGGCAAGTATGAGCTCGAAACCGGGATCATTGAGTACAAATCGAGCATGATGGGTTTTGATGCTACCCAGACCCTTTATTTCGACAGCTACGGGCAGAGGGAATCGACCGAAACCCATATGGAGGTCATGGGAATGAAAACCCACACCATTACGATTGTGAAAGACGGGATCATTTACACCTACGAGCCTGAGAAAAAAACCGGAACCCAGGTCAGCGCAACGGGAGGGCCCGTCCAGATCAATTTCAGGGAGCTGACCGATGAGCTGCGCGAAAAAATGAACATCCGGGAGGAGGGTACCGAAACCGTTCTCGGACGGCCCTGCACCAAATACTCGGTCGATGACCTGTCGATGAACATGAAGGGATACTATTGGATTTGGAAGGGTATTCCCCTGAAAATGGATGTCGACCTGGGGATGTCGAAAATGGTCATGGAGGCTTTATCAATGGAGGAAAATGCAGACATCCCCGCGGAGCGGTTTGAGGTTCCGGCCGGCATCACCATGCAGGGTCCCGGAGCGGGAGTACCCCGGTGATCCGGTATGATGAGCCCGTTATTGGCCCCCTCTTTGTTGTCTCACCTGAAAAAAAATGGAAATGAAAAGAATCGCAACAGCAATCCTGGTCTCGGGGATGGTCGCGGCCTTTGTTCTGCCTGCCCCTGCGCAGCTAGGAGGCTTGATGAATAAAGTGAAGAACAAAATAGTAGACAAAGCTTTGGGCATTGATTCCTCTTCGGGCGAAGCCGCCGGCCAGGATCCGGATTGCGCCACCCCTGATGCCCTGAAGGTATTTGAATTCGACAAGGGATTCAAGGTGGCCCGGAATGAACTGTCGGCCTGGGTGCACAACGGCGACATTCTCCTGCTGAGCCGTGACACCGGGAAGTATTTCATCAAACGAAAAAATGCCGGTTCGCCCGAAGGTCCCTACAACGAAGACGATCCGGCCGTGGTGAAGTTCAAGCGGACCGGTGATGCCGTGGAAGGAGAGGGGCTGATCGCCATGTATCCGGAGTATTTACAGAAAACGGGCGATAAGGTGACCATCCGGTTCGGGGGAAAGATTTACGGTCCCTATGCCGAGGTTGTTTCGTTCGTGGTCAACGATTCGGGCACCCGGTTTGCCGCCACCATCTCAATGGACAAGCCCGGAATGAGCAACGACATGGAAAAAATCGGAAAGCTGATGGAAAATGCGAAAACCGATCAGGAACGGATGCAGATTGCCATGCAATATCAGCAAACGATTATGGATGAATCGCTGAAGATCAGCCAGATGGATGTGCTCCCCAAACTGGTGACCAATGTGGAGGGTGCAGGCACGGAGGTTCAGCCGGGGGCTTACCTCTCCTCCACCGTCCGTTACGATGATATTGTCTGGGTGGAATTGAACCGCATCACCGATCTTGCCGGCACATCGCTGTTTGAATGGGATCCTTACAAAATGTCGGTGGAAGGAGATAAAATCTGGCTCAGCTCCGACAACCGGCATTATGCCGCATATAGCGACGGCGTGCTTACCATCGACGGGACCCGGCGGCTGAACCAGCTTTTTTCACCCTACAGGACCCGGGATGCCAACGGGGAATTCCTGCATTACCTTTACTTTTCTCCAGTGAACAATGCCATCATGCAGGCATCAATTCCCTTCTGACCGGCTGTGGCCCGTGACCCGGCTCCGCCTCTGCCGGGTCATCTTCATTTTTGTGCTCTTTCTGCCGGGGACTCTTTTTTCCCAGGAGATCACCTATAGGCTGGCTTTCGGAAAAAACTGGACGGAGGCCGGCCGTTTCATGCAGGAGAACAAAACCTGGATGCGCGAAAGGTGCCGCCAATTCAAAGTTGATTATCCCCTGGCTGCGGCGGTGGTTTTCCCCGAAGTGATCCGCTATTCAGCCCTGCGCGATAAAATAGAAATCACCCTGCTTAAAACACTTTACAGCTACAAGGGGGCTGAATACGCCGATTTTTCGGTCGGGGTCTTCCAGATGAAGCCTTCCTGTGCCGAAACGGTGGTGTCGATGGCCCTGGAAAACGGAAAGGGAACGGTCGGCCAGTACTTCAGGAAAAGGTACCGGTTGCCGGAGGGAAGGGGGAAAAGGGAATTGATTGTTCAAGAGATGGAAGACCCCCGGTCCCAGTTCGTTTACGTACTGTCGATTATCCGCTTTTTGGAGGAGAAATACAAAACCGTGTCCTGGGAATCGGCTCCGGCAAAGGCCGGTTTTTTTGCCGCTGCCTACAACGGGGGATTTACCGGCAGCGAAAGCCGGATACGGGCGCTGGTCGGTGAAAGGTCCTTTTACACCACTGTCTTAAAACCGGAAACCTGCTATTCCTATGCGGCCATCTCAGAAGCCTGTTTCCGGGATATGATGCAGGCAGAAGGTCGCTGAGGCAATAGCTCGCGGAAGCCGGCAGGGAAACAGACCGGCAGGCTGCCGGAGATCCGGCAGCTGCCTTCAGGAGGATCTTTCTCAATCGATGATTTCGTAGAAGGGCAGATAGGGATGCTGCCTGCCGGCACGGCCTTTTCCCTTGCCGCTGCTGCCCGACCCCATCACCGGCATGTTTTCGCCCAGCGTATAGACCAGCCCGAATCCGATCTTCCGGATATTGCCCCGGGTGTTGAAATGGACAAGTTTGCCGGTTTCGGCGTTGTAATCCCAGTTGGGTTTTCCGTCGGTGATGTCGGCGTTGACCATCATCAGGTTGGCATCGGCATAGGCGGCGATTTTCGGGGTGATCTGAAATTCAAAGCCCAGGCCGGCGCCGGCGGTAAAGGCGGGGAATATCCCTTTCTCAGAGCTGTCTGTGCCGCGGGAGAACAACACCGGGAGCAGCGGTTTGTCGTTCTCATTGTCTGCCACGTCCGCATACCACAGTTCAGGCAGCTTAAGTCTCAGCTCGGTGGAAATCAGGGAAAGCCCCGCCGTGAATTTGACAAAGGGACGGAAAATTGTCCCGGAGAGGGGATAGATGCGGAAGGTGCCGGACAGGTTGACCAGCGAGGTGTTGTAGGTAAGAGGATGGTTATTGATCCAACGGGTCGGAAATTCAAGAAGGGTATCCAAAGACATCAACTCCAGATATTCGGTAAACTGAAAATTGAAAAGGGAAGGGGAGTCGTTTTCGCCGCTGAAATTGGCCTTGCTGACCTCAAATCCCAGCCATACCTTGTCGGAAAGCGAAGTCATGATCTCTGCCTCCACCCCCAGCAGCGCCTTATCGGTGAAATCGGTGTAGGGGATACCGGAAGAGAGGAAATTCTCCACTTTGTAATAGTTGATTTCCGTTCCCTGGGGCTCGCTCATAAACCGGGTGGTGTTCCCGCTGAGCCTCAGTTTCAGGCCGTTCTGCCCCTCCGCCACGAAGGTCAGGGAAAGGGCCACCGTTAACAATATCCAGGTAATCCAAGTTTTTTTCATAACAGCCTTGTTGAATAACACCCACGGTTTAACCGCAAAAGGTAAGGATTTTTTATTTACGAACGTTGACAACCCCGTTTTTCGCATCCACCACCCTGAATAATTTGTCATTTCTTCTGATTTTGCATGGAACGGGGAGGGAGCAGTAATCCCCCCGGAAGGCCCCGGCGACCGCTTCCTGACCGGTTCGGATCTCTTCGACCACCAGCGATACGACCCCGGTGGTGGGACCGGTTATGATGATTTCCTCGCCGGGCGACAGTCCTCCCGTCTCCAGCCTGAATTCGCCCACCCCGATTTTAGGATAATAATTGGTGGCCCTGCCGAGGTAAATTTTTCGCCGGGTGGCCTGGCTGCCGTAGTGGCTGCTCCATTCACCCAGCCTTTGCCCAAGGTAATAGCCGTCCCAGAAACCGCGGTTAAAGACAGTGGACAGCCGGCGGTCCCAGTCGCTGATCTTCTCGTCCGTGAAGGTGTCTTCCTGCCAGGCGGCCACCGCTTCCCGGTAGCACGATACGGTCGTTTTTACATACTCGGGCGAACGGGCCCTTCCTTCGATCTTGAGCACCGAGATGCCCGCATCCAGTATTTTATTCAGGAAATGAATGGTTTTCAGATCTTTGGGAGACAAAATGTATTCATTGTCGATGGTCAGCTCGGCGCCGGTTTCCAGGTCGGTCACCCGGTAGCCTCTCCGGCAGGTCTGCAGGCAGCGGCCCCGGTTGGCCGGAGAGTTCATTTCATGCAGGCTGAGATAGCATTTTCCGCTTACCGCCATGCAAAGGGCACCGTGGACAAACATCTCCAGCCGCACCGGTTCTCCCGAAGGTCCTGTGATCCCCTCTTCCCTGATCCTGTCGGCGATTTCATGGGCCCTCCCGAGGTTGATTTCGCGGGCCAGGACCATGACATCGGCGTAACGGGCATAGAACTTCACCGCCTCGAAATTGGTGATGTTCACCTGGGTGGAGATGTGGACCTCCATGCCCCTTTCCCGGGCGGCAAGAATAACCGCCATGTCGGCGGCGATGACCGCGCTGACCCCTGCCTCCCTGGCTGTACGCAGGATCTGTCTTACCGTTTCCATTTCGGTGTCGAACACCTCCGTATTGAGGGTCAGGTAAGTTCGCACTCCCTTTTCGGCGCTCAGAGCGGCAATGCGGGGCAGGTCGGCAAGCCGGAAGCTGGCGGCCGAACGGGCACGCATGTTGAGCTGTTCCACCCCGAAATAGACCGATCCGGCCCCTCCCTGGATGGCAGCCATCAACGATTCGTACGACCCTGCCGGGGCCATTATTTCGATTCTTCCCATTTCCGGACCGGCGGTTTCAGACGGTAAAGATAATCCTTTGCCTCAGAATCCGGGTTTCTGCCCCTATCCGGAGGTAACCTGCCCTGCTTTTTTAGCTTGTTCACCCCGCCGGCCGTAAATTCCCTTTGCACAGCCTCCTTTCTCTTTGCCAAAAAAGAGGCCTCCCTGTTCCGAAAAAGAGCCTTTCTTTGTTAATTTGCTGAAAATTCAGTTTATGACAGCTGCCTATACGATGGCTGTGGTGGGATACCATCTGCTGATCCTGCTTATCGCCCCTTTTCACCGGAAGGCTTTTCAGTTCACCAGGGGAAGATGGCACTGGTACCGCCGGCTCCGTGAAAAGAGGGATCCTGCAGCCCGCTATGTCTGGTTTCACTGTGCCTCGCTCGGAGAATTTGAGCAAGGCAGGCCGCTGATCGAAGCATTTCGCCGGGAACAACCCGGAATGAAAGTCGCCCTGACCTTCTTTTCACCCTCCGGCTATGAAATCCGTAAGACTTATCCGCAGGCCGACCTGGTGGCCTATCTCCCGGCCGATACGCCGCGCAATGCACGCCGCTTTCTTTCAATCCTTGCGCCTGAAATGGCCTTTTTTGTCAAGTATGAATTCTGGCATCATTACATGGCAGGCCTGAAAGGCAGGGGAATCCCCCTCTATCTGGTTTCGGGCATATTCAGAAAAGAACAGCGTTTCTTCACCAAAAAGCCCTGGGGCCGGTGGTTCAGAAAAAGTCTGGAGGCTTTCAGCTGGTTTTTTGTCCAGGATTGCGACTCGGTCGCCCTTCTTGCTTCAATAGGGATCAGCCGCTGCACCCTTTCAGGAGATACCCGCTTCGACCGGGTGGCAGCCTTGCAAAAAGGTTCACAATCCCTCCCCGTTGTTGAAAACTTTTCAGCAGGAAAACCGGTGCTGGTTGCCGGAAGTACCTGGAAACCAGATGAAGAACTGCTCGTGCCAGTCATCCGGGAGGAGAAGAGACTCAAATACATCCTTGTACCCCACGAGGTAACCCCTGTCAATATAAACAGGCTGAAAGGAATGTTCATAACTCCTCCTCTGCTTTACAGCCAGGCCGGAATTGAGGAACCCGGAAAATACGATGTGATGATTGTAGATACGGTAGGAATCCTCTCCTCTTTGTACCGCTATGGCCTTTTGGCTTACGTCGGCGGCGGATTCGGAAAAGGAATCCACAACATCCTGGAAGCGGCAACCTACGGATTACCAGTTATTTTCGGACCCAATCACCGGAAATTCAGGGAGGCTTGCCAGCTTGCGGATGCAGGAGCTGCTTTTCCGGTAGCCTCCCGCAGTGAACTCCGGACGGCGCTGGAACATCTGCTCGGCAACGAAAGAGACAGAATCCGTGCTTCCCGGTTGGCGCAAGATTATGTTAAGCAAAATCAGGGCGCTACCCGTCTCATCCTGCAAAAAATCTTCTCCTGAAATCCCTTTCCGCAGTTCTCCGTTTGTTGGAAAATCTTTAAAAAAAAACGCACCACTGCTGGTTTTCCGGTTGCTTTTATCCGAAAAATTGGGTATGGGTGAAGTTTCCGTTTTTGCTCACTTTTCAATGATAAAAAAATAGCAATTAATTTATTATCAGTTAACTAACATGATAAAGTTGATAACTTTTTTGTTTTTGAAGTAGAATTTGTTACCAAAAGTTGGGGGTTACCCTTATATTGCAATACCCTTTTCAGGGGATGACAAATTGTTTTTTTTTCAAGATTCTGTGGGATTTCAAGCAACCGGAATCTTTCCAACCATGTTAAAACTTAAACAAATTCGACATGATAGTCAAGGAAGAGGTTGTCCGGGCGGTCAGGGGCACGAAAATCTATTCGCAGGAAGAAGCCTTTGAGGCTTCGCTCCGTTATTTTCACGGCGACGACCTGGCAGCCCGGGTATGGGTTAACAAGTATGCTTTGAAAGATTCTTTCGGCAACATCTTTGAGTTGACGCCCGATGATATGCACTGGCGGCTGGCAAACGAAATCGCCCGGATTGAGCAGAAATACCCGAATCCCCTCTCCGCCGAAGAGATCTATCAGGTTTTAAAGGATTTTCGGTATATCATCCCGCAGGGCGGACCGATGACCGGCATCGGCAACAATTTCCAGGTGGCCTCTCTTTCCAACTGTTTCGTGGTGGGCAACGAGGGTCATTCCGACTCTTACGGAGGGATACTGAAGGTGGACCAGGAGCAGGTGCAGCTGATGAAACGGAGAGGCGGCGTTGGCCACGACCTTTCGCACATCCGGCCCAAAGGGTCGCCGGTGTTAAATTCAGCCTTAACTTCCACGGGCATTGTCCCCTTCATGGAGCGCTATTCCAATTCTACCCGTGAAGTGGCCCAGGATGGAAGAAGGGGAGCGCTCATGCTGTCGGTGTCGGTCAAGCATCCCGATGCCGAAAAATTTATCGATGCAAAGCTGGAACAGGGAAAAGTAACCGGCGCCAACGTTTCAGTCAAATTGCACGACGATTTCATGCGGGCGGTTGAAAACGGCACCGGTTATCTGCAGCAATATCCCATCAGCAGCGACAATCCCGTTTACAAAAAGGAGATAAACGCCGGGGAACTCTGGAAAAAGATCGTTCACAACGCCTGGAAATCGGCCGAACCGGGCATCTTATTCTGGGATACCATCATTCATGAATCGGTGCCCGACTGTTACGCCGACCTGGGATATCGCACCGTTTCGACCAACCCGTGCGGCGAGATTCCCCTTTGTCCCTACGACAGCTGCCGGCTGATCGCCATTAACCTGTACGCATACGTAGACAAGCCTTTTTCGGGCGAATCCTCTTTTAATTTCGAACTTTTCAAGCATCACATCCACATTACCCAGCGGATGATGGATGACATCATTGACCTGGAACTGGAAAAGATTGAAGCGATCCTGCAAAAAATCGACAACGATCCCGAGAGCGATGAGATCAAGATGGTGGAGCGGAATCTGTGGGGGAACATTCACAGAAAAGCCAGGGAAGGCCGCCGCACCGGCATCGGGATAACGGCCGAAGGCGACATGCTGGCAGCCCTTGGTCTCAGGTACGGCACAAACGAAGCGACTGATTTTTCGGAAGAGGTGCATAAAACCGTGGCCATTGAAGCCTACCGTTCCTCCTCTTTCCTGGCCAGGGAGCGGGGGGCTTTTTCCCTCTATGATGCCGAAAGGGAAAAGGACAATCCCCTGATCAGGCGGCTCCGGCTGGCCGACCATGGGTTGTACGAAGAGATGGTGAAATACGGCCGCCGGAACATCGCCCTGCTCACCATCGCACCTACCGGGACCACCAGTCTGATGACCCAGACCACCTCGGGGATCGAGCCGGTTTTCATGCCTTTTTACCGCCGCCGCCGCAAGGTAAACCCCAACGACAAAAACGTCCGTATTGACTTTGTCGATGAAGTGGGCGACCATTGGGAGGAATATCCCGTCTTCCACCACAAGTTTAAAACCTGGATGGATGTGAACGGGATCGATTCAAACCGCCAGTTCACCCAGGAAGAGCTGGAAGAGTTGGTCAGGAAATCCCCCTATTATATGGCGACCTCCAACGATGTTGATTGGGTGGCCAAGGTGCATATGCAAGGAAGGATCCAGAAATGGGTCGACCATTCGATCAGTGTTACCATCAACCTCCCCGCCCATGTCTCCGAAGAACTGGTCGGCAAACTGTACTTCGAAGCCTGGAAAAGCGGATGCAAGGGCGTTACGGTCTACCGCGACGGTTCCCGCTCGGGCGTTCTCATTTCCGACAAAAAGGAGGAGAAGAAAAAATCCTCTTCCTTCCCGACCAAAAGACCCGAACTCCTGGAAGCCGACATTGTCAGGTTCCGGAACAACAAGGAAAAATGGGTGGCCTTCATCGGACTTATCGGCAGCATGCCCTATGAGATATTCACCGGGCTGAGCGATGATGAAGACGGCATTCTGCTGCCGCGATCGGTCACCAAGGGGTACATCATTAAAAACTGGGAGGAAGACGGGAGTTCACGCTACGATTTCCAGTATATCAACAAGCGGGGTTACAAGACCACCATCGAAGGATTGTCTTACAAGTTCAACCCGGTGTACTGGAACTATGCCAAGCTGATTTCCGGGGTGTTGCGCCATGGCATGCCCATCCACAAGGTGGTGGAGCTGGTCACCAGCCTGCAGCTTGACAATGAAACCATCAATTCCTGGAAAGCGGGGGTTGCCCGGGCTCTTAAAAAATATATCCCAAACGGCACCATTGCCGAAGATGCCCATTGCGGAGTGTGCGGGTCGAACGAAGTGGTATACCAGGAGGGTTGCCTGAAATGCGTTTCTTGCGGCTCTTCCAAATGCGGATAAACGGCGGCCTCTGTTCCGGGTTGCAGAACCCGGCGATGGCGGAACATTTGGATATCAGGGCGGCGAAAATGGCCACCCCCCATGAGTGGTTACCTGAATCCGGGAGATGTACCTGTTTAATAGTATCCGTCCTGTGAAGAAAATCCTCTCCCTGCTGTCTTTGGTTTTTCTCCTGCAGGGCCTGGCGCCCGCCCAGGAGATTGAAAACTGGATAGCCACGCGGGCAACCATCCCGTATGAGAAGCTTTACCTTCATGTGGACAGGGAATTGTATGCTCCCGGTGATTGCTGCTGGTTTAAGGCCTATCTGGTCGACGGGCTGACCCATTTTCCTTTGCCCGGCTATAAAAATGTTTACGTAACACTACTCTCCGGCGGCGGCAGGGTGGTGGCCAGCCGGCTTCTGCTGATGCGTGACGGGCTTGCCCATGGCGAGATGGTACTTGATCCTTCGCTCCCCGATGGTTCCTACACCCTCCGGGCTTCCACCAAATACCTGGAAAATTTCGGCGAGGAGGCCGTGTTTCATCGCAGGATTTACCTGTCGGGGCCTAAAAGCTCTTTGGAACTTGCGCCCATCCCGGCCAACGGAGCCGGTGTTGCGGAGGTCACCTTTTATCCGGAGGGCGGCCATCTCGTGCTGAATGCCCTAAACCATGTCGCTGTCAAGGCAATTGACAACAAAGGGCGCGGTATGGAGGTCAGGGGAACCATCTGCGATGAAAACGACAGCGTGGTGGCCCATTTCCGGACCGGTTTCCTGGGAATGGGCAGGCTGCTGCTGATGCCCCTGGAAGGAAAACATTACAAAGCAAAACTGAACGGATTGCCAGAATTTGAATACCCATTCGACCGGATACGGAAGGACGGGCTGGCCTTTCATGTGGAAGACAGGGACAGCTGCGTCCTTTTTTCGGTGTCGAGGAATTTTCTGGACACCCGGCCCCGCACCTGTTACCTGGTGGCCTCCCACAAGGGGATTGTCTTGTTTTACAAGCAAATTGTACTGGAGGACTTGAGCCACTTTTTCGTGGTCGAAAAGAACAATTTTCCTCTGGGGATCAGCAAACTGACCCTTCTTGACGAGAAACTGGAACCGGAGGCCGAGAGGCTGTTTTTTATCTGCGACCCGGAAGAAGCCCCGCTCCGGATTGTTTTGAATAAAAAGGAATACCATACCCGCGAACGGGTAGAGGCCGGACTGACGGTAGCTCCTGACCGCGGCGATACAGTGATGACCTTTCTGTCGGCGGCCGTCATGAACCGGAATTATATGACGTCTGGCGGAATCCATTTCAACATCCTTCGTTATCTGCTGCTCGATTCCGAACTCAAAGGCCCGGTAGAATCATCCCTCAGCTATTTTTCCACGTCCGGCGAGATACCGCCGGTTCAAAAACTGGATCTGCTGATGATGGTGCAGGGCTGGAGGAGCTATTGGTGGGACGAGGTGACGGAGCGCAGAAGCGGGGATCTGCCGGGGTATGCCGACGCCGGACTGACGGTGGAGGGAAGGGTGCAATCGCTGCTGGGTGCGCGCCCCGTGGTGGGCGGAGAGGTGATCATCGGTCCCTTTTCACGCAACCTGCTATTTGAAGAGACCCGTACCGACAGCCTCGGCCGGTTCCGTATCGACCGGCTTTACCTGACAGATTCGGCCCGGATCAGAATCCAGGCCAGAAATGAAAAAAACCGCTTCAATACCGTAATCATCCCGGATACCCGGAACCTCTTTCCCGACAGCCTTCCCGTTGCGGCCATCCGGAATATCCTCCCCGACATGGACATTCCCCTGCAGTTCTACCGCGACAACTATTACAGACAGCTGACCCAGGCCGAATTCGACCCGGGGAAAAATAACATCCTGCTGGAGGAAATGGTGGTGTATGGCCGTTACCGGGAAAAGGAGGAGGGGAGTTACCGGATGTACGGGGAACCCGACCGGGTGCTGAAGATAACCGGCGATGACTACACCTATTCCGGAATCCTGGAGTATCTGACCGGAAAGGTGGCCGGACTCAACATCACCGACGAAGGGATATCCATCCGTGGCGGAGGAATGCCTTTGTTTCTCCTCGACGGGATCAGGGTGGATCCCGACATGGTAGAAACCATGATATTCAATATCAGCATGCCTGACATTGACAAAATAGAAATCATGAAAAGCGGATTTGCCATGGCTGCCTTCGGATCCCAGGGGGGCAACGGGGTGATTGCTGTCTATACAAAACGGGGAGGGACCGAAGAGGAAACCCCTGTTTTTACGAAAGGACAACTTATTCTGCAGCTTAGCGGTTTCAGAACTCCCGCCCGGTTTTATGCCCCCCGCTATATCCTGGGGAACATCGATGATCCGAGACCCGACTACCGGCCGACCCTGTTTTGGAAGCCCGACCTGCGTACCGGCAGCGGTAAAGCGGCAATTGAATTCTGGACCTCCGACGAAGTCGCAGATTACTACCTGATTGCGGAAGGTATCAACAGCAAGGGAAAAATCTGTTTTGCTGTCGAACCTTTCCGTGTGACGGAACGGTTCAGTCCGACCGAATGATTATCGGCTCAGGCGCTTTCCAGCATTTTCCGGTAGGCTTCGGGAGTGAGAAGCGCCTCCGCTTCCGATGGATCCGACATCCTGATAACGATCATCCAGCCCTCGCCGTAAGGATCCTGGTTTACCAGTTCCGGCTTGTCGGCCAGCCCGGCGTTTATTTCCGCAATTTCCCCGGAGACCGGCATGAAAAGGTCGGAGACGGTTTTTACAGCTTCCACGGTTCCGAATACCGCTCCCTTTTCCAGGGTTTCCCCTTCCGTTTCAATCTCCACAAAGACGATATCACCCAGTTCCCCCTGGGCAAAATCGGTAATCCCGGCCACGACGGTGTCCCCTTCAACGCGAATCCATTCGTGATCTTTTGTAAATCTCAGATTGTCAGGAATATTCATAGAATGTGGATATAATGTTCCGTTCAAAATTATATATTATTTCGTATTATTGCATAAAAGGGGTTCAATGTTTGAAAGAAAACAGGTGAGTCTGGAAGCGCTGCCCGGGGTAGCCTCCGAATTGCTGGCTTCGTTTCCCGGTTCGCGGGTTTTTGCCTTTCACGGGCGGATGGGTTCCGGGAAAACGACCCTTATCAGGGAGATCTGCCTGGCTCTCGGATCGTCCGATACCATTACCAGTCCGACCTTTGCCATCGTCAACGAATACCGCGCCGGCAGCGGAGAAAAGATTTTTCATTTCGACTTTTACCGGATCCGGAAGTTAGAGGAGGTGTTTGACCTCGGCTATGAGGATTATTTTTTCAGCGACAGTTACTGTCTGATTGAGTGGCCGGAAATGGTAGGCCATTTGCTTCCGGATGACTGTGTCCGGGTGACCCTCCGGGAGGAGGGCGACCGGTTGCGGACCTTTACGGCCATTATGGGTGGCAGCCATTTTGAAAATTGACTATTTGGCTGTAACTTCACCCTAATAAACCAAACCGCTGATGACAGGGACGGAAAAAACCAGGTCGGGTTTGCCGGTATCAAAGACCATGCTGCTTCCCAAGGAGGAGATGCTTGAGCTCCAGATGAAAGAGAAGAAGATCTCGGTTGGGATACCCGACGATGAACCGAAAACCGAATACCGGGTTCCGTTGACTCCGCAGGCGGTCGACCTCCTGGTATCGTACGGCCATGAGATCTACATTCAGCAGGGGGCGGGCAGCAGGGCCAGTTATACGGCGGAAGATTACCGGGAGGCCGGTGCCGTGGTGGTGGAAAGAAAAGAGGAGATTTTCATGTGCGATATCATCCTGCGGGTGGCCCCCTTCAGCCCCGAAGAGATCGCCATGATGCGGGGAAACCAGGTGGTAATTTCCGGCATGCAGCTCCGGTCGCACACCCGGGAAACCCTTGCGGCCCTCATGCAGAAAAAATGCACCTGCATTGCCTATGAATATTTGGAAAACGAAGAGGGCTACCTGCCTTTTGTCCACCAGATGAGCCAGATTTCCGGAATTGCGGCGATTACCATTGCCAGCGAATACCTGGGAACCTCGCGTGGCGGCAAGGGGGTTCTTTTTGGCGAGGTGACCGGGATAACGCCGGCCGAGCTGGTGATCATCGGTTCGGGTACGGCTGCCGAGTTTGCAGCCAGAGCGGCCCTGGGACTGGGCATCTCGGTGAAGGTTTTTGATACTTCGGTCGAAGATCTGAGCAAGCTGCAGGACAAACTGGGGCAAAAGATCTTTACTTCCGTCCTGTATCCCAAGGTGCTGAAAAAGGCGCTCGTATCGGCCGATGCGGTGATCGGAGCCCTGCCCTTCAATAAAACCCCCAAATTCAAGGTGTCGGAGGAACTGGTCGAAAGCATGAAGGAGGGAGCCATCATCATCGATCTGAACGCCGGCCAGGGAGGCTGTTTTGAAACATCCGGGCTGACCTGTCTGGAGGCGCCTGTGTTCAGAAAACACGGGGTCATCCATTATTGTGTGCCCAATGTTCCCTCCCTTGTTGCCCGTACCGCCTCCATCTCCCTGAGTAACCTGCTTATTCCCCTGCTCCTGTCGGTGGGAGACGCCGGCGGAATCGACCACTATCTCAAATTTTCCGGGGGCTTTCGCAAGGGGGTGTACCTGTACCATGGAATCCTTACCAACCGCGATGTGGGTTCCTTGCTGGACATGCCGGTCAACGACATAGACCTTTTGCTGGCAGCCTTTTGATTTACCTGGCCAGCAGGGTCATGCAGACAGGCTCCAGAAAAACCCGCTCCTCTTCCAGTATATCCAGTCCCTCTTCGTTGATCTCTTCCCCGCGGGCAATGATGCGGAAGTGCTTTCCCGGCAGCTGCATGGATACCGCTTCGCGGTTTCCGTTGAACAGCACCACGATCTCCTCCCAGGGGTCGCCCACGGCGCTGCCTTTCAGGCAATAGGCAACCACCCCGATTGTGTAGCCGCTGCAGAAGGTGAGGTTTTCGCGGATCAAAGCAGCGGACGGAAATCTGAAAGCCGGGTGGTTTTTCCGCAGACTGATCAGCTTACGGAAATAACCGGTCACATCGGCGTAGTTTTCTTTACGCTCCCAGTCGAGCTGGTTGATGACATCGGGGGCTTTGTAAGAATCGGGATGGCCCGCTTTGGTGCGGCAGAATTCAACTCCTGCATGCAGAAAGGGAATTCCCTGCGATGTCAGGATAACTGCGCCGGCCAGTTTTACCATCTTGCGCAGTTCCTGGTCGGTGGCATGCGGAAGGCTCAGGACCAGCTTGTCGAAAAGGGTGTAATTGTCGTGGCAGGAGACATAGTTGATGCATTGCGAAGGTTCAGAAGCCCAGGGTTCCGAGGAGCTTTCGACATAGCTGTATACGATCTGGGGATGCCAGGTGGCGGCTACGATGCCGAATTTAACCGCCTCTTCACGGAGCGCCAGTCCGCTCACAAAACCGGTGCTGGATTTATGGCCATGGTTTCCTTTCAGTGCGTCGCGCAGATCATCGTTGAAGGCTGCTATTCCCTGTAGTTGGCTGATGTTGCGCTTCACAGCCCTCCGCTGTTCCTGCATGGGACTCGGCCCGGCGCTCCACCCTTCGCCATACAACAACAGATGCGGGTTAGTCTTGCTGAGCTCATAGCGGATGTGCCGCATGGTTTCGCTGTCGAAGAGGCCCATCAGGTCAAACCTGAACCCGTCGGCATGATATTCCCGGGCCCAATACTGCAGGGAATCCAGGATGAATTTGCGCACCATGGAGCGCTCCGTGGCAATTTCGTTCCCGCAGCCCGATCCGTTCGAAAAGGAACCGTCGCGGTTCTGCCGGTAATAATAACCCGGAACCGTCTGGTTGAAAACCGATCCTTTGGTAAGCCAGGTATGGTTGTACACCATGTCAAAAATGACCCCGATCCCGTGGTCGTGAAGTGCTTTAACCAGCTGCTTCAGCTCCCTGATCCTCACGGTACCGTCGGCCGGATCGGTCGAATAACTTCCTTCGGGCGCGTTGAAATGCTGGGGATCGTATCCCCAATTGTATTTCAACAACGGAAACTCATCGTCGACCGTCTGAAAATCACTGACCGGCAGCAGGTGCACATGGGTTATGCCCATTTCTTTCAGGTGGGAAAGGCCGGTGGCCGTACCGGATGGGGAAACGCTGTTCTCTTCGGTAAAACCCAGGTATTTGCCTTTGTGGAAAATGCCCGAAGTTCCGGAAACCGAAAAATCGCGCACGTGGACTTCATAGAGAATACAATCGGTGAAAGCTGCCGGCCCGGGTTTCCGGTCCTGCTCCCATCCGGCCGGATCGGTGTCCCGGGGGTTGAAAACCATTCCACGGTGGCCGTTGATTCCCACCGCCCTGGCATGGGGATCGGGAACCTCATGGAGCCACTCCCCGTCGTTCACCTTGAAGGTGTAAAATTTCCCCTCCAGATTGCCTTTCACTTCGCAGATCCAGGTTCCCGCTTCAGCGCGCTCCATGCGGAAGAGCCTTTCCGGTTTCCCGCCTTTTCCCCGGGGGTAAATCCGCAGCTCCACCATCTTCGCCGTCGGGGCCCAGAGACGGAAAACCGTCTTTTCGGGGTGCCACAGAATACCCAGGTCGTCTCCCCCGTAATGGGGATAGGTGCTGAAATCGATATGGTGAAAATGCCAGTTCCTCATGGGCTGTGTGGATCCCGGAGTCCAAAACCCCGTAAAATTAACATTCCGTCTGATTCTTCCCTGCCCCACCGCTGTTTTCTTTTGCTCCCTTTTTACCCGGATCGGCTTTTTTCGGTTTTCGTCAGCGGAAGAACAACCGGGGAAGACGGGAAACTGTCCGGCATGGAACACCCGGCCGGGGCGGGCACCAGCGGTAATAAAAGGAAAGGCTTCCGCCGCAGGGCAGCCGGATAAAACCGGTTTTGATTCCGGTGATTCCTCCCGGTTAATAAATCCTGAACTCTTTCCTTCCGGAACCGGGGGTTTCGTTTTTTCCCGTAAATTGCATCAGACAGAAAAAAGGAAGAATCATGCCCGGAACCATGAATCCGGAAAACCGTAATATCGCTTTGAAGAGGCTCAGAGGAGGGGTCTTCGCAGCTGCGGCAGCCTGTCTGCTTTTATGCCTGCCCGAAACCGGAGCCTGCGTACCGTCTGAGGATACCACCGGAAGCCATCTGCTTACCCTCTACGTGATGCTGCCTGTGGTTCCGCTTGACTGGGAATCGCCGGCCAGCCTTTACCGGTCGGTCCGGAAGGGGTCCGTTGCCAAGCTTATCCGCCGCCGGCAGTATTTGCTGGGACACCTGGCCATCAGGCTGGAAACCCCGCTGATTGACCAACCCCACTTTTCGGCCATGGCATCCGCTTCGGCTAAGGAGAAGAGAAACCTTGTGCTCAAAGAAAAGATCGGGTTCGGGATCCTGGGAATCGGGCTGCAAGGGAAACTAGAGGGAGAAGGGGAGATTAAAAAGAGAATTGAGTATTATGCCGGGCAGGGTAAGATTGCCTTTATACGGTACCGGGTTAGCAAGGAATCGGCATTGGAAATGCTGACTTTTCTGCAGGCTTTTTCGGAGCCCCAGGGAGAGGCTCCCCCGGCCTCCCGTTTTTACGGGGGTGCCTTCTGGCCGGGATTTGAAAAGGAGGGATCAGGATGTACCGCATACGGGATGAGGCTGCTCGAACTGGCAGGAGTGACGGGCCCTGAAAGGGAGGAGTGGATGGAGGAGGTTTTGGTTCCGCTGCGGCTGATAGGAGGCGGTCTCAACGGGGGGCAGAGGGTGAAAAGCCGGGAAATCCTTCACTCCGCCGCCTGGTGCGGCGAAACCGGCAGTCCCGGCGAAGGATGCATCCCTTTCGGAATCTGCGACCCTGCCAGAATATACCGGTGGATCATCCACAGACGGAAGGCCGGCACCCACGCTTCCTTTGCCGTTTATACGCCGGCGGCGGAGGGGCATATTCCCGGGTTGGAATGCGATGTCAGCCATTACCTACCCTCGCCCGGCGATTCCCTTTTCAGGAAACGGGACAAGCCCTCCCTGTTTATCGATTATTTCATGGAATACCAGTATCCGGGACCGCCCGGCAATCCCTGAAAGGCAGAACAGCGCCGTTTAACAACTTGCGGGGTAAGCCCGTCACGGGGCGCCGCCGCTTCATAATAAATGTTAACCATCCCACTTTTCCCCTGAATTGCATATCTTTGCGGCGTTTGCCAAATCAGGATGAGGATCAGGATTGTCAATAAATCGGGGAACGAAATGCCGGCCTATGCGACCGTTCATTCCTCGGGCATGGATGTAAGGGCTTTTCTGCAGGAGGAGGCCGTACTCAGGCCCCTCGAAAGAAAGCTGATACCAACAGGGTTGTTTGTGGAAATCCCCGACGGATATGAGGCCCAGATCAGACCCCGGAGCGGGCTTGCCCTGAAAAGGGGAATCACCGTGCTCAATGCCCCCGGCACCATCGATTCGGACTACCGCGGAGAAATCGGAGTGATCCTGATCAATCTTTCCGCAGAGGATTTTGTGATCCGGAACGGCGACCGCATCTGCCAGATGGTGGTTGCCTCCCACGAAAGGGTGGAATGGCATCCAAGTGAAGAGCTGGCAACAACCGGAAGGGGCGATGGAGGTTTTGGCCATACCGGAAAACACTGACAGGATGAGAAAGGTCGTATTTGGATTGTTCATAGCGGTGGCTGCCGGATTGGCCGCCTGTTCCGGTTCCCGGGAGACGGCGCAGGGCCAGCCCTCCGGATCCGTAAGGAATAACGAGGTTTCAGAGGAAAAGGTCAAGGAGTTCGAATTCCTCTTTATCGAGGCTTTGAAACAAAAAATGATCGGTAATCCCCGTAAGGCGGTCTCTTTCCTTTCCGCCTGCCTGGAAATAAATCCTAACTCATCGGCCGCCATGTACGAGCTGGCCAACCTGCACATTGCCAACAACGACCTTACCAGCGCTTCCCTCCTTCTCGAAAAGGCCACCACCCTCAACCCATCCAACAAATGGTACAAACTGATGCTTGCACGGGTCTACGCTCAGGTGGGGAAAGATGCCGAAGCAGCCTTGCTATATGGACAGCTGTCGACCCTGGAACCCGACAACCAGGAGTATCTCTACCTGAAAGCCATGCAGCTCAGCAAAGCCAAAAAATACGAAGAGGCGGTCAGAACCTTTCGAGAATTGGAAGCCAAAACCGGAATCAACGAGCAAATTTCCTTGGCCATTCAGGAGGTATTTCTCGAAGCCGGCAAGGTGAAGGAGGCTTTTGCGGAAATCCAGCGGCTGATCCGCTCCCAGCCCGGTGATGCCCGTTATTACGGTCTGCTGGCCGATTTGTACAAAGACCAGGGCGACATGGACAACGCCCTGGCCCATTACCTGAAAGTATTAGAAATCGACCCCGGCAACGGGTTCGTCCATTTCTCCCTGGCCGCTTATTACCTGGAAAAGGGCGATACGGCCAAGGCTTTCGCCGAAACCAAGGAGGGATTCAACAGTGGCCAGGTGGACCTGGACACCAAGCTTCAGCTTTACCTCCTTCATACCGGATCGAATGCCAAATTTCCCCTGACCCCGGAACAGAACGGAGAGCTGATACGGATCATCGAGGAAAACCATCCCGGCGATTTCCGGGTCTACTCCATTTTTGCCGAATACCTGCTCCGGAACAAAAGGAACAGTGAAGCCCGCGAACAGCTTGAAAAGGTCGTGGCGGCAGGGGTCACCGAATATGCCGTTTGGGAGCAGATACTTTACCTTGACAACGAATTGCAGGATTGGGAAGCTCTTCTGCGCCACAGCCGGAATGCACTGGAGCTCTATCCCAACCAGCCGCAGATCTACTTTTTCCAGGCTATTGCCGCCCTGCAACTGGAACGTTACGAAGAAGCCGTTTCCCTTTCGGACGAGGGAATGAACTATGTGGTGGACAACCCGATGCTGAAAGGGCAGTTTGTTTTTCTGAAGGGAGAGGCCCGCTACAAAATGAGACAGATCGACGAAGCCTTTGGCCTTTTTGACCAGGCCATCGAAATGGACCCCGAAAATTATATGGCACTGAACAACTATGCCTATTATCTTTCGCTTGCAGGGAAAAACCTTGAAAAAGCCGAAAGGATGAGCGGGAAAGTCATTGAGCGGTTTCCCGACAATGCCACCTACCTGGATACCTATGCCTGGGTTTTGTTCAAAAAGAAGGATTACAGCCTGGCCCGCTTTTACATGCAAACCGCCCTTGAAAAATCGGAGGAGGAGAATGCCACGTTGCTGGAACATTACGGCGATATCCTGTACATGCTTGGCAGAACCGGCGAAGCGCTCGGATACTGGGAAAAAGCACTGCAACTGGGTCCGGGATCCGAGATCCTCCGCAACAAGATCAGGGAAAAAAGATACTTCAGCGAAGAGCCATGACCGGCGCGATCCAACGTTTCGCAGTCCGGCTGCTGGTAATGGCGCTGGTGGCGGCTGCAGCGGTATCCTGCCGCACCCCGGGAAAAATCCCGGAAGCAAAACTCCGGCCTTATACAGCCCCCCGGCTCTTTAAGAAAGCCAGCGAAAACAGCTTCCGGTACCATTCCTTCTCGATCAGGAAGGCGACCATCCAGGTTGACAACGGCCGGATCGCCACCACTTTCAGGGCGGGCATCCAGGCTGTCAGAGACTCCTTTATCATGGTGTCGCTCAGCAAGCTCAACATTTTGCTGGCAAGGGTCATGCTGACCCCCGACAGCGTTCTGTATGTGAATTACTTCAACCGGAGCTACTATGCGGGCGATTATAGCCCGGTCGGGTCGTTGCTGGATTTTGACCTGGATTTCGCATTGCTGCAGGCCATCGTATCGGCCGATATTTTTTCGGTATTTGACGATGAAAAAACACTGAGGGAATTCAAAACCTGGGTGGAGGAGGGGCAGTATGTCCTTCAGTCGGAGAGCAGCTGGAAAATAAACCGGCTGGAAGACCGGGGCAGAACCCACCGGATCGGTAAAATTCTGAAAAGAATGGAGGATGAGATCCCGGTTGTGCAGACCTGTTACCTGGATCCTTCCCTTTTTGTGGTGAACAAGCTGATCCTGGAGGAGCTGACCGGACCCCGGAAGGCTGAACTGACCTTCGGCGGGTATGAACAGGTTGACGGGCAATACTTTCCTTCCTCACTCGACGTTAATATCTTGTCGGATAAGGGAGGGTTGAAACTTGCCGCCAGGTTATCGGGGTTTTCAACAGAGGCCGGTTCATTGAATCTGCCGGAGATCCCCCCGAAATATGAAAGAGTTTTTCTACCTTGAAGCCATGGTCTCCAGGCGGGCTACATACCTGATGCTGATCCCGGCAGTCCTCTTGTCGGGCGTCTATCATTCCGCGGGTCAGTCGCTGGACGAACTGCAGAAAAAAAAGCAGTCGGCGGCCCGCGAGATCCGTGTTACCCATGAACTGCTCGGTCAAGTGACGGCGAACCAAAAGGCCACGCTGGGTAAACTCAGGCTTATCAACAGCCAGATACATCAGCAGGAGGAGCTGATCTCGGCCATATCTTCGGAGGTGTCTCTGATGCAGTCCATCATGGACGACAACCGGCTGGTCATCGGAATGCTGACGGCCGACCTCGCTCACATCAGGGCTGAATATGCCGCCATGGTGCGCTTTGCCTGGAAAAACCGGAACGCCTACGACAAGCTGCTTTTTTTCCTCTCTTCCGACGATGTCAACCAGGCATACAGGCGTTTCGTATACCTCAGGCAGTATACGGATTACCGCCGGAAACAGGCTGAAATCATCTCCTCCGTCAGCGATATCCTGGAGCGTAAAACCCGCGAACTTACCCTTCAGCAGTCGAAACAGAAGACCCTGCTGAGCGAACAGGAGGCTGAAAAGCAAAAGCTGGACCACCAGAAAAACCGTCAATCCGGTATTTCCAGGCAGCTGACGAGGGAGAAGAGCGCTCTTCAGAAAAAGCTGGACCAGCAGCGGCGCATAGAACGGGACCTGGAAAAGGAGATTCAGCGGATCATCGAAGAGGAGGCCCAAAAATCGGCCAAAGCGGGAAAAAAGGGCTTTATGCTGACCCCTGAGCAAAAAACTGTCGGCGACAGTTTCGAGCAAAACAGACGCCGGTTGCCCTGGCCGGTTGAAAAGGGGGTGATTACGGAACATTTCGGCATCCATCCCCATCCGGTGCTGAAAAATGTGAGCGTTAACAGCAACGGCGTCAGCATAACCACCGAAGCCGGCGCCAAAGCGCGTGCTGTATTTGCCGGGGAGGTAAGCCGCGTTTTCGGCATCTCGGGAGGCAATACCGCGGTGATCCTGCGCCACGGGTTGTACCTTTCCGTCTATTCAAACCTGCTGAACGTGTCGGTGAAAAAAGGTGACAAAGTGGCCATCCGACAAAACCTCGGCACTGTTTTCACCGACCGGAACGATGGTGACAGAACCATCCTGAAATTCCAGATCTGGAAAGAAAGCCAGAAAATGGATCCGGAAGAATGGTTGAGCCGCTGACAACTCAATCCGGCTTCCGGCAGCCGGAAGGCAGACAGAACCCCGGCAACTATGGTCCCGGAGAGAGCAGGTAACAGGCTGTGGTGGTCAGCAAGTCGCGGAGATGGGGAATGGCGGCAATGATCCCGGCCTGCCGCACCGGACGCAGCTTGTACTTAATTTCATAATTCGGATTGATCAGGTAAAGCTGCCGTTTGAGCATCCGGTAGCCGGTTTTCGCCGTGATTTTTTCAAACCGCTCCACAGACAGACGGGTTTCCCTGACCTCCAGCAGCGTGGCGATGGTTGTTTCGCTTTCTCCCCCCCATTTCAGCAGTCGCCGGTAAGCCGCACAGGGAAGCAGATGAAAATAGGGAAGCCTCGACAGAATCCGGTTCCTGCAAATCTGCTGATGGCCCCCGAAGGGATTCTGCCAGGGGGGAAAGGCCAGATAAAAATGACTTCCGGGATGCATGAAACGTCTGGCAAAACCGAGAAACCGCTCCTGATCGTGAATATGCTCAATCACATCCCGCATGAAAACCAGGTCATATTTCAATTCCGGCGCGGAAAAGTTGTAAATGTCACCGGCAATCAGGCGAAGGTGATCCGCACGGGGGTGCTCCGCAAAGAAAGTGCGGGCCAGTTGTATTTTCCCCTCCGAAATGTCAATGCCTGTCACCTCCAGTCCCCGGTCCAGGAAAGGCTTCAGGTTGCCCCCTTCCCCGCAGCCTATTTCCAGCACCCGCATCCCTTCCCGTAAAGCCCCGATAAAGGGAATGACATGCCGCTGCGTGGTGTATTCCTGTTCCCTGAAATAGAGGGAGCGGTCGCTGTGCCGGATCTGCATGCTATGGTCCTTTCAGTGCCTCCATGGCCTCTCTCCGCAAGCTGCCCTCCCCCGCTGCCCGGGAAAGGAGCGGATAAGCCCGGTTAAAGATTGGCTACCTTGCGGAGGCTGTTGATATTGACAAATTTTATCTTCCTTCCCTGCAACTCGATCAGTTTTTCCTGCCTGAATTCCGACAGGAGCCGGATTACCGATTCGGTTGCCGTACCCACCATGTTGGCGAGTTCCTCCCGGGTCAGAGAGATCTGAAGAGTATTCTGGTTGTCCAGGTCGAAATTCTCGCGCAGCAACAACAGCACTTCGGCAAGCCTTTCCCTGACCGATTTCTGTGCGATGTCGGTAATGTAATCGTTGGCCTCCCGCAATTCACGGCATACAATCTGCAGCATGTGATGCGAAAATTGCCAGTTGCTCTGTATCAGGTATAAAAGAGTCTGATAGGGAACATGGCAAAGCACTGCCTCTTCGATCACCTTGGCCGAAGTGCAGGCCAACTCCTGGCTTAGCAGGGAACGGTAGGCTATGATTTCCCCCTTTTTGGCAAAGCGTATGATCTGTTCCTTGCCATCGATCCCTGTCTTGAAAATCTTAACAATCCCCCGGGTGACACAGAAAAAGCCGGTCAGCCGGCTGCCCTCCCGGTATACGATGCTTCCTTTCTGGTACAGCGAACACGATTTCTCCTGGTTAAGCCTTGCCAGCTCTTCCTCAGTCAGTTTTCTGAACAGGAAAAAACCGCCAAGATCCGTATCGTCTTCCGCTGGTCTCTTCACCATTGTTCTCATCCCGATCCTTTTTTTGTAAAAAACCGGCCTCTTCCTTCAACGGTCAGTTTCCGGGATACAAATATACCATTCCTCCCGGTAAAGAGGGGTTTCCTGCCTTGAAAAGAAAACCGGAGCGGAGGGCGTCGTAAACAAAATCCCGGTTTGTTTGTATTACTTATGTATAATCAATTGCTAATTTAACATTGAATTCGAAATGAAAACTCTGTCAATTATTTTATTATCAGCATTATTTGTTGTGAATGCATCGGCATCCGGCAACCCGAAGGTTTATACGGCCGATGTGAAGGAATCTTCGGTCAAATGGACGGGTAAAAAGGTCGCGGGCGAACATTACGGCCGGATTACGCTGCAGAGCGGTACGGTATCGGTGGCCGGCGGAATCCTGGCCGGCGGCACTTTTGTGATGGACATGAATTCGATCGTGGTCGACGACCTGAAAGACCAGGCTATGAATGAAAAACTGAAGGGTCACCTGAAATCGGACGATTTTTTCGGAGTGGCTGATTATCCGGTATCCCGCTTGGAGGTTACCAGTGTGGAGAAAAAGGCGGATGGTACGCTTGGTGTTACCGGAAACCTGACGATTAAGGGGATCACCCATCCCGTATCCTTTACGGTCACCCAGGAAATCACAAGCCGGGGTTTCAGGGCAAGCGGCAGCATGGTGATAAACAGGGCCCGCTATGACATCCGGTATGGTTCGGGTTCCTTTTTTTCCAATCTGGGCGACCGTATGATTTACGATGATTTCACCCTCGACTTTACCGTAACGGCAAAATAGTGATCCGGGAGGACCCGGCAAGGTACAGGGGCCGCACGAAGCCGGAAGCGCCAGGAAGGTCACCGGGAGGTCCGCCCCGGTTTTCCCTTTTCTGTGCCTGGGGCGGCAATTTCGCTGATTGAGAGCTCTTCGACCATCAGTTCACCGCCCGTGTTGAAAAGCAGGTAACTCCGGTCGCCTTCCGGACTGAACAGGGGAAAGGAAGCCACAACCTGACCGTCGTTGGCGAACACTTCCACGGAAGTACGGTCGACCAGGATGTCGAGCGAAATAACCTGGTCGGCGGGTTCAAGGGTAAAGGTCTGCCCGAGGAGGCTGAGCGTCTGTTTTCTGACATTGTAAAGCAGCTCCGTGCCGGGATTTTTTTTCCCTGCCCGGAGCATGAATCCGAATGATTCGCAGGTTTTCAGATTGAATCTTCCCCGGATGCGGAGGCTCTCCCCCCTGATGGACCGGATCAGGTTCTGGTTGATTCCTGGTATCAGGTTTTTATTCTCCCAGCGTTCCCCCTTCTGGGTGACAGATTCTATTTCCCTGGCCGGCTGGCGGACCAGGAAGAGTCCGGCACTGAGTTTTTTCAGCGACAATTCGCACGGAAAGGTATACTGTCCGCTGAAAACCTTCCCGGCCTGGTTTCCCTGGTTCAGCGTGGCGATCTGAAGACACCTTTCCCCTGTGGCGGGCTGCCCTCCGAAGGTGAGAGGATCGGCGAAGCCCACTCCGTGGTCGCTTTGCAGCCGGTGACTCCCGGGCTTAAACTCTTCGCCGTCAAAGCTTCCGATGACATAACCGCCGCCTCCCTCGAACAGAACCCAGCGGGTATCCTCCGCCCTGTTGTTGACCCGAAGCTGTACCAGGCCGGGCCTGTCGCTGAACCCTGCCAGATGGCTTTGGTATTTCCAGTGCACAAGGTCTGCGGAGGTGTAAAAGGAAAAGCCCTGTTTGCGTTCATCGCCCTCCGGAATACGGAACAGGAGCATCACCCACTGTCCCGATTCCCCGTGAAAGAAGAGTTGCGGACAGCCTGGTTTTTCATGCTCCTTTCCCCTGATCACCGGATTTCCGGCATACTCCTGCCAGGTGGCTCCGCGATCGGCGCTCCATGCCATCCGTAGGGTGCCATCCGCAAGGGTGTAATAAAAAAGAAACGTTTTGTGCTCCCCGGTCTGAAGACCCAGCAGGTTTACGGTGTCGGCCACCAGACATCCCTCCAGAATGGCCCGGGAGCTGTCGCTCCTGCCGCCCGGGGAGGGAAAAGAAACCGGCTTGCGCTCCCAGTCCAGCAGGTCACGGCTTACTGCCATCTCCCAGTTGCCCGACGGCAGAGTCTGATACAGCAGATGGTATTCCCCCCCTGAAAACAGCGCCCCTGCAGGACTGCAGAGAGAATCACGCAGCGCGGTGAAATGGTATATGGGCCGGCCATTTTCGCCGGGCAACTCAAGTTCAGGACCACCAGCGACCGATACCTCGGGAGCCAATACAACCAACAGCAAGGCTATAACCCGGTGCAACGGCGAAAGATATCGGACAGGGTTCATAATCAGAAGAGTTTTTTCCTTTTTACCAGGTAGGTGAATAATACATGCTTGAAATCGGCGTTGATGTCAGCCTCGGCCAGATCGATCCCGTATTGGCTGCATTTTACCTTCAGCGCTTCAAAATACTCCCCGACCTTTTTGACGTAGTTGTTTTTTATTTCCCAGGGATTGACCTTGACAGTCCGGCCGCTTTCGAGGTCGATGAAACGGTGGGGCCTGTTGGTATACTGGAATTCCCTTTCCTGCCTGTGGTCGGTTACATGGAACAGCAGCACCTCATGTTTGTTGTACCGCAGATGCTGAAGAGCCGAAAAAAGCTCTTCGGTTTTTTCCTGGTTGTCGAGCATGTCGCTGAATATCACGACCAGCGATCGCTTGTGAATGCTTTCGGCGATCTGGTGAAGTACAACCGCGGTATTGGTGGGTTTCCGGAGTTCCGGGGCATCTGGTTTCAGTAAATCGGCCAGTTTGCCCATCATGACTTCTGCATGCACCGGCGAAAGCCTTGGCTGGGAATGGAATTCTATTTCGCCTGAAAAGAGGGTTAACCCGACGGCATCGCGCTGACGGCGCAGCAGATGGATCAGGGCAGCCGTGGTGTATACCGAGAAGGCCAGCTTGGTAAAACCCGGTCCTCCGCTCCGCGTGTAGGGGAAAAACATCGATGACGAGGTGTCCATAACCAGCTGGCACCGCAGATTGGTTTCCTCCTCGTATTGCTTGACAAACAATTTGTCGGTCCGCGCCAGCAATTTCCAGTCGATAGACCGGGTCGATTCCCCCTGGTTGTACAAACGGTGTTCGGCAAATTCAACCGAAAACCCGTGAAACGGACTGCGGTGAAGGCCGGTTATGAACCCTTCCACCACTTCGCGGGCTATCAGCTCAAGGTTGTCAAACTCCTGAAACTGCTGTATGTCTTTCAGATTCTTCATACGATTCCCGGGCGGCGCCACGGGATTATCCCTTTCATCCCGTCCGGCGGGAATTCGGCACTACAGCAAAGCTGTCAGCTTGTCAACAAGGGCCTTCTTCGGGCATACCCCTACCTGCTTGTCCACAACCTGACCATTTTTCAAAAACAACACGGTGGGGATGTTCCTGATGTTATAGGTCATGCTGATGTCGGGATTGGAATCCACATCCACCTTTCCGATAACGGCCCGGTCCCCGAATTCCTTGTACATTTCCTCCACAAACGGGGCGATCATGCGGCAGGGTCCGCACCAGGCCGCCCAAAAATCGAGCATGACGGGCTTGTCCGATTGTTCCACCAAGGCACTGAAATTCGATTCCGTGATCTCTATTGCCATATCCAACTGTTTATTGAGTTCCTAATTACTTCGAAATGTCCTGCAAAAATAGTCAATTGATGCGATATGCAATTTCAGGGTGACGCTCGAAAAACGACAGAAAATCGTTCGTTACGTCCACCCGGTGGTTCCTCGAAAACAAAAGCAGCGAATTGCCGGTATCCTCATCCAGCACGGCAAACTTCAGCGAGGTGTTTCCCTTGTATTTCCTTGCCAGTTTTTCCATTTCCCCGATGAGGTTTTCGTCGATGCCGGAAAGGGGAAGCTGGAGGGTGATGCTCCTGACCAGGTTTTTCCTGATCCCCGACAGCAGTTCGATGTGGGTGGCCTTGAATTCGAGGCTTTCCGATTTGAACCTTTTCTGGACCTTCCCTTTCACGAGAACAAACAAACCCGGTTTGCAGAATTTTCCGAACTCCACATAGTCCTGTGCAAAAAAATAGAACTGGTAGGAGTCGGAATAGTCAGAGAGGGTCATTTTGCTGAAGGGTTTTCCGTTTTTGGAGATTCCTTCGCTGGCCTCGGTTATCATTCCCGCAAACGCCAGTTCCCGGTCGGTGTAGGCCTGGATCTGCTCATTTAGTTCTTTCAGTCCGACCCCCGGAGTGGTGAAATTTTCAATTTCAAGTTGGTAATCATCGAGCGGGTGGGCGGTAAGGTAAACCCCGATCAGGCTTTTTTCCTTTTCGAGCAGGACCAGTTGGGGCCATTCCTTAATGTTGGGAAGGGGAGGTTTTTTGACCGATGCCTGGCTGTTGGAAATTCCGAAAAGATTGTGCTGCAGGGAGTTGCTGTCCGTTTGTATTTTATTACCGTAACGGATAAGCTTTTCAATGAACTGGGTGGGGTCGTTTTCATTATCTCCGGCAAAAAACTGGCTGCGGCAGATGTTTCCGAAACTGTCGAAAGCCCCGGCCATTGCCAGCGCCTCAAAGGTACGCTTGTTGACAGTCTGCAGATTTACCCGTTCCGAAAAGTCGTATATGTCTTTGAAATCGCCGCTTTTTTCGCGGGCAGCAATAATATCGGAGACAGCTCCCTCGCCGACCCCTTTCACCGCCGCCAGACCAAAGCGGATATCCCCCTTTTTGTTGACTGTGAATTTCACGATACTTTCGTTGATGTCGGGTCCCAGCACATTCATGCCCATCCGTTTGCACTCCTGCATGAACTTGGTGATCTCGGTGATGTGGCTGAGATTCCGGCTCAGGTTGGCGGCCATGAATTCGGCGGGGTAATTGGCCTTCAGGTAAGCCGTCTGGTAGGCTACATAGGCGTATGAGACCGCATGCGACTTGTTGAAGGCATACGAGGCAAAAGATTCCCAGTCCTTCCAGATCTTTTCGACCACCTCTTCCGGGTTTTTCCCGACCTGGTCGCATTCTTCGGTAAACTGACGGTTCGAGAGGCAGCCTGCCACAAAATTCTGCTTCAGCTCGAACATCATATTGCCGATCTTCTTTCCCATGGCATAGCGGAGCGAATCAGACTGGGCCCTTGTAAAATGGGCCAGAAGCCGGGAGAGCAGCATTACCTGTTCCTGGAAAACGGTAATCCCATAGGTCTCATTCAGTATCTTTTCCATCATGGGCAGGTCGTATTCCACCTTCTTCTCCCCGTTTTTGCGGCTGATGTATTCGGGGATGTAGACCATCGGCCCCGGACGGTAGAGGGCGTTCATGGCCACCAGGTCTACGAACCGGTTGGGCTGCAGCTCCCGCAGGTGCTTTTTCATCCCTTCCGATTCAAACTGGAAAACTGCGGTGGTTTCCCCCTTGCTGAAAAGTTCATAGGTTCTGGGGTCGTCGAAGGGAATGGATTCGATATCAATGGATATTCCCCTTGAAATTCTTATGTTTTCGAGGGTTTCCTTGATAATGGAAAGGGTTTTCAACCCCAGGAAATCCATTTTCAGAAGGCCCAGTTTTTCAACAAAGCGGCCGTCGTATTGGGTGGAGGGCAGGTTGTCGTCCTTGGTGGGCATCAGGGGGATGCTTTCCACCAGGGGATCGCGGCTGATGAGGATTCCGCAGGCATGGACGCCCGATTGCCTGACCGAGCCTTCCAGTATCTCCGCAAACTGAAGGGTTTTTGCGATCAGCGGATTGGATGACTGAAGCTCCTTTTTCAGCTCGGGGCTATCGTGGTATGCCTTTTTGAAGGTCATCTTGGGGGTGTCGGGCACCAGTTTGGCCAAACGGTCGGCTTCGGATAGCGGCAGTTTCAGCACACGGGCCACATCGCGGATGGCCAGCTTGGTGGCCATGGTGCCAAAGGTGCAGATATGGGCCACCTTGTCTTTTCCATATTTGTTGATAACATAGTTGAGCACCAGCTGCCGTCCGTCATCGTCGAAGTCGATGTCCACATCGGGCATGCTGATCCGGTCGGGATTCAGGAACCTTTCAAACAGCAGGTTGTAACGGATCGGATCGATGTTGGTGATCCCGGTGCAGTAGCTGACAGCCGCCCCGGCGCCCGAACCCCGGCCCGGCCCTACCAGCACCCCCATTTCACGCGCTGCATTGATGAAATCCTGCGTGATCAGGAAGTATCCCGGAAAACCGGTGATCTTGATAGTCTCCAGCTCAAAGTCCAACCTGTTTCTCACCTCCTCGGGCAGCGGATTGCCATATTTCCTGTATGCCCCTTCATAAACCAGATGTTGCAGGTATTCCGATTCGAACTTGATCCTGGCGACCTTCTCAAATCCCCCGTGTTTCTCGTAGGTTTCCTTTCCGAACTCCGCAATCAGCGTCTCCTCCGTCAGTCCCCGCCTGAATTCCTCCTCGCTTCCGAAGCCGGCCGGTATGGGAAATACCGGCATCATCGGGTTGGAATCCAGGGGGTAATTTTCCACCTTCCCGGCAATTTCAGCGGTATTCTCCAGACATTCAGGCAGGTCGGCAAACAGGGCGTTCATCTCTCCGGTGGTCTTGAACCATTCCTGTTTGGTATATCTCATGCGGTTGGGATCGTCCAGGTCTTTCCCGGTATTCAGGCAGATCAGCAGATCGTGGGCGTCGGCATCGGCTGCATCGGTGAAGTGCACGTCGTTGGTGGCAATCACTTTGATGCCATGTTTTTTCCCAAGTTCCAGAATGACTTCGTTCACCACCACCTGCCGGTCGTAAACCTCCCGGCGGAGCTCCGGTATCTCAGAAGGATGCCGCTGCACCTCCAGGTAAAAATCTTCACCGAATACCGATTGAAACCAGACAATGGCTTCTTCGGCATCTTTTACCCTGCCTGCGTCGATCAGAGCGGGTATCTCTCCTCCCAGACAGGCCGAAGTGACAATCAGTCCCTCCCGGTGCTGCCGGAGAATCTCCTTGTCGATGCGGGGCTTGTAATAGTAGCCCTCAAGATTGGCAAGGGTGATGAGCCGGATCAGATTTTTATAGCCGGTATGGTTTTTGGCCAGCATTACCAGGTGATCGCCCGACCGGTCCTCCTTTCCCGTGCGGTCGTCCATCGACCGGCTGGCCACGTAAGTTTCACAGCCCAGAATGGGCTTGATCCCCTCTTTCGTGCATTTCAGATGAAATTCCTTAATGCCGAACATGGTTCCATGGTCTGTCAGGGCCAGGGCCGACATGCCGTCGGCCTTGGCTTTCAGCACCAGGCTGTCGATGCTGGCGGCCCCATCAAGAATTGAATACTGGGAATGGACGTGTAAATGGGTAAATGGTACCATTGCTTTTCAGGCGCTTTGTCTGTCTCCGGCCCGCTGTAACCCCCCGGTGAACTCCTGCCATGCCGGAGCGGAAACGGGCAGAAAAGGATAAATTTAATGAATTGCCGGCGATCGGAAGGCATTGTTGATAAAAAAGCCGGAGATGTTGTCCTTGTCTGGCGGCAAGGGGAGACGGTAATCCGGCAGAAGAAAAAATCCCCACTTTTCAACAGGCAGCTGTTGGCAGCTGCTGCCCTTTTGACTGGAAAAGCGCATCTGCACTCCGCCGCTCGAAAAACCTATTTCAAACGGATCTCCCCGGCGATCAGATCCCTGATCTCTTCAAACCGCTTCTCAGGCAGTTTCAGCTTCCGCGAAAAATGAAGCAGATCGGCCTCCGACTGCATGGGCACCAAATGAATATGGGCGTGAGGCACCTCCAACCCCAGCACCATGACACCCACCTTCCGGCAGGGAATCGCCCTTTTCATCCCTTCGGCCACCTTTTTGGCAAAACTAAACAAGCCGGCATAACTCTCCCCGTCCAGATCAAACAAATAATCCACCTCTTTTTTGGGAATCACCAAAACATGTCCTTCGGCTACCGGCGCTATGTCAAGAAAGGCTAAAAAATCATCGTCCTCGGCTACCTTCAGGGCCGGAATCTCGCCGTTGACGATCAGGGTGAATACAGATGCCATGGTCTTGTCTTTTACAATGTGATTTCAATGATTTCGAAAGAGATGATACCCGCAGGCACCTTGATCTGAACCACATCCCCCACTTTTTTACCGATCAGCCCCTGCGCCACCGGCGTGGCAACCGAAATTTTTCCCTCCCTGAGATTGGCTTCGCTTTCCGGGACAATGGTATATTGCACCACCGCAAGGGTTTTCTGGTTACGGATGGTAACCTTGTTGAGAATCTGAACCCGGTGCGTATCAATTTTGGTCTCATCGATGATGCGTGCATTGGCGATTTTGTTCTGGAGGCTCACAATCTTGGCCTCCAGCAACCCCTGGGCATCCTTGGCGGCATCGTATTCGGCATTTTCCGTGATATCTCCCTTTTCGATAGCCTCGCCAATCTGCTTTGAAATCCTCGGCCGCTCCACATTGGTCAGATAGTCCAGGTCGTCGCGAAGCTTCTTCAATCCTTCTGCTGTCAGATAAATGACGCGTGTCATAATGGTCGTACGTAATTAAATATGGCAAAAAAAAAGAGAAAGAATCCTGATCACTCAGAACTCTTCCTGTATGCAAACATACATAAAATCCTGAATCAAACAGCGAAAAACTGAAAAATTATACCCTTGATACCGCTCTTTTCAGAAGTATTTCGGATTGTATATTTCCGAATAGATAACAGCTTTCCGCAGCGAGAATCCCTCCTCTTCCTCCGCGTCCCTTGTTTCGCCGTTTTCTTTCCGGGTTTCCCGGAGGGCGTCGGCGAATTCGTTTCGCATCCCCTCTTCCTCATCCGCCGGGGTCAGGGTTTGAATAGGCAGGCCGTGGGGTACCGGAACTGAGGGGTGTGGGTCATGCCGGATTTCGGGTACCGGAAAGGGTATGGCGTCCGGTTGCCCGGGAATGCCGAGGAGCTCCTTCCAGGGGTCGGGCCCGGGTGATGCCTCCGCATGTTTTTTCTTTTTCGACTGGTTGATGGCGGCCAGGGCCGTAAACAACAGGGTCAGTACAATAATCAGGATGTCGTCCATGGTGGTTGCCCGGTATCTATGCAATAAAACTCTACTTTTGCTGTTTCTGGTATAAAGTTAGCAAATAATTCCCGCCCTGTGGAGTATTGCCGAAAGAAATTGCCTCTTCTGCTGATGGTTCTGTTTCTGGTGTTGTCGTGCGACAAAGAGACAGGGCGGGTCATTCCGTTCGTGCGGGTAGGTTTTACCATCAACCTGAACATTGTCAACGAGCTGACGGTTGTGGGCAATTCGGTATATTTTCCGGCCGCCGGTTATGGCGGGGTGATTATTTACTGTGAAGCTCCGGGGTATTACTATGCCTTTGATGCGGCCTGCACCCACGAAATCAGTCCCTCGTGCGTACTGAAAAACGAAGGGATTTTGGCGACCTGTCCCTGCTGCGGCTCCCAGTTCATCCTGACCTTAGGGGCCTATCCCTCGAAAGGGCCAGCCTCTTTTCCGCTGCAGTCTTATCAGGTTTCGGTGTCGGGGAATACCCTGCATGTTTACAATTAGCAGGCCGTTCCCGGGCGGTCATCAGTACCGGTAATGGTCCGGTTTAAAAGGCCCTTCGCCGCTGACCCCTATGTAGCGGGCCTGTTCATCGGTCAGACGGGTGAGTTTCACTCCCAGCTGGCTGAGATGCAGCCGGGCAACCTCTTCGTCGAGTTTCTTGGGCAGCCGGTAGACGCCGGTATCATACCTGTTTTGCCATAAATCGATCTGCGCCAAAACCTGGTTGGTAAAGGAATTGCTCATGACGAACGAGGGATGGCCGGTGGCGCAGCCCAGGTTGACAAGCCTGCCCTCGGCCAGCAGATAGATGGAATGGCCGTCGGGATAGCTGTATTTGTCGACCTGCGGTTTGATGTTGGTTTTCCGGATCCCCGGCCATTGCTCAAGTCGTGAAACCTGGATTTCGTTGTCGAAATGGCCTATGTTGCAGACGATTGACTGGTCTTTCATCCGGGCCATCTGTTCGGCGGTGATGACATCGCGGTTGCCGGTGGCGGTCACGAAGATATTCGCTTCAGGAAGGGCATCCTCCAGGGTTACCACTTCGAAACCTTCCATGGCGGCCTGCAGGGCGCAGATCGGATCGATTTCTGTAACCAGCACCCGGGCGCCATATCCGCGCATGGAACGGGCGCAACCTTTGCCTACATCTCCGTAGCCGGCGACCAGCACCACCTTGCCGGCGATCATCACGTCGGTAGCCCGCTTGATGCCGTCGGCCAGCGATTCGCGGCAGCCATACAGGTTGTCGAATTTTGACTTGGTGACAGAATCGTTGACATTGATGGCGGGAAAGAGCAGCCTGCCCTCTTCTGCCATCTGGTAAAGCCGGTGCACCCCCGTGGTGGTCTCTTCGGAAACACCTCTCACGGCCGGCCCTATCCGGCTCCAGCGGCCCGGATGGGAGGACTGCAGTTTTTTCAGCAGCAGGTTAAGCTGTTTCTCATCCTCTCCGTCTGACGGCTGCTGCAACAGCAGGGGCTCTTTTTCGGCTGCATAGCCGCGGTGAATCATCAGGGTGGCATCGCCGCCGTCGTCGACCACCAGGTGGGGGCCCCGCCCTTCTCCGAAATCAAGTGCCCGCTCGGTGCACCACCAGTATTCCGCAAGGGTCTCTCCCTTCCACGCAAAAACCGGTATCCCCGCTGCGGCAATGGCCGCCGCAGCATGGTCCTGCGTCGAAAAAATGTTGCAGGAGGCCCACCGGACCGCTGCTCCCAGCTCCACAAGGGTTTCTATCAATACGGCCGTCTGGATGGTCATGTGAAGGCTCCCGGTAATCCGCGCTCCCTGCAGGGGTTTGGTCTTCCCGTAACGATCCCGCAGCGCCATCAACCCCGGCATCTCTTTTTCCGCTATCTCGATTTCCTTCCTTCCGAATCCGGCAAGCGCGATGTCGGCCACACGGTAATCGGTTTCCATTGATACTGATTGAATCATTTCTGAAAAATTTCCGCAAAATTATTGTTTTTTATCCATCCGGCTTCATGCCTGTCCGGCTTTTCTCCCGGAAAAGCG
>JAEAME010000199.1_pt1 | contig 77839 bp, 68 predicted proteins | sample 8958731 | NCBI WGS metagenome assembly JAEAME01 (sample SAMN16933194, study PRJNA681113) | bioreactor sludge metagenome | isolation source: anerobic bioreactor sludge (Control) | place: India:Bengaluru | collected 2018-10-24
GGGACGAACGTGTGCCTGAAGAGAGGGGACGACGACCGTGCGACCGGCCATGAGGCACTCCTGGGCCTGGGCAATGGACGCGATGGGACGGTGCGCCCATTGTAGCCGGACCACCGCGACAGCGTCAGCGGAATCGTGAACGACGCGGTCAACCACGGGACACCTGGGCACCTGGGAATGCAGGGCCGGGTCGCTCCGTCGGGCAACCTCACGCCATGGCCTAACCGGGAGGTCGGTTGAGTCGACGTGGATCGTCATTCCGGCGTACGCCGGAGTCCACGGCTGCAACTGGCTCGCTGCCGGCTTGCGCCGGCATGTCAAGAGCGCACGACGACGAGACAAGCGAAGCCCGGAATAGACAGTGATGTGTGCCGGTGGACGACATCATTGCCGTGGCACCGAAAAGGCAAGAAGAAAGCAAATCGGTCTTGGCCGCTGGCGCCTTCAACTCACTGTCGCCGGACAACTTCGCCCGCGTCGCAGCCGATTTCACGTGGCGCCCAAAAGGCAAGAAAAAGGCAACGTCCCGGGCGTTCAGACGTCGCCTGTCGCTAGGCGGTCCGGCCCAGCTGCGCGCGGATCTCCGGCCACGGTCTGATCTTCCGCAGTGTCTTCGCGAGCACGGTCTCGGCAACCTCCGTGTCGAAGGCCGCCTGTGCCCGAAGCCAATACCCGTTCGACAGGCCGAAGAACTTGCACAGGCGCAAGTCCGTGTCTGCGGTGATGGCGCGCCTGCCGGCGACAATCTCACCGATGCGCTGAGCCGGAACGCCGATCGCCTTGGCCAGCCGGTACTGCGACAGGTGCATCGGCACCAGGAACTCATGCCGCAAGAGTTCTCCGGGCGTCACGGGCTTGAGCTTGGCCATTGATCTCTCCGCCTTTAGTGATAGTCCACGATCTCGACGTCTTCCGCGCCCGCCGCCGTCCAGCGAAAGCACACGCGGTACCGGCGATTGATGCGGATGCTGTGCTGACCCGCGCGGTCGCCTCTGAGCGCCTCGAGGTGGTTGCCGGGCGGGACGCGAAGGTCGTCCAGCCGTCCCGCGATCTCGAGCTGCCGCAGCTTGCGTCGTGCCACCGACTCGATGCTCGCATACGGTGTGACCCGCCACCCTTCCGCCAGCCGCCGGGTGCGGGCGTCGGCGAACGACACGATCATGGCCGAATAGTAACGCGTCGCGTGATTAACGTCAAGCGTGATGGTCAGGGGCCCGCGATCAGGCGCCACCCAGCCGCCAGCCGCAACTTGCTGTGGTGATTGCCGTGCCGCCTCCCGCAGGCAAACTGGCGGCCGGCCACTGGCTACTGGTGAGGCACCTTCGCCTTCAGCTCCTCGAACCAGTTCTGGATCAGGTTGATGTGCGTGACTGCGCTCGGCGTGCGGGGCAGCATGCGCTGCCCGAAGAACGCGGCGCCGTTCGGCGCCACCGAGTAGCAGTTTGTCGGAGAACAATTAGCAAGCGGCAGGCTCAACGTTGGGAAGAAGAAGAGCGGCGTCGGCCGCCCCGGGTGGAGAGGGGCGGCCATGTCGACCGTCATCATGCGATCGTCTTCACCGGCGTGCCGCTCCACGTAGAACAGTTCCTTCCCTTGCGGGTTCCACGCGGGGCTTTCACCGCCGTCGGTCGACACGGGAATCCTCGCCCCTGGTCCAGGGTACAACTGGACGTAGACCTCCCGTTGCCCGGACGCAGTTGACACGTAGGCCAGCCACCGGCCATCGGGCGACCATGCGGGCTGCACCTCGACAAAGGGAGTCTCGACCACCGGAGTGAGCTTCGGGCCCGGAGCGTTCGGCGAGTAGATCCAGATGTCATTTGCCTTGGTGCCAACGAGACGCTGGCTGTCAGGCGACCAGGAACTCGGGCGAAACCCCGCTGAATCGGCGACCACCTCTACCGGTGACGCCACATCGGGCCGGAAGATCGCCAAGTGATTCTCCCTGCCCTGCAAAACGCTGAACGCGACCCGGCCGTCCTTGGCCCACACCGGCAGAATGACCTCTTCGTCGACTGACTCGCCGCCAACCGGCTCCAGCGTGCCGCGGATGGTGTCGAAGAGAAAGAGCCGTATGCTCTTCGTCGTCTGCACCGAGACCGCGAGCCTCAACCCATCGGGTGAAGGCTCGACGTGCTCCCGGTAGCCTCTTGGCGGCGCCGCCAGCGCCGTCACGTGACCCTTCCGATCGACGCTGACCAATTCAAAGTCCGGGAAGCGGACAGGCGGGCTCGCCACGTAGGCGACGGTGCCTTGCTCCGAGACGGCGACCTGACCGGCAAGTGTGAGGTCCCCCGAGTACCAACTCGCGACGGCCTGCGCCACGTCCGTCAGCACCGCCGTGGCGCCGGGCGCCACCCGGAGCGTCTTCGCGTTGAAGGGCACGACGAAGACCGTCCCCTGGCGGAAGAATGCGAGGTGGCCGGTTGGCAGATAGCGCGCATCCGCAGCCTCGGCCAGCAGCGTTTTCGGGGCGCCACCCGGTGCCAGCGAGAGGACCATCACCCGCTCGTCGCCGGAGGTCCAGAGCTTGGCGTGCTCCGTATACAGGACCGCCGTGTCACCTGGCAGAAGGTGCGGGCTCGTGATGAGCAGCTTGGATTCAACCAGCGCACGCGGTGCGCCGCCGTCGGATGAGACCTCAAGGAGCTGATTCCGTGCCGCGTAGACGAACCGGCTCGAGCCCCAGGCGATGCCGTCTACAACCCCGGCATCACAGATCTTCGTCGGCGGCCCTCCCGCGACTCTCACCTTGCGGACCTGCGCGTTGGCCCAGAAGGCGATCCACTGGCCGTCGGGACTGAATGCCAGACACCGGGCTCCTTCCGTGCCATCGAGAGGGCGCGCGGCGTCGCGGTCGAGGGCGCGCAAATACACCTGCCGCACGGTGCCCTTCATACCGATGAACGCGAGCGTTCGGCCATCGGGTGACCAGGCGATCGCCGTCAGCGCCCCGCCCGGATGCATGTCGAGCGTGCTGCCCGTATTGACGTTCTCGTCCGTGATCAGCGGACACCGTGTTCAGCGATCAGGAGACATCTATCATCGGCGCTGACATTGGCGAGGCAGCGAGATAGGAGGCGCCGGATCCGGCTTGGCGTCTCGGCCGGCAGCGCGGCCCAATCCGGCTCTGTCTTGACGACGGCCGCGATGACATCCGTCACCGAGTCGCCCGCAAAGCACGGCCGCCCCGTCAGCATCTCGAACAATACGACGCCAAATGCCCAGATGTCGGCCCGCTTGTCGACCGCCGCGCCGCGCGCCTGCTCCGGCGCCATGTAGGCCGCTGTCCCCAAGATGATCCCCGCTCGCGTCATCGCCGGGCTCGTCATCGTCGGCGACTCGCTGGCATCCCCCGGGGACGTGCCCTCGTCGAGGGCTTTCGCGAGACCGAAATCCAGCACCTTCACGGCACCGTCCGGCGTGAGCTTGACGTTGGCGGGCTTGAGGTCTCGGTGAACAATCCCGCGCTCATGGGCGTATTCGAGCGCCTCGGCGAGCTGCGTCGCGATGGGCAGTGCCTCGTCGAGCGGTAGCGGTCCACGGGAGATCCGCTCGGCCAGTGTCGGCCCCTCGACCAGCTCCATCACGAGCGCATGAACACGCTCCGCCTCGCTCAGCCCAAAAATCTGCGCGATGTGCGGGAGATTGAGCGCGGCGAGGAGTTCGGCCTCGCGCTGGAAGCGCGCCAGCCGATCCGGATCGCCTGCGACCTCTGCGGGCAGCACCTTCAGCGCCACCTTGCGCTTGAGCTGTGTGTCGCGGGCCTGGTACACCTCACCCATGCCGCCGGCTCCGATCGGGGCGTCGATCTCGTAAGGTCCGAGACGGGTGCCGGGCGTGAGGGTCATGGCTGCACCTCGTAACACACGAGGGGTAGAGCACGAGGATGAGGATCTGGCCGAAAAAGCGGGACAACGACCGTGCGACCAGCCATGAGGCACTCCTGGGCCTGGACGACGGACGCGATGGGACGGTGCGCCCATTGTAGCCGCACGGCTGTGACAGCGTCACCGGAATCGTGCGTGACGGGCTCGATCACGTGGCGCCCAAAAGGCAAGAAAAAGGCAATGCGATCGCAGCCACCGGCGCCTCCAACTCACAGTCTCAGGGTGACTTCGCCGGCGTGGCGACCGATTTCACGTGGCGCCGAAAAGGCAAGAAAACGGCAATCTGCGCACGTCCGACTTGCCGCAAGTTGCTGGAGCGAGCCGGAATACGCTCCTGTTTGCGGCCGAATCCGGCAAGAGCCGGATGGTTGTAGGTACGTGGCTGTAACTTGTTGAAAAGATTGGCTCCTCAGGTAGGACTCGAACCTACAACCCTCCGGTTAACAGCCGGATCAACCGGGTTTTGCTGGGTGTTGCCGCACATTGCCGGCAGTTGCTGGAAGGGACCTATCTCTTGAGACGTCAAGAACTTGCCACTTGCTGCACGTTGCCGTGAGTTGCCGCCTGTTGCCGCACATTGTGGCGCCCAAAAGGCAAGAAAAAGGCAACGGCGTTCACGCAAGTGCTACGTTCACTTGTAGTGAACACTATGATATCATGAACACATGGCGACGACCGCCCAACGAGCCGCGTACCACGCGGCCTTGGTCCGCTGGCTTCCGGGAGCGCGCGTGCTGGCCGCGCCTCCCGGCGGGGTGGCGCACGTGCACTGGCGCGGCCCCGCGGAACCAGTCGACTTCCACATGCATGAGGTGCCCCATCTCGCCACGCGCGACGTCCATCTCGTCGTGAATCGACTGAACGCTGCCGGCACCGGGCCACGGACTCGCCGAGGCGCCGAGCCCCGGCTCCTTGTGGTGGCCCCACACGTCCGCCGCGAACAGGCCGAGGTGCTCGAACACGCCCAGGTCGACTACCTCGATCTGGCTGGCAATGTGCACCTCGACGTCCCAGGCCTGAAAGTGCATGTCGAGGGCAAGCGCCCGCCCCGTCCCGAGCCGAAGGCGGCTGCCGTCACGCCCGGCTGGGTCCGACTCTGCCTGGCGCTGCTCGTGCACCCCGAGTTGCTCCGCGCGCCTTACCGAACCCTCGCCGGACAGGCCGGTGTGGCGCTGGGAGCGGTCCCGCGGTATCGACGGGACCTCGAGCGACGCGGATTCATCCTGGGACACGGCCCACGCGCTCGTCTGATGCGGCGCGAGGATCTGATCACGATCTGGGTGCATGCCTACGGCACGACGCTGCGGCCGCGACTCGACGAACACCGCTTTCGTCTTCCGCCCGCGCTGCGGCACGAGCTGCCCCGTCGTCTTCGCGACCTCCTGGAGCCGCGTGGGATCCGCTGGACGCTGACCGGCGCAGCCGGGGCCCTGCTCATCGACGGATACCTCGAGACGGCGACCACACACATCTTCCTTCCGGCCGGCGCACTGACGCCGGATCTCCTGCGTGAGCTCCGCGCGCAACCGACGGCGGAACAGGGGGACCTCGTCACCATCGAGGCTCCAGGGCCGCTGGCCCTTGACCCGGTGATCGTCGACGGCTGGCCCTGCGCCCCGCTCCCTCTGGTCTATGCGGAACTCCGGTACCTCGGCACGGAACGAGCGGCAGAAGCAGCCGACCGCCTCATGCCCCGACTGCTGGAAACGACGCCATGACGGACGTCGACCCTCACCTGCAACGGGCGGTGGTACGCCTGGTTCGGGGGTTGGACGCCCTCGAGCGGCGGTACTGCCTGATTGGTGCGCTCGTGCCCCGATTCCTTATGGACGTGCCGCCACCGGAGCGCACGCGCGATGTGGACGTGGTGGTCGGCGCGGAGTCGATGGCGGACGTCGAGCGACTGGTGCGCGACCTGCGGGCGCGAGGCTATGCGGACGTGGCCCCGCCGATGCGGTTCCGGGACGAGGCCGGCGTACTCGTGGATGTGATTCCCTATGGCGAGGCGCTGGCACCGGCGGGACGCCTCCATCTGCCAGGGGACATCGAGTTGCGCGTCGAGGGCTTTGCGCACCTCATACCCCGTGCGCTCCACATCGAACTGATCCCCGGCCTGCAGGTTGCCGTGGCCCCGTTGCCCCTGTACGCCATGCTGAAGCTCGCCGCGTACATCGACCGGCGGAAGGTGAAGGACCTCAACGGATTTCTGCACTGCGCCCGCTATTACGAAGATGTCCAGGACGGCGACCGTCGGTATGGGCTGGAACATGCCAGCGAGAGGACACCGTTCGAGTGCGGCGGCGCCTTCCTCCTCGGTCTCGACGGCGTGCCGTACCAGGAGCCAAGCCTCCGCGAGCGGCTCGTAGCCCTGCTCGATCGGTTGGTCGACCGTGACGGCGCGGACCTCAGCGAAGCCGCCCTCGATGCGGGGCTCCTGCCCACCGACGACCGGTGGCAGGAGGAGTCGCACCAGTTGATCCGATGGTATCGCCTCGGTGCGGCACTCTGAGAGCACCGTCGCGATGCCATGGTCGCCGATCCTGCTTGACCCGGCCGTCGTCCTCACCCAGGCTCGGTACCTTCGGGAACACCTTCGCGAATACCTCTTGACCACAGCGTGCGCGCTCGCATAATCGGGCCAGTGATGGAACAGGACGCCTGATGACGAGACCTCTCGCAGTGCTGTTCGGAATGCGGTACCGGCTGCTGTGGGCGCACGCAAGGTCTCGGGTCGGCAGGGTCACGCTGCTGCTGGTCGGGTATTTCCTCGCGCTCCTGCTTATCACATTCCTCGCCTTAGGCGGGCTCGGGGCTGCCGTGGCAGGAGTCCGCACGGGGAAGGCTGAACTCGTTGCACAGATCGTCCTGGCAAGCGTCTTCGTCTACGCGCTGCTCGCATCCGCCATCCTGGGCTTCGGGGTGAACCGCGTGTTTTCGGACGCCACGCTCCGTCGGTATCCGCTGCCGGCGTCCAAGCGATTTGCTGCGCGGCATCTAATAGGGGTGCTCGAGCCGTTGTGGCTCTTCGTACTCGCGTTGGATATGGGCGTTGCGATTGGGCTCGCCGGCGCCGGAGTTGCCTCTCCCTGGCTTGCTCTGCCTGCGGCAGTTTTCCTTGTTGGCTCGAACTACCTGCTCGCCCGAGTGCTGGCTGCTGTTGTCGAGCGTGTGATGCACACGCGATTCGGAGGCCTTTGCCTTGTCGCGGCAGTCGCGCTCCTAGCGATGGCCGCGCCGGCGTTGCCGATGCGGGCAGCTGCAGTAGCGTCGGCGATGCGGTTGGCAATGCGACTCCTGAAGGTCACGCCTCCTGTAGCGGCGGCCGCCGCGGCAACAGAGCCCGCGCTGATGGCGGCGGTCTGGCTGTTGGTCCTCTTTGCGTGGTGTCTCGTCTTTGGCTGGGCGCTACTGGCCCTGGACCGACACCCGGTTGCGTCGCGTGCGGTTTCGAACGCACTGCCTTCGTGGGCCCATCCGTTCGACCGCGTCGCGGCATTGTTCGGCCCCTCCGTGGGCCCTGTCGTTGGCAAGACCCTTCGTTATTATCTGCGCAGCCCGCAGACCAAGCTCAATGTCCCGCTGGCACTTCCGGGCTTCGTCCTGATGATCGCCGTACAAGATACCGCAATGAAGTTCCGATTCGCCCTGGCGGGGACATGGATGCTGGCCGGGTTCAGCACCGGCGCCCTCAGCCTGAACATGTTCGGGTTCGACCGCGGCGGGTTTCGTCGCTACTTTCTGCTCCCGGTGTCCCCGCGTCAGGTCTTCACCGGGATCTGCACCGCCGCCGTGCTCCCCGGAATCGTGCTAATCCCTTTCTTGGTGATCTTGGGCCTTCTTTACTCGCCGGGTCACACCGATGCCCGCGCGCTGGTTCTGCTCGCTTCGAGTGGGTTGAGCGGCTTGTTCTTCTTCACGACCCTCGGCGCATGGACCAGCCTGCTCGCGCCGACACCGATTGAGTTCGACCGAACGTGGGGCAACAAGCTGTCCTTTCCAGCAAATGCCGTGATGGTCTTTGGCATCCTCAGCTTTTGCGGTCTCCTTGGCATTCTTCACCTGCTCGGTATCGATGACCCCGTGCTCGTCGCGTACTGGTGGATTGGTCCCGTTGCGTCCATCGTTACGGCTGGTGCTCTTGCATTGTCGTTGGTTGTGGGCGGCGGCGTGTTCGAGCGGCGGCGCGAGAAGATGCTCGCGTTGATCGACGTCGAAGCCGGGATCTAAGCACGTCCATCGGTGGATCAAAGGATATGACTTCGAACGCCATCGAGATCGAACACTTACGGAAAGAGTACGGCAGCGTTCTGGCGATCGAGGATCTTTCGCTCTCAATTCCAGCCGGTTGCTTCTTTGGTTTTCTTGGTCCCAACGGCTCGGGAAAGACCACGACACTCGGGTGCCTAACGGGACTTCTGGAGCCGACGAACGGCGAGATGAGGGTGCTGGGCCGAAGGGTGACGGCACCCGATCCGTCATGGAAACGGCAGATAGGGGTGATGCCGGAAACGCTCGGCCTCTTCGATGGCCTCTATGCGCACGAGTTCCTCGCATTCCAAGCGCAGATGTTCGGGCTCGATGACACGACCACCAGGCAACGCACCACGGATCTGCTCGACGCTCTGGATCTCCTCGGTGAGGGCAAGAAGCCACTGGGTGAGTTCAGCGCAGGTATGAGAAAGCGCGTCGCGTTCGCCGCCGCTGTCATTCACAAACCGCAGGTTCTGTTCCTCGACGAACCGTTCGAGTCGGTCGATCCCTCCGGCACTGCACTGATGAAGGATTGGCTCCGTAGTCTGACCGCGCAGAGTCACACGGTTTTCATGACGAGCCACGTGCTCGAGACCGTCGAACGAGTCTGCGATCGCGTCGGGATCATACGAGCACCGGGACACCTCGTGTGGGAGGGGGATATCTCCGATCTTGCTGCGAACCGACCGATTCTCTTCAAAGGACGCAGTTTCCGGACGTTAGAAGACCTGTTCTTGGACCTGACCGGTCACACGTTCAGTACCAAGCTCGACTGGCTGTCGCGTTAGCAGAGCGGACGGGGAGGGATTCTCTTGCGAGAGGCGTCCTAGCGCTCGCTCTCAAGGCCGGCGTCCGTGTCGAAGTGATGACGGACGGCTAGAAATCGAGCGGCCGAAGGGCCTCACGCGCGTCAGTCCTCGCTGGACACTCGAGGTGGCTACCGGGTCGTGGTCTCGTGTGCCCTCCATTCGGACCCATCTGCAGTACCTTCTGGATGACCGTGGACAGGCGCGCTTGCTGTTGACTGCTGCCGCGCTGACGTCGGTTGACCGAAGCGACCAGGCAGCTTCGTTACGTTATCGTTCGATGCGTCGCACCTAAATGCAGCGGCGTTGGGCGAGGTCGTGGCACTCACGGAATCCGGTCTCCTGAAGTACCGGTACGGTTCACGAGGGTCAAAGATCGGAGTAGCCTGCCGGCATGCAAGGCTTCTGGCACAAGGCACAGCGTTTCTGGAATGCCGCGAAGGATGTGTTGGCCGTTCGTACGCTACTGCAATGGACCGGGTGGTGGGAGACAGTTGTGGGCCTGGCGTCGTCGATTGTCGCCGGCGGATTGTTGAGTTTCTGGAAGGCGTCGTGGCCGATCATTGTGTTGGTTGGACTATTCGCGTTTGGTCTTAGTTCAGTCTGCTGGCGGATATGGCGGGCGACAACGTCGGTTGAAGCTGGGGCGCGAATGCCAAGCGACGAGCCGGCGGGCCTCCAGTCATTAGGATGGCGAGAGGGGGATCCGAGTGACCCTCGTCCCGAGTACAGGGGTTGGTGTCATGTGGTGTTCATGCTCGCTGGAAACCGCAAGGAGCGGGTACGCGTGTTCATTGAGGTGAAGAGACGATCGTCAACTGACAGGCTCAATGCAGTCTTCGGCCAGGGAGCCTCGTATGCACATGAAGACGGCCAAGTGAGGCCCGGCGAGCAGTTCCCGGTTCCCGTCTTCCTGAAGCTACGGGACCCGACCACGCTGTGGATTGACAAATGCCGAGCGGTCCCTGGGGACATGGGCACCTTCGCGCCGGTCGCACCGGGTTGTTACATCACTGACAAGGCGTTCCTGGATGGCTACCATCGGTCTTCGCAGGCCCCGGGCACGGTTCGAGTTCGTGTGATTGTGAGCATCGGAAGCGTCGCGCGCCGCGTCGAGAACCCGACACGATGGCGACGATTCGAGATAGCTGCAGACGGCATGCAGCCCATGACGCCATCAGGGGGATAGCGCGTATTCTGATGTTGTGTCCGGCCGTCTGCTTGTTCCACGCTCGCAGCGTCCTCGATCGTTGCGGATTCCGTGGACGAGGCCGTACGCGGTACCGGGTTCGGCGCAGGTGGAAGCGGTTCACCCAAACCGCTATGACGTCGTATCGAGTCCGCCCGGGATGAGGACTGACCCATTCGTACTATCCAGACGCTGGTGCGCGCTGTTCGGGCTTCGAAGCAAGGGTGGGAACCGAAATATCGAGAAGAATATGTCGGCGTCATCGACATAGGGCGTGGCCGGCCACGGTACTGACTGAGGGTTCTTCTTGCGGCCTGGGCTGCAAGTGGGCCATGCTCTCCCGTGATAGGAGATCGCCGGGATGGCCTTGGGCTTCAGGCCCGTCTTCACGGTCACCAATAGCATTGCGGCAGCCTTGGCCCGCATCGAACGCGCCCGCGGGTTCATCGAGGCGGCGACGCTGTCCGAGGCCTGGGTCCGCGAGATGGGCCAGCGTGCGCTGATCCTCGAGGCCCATCACACAACACATATCGAAGGCACGCACCTGACATTGGACCAGGCAGAGCAGCTACTCGGCGGGAACACCGTCGAGGGAGCAGACCCAGATGATGTGCGCGAGCTTCTGAACTACCGTCGCGCCTTCGACTTCGTCTCCGGCTACCTCGGGGGCGGTGGCCCGATCACCGAGGGCCTGATCCGCGAAATCCACAAGCAGCTGGTCGAAGGCGTCCGAGGCGGAGCGGCAGCACCGGGCGAGTATCGCCGGGTGCAGAACTTCGTGGTCAACTCGGCGACGGGTGAGACCGTCTACACGCCGCCAGCCGCGTTTGACGTGCCGATCCTGATGGCGGAGCTGGTGGCATGGCTCAGCGGCGACACCGACATCCATCCCGTTGTGTTCAGCGGCATCGCGCAGTTCCAGCTCGTGCATATTCACCCGTTCCTTGATGGAAACGGGCGCACCTCGAGACTGCTGTCGACCCTCTGTCTGTATCGAGCCGGGTATGACTTCAAGCGGCTCTTCACGATCAGCGAGTACTACGATCGAGATCGGCCTGCGTTCTACCGCGCACTCCAGAGTGTTCGCGAAAGCCGCATGGATATGACGGGGTGGCTGGAGTACTACGTCGAGGGGCTGGCGTCGCAGCTTGCGGAGGTCAGGGATCGAGGAGAACGAGCGATTCGCCGCGATGTGCTGGCGAGGGAGCAGGGGCTGACCGAGCGTCAAGCGAAAACGCTAGGTTACATCCTCGACGTGGATGCTGCCACCATCCAGGACCTTGAGCAGCTTCACCCCGCCGTCAGCCGCCGATCGCTGCAGCGGGACATTAAAGTATTGATAAAGAAAGACTTGGTTGAAGCGTCTGGATCGACAAACAAGCGGGTGTTCCGAGCGAAATCAGCTCTCTGAACTTGCGACAAACTTGCGACAGAACTTGCGACACGCTTGCGACACGGCTCGTGACAGAGGTGGAGTGACCCTCCGTTCACGGGCCGGTTCAGAACGACCCCATCTATGACTGCCGCCGACGTTCGCGCTCGCCTCGTCCACGCACTGCGGCTGAATCTGATCGGGCCCGAAGCGGACGAGCCGCAAATCGACGAGGTCCTGTCGGCTCCGCCTTCCCGCTGGTACCTCACCGGTTTCCTGGCGCCCTGGACAGCTCCCGTGCGCCAAAAGCGAGACGATGACGACCAGGGCGAACTGGAGATGACGGAGGCGACGGCTCGGGGCGACGAGGACAACGTGTCTGGCGAGCCGCCGGCGGCGCGACGAGGGCAGTTCCCCTCGTCGATGGGCGTCAGCGTGCTCGTCCCGCCGGATGCCTCCGAACTGCGCGTGACGGCGCGCTGGGGTGACTACACGCCGCGCGAGGTCGGCTCGCGCCCAGACATCGAATGGCAGCGCCGCGAACGGCGGGAAACGGTGGCAATCAGGCTCGCCGGCAATTCTGCCGATCCGTCGATCGCACCGGTGCCGGGGAGCAACGGTCTCGAGGTCATGACGACGCTGCGGGCGATCCGCAGGCCGGACGAACTGGTCGGTCTGCCTGCCGGGGCACGTGCCGTGTCCGTGTTCCTCGTCAACCGCCGGATCCCCATCGAAGGCCGCGAGGAACTGAAGGACGAGCGCTTCGCCTTTCAGGCCACGCTCATCGTCGAGGCAGACCGCCCCTTTGTACCGCGGCCCAATCCGAGAGGCCGGGAGACTGACGACCCCGACGAGCGGGTCGCGGACCTCCAGTACCGCGACGCGATGGAGTACGGCGTCGGCCACGGCACGTCGACTCGATCCGTGATGGCCGACTCAGTGTGCCACCGTGTCCAGACGACATGGATGCCCCAGGCGGAGGTCGAGCGCGTCGAGCCGGTCAGCATGGAAGTCGTCGAGCTGGGGATGGAAGCGCTGGCTGCCCTGCCGGATGTGGCGAGTGCACGGGCGGCGCTTGCGAGCATCACCGCCGGCTATCGGGCGTGGATCGAGAAGCAACGGGCGGCAGCTCCGGCGGCGGGACTTCAGGCGGAAGTGGCGGCCCTCCTCCTGCAGCGAGCCAGTCGCGCGGCGGATCGCATCGATGCCGGTCTGGATGCGCTTGATGATCCGACGGCCTTCGAGGCCTTTCGCCTGGCCAACCGTGCGATGGCCCAGGCGGCGCGCCAGCGCCGCGCTCAGGAGAAGGGCGTTGCGCCCGAGGCGGTCGATCCGCCGCGATGGCGTCCGTTCCAGCTCGCCTTCATCCTGATGAATCTTCAGGCGTTCGTGACCCCGGCGCACGCCGACCGCGAGCTGGTGGACCTGCTGTTCTTCCCCACCGGCGGCGGCAAGACGGAGGCGTATCTCGGCCTGGCCGCGTTCGCCATCCTCCTCCGACGCCTCCGGGATCCCGGACCTACTTCTGCAGGCGTGACGGTGCTCATGCGCTACACGCTGCGGCTGCTGACGCTGGACCAGCTCGGCCGCGCGGCCACGCTCGTCTGCGCGCTCGAACTGATCCGGCAGGACAGGCCGGGGGCACTCGGCTCGTGGCCCTTCGAGATCGGCCTCTGGGTGGGCAAGGCCGCGACGCCAAACCGGATGGGGCGCGTCGGTGAGAAGGATCAGACTACCGCGCGCGCCAAGACCATCAGGCACAAGAACAATAGCCGGCGCGCGGCCCCAATCCCCCTGGAGGTCTGCCCGTGGTGCGGAACGAAGTTCACGCCGAATTCGTTCCAGCTCACGCGCACGACCACCGACGGCGGCTGGACAACCAACGCCAACGACCCGCAGGAGCTTCGCGTCCTCTGCATGAACGCGGCGTGTCGGTTCAAGGGAAAGAACCCACTGCCCGTGGTCGCGGTCGACGAGCCGCTGTACCGGCGGCTGCCGTGCTTCGTCATTGCCACGGTTGACAAGTTCGCCAGCCTCCCGTGGACGGGGGAGACCGGCATGCTCATGGGCGGGGCCGACCGGTACGATCCGGCCGGTTTCTACGGCCCGTGCCAGCTTGGCGTCGGGCAGAAGTTGCCCAGAGCGCTGGCACCACCGGATCTCATTATCCAGGACGAGTTGCACCTGATCTCGGGGCCGCTCGGAACGATGGCCGGCCTGTACGAGACGGTCATCGACTGGCTGTGCGGGAGGGAGATAGGGGCGCACCGGGTGCGCCCGAAGATCGTCGCGTCGACCGCGACGGTTCGGCGCGCGAACGCGCAGATCCAGGCACTGTTCGCGCGCGCGGGCGTCGAGGTGTTCCCGCCGCCCGGGCCGGATCGGCGGACGTCGTATTTCGCACGAACGGTGCCGCTCGCTGATACGCCCGGCCGGTTGTACGTCGGGCTGGCCGCACAAGGCCGGTCATTGAAGGTGGTACTGCTGCGCAGCTACCTGGCCCTGCTCGCCGCTGCCGAGCGGTGCTGGCAAGAGGCCGGCGGTGCGGCCAACGCCGCTAACCCAGCCGATCCGTACATGACGCTGGTAGGTTACTTCAACAGCCTCCGCGAGCTTGGCGGCTCGCGGCGAATTGTTGAAGACGAGGTGGCATCACGCGTCGCCGCGTACGCTGACCAGAAGCGTGTGAATGAGGCAAGCGGCAGTTTTGCCAACCGAACGATCGCGCGCGACGTGTGCGAGCTGACCTCGCGCGAGAGCACGGACATCGTGGCCGACACGAAGCGGCGCCTCGCGATCGGGTTCTCCGATAGGCCCAAGGCAAAGGAGCGCGTGGATGTGGCGCTCGCCACGAACATGATCTCAGTAGGCCTGGACATCACGCGCCTGGGCCTCATGGTCGTGCTGGGGCAGCCGAAAGCGACGGCGGAATACATCCAAGCAACGAGCCGGGTCGGACGGCTCGAGGAGAAGCCGGGCCTGGTCGTCACGCTGCTGAATGTGCATCGGCCAAGGGACCGGTCGCACTACGAGCGGTTCGAGGCGTTTCACGCGTCGTTCTACCGAGGTGTCGAGGCGACAAGCGTCACCCCGTTCGCGCCGCGCGCCCTCGATCGCGCCGTTCCAGCACTGGTCGTGGCACTTGCCCGCCATACCCGCCCCGCTCTCGCCCCGCCGCGGGGAGCTCTCGCCATCATCAGCGAGCGCTCAGGCCTGGAGGGGCTGGCGGAGGTACTGACGGCCCGGGCCCGGAGTCAACGGGCGCTGACGCCGGAGGAGGATGCGCGCATCGACGCCAGCCTCCGAATGCGCGTGAAGGACTTGCTTGACTCCTGGGCGAAGGTCGCAGGGCGGCAACAACAGGTGGGCGCGCGCCTCGTCTACCAGCGGTTCGAGCAGATGGAAGGCAAGGCACTGCTGCGCCAGCCACTCGAATCGCCGGATCCCGATCTGGGCCAGGATGGGGCGAAGTTCAAGGCGCCGCGGTCACTGAGGGATGTCGAGCCGCCCGTTAACCTCTTCGTCAGGCGGCTCGACGGCGAGGAGCTGAAGATGCCGCCGGAGGAGGAGGCGCCGTGAGCAAACCCCGCCTTCGCGGCGACGTCCGGCCCCACGGCCAGATCCGCCAGAGCCAGATCGTCACCACATTCGGGCCCGGCGCGATGGTAGACCTGCCGGAGCATGCGGTCATCATCTCCGGTCTCGAGGAATGGAACGGGTGGCGGAACCAGCCGATCAGCGAAGCGCGACTTGCAGCAAAGGTGGCCACGCTGGTCGGTGTCCCATCGGTGGAGTTCTACGCGCCGCCAGCGGACAAAGACGACCCCACGGCACCGGTGACCGGCATAACCGCGTGGTTGTTCCCGGAGTGGTTCGTGGCCCAGGTCGATGAGCGCAACCCCGTGACGGGTGTGCGCTCGCGCCCGCTCGTCCATCGTCTGGATCTCGATCGGGGCTTGAAGTACCGTCGGAGCCGAACCGAGAAGGCCGTCAAGGTCGTGCCGATCCGTTTCGTCCAGGCGTGCGTACGCGGGCACGTGAGCGACATCAACTGGCGCGTATTCGTCCACGGCAACGACGACCCATGCCAGCGCAGTCTGTGGTTGGACGAGAAGGGCACGACCGGCGACCTCACAGATGTCGTTGTGCGCTGCGAGTGCGGCAAATCGAAGGCGCTGTCCGCCGCAGCGAAGATGGAAGATCCGCCGCCGCTTGGATACTGCAATGGCCCGCGGCCGTGGCTGGGGAATTACGCGCGCGAGAAGTGCGGGGGTGCGGACGACAAGCGGCAGATAAACCGCCTGCTCGTCCGGGCCGCCTCCAACTCCTATTTCGCACAGACGCTGTCGGTCATCTCGATTCCCGAACGTGGCGAAAAGACGCAGGGTGCCATCGAGCACGTGTGGGTGGATTACCTCCAGTACTGCGAATCCGTCGGGGATGTGGCACGTGAGCGTAAGAAAGCGAGGGTGAGCGAGGCGCTGGAGGGGCTGAGCGATGCCGAGGTGTGGGCTCAGATTCAGCGGCGGAAGGGCGGTGGGGCACCAGCCACTCGTGGCATTCGCGAGGCTGAGATCGAAACGCTGATGCAGGCGCCCGATCAGGCGGGCGAGGACCAGCCGAACGGCCTGTTCTTCGCTAGGACGATTGCCGTGCCGCCCGGAGAACCGACGCTCACCCGGAGCATCAGCCGAGTCGTTAAGGTCCACCGCTTGCGGGAGGTCATCGCACAGATCGGATTCACGCGGTTCGAGGCCGCCGTGCCCGACGTGAATGGCGAGTTGGCACTGGAGGTTGAACGGGCGGCGCTCTCGATCAACCAGACATGGTTTCCGGCCGTTGAGAACCGAGGAGAAGGGATCTTCATCGGGTTCAAGGCGGACGCGATTGACGGGTGGCAGAAGGGGGCTGGTGTGCAGGCGCGAGGTCTCCAACTGCTGGAGGGGTTCAATGCGTGGGCGCGAGCCCAGCAGGGGCCGAAGCCACTCTTCCCGGGTCTGGCGTATGTGATGCTGCATACGCTCTCGCACCTCCTGATCACAGCGGTCGCGCTGGACTGCGGGTATGCGGCGAGTTCGATCCGGGAGCGCATCTACGCCGGGACGTCCGGCTTCGGCATCCTGCTCTACACGGCCAGCCCGGATGCCGAAGGGACCCTCGGCGGCCTCGTGGAGACGGCAGACCAGCTCGACCGGTACCTGCGGCAGGCGGTGGACCTCGGCCGGCTCTGCTCGAACGACCCGGTGTGCGCGCAGCACCAGGCGGACAGGCGCGAGGAAGATCGTCTTCTGGTCGGCGCGGCGTGCCACGGATGCGTCCTCCTGCCGGAGTGCTCGTGCGAGCGGCGAAACGACTTTCTAGACCGGGCGCTTGTCGTGCCGACGGTGGACAGCGCCGGAGCGGCGTTCTTCGATGGCGATGAACCCTGACCGGCGATTTCCGTACGAGGGCGCTTCTGCGGCGACGCTCCGGCGCCTCGCGGCCGCGCTGCGATCTGGCCAGCTAGCCGCGCCTGTGACGCGGCTTGCCTTGTCAATGACGGCGCCCTGTCCTGAACCGCTCAGCGTGGAGCTTCAGCGTCTGTCGGACGAAGGCATGTCGCCGACTCATCTCGCTCTGCTGCTCGACGCGGCAGCAGATACGGCCAATGCGAAGCTCGCGGCTGAGTCGAACTTCGAGCTGGTGTGGACGGGACCCGAATCGACGGTTTCTCGAAGCCGGGACACCGCAGTGGTCGTGGCGGAGCTCTTTTCCCTCGCCGTCCGCTCCGTGCTTGTCAGCACCTTTGTGATCCGGGACGGCCAGCGCGTGCTGGCGCCCCTTGCCGCCCGCCTCGACGAGATCCCAGGCTTGACGGCGCGGCTGTTCGTTCACGTGGGCCGGTCGTGGAAGGACACGCGCGACGAGTCCGAGATCCTGCGTGAGTTCGCGGATCGATTGGCTGGCGAGTGGCCTGGGGCCCGTCGTCCAGAGGTGTTCTACGACCCGCGGACCTTATCTTCCGATGAACAGACCCGCGCGTCGTGGCACGCGAAGTGTGTACTCGTGGACGATGAGATATCGTTCGTGACCTCCGCCAACTTCACCGAATGGGCGCAGCAACGGAACGTTGAAGCTGGCGTGCTCGTTCGCAGCCGCCATTTCACCCATCAACTGCGCGCGCAGTTCGATGCGTTGGTGCAGACCAGAGCCGTACGGCGCCTGCCGGGGTTCTGACTTCAGTTGGGTCAGCACGTTTCTTACTGGGACGGAGCATGAGAGTCAGTGCCGTACGACAATGAAGGTGCAAAGCGTGCGCTCATTCAGCTGCTGAGAGGCTCGCGACGAGCTGTTCTCTTGGTCGGCGCTGGTAGCAGCATTCCTGTCGGCTACCCCAGTTGGCCTCAGCTGTTGGAGGAGCTACGCACGGCGGTTGTTCCTGAGCTCGCGCAGTTTCCCGACGTGGACCTACTCTCCCGCGCCGACCTAGTACGAACAACGCTGGCTGCTTATCCAGACCACGTTGACCGGCGTCGCCAGTACGAACAATTCCTCTCACGCCGTTTTGGGCCCAGGGCGCCGAGCCACGCGCCCTTTCATCGCACGCTTGTGCAGCTGCCGTTCTGTGGCTTCGTGACCACCAATTACGATACGACGCTTGAATCTGCTGCCACGCTTGTGCAGATCAGAGCTGGAAACGACCTGCAGTGCGAAACTATCGATCTGTGCGGCGACTCCCCCAACCATGCGTTTCATTTTCTCCGCGGCCTCGGCGCGGGGGCGACGCCCTCCGCTGTTCTGCACGTGCACGGGTTCTGGAAGAAGCCTGAGAAGCTTGTCCTGTCGGCCGGCGACTACGTTACGCGATACGGCATTTCTCGAACCGCCGCTAATACAGGCGAGGCCATCGCTCCGCCGACACGCCCGCTGGGCACACTGCACCGAAAAGTTGTCTGGTCCTTACTGACCATGTACCCCGTCGTTTTCGTGGGATTCGGCCTCGAGGATCCCGCGTTCCTGTTGATGCTGGGATTCGTGCACGAGGACTTCGAGTTGGCGGCGAATCCGCCCGCGCACTTTGCCCTCCTCGGATCGCTAAACGAGGACGAGCGCGAACGCGACGCTCGACGACTCAGGCCGTTCAGCGTGATGCCCGTATTCTATACCGTGGTGGTCGACACCAATGGGCAGCCAGATCACTCGGCACTCACGGCACTTATCGAAGAGCTCGGCGCGAGCGTTGGTGTTGCCGCTGCACCAGCGCTTGGTGATTTAACGCGCCGCTTGATGGAGCGATAGCTATGCGGATCGAACGCGGAGGCCTTCTTCAGGAGCTACGGCGATTCGTCATCGCCGGAAACGGTGTGATCTTGGGACCGCCCGGCGTCGGCAAGACCTTCCTGCTGAAGACGTACTGCCAGGCCCTCATCGACGCCGGTGTTCCATGTTTGTTCTTGCCGATTGACAAACTGGGCGCAGATTCGGAGGCAGATCTGCGCACGGAACTCGGTTTACAGACCGATCTTGCGACGTACCTCAAATCGCAGGAGCGACACACGGAACATCCACCTGTCCTGGCAATCGATGCGTTCGACGCGGCGCGCTCAGAGTTGGCTCAACGATTCGTGCTGGGCTTGATACGTCGGATGCGAGAGGCACTCGGCGAACGTTGGCGAATCGTCGTGAGCGTCAGAGCCTACGATGCCAAGAAGTCGGCGACCTTACAGGATCTGTTCCCACCTGCGGACGGTGGAGTAGCAGCATTTCAGGATCCAGAAGTGTCCTGCCGTCATCTCGTGGTCCGACCGCTTTCGGATGAGGACGTTGCGCGCGTCGTTGAGACGATCGAAGAGCTTCCGGCGCTGTACAGAGTCGCAACTCCAGACTTTCGGAAGCTTCTGCGGATCCCCTTCAACCTGTGGCTCGTCGAACGGCTCCTCTCGCAGTCCGCCGCTCGAGGGGATCTCACAAATGTCCACTCCGAAATCCAGCTGCTGAATCTGTTCTGGCGGTACCGTGTCCAGCTCGCGCCTGCCGCGACCGATGCTGGGGCAATCCTGACGGCGGTGACAGGCCGAATGGTCCGGGATCGCAGGCTGGGAGTACGAGTTGCAGATGTTTACTTTGTGGGCGGCGGCACAGCATGGAACTCATTGCTGAGCTCTGAGGTCCTTGAGCTTCTCCGCCCGGACAATCAGCGCGTCAGCTTCTCTCACAACATCCTCTTCGACTACGCAGTCAGCGTGCTGTTGATCGAGGACGAACCCGAGCAAGCCTGCGCGTTTCTCGCAGAGGATCCCTCGCGGCCTCTCTTCCTCCGGCCCAGCGTCGACTACTACTTCACGCGGCTTTGGCACGCGACTCCACATGTGTTCTGGGACGTTGTCTGGTTCATGCTCCGAGCGGGGCATACGCACGTTCGAGTGTACGCACGCCTCGTGCCGGCCACGGTAATGGCCCGCGAGGCACGCCGCCTCGAGGAGTTTGAGCCACTGCTGATGAGACTTGCGGAGCACGACGATGCGGCAGCCAATGCGAGTCTCCATCTCCTTCAGGTGGTCCGCGGCCTGTTCAAGGGGCAGCGCGATGCGCTGTGGTCAGCTGTGCTCAGACGAGCGGCACGATCACTGCGGACGGAATTCGTCTGGGAACTGGCAGCTCTCGCATTAGACGTCCTCGATCGTGCTAAGCGCGATGGGCATCGCGACGTTGTTAGCGATTGTGCGGACGTAGCGCGTCGTCTCTTCCACTGGGTATGGTGTGAGCGCGTGCGAACGCCAACTGCGTTCCTGGACAATGTCGGGGCGCTCTGGGGTGTTCCGCTGGTGTGCCGAACCTACAGCGAGGATCCCGACTCTGCTCGAGAGTTGATCAGGCCGATCTTGAACGAACTCTCGAACCCAGCATTCCCAATCGACTACTTCTCTCGTCTCACGGACGAAGTGCCTCACATTTGGGGTGCTGATCCCGAGCTGGCCGCGGATATCTATGCAGCAGCGTTTTCGCACGAGGAGACAAGCGATGCGAGGACTTCGTTTGGAACACCGATCATGCCGCTTACCAGCACGCGCAGGCAAGACTTCTCGATGTGTCAGTTTCACCTGATTAGACACTACAAGGCATTCTTGCTCACGGATCCGATTCTTGCCGCGCGGGCGGCGATACGGGCACTGAATGAGTACGTACTCCAACGCCACGTGGTGCGGTTCCTTAATCCTGGATTCACGGTTGAGGATCTGACTGAACGGCTCTCCTTTCGCGGGCGAACGGCAGTTTACGTGCGGGACCTTAGCTACAGCTGGGAGGCTGGTCACCGCGACGAGCCAATCGAAATGGCAGATCAGTTGTTCGGTCATGTCGAGGCGGCTGCAGCTGCGCGTGATCTGGGATTCATCGACGCTGTACTCGACCTGTTCGCCGATCAGGTGCGTTGCGCCTTCTTCTGGAAGCGGTTGCTGGAGACTGGTAGCAGGGTTCCGACCGTCTTCGCCGGCAGTCTATTCGAATTGGCGGTGGCCGAGCCGGTTCTCAAGAATCCGGAGACGCTGCAGGCATTGGGGAGCTTCTTGGAGGAGGCGTCTCCTTACTTCGATACGGCCCAGCGCGAGGTTCTTGAGCACCGTGTGATAGCGCTCGGAGTTGACGCTGAGGACGAGAGGCAGCGGGAGGAGCGTATCCATCGACGCAACCGTCTGCTGTCGCGACTACCTCGTGAGCTCTTGACGACGGATGAGGCCAAGAAGCTTAGGCACGACCTAGAAGAGCAGTCCGGCCTAGTTGAGAACCGTCCCTTAGTTCGTTTTGAGACCAGCTGGGGAGAGTACTCCGAGGAGCAATGGCTGCGAGATCAAGGAGCGGACCCAGCCCGACAAGAGAACAAAATGTTGCTGGACGCTACGAAAGCCGTCGAGGCGTTCGCGTCCGAGTGGCGGAATGCGAGACCTCCGGGCAGGGCCATTGCGACCATTCTCCCCGAATTGGGGGCGGCCTTTCGCGTTATCACCGACGTCGGCGGCGTCGATGAGAGAGTACGCAAGATCGCTTGGACCCGCACGGCGTCTGCAGCGGAAGCCGTAGCCAAGGGCATCGAAGATGCTGACACCGAGCGTGAGGCATACGAACTTGCCAAGACGATCTTGGTATCGGCCATCGAGGTCGACCCGGCGGGCGATGAACCGGGCCTCGACGAGTCGTACACATCAGCATCGTGGTCGTCGTCGGGCGCTACAGAGGCCGCACAGGGTATTCCGTGGCTCTTGCGCGCGCGAGCGGACAGCGACCTGGTCGTTCAGCTGCAGGCACTCTCTCGTGATCGTCGACCGTGGGTTCGTTTTCTGACAGTCAGGGAGCTGTTCCGAATTGTTAAGACGGCTCCCGACGCGTTGTGGCGGATCGCAGAAGAGCGGGCGCGGACGGAAGCCAACGTGGTCGTGCAAGACGCATTGTGCCAGACGCTTGGCGATCTATTGCCCTCAGAAGAGGCCTGTGTTGTGCCTCTGCTGTCGTTGTTGGAGGAGCGCGTTAACGTTGATGATCGAGACTCCGAGGCTCTCAGAAGCCTAACGAGCATCGCAATATGGCTTGCGTTGGCGCGGGAGAACCCGTGGGCTACCGGTTACGCGGATCGGGTTCTTCAGCGTCCCGATGAGTGGTCGCACAGGTTGAGCTACGCCGTTTTCGATGCTGTGCAGTACGTGAGGCCGGACAGAATCGACACGGAGCGAGAGGTGTGGGCGACTCGTGCGGTCACATGGCTGTCGCGAGCTCTGGACGCGGCAGCGCGAGGCCTGAAGACCGTTCGCGCCGGCGCGGGAACCGTTTGGGATGGCGCGACGATAGAGCGTGCGAAACGGCTCTACGGGGTCCTGCACGAAGTCGTCATGAGACTACACTTCGCTTTCGATTCGGAATTCGAAACATCGCGGCGCGGCGGGGGGACACCATCTGAATCGCAACGGCTTGAATTCTATCGACAGGTCAAGCCACTCTTGGAGCAGGTTCTAGCTGTGGCTCGGGAACCTGACAATGCGATGATGTTCGCGTCGACCGCACATCACTTCATGGAGTTCTTGGGACAAGCGCTTCAATACGATCCTCGCGGTGTTTTGCATCTTGCCGCGGAGGTTACTGTGGCTGCTGAGGGCGGTGGATATCACCTTGATTCAATGGCAGCCAGTGAAACGGTAAGACTGGCTGACCGGATCTTGACGGATTACCGCAGCGAACTCAGGGACGAGGCCGCCATGGCGGACATGGTGCAGCTTCTTGATATGTTTGCGAAAGTGGGTTGGCCGGACGCCCTCGCATTGCTGTGGCGTCTTGACGAGGTGTTTCGCTAAAGCTCTCACTTCCGAGTGTCCCTGCGGACAATCGGATCGGCATCGTCTTCTTGTAGTTGGCGGCCGGAGCCAATACCGTTTTCGGCCACCGTGTAGGGATCGCACGTCGTCATCTTCGCCGCGCCGGTCTCTCCTGCGCTCCCGCGTCGAATTCCGTGCCGGGATCCTCGCGAACCTTCTTCCTCAACCACGCCTCCCAGATTGCCTCCCGTGACTTCGTCACGGTGCGGACGGCAACCTTCCACGTCCTCTTGTGTTCGTGATTCTCTCCCACGCCCACTGGAATGTCGTTTACGTGGACGTCGGTGCCCACCGCACCGCGCCGTGGACGGCGAGACAACTGCGCGCGGCATCGCCCCACGATACTACACCTCGGTTTCTCATTCGGGATCGCGACAGGGTCTATGCGCCGGGCTTCCACCGCACCGTCGGTGCCTTCGGCGAGGAGGAGCTCCTTACGACGCAACGCACGCCCTGGCGAGATCCCATCATTGAACGTCTTGTCGGCACCCTCCGGCGCGAGCATCTCAACCACCTGACTGTGTCGAACGAGGTCGGCCTCCGCCGCGACCTGTGCGGGCATGTCAGGTACTATTATCGGTTCCGCCCTCGCGTCTCGGCCGAGAAGGACACGGCGTGTCACCGGCCCGTTCAGCTACCCAGCAGCGGACCGATCGCTGAGGTGGCGCAGGTCGGCGGCCTCCAGCATCACTACAAACGTCATACGACCTGACCGGTATGCGCCCGTGCGTGTGGCACGCCAGCGCCCGAGGTGTGGTTCGTACACGCATCACACTGTTCGGCTCGGCTGTGGCGGGTGTCGGTCGTTGGATCTTCCGATCCGAGGCAGCAGGCAGCTCGCCTCGCTTCCTATGGGAGTGATCATGCCGAGGTGGACGGAGTTCCGCGTAGGGACAGGAGAATCCTCGGGCGCCCGAGAACCGCGTGGTTGGTGGCGCCCAAAAGGCAAAAAAAAGGCAACGTGCGTTTTGGACGGTTTTGGCGTGGCTGTAACTTGTTGAAAAGATTGGCTCCTCAGGTAGGACTCGAACCTACAACCCTCCGGTTAACAGGTTGATGCGGGTTTGCCATCTTGTTGGTCCTGAGTGGGTTAGCTTCGGGTGAGACCGTCCTGTTACCTGGTGTTCGGGGCCAAATTGTTCACTGATTGTTCACTCGTCCGTGCTCCCCCGACGCCGGTGACCGACCGACCGCCTGTCCCGTCCCGGCAGAAGGGCGCGTCAAGGCCGTCCCCGAGCTTCTTCAGCCCCACCTCTCAGACGCCCACTTTTGCTTCACTCACACTGAGACTACTTCCCTGCGCTAAGTCCTGGACATGCGGGGCTTTCGGTGGTTGAGTCTTAGCGGAATTCCGATATCGCCTATACCTAGGCGTTAGAGGACTACTGCGGGATGACTGCGACTGAGGAGAGGCAGCTTCTAGAGGACTACCGGTGCTCCGTTGGAGCGGGACGGCCGGATGCCACCATTCGAAACGCTTTGGTGGAAAGACACTTGCCGCTCATCCGCTCTGCGGCACGGGCCATCTGGTCGGCTAACCAGTGCCACGTAGAACTCGAGGATCTGGTGCAGGCCGGCTTTGTCGGCATGCTTGAGGCCATTGACCGCTTCGACCTCGCCAAGGGCACGCGGCTTAGCACCTACGCGCTGCCCTGGATTCGCAACGCGATGCACCACACCGTTCGCGAGCTGCGGTGGGACCGCCGCATCACAGACGAGATGTATCGGAACTTCATGAAGCTCAACCGAGCGCTCGCGAGGCAGCCGGTGCGGTTCGACCATTCCATCGATTACCCGAAGCTCTCAGCGGACTCCGGCCTGAGCCCGGACCGGTGTCGACGGCTAGTGGCCTGGACGAAGTCGGTCCTCTCGTTCGAAACCCCCATGACTAAGAACGGCAAACTCAAGCTCGAGGACACCCTGGACGACCGCGGCGTGCTGGGGCCGGAGCAGGCCAACCTGATTCTAGACGCTAAGGAAACCATCGCCGCGGCCCTGGGCAGCAAGGTCCTCACCGACCAGGAACGCTCCGCAATCGCTGCAGTGTTCTTCGACGACGACGCTTTCTTCAAGTGCCGCAAGGGCACCAAGAAGTCCATCAACGACGCGCTCCGATACCGCTGTGAGTCCGCCTTCAAGAAACTGCGGCGGGTCCACCGCGAGATGCTCGAGAAGGCACAGTCGCTGTTTGATGCGGCGAATACCAGGGACTACCGATGATCGAGGTGCGCTACTTTCAGAAAGACGGCAGCTGTAACTGGGAAGTCAAGGTGAGCGCCATAGTCATCGCCGTGGTGGCCGTCCTCGTTCTCGGCTGCGTGACGGGCGAGAACACCGCCGCCTGGATTGTGGGGTTGTTCGGGCGCTGAGACTACGAATCAGCGGTCGCACTTGCACTGTGCCTTCAGCGTCGTTTCCTGGAGATGGGGGACACCGGCCGGCGACCGGGCGCGCCGCCGCTGCGAATGTCTCGGGACGCCGAGTTGGCGCCAGGCGCTTGGAGGACGCGCTCCCGTGGCGATGGAGATCGTCATTGAGTTTGGTTCACGGAACGGGAGCAGGCTGACGTTCGTCGGGAGGCTGCAAGCGGCGGTTGACGCGAGGCAGCACCGCCCGCGCTTGGGATTAACCGACGCCAGCCAACTCCTTGTGGAATAAGCCAGCGAAGTCCACGTCCTCCATTGCAGTCGGATCCATCGCCGCCAAGCGCTCAGCGAGATTACGTGCGGCGCCTCCGGGAGCCGGCACAAGAAGCACCTTTGCTTCCGGATGCAACTCCCTGAAAATTGAGTACTCCGCCTCGACGCCTTCCATGCCCCCAATGAATACCGCGGCTCGCAAGTCGGCACGTCCTAGCATCTCGTGTCGCATTCGCAAGAGACTCGCCTCGCGGTCATTCGCGACCGCTTCTACGAGCACGACATTCTCAAAATGGCGGTTCTCCTCAGGAAAGCTGTCTTCAAAGAACCGGCTCTGATACAGGACGACCGCCCGTGAGTAGCTAACCTTCAGATCCTCGCAGATCGCCCAGATCATTGGGGTTATTGCAGGATGCCCTCCCCACACGATCTGTTTATCGCGGATGACCTCGATAACGAATGCCCTCACCGCGCTCTGAATCAGAAAGGGATCCGCGGTCTCATAGTACGTTCCTCTGCCCACAACTGGAACGCTTGCGGACAAGAATATGGCGCTCATCGGCTAGGCCTCCCAGTCCGCAAATTGCCAGGCCGCTTCATGGACCTTCACCCAACGCGGACGGCGAATTTGCGTCCCCAGCCAATCCAGATGCTGTAGCCAAGCTGGATGCAAGCCAACAGAATCGTAGACGACGGCAACGGAGCAATCCGGCATCGCATTCGTCGTCGCAGCGTGCAGGGTCGTTGATGTCGGAACGCCGACGGCGGGATAGGCGACGACATCCCTGCCATCGGGCAGCCTCAAGAACACACCCTTGTGCAGCCCGACCCCCGCGACACTGCCGCCGATCTGTTCGACGGCGTGCCGAAGGGTACCGACTAGATTCAGCGTCCTAACAGCGTGGCTCAGGCTCCGCACGGCCTCGAGCTGCAAACAGATACGTCCCACGGCACCATCGTCGAGCGCTCCGGTCCGCGCATCGACTTCCTCTGGTAGAAGCTCCGCACGACTGCAGGTCGCCGTCCGCACATTTGGTGTCGCGTCAGGCCAACCGACGCGAAGCACCGCGATGCCCTTCGCCAGTGCCCGGCCAAACTCCGCGGCAGTCCACCTGCTCGTAAAATAGTTCGGTGTATCGAGCATGACGAGGACGTCAGAATCGCACAGACGATGCCAGAGGGTGACCTGAAAGTCCTCCGCCGGGGCTATGCCATGCGTGTCCAAGAAGACATCGAAGTGCCGAGCCGAGAGGGCGTCAAACAGCTGCAACGCCGCTTGGCGCGCTTCGCTCCGTTTGTAGCTGAGAAACACCCGCCGCTGTCGCGGCAGCAACCCGGCGCACTCGAGCAACGCCGAGGCTACCCGCTGACTGCCCCCTGCGCTGAAGTCAAGGCAGTTCAGACGCTGAAGGACAGGTGGAATGTCGTAACGCACCCGTGCAGGCTCTGCGACAACCGGCAAGACGGGAACGCCTCGGCCGAGCAAGTCTTGGAGGTTCCTTTCGGGAGCACCGGGGCCACCGAAGAATACCGCCGCGGCGGCGTTTCGTTGCTGCGGCTGGAACGCGCCTACCGACCATGCGACTTCTTGCCTGAGCCGCAGACCGAACGGCAGCAGCGCCTCAGAGATCAACGCTTCGATCTCTCGGATCTGCACTGCCGATGGAGCACCCAGAACCGCTAATTCGTATAGAACAGGCACCCTATTCCTCTCAGAATCGCTCGAGCAGCACACCATTCTTCTGGCCAGGCTGCCAGGCTCCAAGCTTGTCCAGGGTCGACATGTCTAATCGCCGGTACAATTCAAGGTACTCGTTTCCGTGCGTCCTGGCCCCGTCGAACGTTGGGACGACCAGAATTCGGTCGATGTCCTTCACTCCGTCGGCGTAGCCAATCTCCCAAGGACACCAACGCGAAGCCATCGAATTCGCCGTTGCGAGAAATACGAAGTAATCCAGATCCCTGATCTTTCGCTCGATTCGAGCTGCCGTCTCCCGGGTTGGCTGCTCGGGCATGGACGCGTCTGCCCAGTCAACGTATACACTCCATCCGGATTCATCCAGTAAAGTGATGAGACCTTTCACGAGCACCTCATCAAGGTGGCTGTGACAGAGGAAGAGTGTCTGCAGTCCTCGGGCTCGAGCGTCAGTCAGATTCTGCGCCTTCGTCACCCTCGATCGCGAGGCGGCAGTACGCAAAGTAGCAGTCGCTATCGGCATGCGCGCATACGTCGGTCAGCGATTGCTGGCAGCGGCGGCCTCAACCCACTCTGAGAAACGGGTGTATCCATCATCCTCGACCCAGTCATATGTCTTATAAAGCGCTGACAACGGCACCTTCGACAGTCCAATGATCAAACGGGTTCTTGCCCTTGGTGTCGGTGCCCAACTGCGGATCCCTGACATTGTGGATGTAAACACCCAGCATGCCCTTTCCGAGTTCGTAGCTGCGCTTGATCTCGAAACGGACCCATTCTCTGTCGTACGTTTCAGAACCGATCAGAACGACCGTGACCGAGGTGCCCCGCAGCTGGGCTTCAATCCACTTCTCGACCCCTGTCCGCTTGACGGCCTCCCAGTCCGCTCTGTCGAGGAATGGCTGCGCTTCACCCTCGGTCCGTATTACCCACGAATTTCGCACTTGAACAACCCGTCGGACGTCTCGGTCGTAATGGAAACTGAAGAATACGCGTCTCGCCATTCAATTGCTCCGTCCCGGTTCAGCGTCGATTGCTGCCGACCACATTGCGCCCCGCGTCTTGATCTAGCCCACCCACTTTGCGAAGTTAGCGAACCCGTTATCCGCGTTCCACTTGTACGTGGGGTACCATGCGGCCAACTGAAAGCCCTTCCCGCGGTGGCGTTCGCCCACCCGCGTCGAGAAGGTTGACGTTCCACCGATCTCTTTGTATTCCATCCAGCGCCCGTTCGTAAATTCCCAGAGTGTTCCCGTCAAGCCGTCGCTTGAGTACGAGACGCCAAGGCTGGCGAAGGGATCCGGGCCGAGGATCTTGGTGTTCTTGTCACGGCCTTTGATCCCATTGATGTGAACACCGAACTGCGAGTTCCCTTTCCGAAAGCTCTTGAGAATCTCGTAACGAACCCACGGCCGCGCGTACGTATGTGTGCCGATCAGAACGCATGTGACGGACGTCCCGTCGAGTGCCTCGTTGATGAGCCGTTTTACGGCGACGTTTCCCACCTTCCTTGCCGTCTCCCACAGTGACGCATCAAAGAACCCCGCCGCCTCACGATTCGGCTTCGTCAGCCAGTGGTTTCGAACAACGTTGGCGCGAAAGTCGACGACGTCCTGATAGTCAAAACTGAAGAAGACACGACTGGCCATGGAGTCGATCTACCTGTTTCGGCGCCGGCAGCACCCTCCGAGCCTGCCCCTCCGGATCCGCGAAAGGGCGGGCGGTGGACTCACCGTGCAGCGGGATTGCCCAACGGGAAACGCGTGCCGGCGGCCGCCCAACGCTTGATGAGCTTAACGGTCAACTCAGATACGCCTGTCTTTTGAATATGTCTCTGTGATCGTCTATGTAGTACCGCTGCCCGGGCGCGCACAGGTACTCGCGAATCGCAAAAGTGGAGGATAGAGTCCTCCATGGAAAAGGGGAAGCTTTAGCGCCGCCTCTTTCGACCGGCCGCTTTCTCGGGACGGAGCCCATACCGCAAGAGACGGTTCCATACAGATAAAGAAGTAGTCCACCGGCCCGGACGGGTCCCGGGCAGGCAGAAGCCCATACCCATCGGTCTGCGCGCCGGCCTTCATCCCTGCCTCCAAACCCAGTAGGCGGCGCCGAATTCCTCGCCGGTCATGCAGGTCGACCTCCTGGAGGCAGAACGTACGGCCTCTCGACGGCCCTTCTGAGCTTGACGGCATCGCCATCCTAGCCGGCCTTTTGGAGAGCGCAGATGGCGTCCCAGACGAGCCGCTCGAGTCCCTGGACACGCTGCTGCCAGTGCGCGACGGCCGCGTGCGCGGACGAACGATCCGCTTGCACCCGCGGCGCTTCACTATCGCGCCAAGCGCCGCCGGGTGCAAGCCGGTGTTAGACCGGTTCCCGTTCACTCATCTTTGCCTGGAAGTAGCTTCTCTGATTCGAACTGTTCCTTGACTTGTTCGACGGAGGGCAAGTTGTCGATCTCGGCGTTTCTCACATATTTCCTGAGGTTCTCAACCGCATCGAAGTACGCGGCGACCTGTTCGTCCTCCGAGGCTCCGAAGGACTCTGGGCGATCAAGGAGTCGCCTGTAAGTGTCATAGAAACCCGATTCGCCCTGTCTGAACGCCTTGTAGTTGGCGTCAACCTTCAGTGCGCGATGAAAGGAAAGAAGAACTGCCGTGTAGCCGGATACTAAGGTAGCAAGCCATCTGGAGGAGGGATCAGCTGTGATGGCTTGGACGAGAAACGGAATGGCGACGGATGAAGGAATCGTCCAACAGAGCGTGTAGTAATGGAGCCGGCGGTACAGCTCCGCTTGATTCTTCCAGAATCCCAACGTCCCCGCCATGCGCGAATAGTGCTGCGTCAGTTTGGTCTTCGCAGCGTCGGAGAAGGCTGAGGACTCGTTGAACGAGGCGCCCCCCGGATGGAGGCGAACACCTCTAACGAGTGCCGCAATGATGGGAATCGCGGTGAGGACCGCAAGCGCACCGTAAACGACGATAGCGACAAGCCAGCCGCTCATGTCGTCCTCTCTCATATTCCGGTTGGTCGATCTAACGTTCGTGTTCACCCATGGCCGCACCAACCGCACTGGCGGTCGTCGGCTGCAACGCGCTGTTCGGTCTCACCGTCGTTTGTTCCATAGCGGCGAAAGCCGCTCGATGAGCGGGAACTCTAGACCCTTGATAAAGTCGACGTTCAAACTGAGGTGCTGTGGTCCCGGAGCGGGCTTCAACGCGAAGATCTCAACTGCATGGTCCGCCGACAGTGCCTTCCTGATCAAGCCGACAATCCTCTCATTGGTACCACCTCCCACGACATTCTGATAACGCGACATCCGGTCGGCCATAGTCGTCGAGGAACTATCGCAGATCCCTATGTACGCAACTGCCTCGTCGTCGACGAATGCATATACGACTCGATCTGCGCGGAACGCGAAGAGGTCGCAACGAACGCCACCCTTGGCCTTGGGATCCAGACGCCACGCTCCGGCCCGTTCGAAGCCGATTTCAGCCAACTGCTGCACTCCACCCGCTGTGGCAACGGCCACGGCCGCGGGCGGCTGCGATGTTCCCGCAGGCTTGGGCAGGTTGTGAGCCGACCCGGTAGACGGAGTGCACCGACAGGAGCGAACGGGCCGGCCGGTCGACCGTGCGGCCGCCTCCGCCCCAGCAACGGTCGCAAATGGACCGTGCCATTTCCCATTACGATCGCCACGGATATTGCGCCCTGTCCCGGAGCCTTCGTTGCAGAACCGGCAGCTGCCACCGTGGATGACGGCCTTGTTCGCAGCAACCCAGTTCTCGTAAACCCTGCGGGTTCCGCAAATTCTGATCACGACTTTTCCGGAAATTCTGATCACTTTTCCCTAGCCCAACCGGGCCCGACAATCGCTGGAGACTCCATCTCCGGCGAGGGAAAGGATGATCGACATGCTCAAGCGTCACGAGGTGCAGGTGCTCCGGCGGGCCGGCCACACGTTGGCGGAAGTGGCCGCCTTGGCCGGAGTGTCGGTGGGGACGGTACGGCGGATCGAGGACGAGGCCGCGGTCGAGACCGTCGATAACGAGGCGGAGCGGGCCAAACGGCACATTGGTCGACCGTCGAAGGCGGAGGCCTTCCGGGAGGTCCTGCGGGAGGCGTTGCGGGACGAGCCGACCCTGCGCTCGGTGGAGTTGCTGCACCGAGCCCGCCTGGCCGGCTACGCGGGCGGCAAGACCGCGATCTACGCGCTGGCCCAGACGCTGCGGGCCCGTGAGGTGACGCCGCTGGTGCGGTTCGAGGGATTGCCGGGCGAGTTCTCGCAGCACGACTTCGGCGAGGTGACCGTCCGTTATCACGACGGCGCCGAGGAGCACATCCACTTCTTCGCGTCCCGATTGAAATACTCCCGGTGGGTGGCGGTGACGATCGTCCCGGACCAGCGGGTCGAGACGCTCGTCCGCACGTTGGTCGATCATCTGGTCGCCTTCGGCGGGGTGCCGCTGGTCGCGGTCTTCGATCGGCCGAAGACCGTCGCGCTGAAGTGGGGGCGGGACGGCGTCGTGACGGAGTGGAATCCGACGTTCGCCAGCGTGGCGCTCGATCTCGGGCTCGGGGTGGAGGTGTGCTGGCCCTACCGGCCGCAGGAGAAGGGCTCGGTCGAAAACCTCGTCGGCTGGGTGAAGGGGTCGTTCTTCAAGCAGCGCCGCTTCCTGGACCGCGAGGATCGGGATCGCCAGCTGCGCGAGTGGCTGCTCGAGGTCAATACGGTGCGGCCGTCCCGGGCGACGGGCCTCGTCCCGGCCCTGCGTCTCACCGAGGAGCGGCCGCGGTTGCGTCCGCTCAAGGTGCGTCCGGAGGAGCTGGCCCTTCGCATCCCCGTCAGCGCCGGACCGACCGGCGTCGTGATGCACGACGGACATCCGTACTCGATGCCGCCCGAGGCGATTGGCGTGCCGGGCACGCTCTACTTGTACCGGGACCGCGTGCGCATCGTGGCCGGCCGCTTCACCGCGGAGCATCCCCGCCAGTGGCAACGGGGGGCGGGCTCCACCCTGCCGGAGCATCGCGCGCAGCAAGTCGCGGCGGTGGCCGGCGTCCGCGGTCGACGCTATCTGCAGCGACAGCAGCTCTTGGCACTCGGGGCCGACGCCCTCGCCTACTTGACCGAGCTCACGCATCGGCGCACCCGGACCTGGATTCACGACGTCGAGCACCTGCACGAGTTGCTGCAGACCTACGGCGACGCCGCCCTGCGCGAGGCCTTCGCCCGCGGCCTCCGCGAGCAGGCAATCGGCGCCGAGTACATCGCCCACTATCTCGATGCCACGATCCCGCCGCTCCCGTTTGAGCCCGTCGACCGGCCCCCGACGCTAGCGGCTCCCGGACGCCCGCGCGCAGGCCGGGTCCAGGCCGCCGACGGCGCCCGGAGGGGCGGCGCGGAGCGCCGCGCCTGGACGCGGCCGAGCACGGGCGTCGCGTCTCGCCGCGTCGGAGGCCGGTCCTGATGCCGCCCACCGACGATCTCGACGTCCTCTTCAAGCGCCTCCATCTGGCCAACGCCCGGCGGGTCTGGCGCGATCTGGTGCAACGCGCGGAACGCGAGGCCTGGCCCTACCGCGACTTCTTGACGATTCTCGTCGCCGAGGAGATCGCGCATCGCCAGCAGACCCGCCTCGCGCGGCTCGCGCGCCGCGCGCATTTTCCGTTTCTCAAGACGATCGACGACTTTAACTTCACGTATCAGAGTACGCTGCGCGCGGCCGTCCTGGGCTCGGCGCTCTCGGCGGACTTCGTCACCGACGGGCGATCGCTCATCTTCACGGGCAAGCCGGGACGCGGGAAGACCCACCTGGCGATCGCCATCGCCTACCGCGCGATCCAAAACGGCTTCGACGCCTTCTTCACCACCGCGGCGGCCCTCATCGACGATCTCTCGGCGGCCTTCCGCGCCGCACAGCTGACCGAGGCGCTGCCCACCTACACGCACCCCGACGTCCTGGTCGTCGACGAGGTGGGCTATCTCACCTACGGGACTGACGCCGCCAACATGCTCTACCACGTGGTCAACGAGCGCCACCGGCATCGACGCTCGATGATCTTCACCACGAACAAGTCCCTGAAGGCCTGGGGCCGCGTGCTTCACGACGAGGACCTGGCGCAGGCCATCATCGATCGCGTGCTCGAGCGAGGTCGCTTGATCCGGCTCGACGGGCCATCGATCCGGACGCTGCACGTGAATCTTGACGAGGCGATGAAAGAGGGGTCAGATACCGAGGACGAAGTGATCAGAATTTCCGGAAATCAGTGTCCAGAATTTCCGGAACCCACAAACCCAGTAGCTCATATGCTCGAGTGAGGCCAGACGTTCTGTGGGTGGCTGGCCGGATCTGGAGGGAACGGGTGTCGTCCAGGGGCCAACGGGCGATTTGGGCGCCCCACGCGCACATTCTGTGTGCAGGTCAGGCGCTTCGCAACCGCTTTCTGCAGACAAAGTTGGATTGAGGTGGGCCGCAATGGACCGTGCAAGTGCCGCGTGCGGCCTGATGCTCGGTTGCCCGCCATCGCCGCGGTCGGCAGACTCGGAAGCGTCAATCCCCTCGCGACCATCGCGCAGTTCCGAACCCTCGGCGAGTGCCGGCGGAACCGCCGCCTTGGGCGTCGTGCCGGTGGTGTGTTCGAAATTGAAGCGCTGGCCCTACGCCTCCGCGCCGACCGACCCGTCAGGGCCGATGGGGCCCACCAAGCGGGCTCAGGGCACGCCACTACTCGTATCGCAGAGAGTCGACGTACGTGAACTGGGTGCAACGTACGTCCGCAGCTTCTTCACGCACCTCGCGGTCAACGCTGCGTCGCCGCAGCACCCAGAACCAGGCGCTCGCCGAGCTCCTCCCGCTGTGCCGCTACGTCCTCTCCCTCAAGGTTCAGGAGGCCGCGCTGGCCACCAGAGCGCGCGGGGCCGTTGCCACCTCCCGGTCGTCCTCAGCGTGCCCGAGGCCGCGCTGCTCCGTGCATGCACGGCACCTCCGCCCTGATTGCCTCGCTTACCTCCGGGGGGTAGCCTCTGCGTGTCGGAGTGCTGTCAGCTCGGTATGAAAGACCTCGACTTCGACGAGGGGCTCGTCTTCGTCCGCCCCGGCAAGGGTGACAAGGACCGCTCGACGCTCCTGCCCGCCGGGCGCGACCGCCTCCGCGAATGCCTGGCCAGTGCGGGGCCCTTCACGACGCGGACGGTCAGGCGAACCTCGCCAGTGTCTGGCTGCCCGACGCCCTGGAGCGCAAGTACCGGACGCGGGCAGGGAATTGGGCTGGTTCTGAGTCTTCCCCAGCCCGTCGCTCTCCATCGACACCCTCGCGGGCATCGTCCACCGCCAGCGAATCGACGAGTCGATGGTCCAGAAGGCGGTGCGCGACGCCGTGCGGGCGCGCGGTATCCACAAGCAGGCCGTGTGCGTCGTCCCGCCCCCTGTGACAGTACGAGTATCCAATCTCGAGCCGTAAGGCATTGAAGGGGCGGCGTTTATGGATTCCAAAGAAGGCTCGGTTTCCGAAGAACATATACTAACAGCAGTGTGACAACCGTAACCCTACCGACCAGCGGTCTAGCGTCCCTCGTCCGCTCAGACGAACTGCTGACGAGCGTCGAACTCGCCGACCGACTCCGGCAAGCCGGTTTCACCGCACCTGCGGCACGGCAGCGAATCAGTCGCTCACGCGATCTTTGGCGCTCCTCCGCGCTGCAGTTCCCCGGAAGAACGCGGCTGGTTGCGAGGCACGAGTTCGTTGGCACGGCCGCCTTTCTGAGGGCTCTTCAAGAACGCCTCGCCGATTCCCGCCCTGCACTGGCCCGATGCATCGCCGCCCTCCGATCTCGCCAGGTACTCTTGCGCCGTGACGCCGAACTGATCCTCGGAACTGCAAGTCGGCGCGAGTTCGAGAGAGCCGCCGCCGCTTTGCATGAGGTGCGCGTCGCGCGCCGGGAGGACGTGGACACACGGTTGGAGCGCCTCGAGCTCGCGCATCTGGGCGACAGCCGCCCACTGGCGAGGGCAGCATATCTGCGGGTTCAGAGCGAGATACAGCTTGCCGCTTTCGTAGTCACCCATTTCGAGCGCCAGTTAGTACTCAGCTGGCGCCGCACCGAGATGCCGGACCGCCGAAGTGGACTCGTCCGCTTTAGCGACTACCCCTTCACGGCGTGGGGATGGTGCTGGTTGCGCCCGCTGAGGCGTTATGACAAAGCTGGGAAGCCCAAGCCCGCGCTCACGGTCCTGGATGTGTTCGCTACTGATTGCGAACTGCTCGATGTCGAGTCTCACTTAGCGCGAATCGACAGAATTCGCGCGGTCAGTGAGCGCGCGAGGGATGTCTTGAGCATCATCGCGGCGCGGCGCTTTGCGAAGGACGCTTGGCGGCGTGCCCAGGGTGCCGGACTGATACTAGTCAACCTGCAGCAGTTGTTCGGAAACGCTGCTCTCGACCTGATGGCCGCCGTTGCACCACTTCTCGGCCCCGATGAAGCGATGGCGTCGCCTTCCGATGTCGATCAGAACCTGCAGTTCTTGGCGACTTCCCTGCCTGATCTAGCCGGACATCCTCTGGTTGCTGACCTGCGTTCGCTTGGGCTCGAAGCCGTCGGCGCAGTACTGGCCCGCAATGACGGTTGGGAGGACGTTCGCCTGGGTGTGCGTGCGCCACGCCAGGAGACGAGCCGCGAGGCCGACGTCTCAGGAACAAGGCGTGGCGGATCTTCTATTCTCGTCGTTGAATGCAAGGCCCACCATCGTGAAAAGAAGCTCGATCCCGACGATGTCAGGCGCTTCTTCTCTGAGACCGTACCAGCTCATATCGACCACGCGAGGCAGCGCAACAGTCCGGTCGAGGAGTGCCAAGCCGAGATGTGGACGACCGGAGAGGTAGGCGAGGACGCCAGAGAGGCCATGACTCGCGTGCCGATGAATCGGGTTGTCAAGCCGGCGCTGCGCGATCGGAAGGCCCTGCTCGCGATGACCCCTCGGCACTTGAACCGCTGCGCGCAACTGATCCAGACCATCGCGACACCTCTCGACTGACGCTCGATATCGGGACTTTCTCAGGACCCCGCCCCCGAATTCGCGTCCCACCACACGTTCGGGAGGTCGGCCGGCACAGGCCGCAAGGGACCCCATGGAAGTGCCTGCGGTCGGTCTCTTCGGCGCCAATCACTCTTCGCCGGGCGTCAGAACCGGATTGGTGGCCACGATCGTCAGCGACTTCGCGCCGCGCGTGAGGGCGACGTACAGCTCCTTCCTCGGGAGCGATTCCGCATCGAGAACAATCGCGTGGTCAAACTCGAGACCCTTCACGAGCAATGTCGTGCCGATGAGCTTCCTGCGACCGACCGGGCGTCCTTTGTGTCGGAACTCGCGCTGGTACTGCTCCGCCGCCCCCTTCAACGTAAGCTCCGGGCGAAGCACGTGCTTTCTTAGCACGCCCATTACACGGTTGAACAGATCGGCGCGGACGACATTGACACCCTCACTCTCCCTGATCTCGTTCAGAACCGCCCCCATGGCGGTGCTGCTCGGATCTTCGAGGTAAGCGTTTCCCGCGCGTGCCACTCTCGGATTTCGCGTGTTCTGTCGAATCTCTGTCTTCCTTCCGTCTGCCGTCGGGGTGGGCACGCTCTCCTTTACGGCAGTCATGCAACCCGTCGCGAACGCGATCACGTGCTTCAGGCGTTTCTGGTTTGTTCGGGCCCCCTCAACTTTGCAGATGAACGAGACCAAAGCCTTGCCCTCGATTTCCTCGATCGAAGAGAACCGGCCAGCCAACTGTCTCGCGAGCGCATGGCATTTTCCCTTGTACTCTTTCTCGCCCTTATGAATCGCAACAACCGTCTCGGGCCGGTTGCAACGAAAGTAGCGGCAGACATTACCTTGCGTGAGGAATAGCTCAGCCGGTTCGGCCCGCTTAAACGTGACGCCCCGAGGCGTCCGCCGCAGGTCGACAGGTTCACACGCGATCAGCTGATCGCGGACGGTCCGCAGCCATGAAGCGATTTGGGGTTGGCCTGCCCGCACCCAGCGGTGCGGTGTTTCGAGTTGGCCGAGACACTCGAACCTGGGACAAATGTCGCGCTCCCACGCGACCGGTTCGTCGGCGAAGTCGAAGATCCCCTGCAAAGGGTCACCGAGGATTCGACAGGGCAAATCGCGCGCCAGCTTCAGGACAAGTTCATGCTGAGCGGCAGAGCAGTCCTGATACTCATCCACGTAAAGCCCAGCGTACGACGCGCGGACGATTCGCCGGATGAAGGCGTTGTCGAGGAGAGCGGCGCACGTTCGGTAGAGCCCGGCCCACTCGTCGCCGGCCGGGCACTCCGTGGCCCATCCTGACGTTCGCGGGTACGCAAGGGAGAGTCGGAGCGCCCAGCTCGCTATCGTTTCAACGCGCGCCGCTCGAGCGGGCACCCCGAGCGCGAGCATCTTCCGCCGGAGCGCGTTCACCCCCGCGTGAGTGTGCGTCAAAACCAGCTGTCTCGGCGCGCCCCGCCCAGTGGCGTCGGCGATCAGGTGCGTCTTCCCAAATCCTGCCGGCGCAATCACGTACCCGCAACCACGGTACATCGCGAGTCGGTCCGCAAGGTTACACACGGTCGATCCATCCACGGAGCTCCGTAAGCTTCCGCACAAGATCGCTGCCCGCGATAGCCGGATCATCAAGACAAGGGCAGATCACGGCGGCCCATTCCTGCGCCCAGCTCTGGCGCTTGAACCAGTCGCTGGTCTTCGCCGCCTTGCCAAGAGCGGTGCGCAACCGAGATTCGTCGACCCATGCCGCACGGTTCCTGTCGAAGCCACCGCCGTACTGCGACTGGACCTGGTTGAGCACCGCTTCGCGGTCAACGTGTAGCGTGCAGGCAACTTCAAACGAGGCCAGCACGCCCGGCCATGGAAGATCCGCAAAGACACGTTCTTCGATCGACACCCCGCCGTCCCATTTCGTGACCGCGACCTGCTTCGCGCTCAGATGATTGGCGTCCGCCTCCGAGAATTGATCGGGGGCATCGGAGTCAGCAAGTATCGCGACGTCGTAGGACAGTTCTACCAGCGCCTCCGCTATCTCTTTGATCTTGTTTGCCCCGTTCGCGTCGAAGCACGCGATGCCTTGGTACGCAAAGGCGCTCTTCATTTTGGAGATCCAGTAGTCGTCAAGCCCCCTCAGAAGGCCGGCCTCTGTCGCCCCTTCGCAGACGATGACCTTGTGGGCAAGGAACGCTTCGGCGCCCGAACGTATCTTCCCTTGGATGCAATCGGCAATGGCCGGCTGGTTAGCCGGAACGATCTCCGTCTTCCCCTTCTTGCAGTGCGTGATGTAAAGGTCATCAACGGTTAGTTCACGCAGAACCACCGGCGAGTGCGTAGTGAGGAAGTACTGTCCCGTCTGGTCCTCTTTGAGGTGCTTTAGTAAACGCGCGATGCGGTGAGGTTCAAGGCCGATCTCGACCTCGTCGAACAAGGTAATGTGCGGTGCATTCAGGTTCTGCGTCTGGAGACCGGTGGTGAGCATGCGCTTCGATCCGAGACCAAGCTGACGCAACGGCATGTCGCCGTCGTGCAGAGCAAGGCCACCGATGCGCACGCTGATCGCCTCGCAGTCCAATTGTGCCTTGTAGGCCGCCGCGACCGTGACGCCGAGCGATCGCGCGGTCGCCTCAGCGGTGTTCGCCACCTTATCGAATTCCTTCAGCTCTTGGCCACGGCGCTGCTCGAGCGCGGCTTTGGCCGCTCGGCCAGCTCCCGCGAGCGACGAGGAGATGTTCTCCGTGTCGGTTAGACGACTAAGTAGTGACCCGTGGGACCAAGTGAGATGGCGGTCTGAAAGCGCTCCGATCAGGGTCACCGAGACCTTAGCGCGGTCCGCCACCTTGAAGGGGACTCCCTCGTCAGCTGTGTTCTTCACGACTCGCCACGACGGCTCAAGGTCCTCGCCGACGGTAAGGCGAACACACAGGGCATCCTCCAGGCCCTCGCCGGGCTCATCGTGGCATCGCTTCGTCGCGGGATCCCAGCCACGGATCGCCTGTCCGTAGTTCTCCAAATCCCGGAATTCGTCCAGAATGGAGCCGAGCACGACCTCGATCACGATCCTCTGTGACGCATCGCACTGATAGAAGTCGGCGTCATCGAAAGCCAGGTTCCATTGGGGAAAGAATGCGCGACGCAGCGCTTCGAGGACTGTGGACTTCGTGGAATCGCCCCGTCCGATAAGGCAGAATAGCGCCTGATCCGGAAGCGCCCAGTCCATTTCGTGTATACCGCGGAAGTTCCTGACCGACAGATGTCGGATTCGCATCGGTCACTCTGAAGCTCATCACCGACGACATCAACGATCGAGAAGATACCGGACAGGGCGACCCGCCTGGTCGGGCAGTCGCCTATGCGCAGCACATTGGCTGCGCGGCATCACGCGTGGTCGCGCCTTTCCCGGGCGCCCGTGCCGTTCACTCTCGGCGCCCAGTGCTTGCAGCCGTCATCCACGACGTTCGCAGGTATTTCCTTGTTGGGCTTGCCCACCCGCGAAAAGAACGTGCAGACGCCGAGGAAGCTGTTGCCGCCAATTTGCTGGTAATCGCAACTCCAACATGACTGTTGCGGCTTGTTCATGCGTCACCCTCGAGCGTCATCTCGCCAGCCCTCCTTGGTTTCATCACCGCAACCAGCGCCCGCCGACATACCCGCTCGTCATCGACTTCTGGCGCAACGGGTTCAGGCTCCCCTCGGCCGGTAGGTCCGGATGATCGTTCCGGCCGGCAGAGGTTTGTACCCGTGATGATCGGCGGCGTTCGTAAGCTTCTTGGCCTTGAGGGCGGAATACTTGCGGCGGGCCGCCGTCTCCGAGTGACAGCGGTACGTCTTGATCGTTGGAGGGTGGCGCCACCAAAAGCGAACGCCGTGATCTTGGTACACGTCCACGGGCCCCCACTTGACCGTCAGTGTTGAGCTCTTCCTGGTAATGAACCAGCCGCGAGAGGTTACTCCGATCTGTGGACCGGCATGCGGTCCGATACGTACGAAGTACGGCATAGCTCCTCCCCGGAGGTATTCTCGGGTGCGGAGAGCCTCTTCTCTATACCCCGGGTAGCGACACCACCTCTACGTCGACTCCTTCGCGATGCAGCCGAACCCGATTGGACCTCCGAATCAGCTCGAGTCCGCCGCTCACCTCGAAGGGAAACAGCATCGGAGATGCGGCAAGGGCCTGAAACGACGCCGTCCGGCCTGGCATCGCCATGAGCGCAGCTTCGAGCAGGACTTCTGCGTGGGGTACAAGGGCGATGCGCCGCCGATCGCCTGGGCCGAACTGCTCGCCCTTCAAGGTCAACACTCCCCACTCCGTCAAGGAGACGAGGATGCGAGGCACGGCCCGGGCAAGGGTGCTGCGGTCGCCCCAGCGTTCCGTCAGCCTCTTCATCACGTGCACGCGTTCGAGGCCACCCTGTAGCGACAGTAGCCTTCCGATCACCGATGTCGCGTCCGCAAAAAACGGGTGGGTCGCGAGCAACATTGCCCAATGCAGGGCTAGGCGGTCGTCCGCGTCGCCATCGTTGAGAAGCGCCAAGGCACGGTTTCTCAAGGATTCGATCCCTGGAGGTACCGCGAACCAGATCCGGCGGAGAATCGTGACCGTCTTGCCCCGTCCGCTCTGCGGGGTGTCACCGAGAACTTGTCCCTCCAGCTCCCGCATCAGAGCAACCTGCGTCTCCCGAGAGGACAGGCCGCGCGCAGTGATGGCGGCCGCCGCATCCAGCCACGAAAGACGAATGTCACGATCCAAGCCCAGTCTTGCGCCCGTCACGAACGTTCTCTCGTGAAGCTGACAAATGGGACAATCACTTCTTCAATCGAGATGCCCCCGTGCGTGACGGCTCTTGCACCCTCTGACATGAAGGCGCAGCGTCGCGGCGCAATTAATGGGAAGTAACCCGGCGGCAAACCGGCACCTGGCCACTTGATAGCGGTCGGGAATCTTGCTGCTTGGTCGTCGCGGGTGTAGGGATCGGGGAACGTGAAGACGCGACTGCCGCGAATCTCGGGCACGTCGCCAGCATTCGGCTTTCCCATTCCCCTCGCCTCGATGTTGCCGTGGTCGGCCGTAAGATGCACATCGAAGCCGTTGTCTACGAGCATCGACAGGAGTTGGCCCGGGTGACCGTCAGCTTTCCATCTCTCCAACATCGCGTGCAGCCAGCTGCTCTCGACTCCCGCATCGTGAAGCGCCGTATCGAGCGTGTTGACGACCACGCCGAGGCGGTAGATGGCAGGACTCTCCGCAACTTCCCTCACCCGAGTGCAAAAGTCGCCGTCCGGCTCGTGCTCCCTCTGGCGCACAAAACCGACTTCTCGACCCTCGCTTCCCTCGTTCATCCAGGCCGAGCGCCACCACGTCTCTTCTTTGGACGTCGTCCTCAATGAACTGCCAAATGCAGCTGGGAGTTGACCCGCGAAGATCGCCTGGCGCGAGATGCTGGTTAGCGTGGGAACCCAGGCGAAGATCGCCGTCTCCTCCACATTGCACCGGTCGCCCACGCTGCGCAGCACGCCATCCTTCAAGACGAGCCACTGATCGAGCGCGAGGCCGTCCAGGACGACCAGCGCCAGTCGACGTCGCTCCGGAAGGGCCCGCGCGACGGTGTAGGCGAGATACCGGTCGATCTGATGGACCATGACTGGCCTCGGCCAGCAAGAGACGCTGTGCAGCGCTCCGAACTGTCCGATCATCCAGTCGCCGAAACGCTGCTCGACCTCATCGTGCAAGGCCGCAAGATCGGCGGCCTTGTCGGCAACGTCGCCGGCTGCCAACCGGTGGCGAGTCACTAACCATTCGGCCCAGAGTCGTGCGAACGCAAACCAGTCGTGGTGCGTCCCGTTCTTGGCGGGAAGTCTGTGGCGAATGACACTCGTCAACTCGGCAAGACGGATCTCTGCGTCGAGTTGCTGCTCGTCCGCCTCGACGCCAGCCTGCATCCACTGTTCAGGTAGCTCAACCTTCGAGAAGAGGACCGTCCGCGTCAGCCGACCGTCGAGGAACAGGTCGTCGACGTACACGCGCACGTCCGGATGATCGAAGGGGATAATCCGCGGACCCGAAACAGTGATCGCCGCCTGAGCGCCGTCGTCATGGCCGATCGTCTTGCACAGAAACACCGGCCAACGTTCATCGAGGAACCGCCAGAGTGTCGAAGCCGACCGAACGAGTGCGTCGACGGGCCACGTCGGAAAACGGGGAGCAAGAAGCGCCACGAGCCGGTCTGCAAGCACGGCGGGCAAGGGCAAGCCGCCGAAATGGAGACGGATCAGCGCAACCAGCAAATCTGAGTCGGACGTCACGAGTTCAGGCGCCACGCGAAAGAGATGGCGAAGAGCGAATTCCGCCGTGGCGTTGTCGCTCAGGACCCCTGGCTGAAACCGGTCCGTCGCCTCGAACAAGCCATCGAAGCTGTCCGGCTCGAGCTTACGCAGGACCAGCGGGGAGAGCCCCGGCAGCACGTTCGACACGGCCAATTCAATCACTCGCCCGCTTTCCATGGCCCGCTGCAGCAGATCCCATGGCAGATCCGCAGTATCACCAGCCATCACAACGACAAGCGCCAGTCCGCCCCCACTGACCGCCCTTGCACGCTGCTCGTAGAACAGGCGCAGGGCAAGCGGGTCGTCGTACACGATCACCGTGAACCCAGATTCGGCTAGGGCGCTCACCAGACTAGGATCGGCCATCAGGCCGTCCGGGTCCCGCAGAACGGTGATAGGGCACAGACCGGCGAGCTCAGGGGTGAACTGCGCCAGGATGGGGTTACGCCAGCCGCGACCCGCGGCATCGATCGGTGCCATGCCTATGCGCCCTCCGCGAGTATTCGTACGAACAGAATCGGGTCCAGACCGGGCACACTCCACTCCGCATCGCGCAGGCGAACCGACCACCGGTCCATCTCGTGGTCAAGTTCAGCCAATCGCTTCTGTTTCACTTGCAGGAGACCGAGCCTCTGGATTGCCTGCCGTCTTGCGGTAAATGCTCGCTCACCGGACTTCCGCTCCCGTGCCAGCTTACTCCGCCGCCCGGCACTCAGCGCTGCCACCACGTCCACACCTCGTTCCTCGGCGGCGGCGCGGGCTGCGAGGACGATGGTGAGATCGACAGGCGTTGGGACACCCTGAGAAACGAATGCTTGCTCCACCAGTCGATCCCACACGAGCCTGGCCGTCGGCTGCAGCACTCGGCCACGGCTGGCGATAAATATCGGCAAGAACTGCTGCTCGCGCCCCTCGGCATGCTGCAAGGACACGCGCCACAGTGACCACACGCCGTCTACCTTGTCGGAGACGCCAGGCACAACGACGGCTGGGGCGGGCAGCGCAGGCGGCCAGGGTCCTACTCCCCCAAGAATGCCACGCACGCGGGGATCTTCAAGAGTGACTGTCTCCGTTGTCGGTTCTCCAACTGCACTCCTGAACGTCACCCCGATGCGCCGATAGCCGTCCGGCCACCGTAGGTGCCAGCCGTCTTCGCGCTTCACGGCGGCCGCACCGTGGTGCCGCTGTGAGCGAAGGTACGCGGTCGTCATCCACTCGAGGTGTTGTGGCAGTCGACTGGCCGTTACCTCCTGCGCAATCGTGCTTTCAACAGGGCTGGCTGTCAGCAACCGTCTGGACTCGCCGGTATCGGTGAACTGCTGGCGAATGCGTGAGGTGATGTCATCGACCAGGGCTTCGACCGCCTGGGGGGCCAGCAATGCCTGGGCGTATGTCTCCTCGAAGTCCACGTCGGCTGATTCGCTGTCGAGCACGTCGCCTAATTTGTCTGAACCGAACTCGGCGAGGATACGGGCCAATTTCTCCTCCAGCACGGCCCGGACCCGCAGCTCGACGCTTCCGTCGAGCGCCATGTTCACGGCAAGAACCGGATGTGCCTGCCCAATGCGATCCACCCGGCCGATCCGCTGCTCGACTCTCATCGGGTTCCAGGGCAGGTCGTAGTTGAACACGTTGTGACAGAACTGAAGGTTGAGCCCCTCGCCCCCGGCCTCCGTAGACACAAGGACACGAATAGGCCCGGCGAACGCACGCTGAACCTCCCGCCGCTCCTCTAAGTTCAACGCTCCATTAAGGCAGGCTACCGAGTAGCCCCGTCCCTCCAAGAACTCCCGGAGCATCTCCTGGGTGGGCACGAATTCGGTGAAAATGAGAACCTTCAGCCCGGGATCCTGCTCCTCCCGTTCCAGGCGAGTCATCCAGTCGATGAGAGCCATCGCCTTGACGTCCGGCCCGCGCGCCTCGCAGCGGCGTGCAGCCGACAAGAGCAGCTCCACCTCGGCCCGCTCGTTCCGCAGGGCCTTCAACCGCGCTTTCAGCAGCGTCTCCATCTGTTCCTGGCCGTCAAGCGCCTCCCAGTCGTCCCCAATGTCTTCGCCGAACAGTGACAGTTGTCCCTCGGGGAGCTGCAGCATGTCGAGCCGTCGCTCCAGGGCAATGCGGATGGCCCGCGTACTGGACGTCACGAGCCGCTGCATGAGGAGCATGAGGAAGCCCACGGCATTCCGCTTCTCCGCTCGCGCCTGGTTGTATCCGACCCGAACATATTCGGACACGGCTTCGTAGAGTGCGTGCTGGTCGCCGCCTTCGTCCCAGGCAACGGGATGAAGAATCGTCCTACGCGGCTTGAAGAGCGGGCGTCCTTCCCCGTCGATCGCCTGCCGCTTCTCCGTTCGAATCACGTACGGCGCCACGACGTCCCGTGTGAGCGGCACGTCGTTCTGGAACGCGCCATCGTCGAGAAAACCAAGCAGTCGTCGGAAGCCGTCCGTCTTCCCTTGATGGGGGGTAGCAGTCAGAAGAAGGAGGTACGGCGCCGCTTGCGCCAATGCCTCGCCAAGCCTATAACGCGCCACCTGCTCGCTACTGGCGCCCAATCGGTGCGACTCGTCCACGATGATGAGATCCCAACCGGCCGACACGAGATCCTCGAACCGCTGTCGGTTGTGGCGCGCCACCTCTTCACGGGACCACCCCCGGCGCGTGTCGAGCGGCTTGACCGCGTCCATCGGGCACACGATTTGGTTGTGCATCCGCCAGACATTCGCATCGTCGTCCATTCCGCCGGCCTGACGAAGAACCGCCAGCCACGCAGGCAGGATCAGGCGGAACGACTCGTTGAAGCGGACGCGGAGTTCGTCAACCCACTGCGACACTAGGCCAGCGGGTGCTACAACGAGCGTGCGGCGCACGAGCCCTCGAATCTTCAGCTCGCGGAGGATGAGGCCGGCCTCGATCGTCTTCCCGAGACCGACTTCGTCAGCGAGGAGGTACCTCACCCGGTCGCTTGAGACTGCGCGCGCGACGGCCTGCAGCTGGTGCGGCAGCGGTATGACGCCGGCTTGTAGCGGCGCGATCAGCGTGTCATGCTCGAGCGCGTCAAGGATCCGGGCGGCAGCTGCCTGCCACACCACGTCGTCGGGACTTGGTCCGTGTGCTGCGTCAAGCGGAATAAGACGGTTGGCAGCGATGTTAACGACGACATCAGCGCGAGGCAGCCAGGCCCGTACTACGGCTTCGCCGCATACTCGCTCCTGGTCGATCACGCGCACTGCCTGCTCGTGGTCGAGGCTCCACTGCCAGACTTCGTCCGTGGCCAAGTTATCTCTCCAGTCTGCTGGATGCCACGTCGAAGTACATCAACAACTGCTCGTCCTCCTGAAGAACCAACTCCGGCAGCTTCTGTGCAACTCGGACAATCAGATCGTAGTCGCGACGGTCGTACGCGGCCTTGAAGCCGGCGCGGACTGCTTCAGTTCGGAACAGCTTGATGCGCCGGGATGGGTCGTCCACGTACTCCTGGAACTCCCTCAGCAGCGCCGACTGGCGAAGCCGTCCGATGTCCACAGCCTGTCCTGGGTCTGGAACATACCAGCGCCCCGCGGCCCGGTGCACCAGCGTGTGATCTGACTTGGAGAGGTTTCGGAGGTCCTTGTAGTTGCTGCTCAAGTACTTGTGAATCTGGGAAGGCACCGGACCTTCCCCGTCATAGCAGACGAAGTTCTGCGCGAGGAGGTCGCGCAGTTCGACCGTGACCTCGTGTCGCTCCCACGCCTGAAGCTGGCGCGTGAACTCCGGCGTTAGGTCCTGCAGGGTTCTCGGCTTGACCTCGAGCTGCTGGCGCAGCCACCGAATGGCCGAAGCTTCGTCGGTTACAAATAGCTCGAGCTGTTTCAGCTCGGTGACCGTCGTTCGCCTCCGGTCGTACTCGGCAACCTGATGCGGCAAGAAGAACATGCCTTCGCGCTCCGCGAAGCGCTCACGAAGGCCCGCCTCGAACTCTGCACCGCTGATCGGGACCGCGAGGCCACGCTGAACGTGGAACGCAATCATGCGATCGTGGAGCATCTGGGCGGTGCGCTCTGCCACCGTTTCACCCTTGCCGCCCGCCGGCACAAAGACCGGCACGTTGCGAAGATGCTCTCCGACAAACGCCCACGCGGCCGCCTCGCTCGACGCGCCTAATGCGAACTTGCTGACAAGGGATTCGGTCGGCTTGTAGGCGGAGATCACCAGATCCTGTTTGACGGCCGAGCTCGTTACCTGCTTGAATGAGCCTGTTTGCTTGTCAAGTATGCGCACATCGCCAACCACGAATCCGGCGGCTCCGATCGCCTCCTGCAGTGCCCGCCACACGGCGTTGTGCGAATTGCTGAAGACGACCGTGATCCACCGCCCTGGCTTGGTAACGCGGAAGTACTCCGCGAAGCAACCGGTCATCAATCGCCGGTAGTCCGGAATGCTCTTCTGTGAATCGCGGTTCTTCTTCGCCCGGTCTACAATGGCGTCGTTTCTTAGGTCCGAGAATACGCCGTGCCACGCCTCGGGAACAAAATTCAGCTCAGCGTACGGGTAGTTGTCGCCGAATGGCGGGTCCGTGAAGACATAGTCGACACAGGCGTCCGGTAGCGGCAGACGAGCTGCTGTTCCCGTACTAATGCAGACGTGCGTCTTCGCCGGCCGGTAGTTGCAGAACGCCAGCTGGATTCGTTTGAGTTTGTTTCGATACGCGACGAAAGGGTCCGGTTCACTGATGGCTGACGAGATGTAGAAGACCCCAGCCAGCGGGTTGTACGGGAAGGTCACTTGGGGGCGGTACCGATTCTGCAGCGAGAGATTGGCGAACTGACTTTCTATCCAGAATCTCAGCATCCTTCGTTCCGAATGCTGCATGGTGTGAGCCCACATGCGCGCGATCACATGTAGCGGCCTCGGGAAGAAGAGCTGATGCACGCTGTCTATGCCCTTCTGCCGCAATCTCGGAGCTTCCCACATGTCATCGAACGGGAACATGGCGATTGGTACCGGAGCGCTCGATGCGAGCCGTTCCGCTCGTCCGATAATCTCAAGATCGCCGTCGTCGGGTGCCTTGCGCCACGACCGATCGCCGATGCTGTAACTCACGGCGACCGGTATTCGCTTGGTACGGCGGACCGTCTTTCTTAGGTTGCGGTCTGCCACCGTTTCGAACAGCGGTTCGAGTTCGGATTTGCGGAGCGTCTTTCGACAGCCTGGACACCGAAACTCGCTTTTCACCTCTCCCGAGGTCATGTCCACAGCCGCGTCAGTAAATACCACCTCGTGACCGCACTGCGGACAGCCAGAGACCTGGCTCCACACCGTCTGGTCGATTCGTCCAATGCGCCCGTCCTTATGACGCGTCTCATACATCCAAGCAAGTTCCTTCTCCACCGCGTCAAGGATCTCCTCCGCCTCTCGGCAGAATGCCTTCAAGTCAAAGGGCAGATTGTTCCCGGCTGCGATGAACGTGGCCGCGGGCGCAAGGTCGCTGAGGATCACGCGACGCGCGCCCCACTCCGGCTTCGACCATCCAGCCTTCTTCCATTCCATCTCAAGCCGACTTCGGTAGTCGGTCGGCGCGACGCCACACCATTGGGCGGCCACACCCGTCATCCCCGAGCCCGCAAAGCCGTCCAGCACGATATCGCCCGGCTTTGTGTAGTGCAGGATCGAAGGAACGATCGCCAGGTGTGGGACTTTCGTGTGGTAACCGTGGGCTTTGTACAGCGCATCGGTCTTGCCGACGCTGGTGTCCACCGCGAACGGGTCGCGTTGGTACCGCTCGCTTGGGTCGTAAGTTCGTCCGTAGCAGCGAACGAATTCCTCGAGAAACGGATTGGGGCAGGCGGTATAGAAGGGCGGGTCAGACATCCGCACGATGTCGTCATCGGTGCCCTGAGGGAATGCCTCCTGCCCGCGGAACGATGGGTCTTTCAGTTTCTGCCTGAGCCGCTCCGCAAAGTACGCACGTCGGGCCTCATCGTTCTCGAACCTGTGGCCGAGACACTCTATCGTCGGCGATTCAACGCTCCCTCCAGCGGTTAGCTGCAGGTCCTGCTGTCCTTTGCTCGACTTGGGCATGATGAAGGACTTCCCGGGCCGGAGCTGATACTCCGACCCTTCGTGATCACGTTGGGACTCACCGCGGACCGCGTTTCCGGGACGGTCGGCAGCCTTACGGCTCTTCGATTACGATGCGAACTCGCGACGGCTCCTTGCCCTTGGTCGCCTCCGCGAGGTACCGCTGCAAGCGTTCGCGCGCCTCGTCAAGCGTGCACGGTAAGCCGCCCTTCGACAGGGCAGCCCGAATACCAGCCTCAGTTACAGGGACCTTCTCGAGTCCGGAGAACACCTCCTGCAGCGCCTTTACGAAGGACGACGGCACGGGCTCAGGGAGCTTGCGGGACTTCCTGAACTGCTCCACCGCTCTCTTGCCCTCCGGCGACGCGATGAGGGGCACCTGCCCCTTGATAGTCGGATCTTCCAGGTTCTCGACGAGCGTCTTCGTCCACTCCTCCAGCAGACGGTCCAGCCGGGCGTCGATCTGTTCGAGTCGGGCAGCTGTCGGCGCACCGGGTACGCCTTCGTCGGACGGTCGGTACTCGCAATGCGGACAGCACGGCGTTACGTCCATCTCTCCGGGCGAGAGCTGGTAGCAGGTCTTCATGTTCAGCAGGTCGTTTTCGAGTTGGCGAAACTGCTGTTTCGGCATCAGCTCGACGCTCGCCAGGTCGCGGAGCGCCTTCAGCCGAGGGTCCTTGGCGAGCTTGCCCTTCCTCTTGTCATCCGAAGGGCCGAGCCGTGCTTTCTGGTGCAGGTCGAGATACGCCGTTCTGTAGATGGTCCGGGCGTCGTCGAGCGCTCGTTCTAACCCCGCTCCGAATCCCGGCGCACGCCGCTCTGCCGGGTTCGCGATCTTCGCCTGCCAGTCGGCACGCAGGGTCCGAATCTTCATGCCTTCCGAGTGGTCCGCGGGCAGTAGCATCTCCGCCGCTTGGAGATAAGCGGCGGCTTGGGCGGTGCGCTGTAGGAGTTCGACGAGCTGCTCAAGGGCAGCCATCGTGTCCAGGCCAGGCCGCTGTTTTTGGATCGCCGCTGCATCGTGCGGGAAGTTCTTCAGCTTGCCCACTGTGTTGAACGGCTGAAGCGACTCCAGAAACGTCTTGAGGCTCCCAAGCTGTGCTCGGACTGTCTCCTCCTCATGCGAGGCAAACACCGGTTTGCCGCAGAACGTGGTCCCGGATGGCAGGTGCCCTAACGCGATGGCAACACGACTGTTGGTCTCGCTCACCTTCACCTGGAGGGCCACGACGGCGTCCTCTCTATTCGCTGGATTCACAATTACGGCTCGCTGGAGTCCAAGGAGCTCGAACAGTTCCTGGAGCGCTCCGAGTGGCAGATCGCGCGGCCGCTCGACGTGCTTGAACGCGAGGAGATCGGCTATCGGGATGCTCTTGAACCGGTCGATGCTTGCAGCGTCGATCTTTTCCCCGGGGATCGATAGGACGATATCGCCGTTGTGGACGAGCGCCGCAAGAACCACGACAAGGAACTCGGGCTCAATTCTGAAGGGCTTCCAGTATGGAACCCCCTGCTCGTCTTGCACCAGTTCTGCGTGGTTCACCACCTGGTTGATCGGCCGGTTTGCGAGAAGCTGCAGAAGACCCGCGGCGTACTTGGATTTGGCTGGACGAAGCTGGCCGCCGTCCAGCAACTGCAAGGCGTCGAGAACCAGGACACCCTGCTTTGGCTTCAGCGGCCCAGCAATCCACCGAAGCGCGTCTTCGGCCGCGTGGCCGCGATTCTCACGGGTAATGTGAAGCCCGAAGGTCGGATAGTCCGGGCTCTGGTTTGCGAAGTGCTGACCGAGGCACTCGGCGCCCGCTGTATTGACGATGTCACGCACCGAGGGACGTTCACCGCCAGGGATCCGTCCGCGGACCACTTCCGCGAGCTTCCGGGAGCGGCCTTCGTGCACCACATCGAAGGCGTCGTCCATCTTGGCACGGAGCCAGTCGGTCAGGCCGCGCAAGTGCACCGTCGCCTTATCCTCGTAGATCTTCTTGTTGCCAGCCGCAGCGGTAATGGCCGTCTCCCGGGCACCGGCGTACAGCCGGAGAGTCTGTTCGAATGTCTCGTCGCGGCGACTCAGTCGGAAGAACACTTCGTCGGACTTCTTGTCGTCGGCGAACTTCGGCGGCTCGAAGGGCTGTAGGAAGTAGAGGTAGAAGTCGCGAGGCGGTTGCGCCGTGCTCCGCTCGTTCGGCGCTCCAAAGAACAGATAACCCAAGCGTCCGGCCTGGCGTTCGCGCCACTCGATCTCGTGTTCCCAGATTCGGAAGCCGCTCTTGTGGGTGACGTCGGTGCACTCCATGACGCGGGCCAACGCTTCGTAGTAGTAGCGATCCAGCGTTCCCTTGTCCAGCGACTCGGCGCGCTTCTCAATCTGGGCATCGAAATCGACGTCCTTCTTGAGATCCAAGTAATACTGGCCGTTCTCTCGGTTGTGGCCGATGAACTGACCGCTCACGGTCTTTTCGATCTCCGCCAGGACCGTTTCCACCATCGAACGCAGGAACTCCGCGTCCTGTTCGGGCAGATGTGGAATGGTGATGCACAGCGAGTCGCGCAACTCCTCCGCTGTTGCGCCGACCGGCGCGAAGATATCGGCCGTCGTCAAGCGATGTACCGACAGCGCGTGGATGATGCGCAGCGCTGCCGGCTTGTACGCTGCCTTCGGGAACGCGTGTTTGACTCGGTCCTCCAGCACGGAACTCTTGTCCAGCACCGCCTTGATGTCTGGCACGGAACGCATGGCCGGGTTGTCGCGGAGAACGGCCCAGTAAGAGTCGTAAGCGAGGAGGCCCGGCTCATTTTCGGGAACGGGCTTTTCCAATCGCGCCGCCATCGCCTTGGAGACCGTCTTCAGTACCTCACGCTTCTCGGCGACGTACACGCGTTCGAATGTGTCGAGGTAGGCGGGATGAACCGGAAACAGGTTCACGAACTCGTCGATCCGCTCGTTCATCGACGCGTAGAGCGGGGAGAACCGGAGCAGATGCTCTCTTATGATCCCCTTCTGTTCCGCCGTCTTCTTGAGTAGTCGCTCGGACACAACGTACGCCACGTCTTCGCGGGCGATACGGACCTGTTCGAACCGGTCCTTTACTCTGCGAATACTGTCCGACACGAACTGGAACCGCGGATTGTCAAACAGGCTCTCCTGAAGGCCGGCCATGAACCGGAAGCGGGTCGTCCGGCACACCTCGCCCAGCTCGCGCAGGAAGTTCAGGTCGAGGATCAGCTCCTGGTCCTGCCTGGCACGCAGGTGATCCAGTAATTCGTCTACGACGAGAAGAAGCCCCGACGACGGGAACTTGTTGCCAAAGAGCCCCATCAACTCGTGGAACGAGTCCTTATGGTTCGGGATGGCGGTGATCGGCTTGAACCGGTACTCGATACCAAGGGCCGCCAGCCCCTGCTCCAGCGACTGGCACACCATGTCCCGCACCGACATCTTGACGCCGCCTATTTCGGCCCGAAGGACTCTGAACCGGCCGGCCACCGTGGCGGCTGCCTTCCTCGCCGCGGGATTCGAGACCGCATCTGCTAGCTTCTCGTGCTCCGCCACCGACGACAGCATCGCCATGAGGTGCGACTTGCCGGTGCCGTAGTTGCCGACGATCAGCAGCCCCCTGTTGTCAGCGGGTTTCTCGAACTGGAGCTGTGGAAAGACGACGCCCGCCAACTGGTCCGCCATGCGGTCGGAGACCACGAAGGAGCGAACCAGGCGCTCGGCACCTGCCAAGGCATTGGCCTCCTTGAGCTCAACGACGGATTCGATCGGGTCAAACTGGATCAGGTCTGCGTAGGTAGTAGTCCCGGTGGTCATGGCAGTTGGATTCCTACGGGATAGAAGAGAAGACGGAAAGCGGCTCGACGTTTCGCTCTTCGAAGTGCTCAGGATGCTCGCGCGAGGCGTACGTCAGCGTTCCACCCGACCACTCCCCTGGCCAGGCCACGATCAGTGTTCGGTTGCGCGACAGCTGCCGGAGGCGAGACAGCACTGCGACGCGCAGGTCCGGTTGGAATAAGACTTCGATCTTGTCGACCAACACGCAGGGCGCGTCTGGCTCCGGCGAGACGAGGGCTTCCAGTTCCAGCCCGACCCGAGCTCCCCGCTCGGCGCGCGAATATGGTAGCAGCGCCTCTGACAGGGCGAGCGAGACGTTGACGTAAGGAACCGCCAATTCTGCCGCCAGCGCCTGCGTGTCAGGGCCGTCAGAACCGGTGCGGGGCGTGTGCAACAGAATCAATCTGTAGTACCAGCCGGATGCGGCGTCGATCCTGGCCTTCAGAGCGGTGATATCGGATAGGGCGGGTGTCACGAGCGCGTACTGTACCCGATCTGGACGGGTAGGTCGCGACCGTACTGGACGAGCGTGACAGGGTGGGTCAAAGCGACTCGCCGGCTGAACGCGCGAGTCGGGAGGCGCTCCGACGGCGGGGCGTCGGACTCCTAGCCGGCGTCCGTCAATCGGCCCGCAGCTGTGAGGCGCCGGTCTTCTGGCTCCTCCCATTGTTCGTCGGGCTCCAGGCCAAGAGCATCGGCAACACCGGCCAGAGCGTCCGGCCGCCAGCTGTTGCGAAGTGCAACCGCGAAGGCGATCGCCCCAGGATAAAGGGCAACGGGCACTCGCTCCGGCGGCCCGATGATCTCGTCGAACTCATCGCCGACGTAGAGTTCGTCGATCAAGAGCAAGAAGAGCGGCTTCGTCCATTTCAAGCCGCGCGCCGCCCGGGCAAAGTCTGCAAGTGCCTGCAGGCGGCAGTCCTGACCCGCATCCCGCATGGCGCGCCGACTCGGACGGGACCGTCCGAACGACGGCCCTCCCTTCCTCGCCTTCTCCGGCCTTCTTCTTCCGTGGGTTCTGGCTGACGGCTTCATCGCTTGCTCCAGAAGGGTTGGGACTTGAACAAGCTTGGAACACCGCCGTTTCAGAGTGCGAAGAACGGACCAGGTAGGAAGTGTGTGGAATCGGCGTGTTCCGTCAGGTCAGAGGTCGGCGGAGAGCCGAGACGTCGGTAGTAACTACCCATAAAACGAGCCTGCGGCCGAAGATGGGTAGCAACTACCCGCCGTCAATGAGCGGGGAGCGCTTGTTTCAGCCCGAAAGCGGCGGGACGTCCTAGCTGGCCTAAGCTCGACAGCAATCCTCGGACCGGCCGTTCGTGACCGGCCAGCCCGTTGACCGGGCGGCTAATGCAATAGCTTGTATTTTCACTCTCCAGAGTCTCTCTCGCCCTCCTCCGCCTTCTTTGCCCACCTCGCTTGCGCAGCCCGTCGCAGCACTTCGCTGCGTTCTTCCGGGCTCACATTTCGCCAACGAGCCGCGCCAAGACCGACGGCCGTTCGCTGAAGCGGTGAAGGGGCAAGCCTTTTGCTAGCGATATCGAGCATTTCGATGGCCAGGTCGAGCAAGGCCTCCGGTGGCAGCCCGGTCTGGCGCATGATGCGCCGGAGGCGTGCGGAACGCCGCGCGCCGAGAAGGCGCGAGAGTTCATCGGTCAGTTCGGACGGTCGGTTCTTTTCGCTTGACATGCTCATGCTTGCATCATTAGTATCGGTCTCACACCCCACAACCTGTTGCCGGAGGTCTCTATGGCCCGCAACCCTGCCCGCGCCAGCCGTCGTGTTCTGTCCCTCGCCGTCGCCCTCGTCGTCCTCGTCCCGGCCCTCGCCTTCGCCCAGTCGCCCTGGGAGCGGGCTGCCGCCAACCTGGAAGCCGCCTTCACCGGGCCCCTCGCCCGGTCGCTCGCCCTGGTGGCGATCGTCATCGGCGGCTTGATGTTCATGTTCGGCGAAGGCGGCGCCAAACGCCAGATCTCCGGAATCGTGTTCGGCGGCGGCCTCGCGCTCTTCGCCGCCCAGTTCCTCGCCTGGCTGTTCTGACGGACCGGACAACGGTTGCCGGCCGGAGGCACGACCATGGACGCCGATCGCCCGACCTACCGTCCCGTCTACAAGGCCATCCACCGCCCGCTGACCATCGCGGGCGTGGATCGCCGCGTGTTCTTCCTGGCCCTGCTGCTCGGGGCGGCCACCTTCAACCTGTTCTACTCGTTCCTGGCCGGCGTCCTGATGTTCGCAGGGCTCTACGCGTTCGGGCTCTGGGCCAAGAGCCGCGACCCCGAAATGCTCCCGATCCTCCTGGCGTCAGCCCGGCACCGCGACCGGTACGACCCGGCCAAGCACCTCCGGGTGCGGATGGAGATCGCGCGATGCTGAGGATCGGGCGAATTCTACGCGACTACACGGACGCCGGCAGCGTCAATTCGCTGCTGGCGCTCTGGGGCTTCGTCGACGACACGACGTTCCTGACGAAGGCCGGTCACGTGGGCATGGTGTACCGCGTGTCCGGCGTCGACTTCGAAGGCCTGCCACCCGAGGAACTGCAGCTGCTGGTGCATCGCTTCGAGGCCGGCCTTCGACTTCTCGACGAACATTCCCGCGTCTACCAGTACTTGCTGAAGCGTCTCGTCGATCCCTTCACGCCCGCGGTCTGCCGGCAACCCGTGGCCCGAGAGGCCATACAGCGACGCGTGGACTATCTGAATGGCGCCCGGCCCGAGCTATACGAGATCGAGTTGTACCTGGCGCTGGTCTACGAGCCGCCCTCGCAGACGGCCGCCGGCACGAGGCTCTGGGCGCTTTGGACGCAGCCGCGTGAAGCGGTCCGCCGATGGCTGGGGACGACGGACACGTTTGCGCTGGTTGAATCGGAGTTGGACCGCGCGATGGGTACCCTGCACCACAAGGCCCAGGCGCTCGAGGTGCAACTCGCCGAGTTCGGCCTCGAGCGGCTTGCCAAGGACGACGCCTTCCGGTTTTTCCGCCGGTTGGTCAACTACGACCCGGCGACGATCGACGCCGCCCGGCTCCGTTACGACACGCACCTGGACTACTTCGTCGCCGACTCGGCGGTCGATTGCCAGCGTGATCACCTGGTGGTCGGCCATCGCCTGGTCAAAGTCCTTGCGACCAAGGAGCCGCCGAGCCACACGTTCGCCTTCCTGCTTCGTGACCTGTACACGATTCCGGGCGAACTGATCGCCTGCCTCGAGTGGCAACGGCTGCCGAACGACCGGATGCGGCGTGAGCTGCAATCGAGACGACGCCACTTCTTCAACAAGCGCGTCTCGATGGTGAACTTCCTCTCGTCCGACACCCGGCCGGAGGAGATGTTGGTCGACGACTCCGCGAGCGCGATGGTGCGGCAATTGGGCGACGCGCTGACGGAACTGGAGGTGCACGGCCACTTCTTCGGCGCGTGCTCGCTGACACTGGTGTTGCACGGCGATGATCGTCGCGCCCTCCAGCATCAAACGGCTGAGGCCATGAAGGTGTTCGCCGTGCACGACGGCAGCCTCCTGGAGGAGACCTACAACCTCCTGAACGCCTGGCTGGCCGTGGTCCCCGGGAACGGCGCCCACAACCTGCGCCGGCTCGCCTTACTGGAAACGAACGTCGCCGACCTGAGCTTCCTCTTCACGCTCACGGGCGGATCGCCGACCTGCCCCCACCTGGGACGCGAGGCGCTGACGGTGTTCGAAACGCCCCACCGCACGGCGTTCGCCTTCACGCTGCACGTCCAGGACGTGGGGCACACGCTGGTCCTCGGAGCGACCGGGAGTGGCAAGAGCTTCCTGCTCAACTTCCTGATCACCCACGCCCAGAAGTACGAACCCCTGACGGTGATCCTCGACCTCGCCCACAGCTACCGCAAGTTGGCGACGCTTCTCGACGGCCGCTACCTGGAGGTCGGACTCCGCCAACGCGACGTCTCGATCAACCCCTTCGCGCTCGGGCCGACGCCGGAGCACCTGCACTTCCTGCACGCGTTCGTGAAGGTCCTCCTCGAGGGAGAAGACGGCTACCGGCTGAACAACGTCGAGGATCGGGAGGTGTACGAGGCGGTCGAGAACCTGTACGTCCTCGACGGCAGCCAGCGCCGGCTGTTCACACTGGCCAATTTGTTGCCCCGTCCGTTGGCGGCGCGCCTGCACAAGTGGGTGGAAGGCGGCCGCTACGCGTCGCTCTTCGACAACCTCGAAGACACGCTGACGTTCGAACGGGTGCAGGTCTTCGACTTCGAGGCCATGCGGGCCTACCCCGCCCTCCTCGAGCCCTTGCTGTTCTACGTCCTCCATCGAGTCACCGAGCGGGTCCAGAACCCGGCCTACGCCGGCGAGCTGAAGCTGTGCGTGCTGGACGAGGCTTGGCGGTTCATCCAGCACCCCACCCTCCGCAGCTACGTGCAAGAGGGCCTGAAGACCTGGCGTAAGCAGAACGCCGCCATGGTCCTGGCGACACAGACGATCGACGACTTTGCCTCGGCGGATCTCCTTCGGACCGTCGTCGAGAGCTGCCCGACCAAGCTCCTGCTCGCCAATCCGGCACTGGACCGCCGGCAGTACGCCGAGCTGTTCCAGTTGAACGACACCGAGCTGGATCTGGTGACGCAGCTGGTACCGCGGCAACAGATCCTGTTGAAGCGCCCCGGCCTCACGAAGGTGCTCAGCCTCACCGTCGATCCCAAGAGCTACTGGATCTACACGAATACGCCCATCGACAACGAGCGGGTGGCCGCCATCTTCCGCGAGCACGGCTTCGAGCGAGGACTCGACCGGCTCGCGGCTTCAGCCTGACGGGAGGTGTATCCATGCGTGTCCGCCGGTTTGCGCTCACCGCCTGTGCCCTCGTCGCCCTGCACGCCACCGCTACGCCCGGCGTGTCGCTCGCCCAGACGCCTGGTGTCCGGGAGGTCTCTGCGTCGGCTCGGAACGTGATTACCCTGCAGACCCGCGTGCGCTACACGACGATGATCGTCCTGCCGGAGGGCGAGGAAATCCTCGACGTGATCTGCGGCGACAAGGACTTCTGGGTGATCAGTGCCACCCACAACCTCGCCCACGTCAAACCCGCCAAGGAAGGCGCCGCGAGCAATCTCAATCTGGTGGCCGCCAGTGGAAGCGTCTATTCGTTCCTGCTCAATGAGCACGCCAATACCGCGCCCGACCTCAAGGTCTACGTGAAGGCCGATCCGGACGCGGCGCCGCCGAGGCCGCGGTTCTTCAGCGCCGCCGAGGTGGATCGGCTGCAGACCGAACTGATTGTGGCCCGCGCGGCCGTGGAAGCCGAGCAGCGCCGTGGCAAGGAGGCGCTGGCGGAACAGCAGGAGACATATCCAACCCAGCTGAAGTTCGTGTACGCCACGCCGAAGTACATGAAGCCCTTTTACGTGCGCGCGATCTGGCACGACGGGCAGTTCACCTTCCTGCAGACCGACGCGAAGGAACTGCCCGCGCTCTACGAGCTCAAGGACGGCAAGGCGGCCGTCGTCAACTTCCAGGTCCACAACGGAACGTACGTCGTGCCGAAGGTCATCGACCAGGGGTACCTGGCCCTCGGCAACGCCCGCTTCCCGTTCTCTCAACAAGGACGGTAGCCAATGGCCGACGCACCCAACCCGAACGGCACCCCGCCCGTGACGGACCATCGGCCCGTGCCGCGGCCGGCGTTGCCCCGCAGCATGCAAACCTGGCTGATGGTGGGGCTGGCTGTTGGCATGCTGGTGATCATCTTCGTCGCCGGGCGGCCCGAGGCGCCCTCAGAACGGGCCAAGGCCCCGGCAGTGGCATCGACGCCGAATACCGACCGCGTGCGGGATTACCAGGACCGGCTCCGCGCGCTCGAAGCGCAAGCCGTGCTGGACGACCAGGCATCGACGGCGCCATCACCCGTCACAGCTGCCCCACGCATGCCGGAGGGCGACGCGGTCCCGACCGAAGACCCGGTCGCTGTTGAGAAGAAGCGTCGGAACTACGAAAGCCTCTTCGCCGGCAACGTGGTCATGAGCCGGCGACCTGCCAACGAGCGGCCAGACTCGGCGTCGGCGAGTGGCGCGGCGGCTCGCTCAACGGAGACCGACCGCACGCCTCCATCCATCGACGAGATTGCCGACGCGGCGGTGCGCGCGACGGCCCGCGCGCAGGGGGCGCCCGGCCCTCCAGGGGGCGGCACGCAGCCAGACGCTCCGGCCTCGCCAGCAGCGAGCACGGCACAAGCGCAGTCGAGCGGCCGCGCCACTCCATCACACACGGAACCGTTGTCCGTAACGGGCCCGCTTCACACGGTCCTGGAAGGCACGCTCATCGACACGGTGCTCACCAACCGGCTGGAAAGCAGCGGGATCTCACCGGTCAACTGCCTGGTCACCGACCCGCTCTACTCGCATCGTGGCCGGGTCGTGTTGATCCCGGCCGGCGCGCGTCTCCTCGGCGAGACGAAGCCCGTGCAAGCGTTCGGCGAGACCCGCCTGGCCGTCGCCTTCCACCGCCTCCTGATGCCCGACGGCAGCACTCACAGCCTGAACCAATTCCTGGGGCTGAACCAGCTCGGAGACGCAGGGCTGCGCGACAAGGTGAATCAGCACTACCTGTCGACGTTCGGTGCCGCGGCCGCCGTCGGCTTGATTAGCGGGCTCGCCCAGTTCGTGAGTACCGCTGGCTTTACACAGGGCAGCGGGAACACTTCAGTCGTGATCGCAGGAGGTGCCACGGACGCCACAGCACAGGCGGCGATGCAGGTCATGAACCGGTTCCTCAACCGGCCGCCAACGGTCACCATCCGTGAGGGCCATCGCGTGCGTGTCTACATCACGAACGACCTGGAACTGCCAGCCTACCCGCTGCAGTCCTGGTCCCGCTTCTGAGGAGGAAGACGTCATGGCTCGGCGTATCGCGTTCGCATTGTTCGTCGTCGTGCTCGGCGCCGACCGCGCCCACGGCCAATGGGTCGTCACCGACCCTGGCAATCTCGTGCAGACCATCCTCATTGCCGAGCGCACGCAGCAGCACTACCAGCAGCTCGTCGAACAGTTCCGCATCATCCAACGCATGGCGCAGGGGCTCGCCAGCCTCGACCGCTACCGGATCCCGGCGATCGGCGTGAGCGGCATCGACGTGGGCCGCTGGGAGTACGGGCGACCGTGGCTTCAGGCGCTGACGGGAGGCGACGCGACGGGCAGCCTGTACCTCTCCAGCGCTCTGCCTCTCCAACCGCCGGACGCTCGCCTGGCCCAGCTGCCTCCGGCCGCCCGGCGTGCGTTCGAACGACGCCTGGCGACCGTGGAGCTCACCGACTCGGTGGCCATGATGGGGGGCCACCAGGTCTCGCTGCTGCGGGGCTACCACGGCCAACTCCAACAGGCCGTGGAGGAACTGCAGCGCGACGTGCTGAACAGCGCCAGCGGCTACCACGAGATGACGGCCATTCTCGACAAGATTGCCGCCGGCGAGCTGCTCGCCCGCCGCCAGGACATGGCTGGCAATCAACTGCTGTCTCACGTACTGGAGCAGCTGCTGGCTCGCAGCAAGCGTCTCCGGGACACCGAAGCCTCCACCTTGAACATGCAACTCGTGACCTGGCGGGATGGCCAGGCCGCCAACCAGGCGTTCGTCGCGGGAGCCGGGGACGCACTCCGGTCCTGGCGACAGCGCTAGAGAACGGGTTCGACCGCATCCGGAGGATCACCATGCGACGCGTCTCGCTCGCGCTGGCGTTCGTCCTCTTCACCGGCTCCGTCGCCTCTGCTCAATGGGTGATCACCGACCCCGCGGTCACGGCACGAAACGCCGCCATCGCGGTGCTCAAGGAGTACCTGCTGAACACCCAGACGGAGCAGCGGCGTCAGCTGCGACGAATGTCACGACGACTGTCGTTCGTCACCAGCCTGGACCGGTACGTCCTCTCCGAGGTGCCTCGGTGGCGCACCCACGGACTCCCCTATCCGGCTTACTCACCGTTCACGACTCCGCTCGAAAGCGGCCTGATCTTCGGCGACGCAGCTGGCGCCGGCTGGGTAGCCGGGATGGACGCCCTCGAGGCCGCAACCGCCTGGCTGGGCAGGCTCAATCCGACCGCTCGCCAGGCCATTCTCGCGCGCCTCGCGACCGTGGAGGCGGCCGACGCCGTGGGCATCAGCGCCTTGAACGACACCGGGCAGTTGCGGTTCAACGGACGGCGGGAACTGGCGGCCATCAACGCCCTCGAGGGCGACGTCGTGGACCCCTCACAGGACCAAAGCACGTCCGCCGTTCTCGACAAGTTGAGCGGTGCCGCCCTCATCGGAACGCGGCAGCGACAAGCGCGCATGCAGCTGTTGGCGGGCGTGCTTGAGCAGCTGCTCGTTGACAGCAAGCGGGCCCGGGATGCGGAGACCGGGATCCTGAACATGCAGATCGAGCAGTGGCGGGTCGGGCGGGTCGCGAACGAGGCGTTCGTGGCGGGAAGCGGTGACGCCCTGCGTGCGTGGCGACAGCGGTAGCAGTCGAGGGAGGAAGGCCGTGCAACCTCAGCCCGCGCTCAACCTGCTCCCCACCGTCCAGGGGGCGATCAACAACCTCCTGACGGTCTACGAGCCGACCTTTCTGCAGTTCGGCTATCAGCTGTTCCTCGCCTTCGCGGTGATTCTGATCGCCTGGCAAGGCATCCGAATGATGTTTTCGGGCGCGGGGCTTGGCGACCAGATGTTCGACTTCGCCAAGCTCCTTCTCTTCATCTCCTTCGGCTACGCGTTCATCGCTTTCTACGAGGCGCCGATCCCCGGAATCGGCATCTCTTTCAGCAATTTGATCACCGACCAAGCCCACTACTTCCTGGGCGTGCTCGAGGCTCGCGCCTTCGACAACATCTACCGCCACTTCGACGAGCTCGCGGATCACTTTCTCCAGCCGGACGCGTGGGCGATTCTCGCCAACCTGATGTACTGGTCGATGCTGCTGCTCCTCGCGCTCGCCAAGGCCGTCTCGCTTGGTGTTGTCTCGTTCGGTCTCGTCGCGACGGCCGTGTGTGCCCTCCTCGGTCCCATCTTCGTCCCGTTCTTCATCGTGCCCAAGCTCGACTGGCTGTTCTGGGGCTGGCTGAAGTCCTTCATCCAGTACTCGTTCATTCCGGTCGTCGCGGTCGCGTTCCTGATGGTCTTCGAGCAGTTTGTCTTCCGATACGTAACGACGCTGCCGCCCACTATCACCGCGGCGGAGTACGGCATTTACGGGATGCAGGCCTTTGCCGTCGTGTCGACCTTTGTACTCGGCATCCTCATGGTGCCATCCCTTACCAGTTCCATCTTCTCGGGCCGCTCCGGCGAGAGCATTCTCCCGTCGAGCCTGAATATCACCCGCGTCTTCCGCCGGTAGGAGTGAGCCATGCCCCGCCACTTTCCGGACGACCCTGTACCTCATACCGAGGCATCACCGGAGTTCACGCGCATCTTCGTCATCGCCGTCATGACCGCCGTCATTCTTGGCTTCCTGAGCGGCCTCTTCTGGGTTGCCTGGAACCTCCTGCTTTACGTGTTCCGATGACGGGGGGTTGCCATGGATTGCACTGTTGCCGACCTCTCCCCAAAGACGCTCGAGAACGCCAAGCGGCAGTTCGTGGAGTTGTACGGCTCCGCCCTGGTGATGAACACCTACCTGAAGATCGCGCTCCTCCTAGTCTCGCTCCTGGCCGTTGGCCTGGTCGGACTGAACTTCCATACCGTCTCGAAATACGCCCGCGTGAAGCCGCTCGTCGTCCGAATTGACGCCGTCGGACGAGCCGAGGCGGTGCAGTACGACGCGACGTCCTATCAGCCCCAGGCGCCCGAGATCCGGTACTTCCTGACGCAGTTCGTGGTGAAGCACTTCAGCCGGATCCGCGCGACCGTCGAACGGGAGTACCCCGACTCACTGCTGTTCCTGGAGCAGTCGCTCGCCGACGCCACCATCGCCCAGAACCAACAAAGCCGGTCCATCGAATCGTTCGTCGCCAGCCGCTCGGCGGACGAGACGGACGTGGTCGTCCAGAACGTCAGCCTGAGCGAGCTGTCGAAGTCACCCTACAAGGCCTCGGTGGCGTTCCAGAAGGTCACCTACACGCCCGGCACCCGGCACGAGCGCGACCGTCGGACGTTCGTCGCCCAGATCGATTTTGTCTTTCGGGACCATGTCCCGAACGAGTTCGTCCGCGTCAACCCGCTGGGTTTGGAGATCAGGTACTTCCGCGTAGACCAAGCCTTCGAAGAGGCGCGGTGATGATCAAGAACGCCGCCTTCCTGGCTGCTCTGACCGAGTTCCTCTGTGCCGCGTGGCTGGCGCAAGAAGTCAGCTTTCTCACCGGCGTGAAGCACCTGCTGTTCCGCCAGCATGGCCTGGCTATCGGCCTGGGTGCCCTGCTCGTGTTCCTCAACCTGTTCTCCGTCTACTACGCGTGCGCGCGCTGGCTGTTTCTGCGGGATACCGGGCGGAAGCTGCAGCACCTGGACCGCCAACTCGGGACGGCCGACGCCGCGTTGGACGACTTGCGAGAGCGGATTGAATCCTAACGAGGCGAATGATGGACCGCGGCATCGATCCTCGTCACGAAGGGCGCGAGCGGCCAGCGCTGGACCGCGGCGGCCGTGGTGCCTCGACACGGTCCCAAGACCCTCGTGAACGTGACCCGCGAGAGGTGTTTACGCGGGATCTGAGCCTACCCCGCGGACGCTCGAGAGAGCGTGTCCGGGTCCACGGCCAGGAGTACCAGCTTCGCGGCTCGGAGGTCCGCACGTTGGCCACCGTGGGGTCGTTCCGGGTCGTGCCCGCGGAAGACCTCCGAGACGCGTCCGGGCGTGGCTCGCAGGCCAGACGAGGGGACGTCTATCGGCTCCGAGAGGCAGGCCTCGTTCGCACCCTGCCGCATGTCGTGGGCCACCGTCGCACCACCCTGGTGGCCTTGACGGAGCGCGGCCGGGAGCTGCTCGAATGCCGACGCGTCCGACGAGAGTCGGACCAGCAGACGTTCTACGCGGGCGCGGTGAAGCCGCGGGAACTGACCCATGACAGCCAGGCCTATCGCGCGTACCTCCAGGCTGCCGAACGTCTTGCGGCAGGCGGTGCCCGCCTTCGACGCGTCGTCCTCGATTACGAGCTGAAGGGCGAGTACCAACGCTTCCTGCAGGCCCGGAACCGTGCACGGCGACAGCACGATGACGACCGGGCGGACCGGGCGCACACCGTCGCCGAATGGGCCCACACACACCACCTGCCCGTCCACGATGATCACGTCCAGTTCCCCGACGTCCGGATCGAGTACGAGCATCCCGACGGCCGCTTTGCGGTGGAAGACGTCGAGGTGGTCACGCACCACTACCGTGGCGCGCTGGCGGCGGCCAAGGCCCGCTCCGGGTTCAGCTGCTACCGCTCGTCTTCGCTCGGCCGCGTCGGTGGGCGGTCAGGTCGTGCCGGCGGGCCGCCTGGAGACCCGAGGGTCGCCGAGGAGCTGCTGTCGTGACACTCGAGGAGCAATTTCACGGAATCGCCGCCTTGGGGTTTACGGAGCGCCAGTCTGGCTTCCTGCTGACGGTTGTGCGGCACGCGGGCGTGTGCCTGCCGCGCCAGTATTGCGCCTACGGCCGCATCGCTCGAGGCCAGAAGACGCATGACTTCTTCCGTCGGCTGGTGAATCGTCGTCTGGCGACACCCTACGAGTGTGCCCACCGCCAGGGGCGGGTCTATCACCTTCACCACCGGGCGCTGTATCGAGCCATCGGGGAACCGGAGAGCCGGCTCAGGCGGCCGGCGGCGATGGCCCGAGCGATTGAGCGGTTGATCATCCTCGACGAACTCGTGGCGCATCGACAGGTCACCTGGCTGGCAACGGAGCGCGAGAAGGTCGAGCACTTCACCCAGACGGTGGGCCTTCGGCTCGACGAACTGCCGTCCGTCACGTTCGCCGGGAAGACGAGCAGCACGACCCGCTACTTCGTGGACCGCTTGCCGATCGGAGTGTCGGCGGACGGCCGTACCTACCTCTTCGTCTACCTGGCCGCCGAGGAGGCGCCGGCCGACTTCCGTGGGTATCTCCACCGCCATGCCGAACTCCTGCGGAGCGCTCGCGCCTGGCAGGTGCGGCTGCTCGTGCCACGGCACCTGGCCCAGTTCATTCCGGCCTACCAACAGGCCTTGGATGAGGAATTGCGGCAGCCGCTACGGCCTGACGTGGTCGACGAGATTCGGTGGTACTTCGAGCAACTTCGCGGTGGTTCACCGGTGAGCGGAGCGAGGTTCAGAGCGGCGCGGCGGGACTTTGGAGCGCCGCGCTTTCGCGCACTCTACCGCGCCTGGGCCGAGTACGGCGACCGGATGCTGTACGCGGCGTCCTCTCCCGTGACGGCCGACGCCATGGCGCGGGGGGACGGGCAACTGGAGTGCCGCGAGGCTGCCCATCACTACCTCCACCTTTCGCCCCTGGTTGGCACTGGCTGACGGGGCGGGGGGGGGGAACGGGAGGGGGAACACCGGCTGGAGCAAACGGTTCCCCCTCGTCGGCGGCGCGCTGGAAGCAGTTTGCGGAGACGTGCGGGCCGGTTCGCTGGTTGCTCACGGTGCTGTTTGCTGGCGATTCGGCGCGTGGAGCCCCCGTAGACGGGCGGCGTTCTCCGCCGCCCAGAGGCCGCACCCGGAGTGAAGGAGGGGCGATCGGGGGGGGGGGGGCCCCCCCCGGGGGGGGGGGGGGCCCCCCCCCCCCCGGGGGGGGGGGGGGGCCCCCCCCCCCCGGGCGGGTGGGGGGGGGGGGGCGCGGGGGCCATGTGCCCGCCCCGGTTTTTCTGTGGGGGGTAGGGGGGGTGAGCTCCCCCGGGTTTTGGTTGGCGGGCACCCCGGCCCCGGTTGGGGGGGGTCGCTCACGCCCGATCGTGACGAGTGTCGTGCGGCCGGCAGAGGGCGGCTCATGACGCGTGTCTCGAGGGCGGCCAGGGAGCTGTCCATGCCAGGTGCGTGGGCCATGCCGGCGCAGGTGCCGGGCCACGAAGTTGTCACGCGCCGAAGGAGGAGCAGATGTCGCTGATCAAACCCCGGACACGCGGCAAGCACATGGTTCGGCTGGTGACCCGTCTGGATCGTGACAACCAGGAGACGTTGCACGCGTACGCGCGGTTCATTTGCGAGCCGGTCGAGTACGTGCTCAACGAACTGATCGACACAGTGCTCGCCAAAGACAAGGACTTCGCCAAGTGGCGGGCCGAACACCCGGAGTCCTGCGTGCCGACGCCGGCGAAACCGCACGGACGCCAGGCGCCATCCCCCGCCGGCTCGGACACCGAGCGCGGGGGAGCGCGGACGGCGGTGGCGTCGTCTGGCGGGCCGTTGACAAGCCGGTCCTGAGGCCGGGGGGGGCGAGACCCATGCTGCAATCGATCGTCAAGGTCCGCTTCGTGCTCGCGATGGCCGCGGCTGCAGCCATTGGCACCTGGGGTGTGCAGGCCTACCCAGTGCGCCTCGCCGACGACCTGTTTCTGCAGATGATCTATGTGCGGAAGCCGGGGGTCTTCCAGTTGCTGTCGTACGGCTACGCGACACTGTGGTTCACGACCCCATTTCTCGCCGCGTCCGTGCTGCTGTCGCTCGTCACGATTGTCGCCTCTCGCCGCGCCCCGTCCGTCACCGAGCGACACCTGCCTCGCTACCCGGTTCCAGAACACCGTCCGACGCCGATGCTCGTCCTCGGCGAGAAGCACTTCGAAACCAAACCCGGGCGGGCCCCGTCACCCTCCTGGCTGACGATCCCGCAGCGGGGCCTGTACACCGGTGTCATGATCCTGGGCGCCGTGGGCACGGGCAAGACCTCGGCGTGCATGTACCCCTACGTCGAGCAGTTGTTGCGCTGGCGGGCCGGCGACAACGACCGGAAGGTGGGGGGCCTGCTCCTCGAAGTGAAGGGGGACTTCTGCAAACAGGCCCGGAGCATTCTCGCCCGGGCGGGTCGCGCCGACGACTACCTCGAGATCTCACTCGGCGGCGACGTCTGCTACAACCCGCTGCACAACGATCTCGACCCATACGCCGTCGCGTACGCCATTGCCTCCCTCCTCAACAACCTGTTCGGCAAGTCGAAGGAGCCCTTCTGGCAGCAGGCGTACACCGACCTCCTGAAGTTCGTCATCCTCCTGCGCCGGATCACGGACGGGTACACCACCTTGTCCGAGGTGTACCGGTACGTCTTGGACGAAGCCCAGATCGACCGCGACATCCGGCAGCTCAAGGCCTCAATCACCGAGCCACCAGACTGCGTGGTCGTCCCCCTCACCGCCTACCAGGAGCGCTGCGCCCACGCCCCCTGGACCTTGTGGTTTGCCGAGGGCCCGGGCCACATGGCGCACCCCTATCAGGCGGAACTCGAGGAGTTCCTCGTGGACCGTGGTGTGCCCTACGTCGTGCAGCGCGCCCAAGGCAGTGGATGGGCGGAGCGCCGGTACCTGCTCGACGCGGTCGACCGCTGGTACCACCATGGCTGGAGCCGCCTCGATCATCGCCTCCGCTCCTCCATCACGGAAGGGGTCGTCGTCTTCCTGTCGCTGTTCGACGACAATCCGGCGATCCACCGGACGTTTTGCCCAGAACGAAGTGCCTATCTCAAGGACCCGCCGCCGGACGCGCCTCGCCCCCTGCCACCGCTGGAGGATCTCCTCGAGACGGGACGGGTGTTGGCGTTGAACTTCCCGGTTGGGATGAACCCGGGTTTGGCGAGAGCGCTCGGCGTCATGTTGAAGCTCGACTTCCAGCGAGCGGTGCTGCAGCGGATTCCTCGGATTTCCGCAAACCCGGACCGCGTGTGGCGCGACCTGCTCTTCGTCTGCGACGAGTACCACGCCTTCGCCACGGTCGGTGAAACGGATCCAACCGGGGACGAGCGGACCTTCGCGCTCTCCCGACAGGCACGGCTCATCCCGATCGTCGCCACGCAGAGCATCAGCTCGCTGCGGTCGGCCCTGCCCGGCGAGGAGAGCTGGCGCACGCTCCTCCAGTGCTTCCGCACCAAGCTGTTCCTGGCGACGAGTGACGAGTTCACGGCGCGCACGGCGGCAGAACTGTGTGGACGACGGGATCGGCTCAAGGCCCATTACTCGCTGTCGGAGGCCGGTCAGGGCGCCCACGTGTCACTGTTGACGGGTCGGGCCGCAGCCGCGAAGCACACCCTGAGCGCGAGCAAGAGCTACGCACCGCACCACGAGTTCATCTTCTCGCCTCGCGTGTTCACCGAACTGCAGAACGCCCAGGCCATTGCCTTGCCCTATGACGGGTTCAACCCGCTGCCGCCCCAGTTCTGCTACTTGAAGCCGCACTACCTGGACGTCAATACGAGCTACTTCGATCACCTGGCCGAGGGGCGGCTATGAGCAGCCTCGATCGCATTCTGCCGTTCCTCCGGCCGATCGAGGACCTGCTCGTCGATCCGGGCGTCACCGAGGTGATGGTGAACGAGGGCGGACGCCGGGTGTTCGTGGAGCGCGACGGGGCCCTCCAGGCCGTGGCCGGGCGCGCGCTCGAGCCACGCAACTTGACGGTCGCCATCAAGAACATCGCTCGGGCGTGTGGCGACGAGATTTCGGATGCCCAACCGCTCCTCGACGCCCGCCTCGAGGACGGGTCCCGCGTGGCCGCCATGTTCGCCCCTTGTGCTGTCGCGGGCGCCGTCCTGACGATCCGGAAGTTCACCCGCCGTTACAGCCTCGCCGATCTGGTCCAGGCCGGCGCCGTCACAGCGGCCGTTGCGGGTCAGCTGGCGCAGGCCGTCTCGTACCAGCGGAACATCCTCATCTCGGGCGGGACGGGCAGCGGCAAGACGACGTTGCTGAATGCGCTGGCCGCCGGGATTCCGAACGAGGACCGTATCGTGGTAATCGAGGAGACTGCGGAGATCCACTTGGACAAGCCGAACCTCGTTCGGCTCGAGGCGCGTCGTGCGCAGGCGCCGCTCGGCCAGGAGGCGCCCCTCCCACCCGTCACCATCGCCGACCTCGTTCGCGCCACCCTGAGGCATAGACCTGATCGGATTCTGGTTGGTGAGGTGCGAGGCGGCGAAGCGTTCGACCTGCTCCAGGCGCTCAACACCGGACACCTTGGCAGCCTGACCACCATCCACGCGAACTCTGCCGAACAGGCGTTGACACGCCTGGCCCACTGTGTCCTGACGGCTAACGTGGGCCTTCCGCACCAGAGCATTCGCGAGGCGATTGCGCTGGCTGTGCACCTCGTCGTGCACGTGTCGCGGCACGGCGGTCGTCGACGGGTCACCGAAGTCGTCGCTGTCCGGGGTTTCGACAGCCGCACCGACCGGTTCCTGCTAGAGGGCCAGTTCCACGCCGACGTCAACGGAGGAGGTCCGGCATGACGGACGCCGCCGCCGTTCGATCGGCTATCGCTCGTGACTTCTTCAGTCGGGCGTTCGGGCCCGACGACTGGGTGGCGGTCTTCCTTAAGGCGTACGACACGAAACGGGTGATGCAGCGAGTGGCGCCCATCGCGACCTTCTGCGAAGCACGGTGGTTGACCTGGCTCCGCGTCATGAACCACTTCCGCTTCAACGTCTACGTCAGCGTGAATGCCATGACGCCGCACCGCCACCAGCGAACCAAGGCCGCCGTGAGCGAGGTCCGCCACGTCTTCGTGGATGTCGATCGCCACGGTCCGCGCGTCCTGGACCAAGTCGTGTCCGCGCCCGGCCTGCCATTGCCGTCGTACGTGGTCCACTCGTCCCCCGGCCGCCTGCAGCTTCTGTGGCGCACGCAGGGGTTCTCTGCGTCCGACGCCGAGCGCTTGCAGAAGCACCTCGCCACCCGCCTGGGCGGAGACCTTCAGGCCACAGCGGTGTCGCAGACGATGAGAGTGCCGGGGTTCCACAACTGGAAGTACTGGCCGCCGCCTGTCGTGGGTGTGGAGTACGGCGCCGAGGCGAGTGTTTACGAGCGGGTCCACTTCCCGAAGCCGGTCACCGTCCTGCGCATCGCCCGGCCGCGGAGCGAACACCGGCCGTTACCTGACTCGAGGCCCCGGGACGTGGCGGAGCGAGCGCGGCGCTATCTCGCCTCCGTCCCACCCGCGGTGGCGGGACAAGGCGGGGATGCGAGGACGTTCCGCGTCTGTTGTCGCCTGGTCCGCGGGTTCGCCCTCGATGCCACCGTGGCGCTCGAGTTGCTCGCCTCGTGGAACGCCCGGTGCGAACCACCGTGGTCCGAAGCAGAACTAGTCGCGAAGCTAGAACACGCGCAACGTTACGGCCGCGAGCCGATCGGAGGACTGCTCGGCCCGACCGTCTAGCGTCGCGCCGCCACGAGTTTCGTCGCCGCGCACTCGCCACACGGCCTGTGCGCCTCACCCGGTTCGCTGGCGTCCTCAGGACCCCAGCGAACACAGCCGCTGCCGTCGGCCCAGGCCCTCGGCAGTCTTGGAGGATACCGTGCCCAAGGAGAAAGGCAGTGTGGTGTCCGTGAAGATCGTCCGCACTGAGCAAGGCGCTCCCCCAGGGAAGCTTGCCGACGCGGAACTGATCTTCGAAGCCGGTTCGGGCCCGCTCAGTGGGCTCCGGTTGATCGGCTTCGCCGTCTGGGAACGTCGCGGTGGCGGGATGAACGTGACGTTCCCCGCCCGGCAGTACTCCGTCAACGGGGAGCGCCGCAGCTTTGCGCTGCTCCGCCCCGTCAACGGGGAGTCGGGCCTGCAGGACAGCGTTCGGGACCTGATCCTCGACGCGTACAGCCGCCTCGAGCTCGCGTCCTGACCCGTTCCTCGATTCCCGAGGCAGCCGCCGTCACGGCCGCTGCCTCGGGCTCGTCCGCTCCCAGTGACCGGAGAACCGACAGACACCAGGAAGGACCGGCTATGGATACCGCCCCTCGCGCCCTTCGGCGCCCCGAACTTGTGACCGACATCGAAGTGTCCCCCGCGGCTCCAGAGCCCGCTCGGGCCCTGACCGTGATGGCCGTCTACGAGCTCTCGGAAGCCGGGCGCAAGGCCTCGCTGCTCACGGGGGGCGACGGCCGGGCCCTGCAGCAGCTGAAGGTGCAGGTTCCGACCAGCCGCCTCCACCTGGTCACGGTCGATCCCCAGGGGGCCGCCCGCCTGAAGCTGCGGCCACGCTTCGAGCTGAACTCCGAGCACCAGGTCGTCCGAACCGATGCGGTGCCGACGTACGACGCGCCGCCCACGCTCGAGGACCTGTTCCGGGAAGCCGCCCGGAACCACGAACTGGAGCGCGTCTACCAGGCCGAGCGCAACGCCGCCAGGACCAAGCGGCGCGAGGCCGAACGCGAGCGTCGGGCACAGATCGCTCAGGCCTTCCTGGGGGACAAGTCAAAGCGAGCCTTGGTTCACCCCCCGCCGTCGCCGAAGCACTGCACGCTGGTCACGGACCAGGGCCGCGTGCTGTTCGACGTGGCGGCCGACGAGGGCGTCGCCAGGGACGTGCCCGCCGAGGCGCACAGGCGCTTCCGCGCCGACCTAGCCGCCAAGAAGGAGAGGAACCTCCGCGAGCGCGCCGCGCAGCTGGCGCTGCACGAGGAAAAGAAGCGCTTTATCTCGGAGTGGATAGAGAAGAACGGGACCAGCGACCAGAAGGAGCGCCAGGCGGTTGGGTTGCTACCTATAGAGGAGGCCATCGAGTCAATCGCGGACCAGGCTTTCGCGCCTCTCGTCGGATTCGCCCGCTACAAAAGGGATGGAGCCGAACTCCTGCAGAATCAAATCCGGAACACTGGTGCCGACCTGAACGCTGTCGTTCGGCCAGCCGACCTGATCGTCAAGACGTCCGAGGCCAAGACGCTGACTGCGTACCAATGGTACCTACTCAGACAGCTCCGCAACCGACATCCTGAAGCAACCATCGTCCCACGTCGTCACCTTCTCCTTGCCAGGCAGGCACCTCACGTGCCGGGCCTCGTCCTCTATTCGGCCGTTGTTATCGTCTCTCTCGGCCCGCTCTCGCTGCGCCGAGAGTACCTGGCCCCACCAGCCGACTCATCGGAGGCACAAACCGCGGCGCCCGCAGACGCCGCCGGTCTGGACGCGGCAAGCCGAATGACTGATTGAAGGTGTGCTCGAACAAACGGTGCACGCGGTGCTAAACGGCTTCCGTCTTCATACCTACGCCGAGTCCGAGTTGTTCGAACAGCACCTGATTTCGGCGTTTCGCGTCGTCGATCAACTTGTCGAAGGAGATGACTTCGACATAGACGCCGAGGTTGGGGTTGTAACCGAAGTAGCCGTGTGAATCTGGCGCCGGCGTCAGGGTTGCGTTGTCAGCCTGCTCGCGCAACGTCGGCGTCATGTCACAAATGATGTGGGCGTAAAACGGAGTATGCTCTGGTACCGTAATCGGTCTGCCCAAGCGGTCCTTCGCTCTCCCCGCCTTGATCGCCCGCACGTAATCGTACACCTGAGTGATTGGGTTTTCGGTGTCGTCGTAGTCGTTCCGAGCCGGCCGTTTGAACTCGATGAGCACGATCGAGTGGAAGGGTGCGGCGGAATTGACGAACGCCGCCGGGTTATTGAAGATGACGATGTCGGGTCGGTCCTGGCTGTCGACTTCGACCGCTTCCTTCATTTGGTCGAAGCGCTTGTCCGAAGCAAGGTAGTAGTGATACGCCAGCTTCTCGTCAATGATCCACAGGTTCATCCGCTCCGGCAACACATCATCGGATGTCTGTTTCAGCGGAAAGATGACCTTGTGAACGGCGTCTTCGAGCAGGTACCTGCCGGACGCCTGAAGTTCTCGGCGCGAATCAAGAAAGGACAGCGTGGCCTTGCGATGCACAACGTGTTTCGCAAGCTTCGACATCCCTACTTCGTTCCACTCTTCGATGAACGCCTCGAGCTGTGTCTCGTATTCCGCCTGCTCCATCGCCTTCGGGTCACTCGCCGCCAGCAATTCGCGATAGCGATTCTGCAGTTCCATCTCGTAGGTTTGGTCGATTCGATACAGCTCCACGTCGAGTTTGTCTTCTGGTAGGTGCGCGGGGATCGTGTCGAGGGCCTCCTTCCGATGCTTCAGAAGGTGTCTGAATTGCGGCGCTCTGGTGCGCACGTACGTTCGGATCCTCTCCTCCTTCTCAAGCTTGATCGGTGCGGTGTACGGCGTGAGAAACGCACTAGCTTGCGATACGCTGTTGTCAACTAGATCCTGCCAACTCAGATCGTCCGTCCCCTTAAGCAACGACGCGTCGTACACATCGAAGCCGGTTCGTTCCGCAGACACCGTCTCGTCAAGATAGTCGCCCGACACGTAGCCGCAGTAGACGAACGCCCGCTCCGTCGCCGGATCCTTCAGCGACGGAGTGAGGTTCGGGATCTTCGTTCCGAGGTTCTCCGACCGCACTGTCCGCTTGTGGGCGCAGAAATTCAGCCGGTGGCCCACGTCGTGGGCAACCGTGACCTGGACGTGCGTGATCTTGAACTCCTTCTCTTTGATCTTGAACGCCCGTGACTCGCTGTGGTCCAGGACTTCCGTATTGAAGATGTGCCAGAGATCGAACTGCTCGGCTGTTTGCGTATCTGCCACAACGATCTTCGGGCAGCGGCCCATCACGAAGTACTCAAGACAGTGATCGACAACCGCCCTGGCGATCGTAGGTGCAGACTTCGGCGCGCGATCCCTGTACTCATCTTTGAAGCCGACCAGCCTGACTGTTGTTCGCGGCTCCTGTCTACCGACACGCTCCCGGACGTGGCCGGTTACGCCATCGTCGGTGAGAAGGAACTCGAACGCACGGCGGTAGAACGCCCCGTCCTCAGGGTAGAGGCTCTCGATTTTCGCCCGCTCAAAAGCCTTCAGCCAGACGAACCTGCCTATCCCTTTGCCACCCAGAGTTGCCTTCAGTCGCGAATCGGCGGTATCGAAGGAGATGAAATTGCGTTCGGTAAACCCTGTCCCGTTATCCTCAATGGTGAAGTTCAGAATCGGTTGGACAACCAAGGGCCCGTCCGCCTCAATGACTCTCTGGACGGGACTGCGCTCGATCGTCACGGTGATCCTGCCGTTGTCACGCTTCGCTTCATCGATGGCGTGGATCGAGTTGACGACCGCTTCGTACAGCGGCAACAGCCCGCTTGTCGGCGCGAGCTTGGTGTTTCTGACCCGGCCGCGCAGATCGATCCTCATATTCGGTCCAGCTGCTGTCACGCAACGGCGCGATGTTCGCTTGCGCCGGAGCTTCAACTCCGGGGCGTCCCAGTTGGAGGCAAGTCTACAGCTGGGGCGAACAAAAAGCAAATATCCTAAACGGTTGCCTTGTACCTCCGCAGTCGGCGCAACCGGCTCCTGAGCACATGCATGTGCTTGCTTCAGGCCATCTGCTCAGAACTCTATACTTGACAGATGTGCGGCTCTGTCTTACATTAGCTTGCATAGTCCTGTGGCCATCCTGGCCACCCCTCCCCGTCGCTCGACGTGGAGCCTCGTTCCCACCCATCGCCCTCAGGGCCGTGTCGAAAGGAACACCGTATGAACGGGAGTGGTGTGTCCGCTGTCTCCGCGTACACCGCCCATCGCGAGTGGGCCAAGCGCCCGCCCGATGAACGGTACGACAGCGTCGCGGCGCTCCACGCGGCGGCCTGCGCCAGGCGCAGCTGCCTCGGGGAGCGCACCATCGAAACCGGGACGTTCCGGACCGAGGCGGTCGGCTCCGACGCGCTCGTGCTGCACGAAGCGTCCGGCCGCGAAGCCGCCTTGACCCACTGGAGCTTCGAGCAGCTCGCCACCATCGCCGGCGCGCCGCCGAAGTACCTCAGGACGCTGCCCGCGCCGATCGCGTCCAGCGCGATCAACTTCGGGCTGCAGCGGCAACGCCGCGACGAGCAACTGCTCCTCGCGGAGGATGCCGCCCCGTGGACCGTGCACGCGGTCACATCACCGCGCTACGCCCGCGTCCACCACGACGAGCTGGCCAGCCGGGTGCTCGACCTCACGGCCCTGCACCCGGCCTGGCACCTGCCGCTCGGTTACAAGGACGGCGAGTATGAGGCCGAACGCGTCCCGTCCGGCGCCTACCTGGGAGATCGAGACATGTTCCTGTTCCTCGTGGACGGCAACCGTGATCTCGACGACCCGACTGACCAGGCCCACGCCGGTCTGTTCCGCGGGTTCATCCTCCGGAACAGTGACGTGGGCGCCGCCGCCCTCACCCTGGATGTGTTCCTGTTCCGCGCGGTGTGCGCGAACCACATCATCTGGGGCTTCCAGGCCGTAGCTGGCTTCCGGCGCCGCCACGTGGGCGCGTCGATCCAGGAGGCGTGGACGTCTTCCCTCGAAGGCGTGCGCGCGGCCCTCGACGCGGACACCGCTCGCGACCGCTCGATGCTCCTCGGGGCCACCTCGAAGGAGCTGGGCGCCAACCGCGAGGCGGTGCTCGAGGCTGCTGTCCGACGGATCGACCTGTCGCAGAAGCAGGCCTCGGAGGCGTACGACCTGGCTGAACGCCACGAGACGAATCCCCGTTCGATCTGGGGTTACGTGCAGGGGCTGACGCGACTCAGTCAACGCACGTCCTGGCAGGACGGACGGTTCGCCCTCGATCGCGCCGCCAGCCGCCTCCTCGCCACGGTCAACTGACCCTGGCCCTTCGCCGCGCGGGCACAGCCCCCGCGGCCCCTTTCCCGAACCATCGCCTCACGCGGGACGGCACACGCCACCCGCACCCTCCGCGACGCCTTGATCGCGGACCCACCGCCGCGCGCTCCAGAGCCAGCGGCCCCCTCGCTGGAGGTCTGTGTGCGCATCGCCTCGCCACGCTTCGTTGGTCACTGCAAAGTCCGCGGGCGGCCCTGGTGTGGCCGTCCGCGGCCCCTCGCCCGTGCGCGCCTCGGGCATCACGAACCCGATTCTCGGGCTCGACGCCGGCCCGTCAAGGCTCTTCGCTTCGCTCCGACCCCGACAGGCGGGGCTTACGGCCTTGACGGCTCCGGCGTGCTCGCCCGGATTCGGCCAATACGCGATGCCCGAGGGGTCCAGCCCGCGGCGGTCACTCACATCCACCCGCCAGAAAGGAGGAACGCCATGCGTGACTTCGCGACGACGCCGAGCATCGACGTCACGATCGGACGGCAGACCCGCTTCTACCACGCGTTCGTGACCACCGCACCGCCGACGCTCGACAGCCCGTCGACGGTCACGCTCTACACCTCGACGCTGGTCGATCTCGCCGGCTTCGCGGCCACCGACATCTCGCGCGACATCCTGGCGAGCGCCGGCCACGGCGACGGCCGGGCACGGCTGGTGCTCGTCGACGCCAGGGAACTCGCCTGGCACCGCGCGCGCTGCCGCAGCAACCACTTCATCCTCGCACCGGCCGACCCGGTGCTCGTCAGCCTCACCTCACTGCAGCACTGGCTTTGGCAGCGTCTCCAGGCACCGCCCGACCACGACAACGAGGGAGCTGGCGGCAACGAAACCACCGCGGCGTAGTCCCGAGGGTCAACGTGCCTGCCAAATCGGGCGGGCCCACTTGAGGAGGACTTCCATGAACGGCATCGTCGTGAAGATCACCGCCAACGACAAGGGCAACCCGCCGGGAAAGCTGGCGGATGCCGAACTCCACTTCACCAGCGGCCCGCTCGACGGCCTGAAGCTGATTGGCTTCGCCATCTGGGAGCGGCGCAACAACGGCGGCCGGAACGTCACCTTCCCGGCGCGCCAGTACAGCGTTAACGGTGAGCGCCGCAGCTTCGCGCTGCTCCGCCCGATCGTCGACGCCTCGGCGCAGGAGCGCGTCCGCGACCTGCTGCTGGAGGCCTACGCGGCCCACGAGGAGCAGGCGGCCGAACTCGGCGCGTAGTAGGCAACCCTCCCGGACGTCGCCGCAGGGCGGCGTCCGGGCTTCGTTCGAGGCGATTGGTGCTGGAGGTTCTGATGGCCGCCGGAGAAATCGCTGTGACGTCCTGGCCGGATTCGTCGGGCGACGAGAGGCGAGAGCCGACAGCCCCAGACGACCGCGATCTGCACGAACTGCTCACCGTCGAGGAGGTCGCCGCGCTCCTCAAGGTCAGCAAGAGCTGGGTCTACGAGCACACGCGCTCCCGTGGAATCCCGAAGTCGGAGCGGCTGCCGCATCTCAAGCTCGGCAAGTACCTACGGTTCGATGGGGAGGCGGTGCGCGCCTTCTTGAACCGTCGCTACAAGGTCATGTGATCGGGCGTCTATCACCCGCTACAATACCTCCCAGCTAACCCACGCAGGGCCGACGGGAGGAAGGGGATTCTCTCGTATGGCTCGAAGACGGCAGTACGGCAGCGGCTGCCTGCTGGTCAAGGGAAAGGGCTTCGCGATTCGGTGGCGGGAGCTCGAGATTGCTCCCGACGGCACCAGACAAAAGGTGCTCCGCTACGAAACCCTTGGCGAGGTGACGCGAAAGGAGGCGCAGGAGACCCTCGCGCAGAAGCTCGCAGCCGCCGGCAACATCACCCCGCAACGTTCCCGCGTAGCGTTCGGGGTCGTTGCCCGCGAGTGGCAGGCGAACGTCCTGCCCATCTACAAGAAGTCGACGCAGAAGAACCATCAGCACATTCTCAAGAAGCACCTGCTGCCGCGGTTCGACGAGAAGCCGCTGTGCGAGTTGACGCGGCAGGAGATCCAGGCGTACATCGCCCACCTCATGCAGGAAGAGTACGCGCCCAAGACGATCGACCACATCCACGACGTGCTGAGCGCCGTGCTCAGGACGGCCGTGAAGTGGGGGCACCTGCAGGACAACCCCGCCCGTGGTGTGGATCTGCCCACGCTGAAGACGGTGCGGTCGAAGTGGGTGTTGACGACGGGACAGGCGGCGGAGCTGCTGAAGAAGCTGCCGCTGCTGCCAAGAACGATGGTCGGCCTGGCGATGCTCACCGGGCTCCGACGCGGCGAGCTGTTTGCGCTGCGTTGGGGGGACTTCGATGAGACGTCCCGGACACTGGCCGTTGGTCAGGCGGTGTACGAGGGTTCGTTCGACACGCCCAAGACCGAGGCGGGCGTGCGCGAGCTTCCGTTGGCGGGAAGCGCCCTCTCGCTGCTCGACGCCTGGAAGAAGGCTCGCGCGAAAAGAGTCGCGCCCGACGCGCTGATCTTTTCGACGCGGTCGGGCAAGCCGATTTCGCCGAACAACGTGTTGCGCCGCTGGGTGTTCCCGGCCTGCGACGACCTGAAGTTCCGGCGAGCGACGTGGCTCACTTTCCGGCGCACGTATTCGTCCTGGTCCCACGACCAGGGCGTGCCCGGCAAGGTGGTGGCTCAGCTGATGGGGCACGCGAAGGTCGACACGACCCTCAACGTCTACACGCAGGTGCTCGACGCCTCGGTCCGATCAGCGGCGGATCGCGTCGGCGCCGAATTGTTCACGATTGTTCACTCGCTCGGAGGGGAGCCGGCCGTAAGTCGTTGAAAGGATTGGCTCCTCAGGTAGGACTCGAACCTACAACCCTCCGGTTAACAGCCGGATG
>JAEAME010000200.1_pt1 | contig 77712 bp, 58 predicted proteins | sample 8958731 | NCBI WGS metagenome assembly JAEAME01 (sample SAMN16933194, study PRJNA681113) | bioreactor sludge metagenome | isolation source: anerobic bioreactor sludge (Control) | place: India:Bengaluru | collected 2018-10-24
CCTGGTCGAGCAGCTGAAATGCAAAATCGTTCAGTGCAAGGATCCACAGGGTGGTCGATGCCGTGGACTGAATCAGATCCTGTAAGCGACGGACAGCCTGAAATCCGTTGAAGGATTTTAGGAATGTTCGTTCCAGTTCTTCTAGAATTACTACTTGCCGATCTCCGGACAGACCGCTAACAAACTGATCCATCTGCCCAGATTCCGTAATGCGTTCCGAAAATTGCGCTCGCACTACCTTTTCGCGGGCAAAAATGCTCGAAGCGGCGCAATTCAGCAGGCTTGTCTTGCCGCTGCCACGGGCGCCAACCACGAGACATGCCGCAAATTCACCCGCACGCCAAGTATCGAAGGCCTGTTGAAATCCCCTCATTTCCTCATCCCTGCCTACCAGGAAACGTGAATCTTCAACAGGATGAAGGCGGAAGAGCCGGCGATAGAGAGCGGGCAATTCGCGAGTAGCGCTCTCGAGGTCCATGGCTTCCCTCAGATGCACGCGATGCACAACGGGCGGAAGCAGCGGGCGCATCGGCAGTTTCCACCCGAGTTTGATCTGAACAGATTCCAACCATTTCGAGAATCCCTCACCGATGCGCTGCGCCGCCCGGTCGACAAACTGCCGAGAAAAGGATCGCGACAGGCTCAACAGGCGGCGTCCCTGTCTCCGCGTCATCAGAGCCATTACGCCGGCGCGGCCGACTTCAAGCACAGCGCCTGTTTCCCTTCCGGCAGCGAGCAGTGCCGACAGTACGTCGCGATCCAGCGCTTCGGTCTCGGTCGGGGTGGCCCGATCGCATTGATCCAGCAGGGTTCGGGCATTCACAAAGGCTTCAGACAGTATCCCATTGCCCCCTTCGCCTACGGCCCCCTGGGCATAGAAAATCACCTCATTCGCCCGTTCCATGTCTTTAGCCATCGCCAGATTCTGTTCTATTGCCTCTCCCAGGCGCATAGCGAACACCGGCCGAGTGGAAAGCCGAAGAGCGTTCCTGTAAGCTTCACGAGGTACTACGGTGCGCCAACGGTTCAGGAACGAGGGACGAGCACCGCGCGGATCCGTGGTTTCAATTTTGTCCGGCAGTTGAATCTGGATAGCTCTGTCAATTCGCGATTGCCAGACATCGAGCCTCTCTTCCAGACTGACGATGCGCGCTTCCGTATCAGGAGGATCAAAGGTTCCTCCCAACCAGCGGTTCATATAGTCTCTGTGGTTACGGAGAGCCCGGCGCAAATCTTCGCGCTCAAACCGCAAATCGTCGAGTGAGCTTCCCGTAATTTCAAGGCTCGCCAGCATCATCCGGACAACACTCTCTTCCGCCTTGAGGCAGGCCGTAACTGCCCGCTGCCGGCGCCACCAGAAAGCCAGGTTGCGCTGATAGCGCATTGTCTGCCGCGGGGACGGTTTGGCTTCCGATCTGACCGGCGGAACTCTGGCAACCCAGTTGCTGTATCGGGTCATTATCCGCTCGGCCGTTCGCTTGTCCTTTTCAATCTCCTTTAACCAAACGTTCCATTCTACGGCTTGCGTTCCGGTTCCGCTTGTGTCTGCTATGTGCCTCTTTTGCGCACTGCAATAAATAATCCATGGATCCCGGAGGCGAAGGCTGGCGCGTCCCAGAAGAAGTTGCATCGCACCGTCAATGCGTGCACGCCGCAGAGCTACTTCAAGTCCCAGAGCCGAATCCAGAGCTTCTATTGCCGATAAGGCCCGGCGGGCAGGTTGGCATCGTTCATACTGGGCAAAAACATCTCGGTAAAGGGTGCGACTGATCTCTTCCACTCGGCGGATGCCATCCTGGAAAGATCTTTCTCCTTGAAGGGATTCCTTTTGCTTTATATATGCGCCGCGAAGAAACTCAGTGAGGGCTACAATATCAGACCATGCCGCAGATTGATCTGCCAGGAAAAGTTGGCAACGGTCTGTGATTTCGGAAGGCTCGGACATATACGCACTCCCTATGTTTGCAATAATCGACAACGCCTACTTAATGCCGATGCGCCCGTGATTTGGCGTCCAAGCAGGGACCCAGGAACAGGAGGAAAAGCTCATTTTCCTCCTTAATGGCGTCTGAAAGCCCCCCGAGATCGGTCCGCACCACCTTTTCGCGTCCCGAATACCCGGCTTCGAAGACGATGCTCACCGGCACGGTCGCTGCGTACACCGTGCTAAAGAACTCCACCAAGCCTGGAATCTCCCGGCGTCCGAGAAAGACGCTCAGCGTCTCGCCTTTTTCCGCTGCTGCCTTGAACAGCGGCTTGTTTTCCAGGATTCCCCGCCCGTTGGCGAGAATGATGGCGCCGCGGCACCCCGTATGCCGCTCCAGCAGCGCACTCGCCACATTGAAAGAACTGAGCCCGGGAATGATTTCAAGCAGGCCTGGATCGAAATTTTCCCTCAGATATTCCGTGGCGCTCCAGATCGTGGGATCTCCGTAGTCCAGCAGGGCGATGGTTTTTCCCTTTTGGATTTCGGACTTGATGGTTTCGGCAATACCCCTCCAGGTTTCCTGCATCTTTTCCTGGAGCCGTTCAGGAGAAAGGTCCGCGTGTTTTTGCCTAAGCCGGGGCGGAAGATACTCATAGAAGTCGAGCAGAACGGGTTTTTCCCCAAGGTATTTTCCAAACCGCTTCCGGATGTCGGGCGTACAGATCAGGGCGTCCGCGCGCGCTATGGCAGTAACCGCCTCTATGGTGATCAGGTCCGTATCCCCGCTTCCGATGCCTATGATGGTCAGCTGAGGCTTTCGCCGCAAGTCGATCACCTCGATTTTCTCCAGCGCTTTGATATCCCGATCACTCATGAGATCCCCGGCGGGGATAAAGGCAAACTTCCCTCCCCAATCCAGCGGCTTTCCGTTCTGTTTGTCGGCGATCAGCATATCGCGCCCACTCCCCTGCAGGTACAGCTCTCCGCTGGACAGCGTCGCACGGTAGCCATCGGGGGAGGACAAGAGATATATGTGGGACAGTTGGAGCGAGACGCCGGTTTTTTCAAGGACAGCGTGAAGCGCCGCACCGGAATAATCATTGAAGCCGTTGAAGCCGCTCCCTTCGCCCATATGTGCGGAACGGAGGTTCCGGAGGGGGAATCCATCGAGGTCTTCGACGACGATACTTCGCGCCACCGCCCCAGTCACTGAAAAAGAGGGCGCGAACAAAGTTTCCATTTTTTTCGTTCCCGCGCCGGGCCGGAGGTTGACAACCTCGATACCGGCCACGTTTTCGATCGAACGGTCGGCGAATTCGTCAGCGGCCGCCACGAGTTTTGGGAAGCCGATTTTCCGATCAAACTGCTCCGCATAGCGCTCTGCGGCGTCCGATTTGTGGCGCGGTTTAATGGGGACGGCAGTTGTGGCGATGATGACGTCGGCCGAATTTCTATAAAAAATCTCTCCCCAGGAGAAGGCGACCTCCCGTCCCTCGCTGCTGCGGACGACGATAGCCAGGTCGATGGCCTTGGGATATCCCGACTCCTCTTTCTCCACCAGCGCGGTCTCCAGGAGCGTTCTCAGAGGCACCCCGTCAAAATACCACGATCCCCGGTAGGAACCGTCCTTCATGATTTCGTTCAATTGCACCCGGACCGTACGGAATCCGGCCAGCGCTTCGATAGAAAGGTTGAGCGGCTGCTTCACGGAACCCCCGATGCTGAGCGACGCTCCGAACAGGCCATCCACCGAAAACAGGATTGCGGCCGCCAATGCCCAAACGCTCTTATTCATAAATTCCATCCTTTAAAGAAAAAATCACGAGAACTCCTCCGGCCGGCATCTGACATGGAGCGATATTATGCGATGTTTGGGGAGTTTTTGGCAAATATAAGAATTCCAGATCCGCGGATTTGCATTAAATCTTCTTGCACCCCGTGGTGCTGCCTTCAAACTTCGTGTTTTTTTAGCACGATTTTTTGTATACGAGATAAAAAGCCTCTTACCCCACCATGTAAGGAGGACAGTGGATTTCGAAGCGCCTTAGCAAGTATAGCTGCGCTTATCAGCAGCGCGACAACGTCGACGAGTCGAATCGCTAAAACTGTGCGCCTTCTATCTGGATTGTGCCTGAATGGTAATCGCCCAAAGGGGCTTAAAAGGCAGTCGATCCTGATGTATTGATCGAATGTATGGACCCAGTACAGTGATATCATATCGCAGGCAGGTTTTTTCCAGAAGCTGATGGCTGATAGCTCCAGCGCGGCCGGCTCATGAACTCACTCCAATTTGGTTGCGGCCGCCGGCCGCGCTGGGTAATTCGTGGCTTGCTTTTTATTTTTGATCCATCTGGCTACTGACAATTCAGGCAGAATATATGTCAAGGGATTTCCGACGCACTACACCAGTCGTATTGAAGATCCCGGGAATCCTGGGCTCATCGGCGTCCTGGATTCCCGGCATAAATTCCGTTCCGGAGAACTCAGGTAAGTTTGCGCGTCCAAAACGGCGGTCGGGCGATGACGCGTGTCCCGATTGAAAACGGCAATTGTTCTCTGTGAGAATATGCCCGAGAGGTTGCATCCGAAGCCTTCAGCCATTCCCGGTTCCTGGGGCAATCGGGGGCCTCATTCCGGATCATCGGCAACCTGCGGAGGAATTATGGAAAAAAAGACCGGATTTAACATCAGCTATGCTCTGGTTGCGCTCGTGGGAATTTTCTTCATTCATTCCCTGATCCTTCAGACAACGCGATCCAAGGAAATCAGCTATGACGAGTTTCAGAATTACCTCTCTTCCAAAAAGGTAAAGGAAGTCGTCATCTTTACAAATCATCTGGAAGGCATCATACAGGAAGGGGAAGGCAAACAATGGTCGTTTACCGCCGCGCGCGTGGAAGGGGATCTGGCGAAAGAACTCGGGCAACACAACGTAAAATTCCGCCGTCGGATTGAGAGTTCATTCCTGCGCGATATCATATCCTGGATACTGCCCGTATTCTTCTTCTTTGGAATCTGGATGCTTCTTATGCGGCGCTTTGCCGGAGGCTTGGGCGGCGGATTCATGACAATCGGCAAAAGCAAAGCCAAAGTGTATGTCGAATCCGATACGAAAGTGCGCTTCGACGATGTCGCCGGAGTGGACGAATCTGTCGTCGAATTGCGTGAAATTGTGGACTTTTTGAAAGATCCCAAAGCGTTCGGCAGGCTGGGCGGGAGGATGCCCAAAGGCGTTTTGCTCGTCGGTCCGCCGGGAACCGGAAAAACGCTTCTGGCCAAGGCTGTCGCCGGTGAGGCGGAGGTCCCTTTCTTTTCGATAAACGGATCTGAATTTGTGGAGATGTTCGTGGGTGTCGGAGCGGCGCGCGTGCGCGATCTGTTCGAGCAGGCGCGCCAGAAAGCGCCTGCGATTATCTTCATTGATGAACTGGATGCGCTAGGCCGCGCGCGCGCCTCCCATCCGATGGCCGGAGGGCACGACGAGAAGGAGCAGACCTTGAATCAGCTTCTGGTGGAATTGGACGGCTTTGATTCTACAAGCGGACTGGTCCTGCTTGCCGCCACCAACCGTCCGGAGGTGCTCGATCCCGCGCTGCTTCGCGCGGGGCGCTTTGACCGGCAGATCCTCGTGGACCGTCCGGATAAGAGCGGACGCATCGCCATCCTGCGCATTCACATGAGAAAGGTGTCGGTCGATTCGGGAGTCGATGTGGGACAAATCGCTGCTCTGACGCCGGGATTCACCGGTGCAGACCTCGCCAATCTGGTGAATGAGGCTGCGCTGCTTGCAACGAGGCGGGGAGCAAGCGACATCACTCTCGGCGACTTTACGGCGGCGATGGAGCGAATCGTCGCCGGGCTGGAGAAGAAGAACAGAATTTTGAATCCCCGCGAAAGATCTATTGTTGCGTATCACGAAATGGGGCATGCCCTGGTCGCGGCTGCAATCCCGGGATCGGATCCGGTTCACAAGATCTCCATCATCCCCAGGGGCATTGGAGCTCTCGGCTATACCCTGCAGAGACCGACGGAAGACCGCTATCTCATGACGCGGGAGGAACTCGAGAGCAAAATGACCGTCCTGCTCGGAGGAAGGGCGGCTGAGAAGATTGCCTTTGATCACCTTTCGACAGGCGCAGCAGACGACATCAGCAAAGTGACGGACATCGCCCGCGGCATGGCTATGCGGTACGGGATGGAGGCGGACCTTGGACATGTGACGTACGACACCGATCCGGTGGGATTTCTCGGACCGGTTGCCGGGGGATTCCAGGCGCGGCGCTATAGCCAAGAGACTGCACGGGAGATCGATTGCGCGGTCAGGAAGATCGTCAATTCGGCCTACGACCGGGCAGTCGGAATTCTAGAAGTCAATCGCGGCCTGCTGGAGGAGGGCTCGAAGCAGCTTCTAGCAAAGGAAACTCTTTCAGAACCGGAACTGATGGCATTGTTTGACCGTGTTCAGCCTGCGGGCGGATAGTCGGGATTGGATTCGGAGATGATGCCTGTGCCTTCGACTGAATTTAGCCCGGTTTAAAAGCAACCTGACGGCACGCAATCACAGCACTGACGAGGTCAATCATGAAAATTGGTTTCCTGATGCTGCTCGACGCGGCTCTTATTCTCCTCGCCTTTATGTTCGTCCGGAAATCCGAATCCGGAGCGACGCTGCTGCTCAAGAACGGCAACATCTACACGGTCAACGACAGACAGCCGACTGCTGACAATCACCAACGGCGAAATCGTATTTGATGACACTGCGGGGGCGAAAACAGATAAGCAAGTTCGCAGCTTAAGACTCGCTGCGTTATATGAAAAGGATCCTCATTCAAGCACTGACGGCACGGTGAGGTAAAGCCGACGATTCCGGCGCACCGATCGGCGAGGACACCCCATTTCCGTGCAATCACTGCCCCTGCGACATCAACCGGCAGAGTCGAAGACCGGGTTTCATGAGCCGCTCAAAGCGGCTTGAATTGCAATGCCCGGGCGCAAATCCAACAGCAATAGCAGTACAATTTTCGGAGACGCCGAATTCAGGATTATGGAGCGCCCCATTGCAGTTAAGGCAAAACGGCAAAGCGCGCAAGGAAAAACATGTTCGAGAAATCCCTGCTATCGATCAACTGGAAACCTGATTTGGTAATCTCCCCTATAACCGTTTTGCTGTCTGCGCGAACGTGGCTCGATTTGTCTTTGAAATCAATGAGGATAAATCTGCCGTTTGGGCGGAGGGCCTTTCTTATGGAAGCCAGCATTTTTATTGGGTATTCGAAATGGTGATACGTATCGGATGAAAATACTAAATCGACAGAAGCAGGTTTTAGATTGCATGAGGCAGCCGATCCGAGGACGCACAGGACATTCCTGATTTCCTTTTCCTTGCATGTCGCCTCAATATGATCGAGAAACTCCTGTACTATATCCACCGCATAGACCTTGCCTGCGGGCAATACTTTTTCTGCAAAAAGGCGTACATGGACTCCACTGCCGGCTCCAATATCTGCGACATCCATTCCCGTTTTTAGTTCGCAAGCGTCCAGTATTTCCTTCTGTTGACTGAGGTCGCGATTCATGAAATCAAATTGCCTGATAGACAGGCTCGGTTGCCGCTTGAATGCCTCGTTAATTCCAGGAGCCAGACTTTCATCCTGTGCCCGCGCGCTGACGGCCAGAACAAACAGGCAGGCCAAGCCTGAAAGAATGTTTTTTTGTGCCGGTCTGCATATATGATTTCTCATAATCCCCTCAATCAAAGGCTAATGCTATATCTGAACCTTATTGCAGAACATGACCTTTTTCCAAAACCCAAGTGAGAGGTTTCTGAAGCTCGGACATTCTCCGACTTTTTCCCCTTCCCCATGATTTACTTTGTTCCCAATCGCCGCAACTCTGCCTGGCTCAACAGGATTCTCGCCGATGCCAGCCTCCTGTAATATTTCCTGATCTTCTCGACATTTCCCGACGCGACCGCCTTTACCAGGTCTCCCTCCAATTCTGCGACTTCCAGAAGCTTGTAGTAGTCGAGGGATTCCTTGAAATGTGCCAGCACAATGAGTCCTGTGAGTATCGGGTGATTATTCGTGACATTGGCATCTTTGAATCGAACTCCATGTTCGAGTTCCACCTCGAGTCCCATGCGGAAATCATCCAGGGCTATCCTCATTTTCGAGGCGTTTACCAGCGGCAAAATGGTTTTTGCTTCTCTGGGAAGCACCTCTGCCTTCTTAAGTCTGGTCCAGTCCCTGATTTTAAGCTCCCTGCATACCCGCTTCACCTCGTCAACGGTGACATATTGAGGCATTTTCATGTTCTTTCTCCGGCTCGAAATTAGAATCAACTGGTCGCGCATCTCAGTTGCGACCTATATTTTTTACTTCGCCCTGCTGTTAAAAGCAAACGGTTGGCAATCCTCCCATACAGCCGCTACAGTTGATTTTGCCGAAACAGCCACCCATGATCATAGCGTTGCTCTTCTTGTTAATCCAGATGCCGATTTAATCCAGATGAATCAAAATACAATCACCTTGTCTGCCGCCTTCGTCCAGGCAGTCAGCTCATCCATTGAGCTACGATGGGTACCTTCAATGAGGGCTTCAGGCTTGATTCCGCGAGCGTCCATGCAGGAACCGCAGACGCCAACGCTATGGCCTTTTGAAGCGACAAATTTCAGCATTCGCTCAATATTGTAATATCCGTTGGGCGTCGTCTGACCCGATACTGCACAAGAGGCCGCATCACCCATTAGGAATACAGCCAGATTCATCGCTTCGTCCTTGGCGAGAGAGTTTGCCAGCCGAAGACCGTTATAGCTTCGTTCAGTTCCGTATGGAGGATCGTTTATAATAACCAGGCAGTTCATCGTTTTCTCCTATTTGGAGTCTGCTCCGGTCATGCATACATCATAAACACAGCAATCGGTGCTTCCCCATCTTGCTGTTGCACCGAAAAAGACTGGCCCCAAAAGCTTTGCATAAGCTTGTTTACACGATCGGCGGCAGCGACAGTCCATGTGAATCAGATATCTTGCCCATGCGGAATCCCATCACGGGGGGCACCGCCTGGCTGAGCGGGCTATGCCTCACCGTTTACATCAACCGGGAATCCCCGTGCATGCAAGTCGGAAACACCCTCTTTCAGGCGGTACGCCGCGAATCCGTGAGATCTCAGGATTTCCACAGCTTCAATGGAAAGCACGCAGTAGGGTCCACGGCAATAGGCCACAATCTCACGATCGGACGGCAATTCAGAAAGACGCTGCTCAAGATCCTTGAGTGGAACCGAAAGAGCGCCCGGCAAGTGCCCTGCGCGATACTCCTCTGGTGGCCGGACATCCAAAACGGTAACCGCACCATCTCTAACTTTTGCCAGGAGCTGTTCGCGATCTACCGGTTCGAAATCTTTCCGTGTCTCCATAAAACGCCGGGTAATATCGCCGATCTCCGCAAGGCGGCTTTCGGCTAAAGAACGGAGACCTCTGAAAAATTCGCATACCCGTTCGTCGGCCAGGCGATAGGTGACAAAAAGTCCGGACTTTTCGGCTTCCACCAACCGCGCTTCACGCAGAGCCTTCAAATGCTGCGATGTATTGGCAAGGCCAAGCCCGGCTTCACTGGCCAGGATTTCCACCGTGCGCGGCCCCTGGCATAGCAAATCGAGCAGTTCCAGTCGGCTCGGATTGGCAATCGCCTTGCCAATCCGGGCAAATTGTTCATAAATAGACGTTTTAAAGCGACGTTCTTTATTTACCATCATGGCTCCATTATTTCATAACTTATTGGAATACTAAACAAAAGTCAAGCGCTTCTCCAACTACATTTTGGGCCGTCATGGAGGCATGGAAAGGGCAGGACACATATACGCTGTCGGCTCAATCCATTATGCCTTTTGCATGCAATGAGTCATTCTCAGAAGTGCGGGAAAGGGGCCAGAATGCCGCCGACTCGATTGCCGAGGTGATTTGATGCTGTGTTTTTGTCGGCTCGCTATGTCCTATCGGCCGGGAGTGCGGGAATAAAATTCCTTTTCGAAGCCGGGCCGGCACAGCGTCCCGCCATCGGCTTCTTTCACTCTTCCGTCCAAAACGGGTTTTTTGCGGCGAATCCATCGGTGGATTTGCGGATCGGGCCGCCCGGAATCCATAAAATCGAGCTGGATTCCACTCGGAACATAATACTCTATATAAAAGACATATGTATCTTATACGATTCGAATCTTCGTTGCGTGCCGAGCTCGCTTGCGCTATGGTTACGCATTGGAGAAAATGCGGTATGGAATAGGGACACTCCTACTGGAGGGACTCATTTATGCAGACTGTACATATGAGACTGGTGGAAGCGGTTGCGCCTCTCGCGGAAAAATCAACGGTCCGGGACGTTCGCATCGGCCTTGGGTATACGGCCGTCCAGCTTGAAACGGGTCATGCCGGCGTAGCGTGGACGCCAACGGAAGCTTCCGCCACTTGCACGCATTTCGGCGCCGCCGGAACCCTCGCCGGATCGCCGGCGGAGAAAATGCTCGGCATGTTGACCGAAGGGCCTTCCGGGCTGGCCAGGGCTTTAGGGCTGGCTGCGGCAAATGCTCTTTTAGCCGCAACGCCTTTGGAAAATGCCATCCGGGAGGATTCGATCGCGGCGCTCGATATTACGGCCGATGATCACGTGGTCATGGTGGGATATTTCGGACCCATTATCAGCGGACTGAAAAAAACCGGATGCCATCTCGATATCCTTGAACTGGATCCCGAACATGGCGAGGGCACCCTCTCTCCGCAACAGGGAAAGGGCGCTATGGCCGCATGCACGGTCGCCATCATTACGGGCACAACCCTGATCAACAATACATTCGAGGAGGTGACGGGAATGCTGGGAAATCCGCGCGCCGCTTTGCTGCTTGGGCCCTCTTCACCTCTCTGTGGCAAGGCTTTCCGCGGCACGAAAATCACCCATGTGGCCGGTTCCAGGGTGAGAAATCCCGAAGCCGTACTGCGAGTAGTATCGGAGGGGGGCGGCACCATGATTATGAAACCGCACCTGGAATTCGCTACCGTCCGAACCCAGACCGCCTGAGAGTTCCAGCGGTTTTATGGATAAGAAGCATCGGCTGCCGTCCCGGCTTTGATTCTACCTATCCATATCCATCTTGTCCGTTTCCGGATTTCTGCCAATAACATTCTATGGATGAAAAATGCGGATATGGTCGCAGGAGACCTTGCTGCGCACGGAACGTGCGGCAAGGATCCTATTAACCGCTGACAACCGATTTTTCGGATATGACTTTTGCCTGGGTGAAAAGCATCAGGTAGTCGCGGCCGCCGGCTTTGGAGTCGGTACCGCTCATATTGAAGCCTCCGAATGGATGCACGCCGACAAGTGCCCCGGTGCATTTCCGGTTCAGATACAGATTCCCCACATGACACTCCTCCGCAGCTTGCCGCAGATGCCCTTGATTGGAGCTGTAAACCGAACCGGTCAATCCGTATTCGCTGTCATTCGCTATGCGGATTGCTTCGTTGATGTCTCTTGCTTTCAGGACAGAAAGGACGGGCCCGAAAATCTCCTCCCTGGCAATCCTTGCAGAAGGACTAACGTCGGCAATTATGGATGGCTTGACGAAAAATCCTTCGCCATCCGCAGAGTCGCCGCCAGCAACAAGTTTCCCTTCCTTCTTTCCAATTTCAATGTATTGGAGAATGCTTTTCATGGCATTCTCGTTGATAACAGGCCCCATATAATTGGATGGATCCGCTGAGGAACCCACCTTAATCTGCGCGGTTTTCTCGACGAGGCGCTGTAGAAATTCCGCGTATATTTTTTGGTGTACTATCAGCCTTGAACATGCAGAACATTTCTGACCCTGATATCCAAAAGCGCTGACGATCACGCCTGCCAGCGCGTCATCCAAATCGGCGCTTTCATCCACGATGATGAAATCCTTGCCACCCATCTCCGCAATCACGCGTTTGATCCATACCTGTCCGGGCCTTGACCGCGCCGCTTCCTCTATAATATGCAATCCAGCCTCTTTGGAACCTGTAAAGGCCACAAAGCGTATTCCCGGATTTTTAACTATCGCATCGCCGACTACCGCTCCACTGCCGGTGATATAATTGACAACCCCCGCCGGAAGGCCGGCTTCCTCGAGAATATCCATCACAAAAGCTGCAACTGCCGGCGAATCCGAAGATGGTTTTAAAACAACCGTGTTTCCTGCAACGAAGGCTGCCGTGGCCATCCCGGCCAAAATGGCACAGGGGAAATTCCAGGGAGGAATGACGGCGCCCGCCCCAAGCGGAATATAGCGGAGTTCATTTGTCTCTCCGGCAAGAGAGATCAGTGGCTGTGATTCGGCGTAGCGGAGAGCCTCGCGGGCATAAAACTCGCAAAAATCGATAGCTTCGGCCGTATCCGCATCTGCTTCCACCCAGGTTTTGCCGACTTCCAGGATCATCCATGCGTTCATCTCAAACCGGCGGGAGCGCAGCCGATCGGCGACACGAAACAGTATGTCGGCCCGATGCTGCGCCGAAAACCGTTTCCATGTCTCAAAGGCATGCGTAGCGGCATCGACGGCTTGGGAGGCTTGTTCTGGATCGGCGTTCTGGAAAATGCCAATGATTTCCGACTTTTTGCTTGGATTGATCGAGCGAAACGTCCTGCTTGATATAAAACGCTTGCCGCCAATTACAAGGTCATACTGGCGCCCCAGTTGAGACCGGACAAGTTCCAGCGCTTTCAGCTGGTTTGAGCGATTGGCTGCCTGATTGAAATCCAGCACGCTTTCATTCTTGAATTCTGAGTTCATAGACCACCTCCTGGGGTTTCGTTATTGAAATAGTATCAGATCCGAGGTGCGTTCGGGCAGCCCTATCTATTATCAGAACTTTAGCGTCTATGAGCTTGCATCAAAGCGAAATGATGCACTTAATTAAACTTCGAATCTTTTCCCCGGGAGGCGTGGCTTGCAGTCATTCCTCGGCCTTCTGCTGCTTGCGAGACCGATAGCATTGAATAGCGCTTTCTTCAGAGAGCGGGATTCCGACTTGCGGAGCACATGAGCCATAGATTCTATCACCATCTCAAGGTCAAAATCCGAATCGGCTCTTATCGGGCGATGAGAAATCAGGTGTCCAAGAGCATTGGCGGCCGACGACCGAATGGAAACCGGAAGATCCTGTGCAACAAGAACGTTGAGAGCTTCCGCTATGAGAATGTCGGAAGATCTTTCGATTTTTGTTGCACATTCAAGCGCCGCATGAAGAAGCGTGTGGCTTTCTCTGAACCTTAAAATCCGCGCCAAACCAATCTGGTGCTCATCAAGACGGTTTTGGGAGGCGATTTCTTCCAGCGCCGCAAGAACTTCATCCTTCCGGCTTAAGTTTTCCCAAATATCATGCTGCACCCTGCGTCTCCCATAATTGCTGATTACCTGCGCATGATCTCGCGGCATGCGAAAAATAACAATCGGGGATAGGCTGGATTGTGAAACCTGAAAGGTCAAAATATGTTTCATCCTTCGGTGCAGAATCCCTCATCCAAAGGATGGTTTCGACGAGGCGATCCGCTTTTGCCGTTTGTTCAGAGTGGTTAGTCTTTTGGACAGGATGCGCCAATCTGTCAATCTTTTGGATATAACGATCCAATCCTTAGGATGACCTGTCTTTCAGTTGCCGGGATGTTCTATTCCAGTCTCCGCCCGATTGTTGTCCGATCGCATCTGAGTGACTATACAGCTTGATTCTGAAGGGATTCTTGCGTACTTTTTCGCTATCCGGAGCAAAGCTTCCGGGAGAATTCCCTATCAGCTCCATCGCGATGAAAGCGTAGGGAAGTAATGAATCCACCCTTTTTCACAGAAATCACCACAGCGCGCCTTAAGGGAAAGTGCCCGAATCACGGAAAGATCCATGCCGCAACTCGCCGTATAGAGAGGATTATTGCAAGCGATTTTTGCGACTGTAACGTCCCGGTGAATGGGCGTTGACGCTCTCGCCAGGACAGGATGGCGTTCAGCCACTGACTTGAATCCTTTTGAACTGGTTGTTCCCTGATCGGGGATTTTCAGAGCGCAAATGGATGGGAGGTCATGGGTGATTAGAAAGCCAGTTTATATCACTGAATATGATATGCAGCGGCTCCTGAGACTGCTTAACGGAATACAGTCATATCCTCAAGAGAGAGTTCGTCTTGAACTCCTTATCGAGGAAATGGAACGAGCGGTGGTAATGCCATCCGAAAAGATATCGGAAGATGTTGTGACGCTGAACACCCGCATGCGCGTGAGGGACCTGGATTCCAGCGAGGAAACATCAATCCAGCTGGTGTTTCCAAATGATGGGGATTTCGAGCATGGGAAAATTTCCGTCTTTACCCCCATGGGAGCCGCTTTGATTGGATATTGCAAAGGAGACATAGCCGAATGGCAGGCGTCTACAGGGATCAGGCGTCTGCGCATTGAAGAGATTACATATCAGCCGGAGGCGGATGGACTTTTTTAGACGCGTGATCGCAGATTGCGGTAAGCCGCGGTTGCGGAAACTGTTTAAGGGCATGAATAAGTGGAATCAGAGAGATAGCGAATATCTCTAGCATTCGGAGCAGAAATTGTGTGTGAATGGTTCTGGTTTTCAGTCAAGGAGTAGTTCATGGAAAAGGTTATTAAGCTTCTGGAAGATTTGCCCCTCTTTTCTGGACTCGACCAACCCACGCTGCATTATCTGGCCGACCTGGCAGAACGGAAATATTATGAACCGAATGATTGGCTATTCCACGAATCAACCCCCCGTCAATGGTTTGGCGTCGTAGAGCAGGGTGAGGTCAGAATAGTTCGCGGTTTGCATGGCCAGCAGACATGCCTTGCAATACTAAAAGAGGGTGGAATTATGTCTGAAGGATTTCTGTTGGACGACCTGCCGCATTCCGCCAGCGGTTTCACGCGCGAAGGCGCGACTGTTGTGCAATTCTCCAGACAAGCCGTTGATAAGGCAAAAATGGACCGCCCTGATCTATTCTATGGCATCGTGGCGCGCGTGGCTCAAACCATAAGCGATCGCCTTCGCTATGCCGCCGAGCGTTTGTCCGGCCAAGACACATCCTATCTTAAAGGAAAGACCAGAAGAGAGAAGGACTTGCTGGGTGTGCGGGAGGTGCCGATTCATGCCTATTATGGCATTCAGACATTACGCGCATTGGAGAATTTTCCCATATCAGGAATCAAACTCTCCGCTTTTCAGCATTTTCTAAATGCCCTGGCATTTGTTAAAAAATCGTGCGCTTTAGCCAATTGCGAACTCGGTGTGCTGGAAAGAACCAAGGCCGATGCCATTTCAACGGCCTGTGATGAGGTGTCAGACGGCAAATTCACCAATCAGTTTGTGGTTGACATGATTCAGGGGGGCGCAGGCACATCAACCAACATGAATATCAACGAAGTCATTGCCAATCGTGCGCTCGAGTTGCTGGGCTATGAAAAGGGTGACTATCGGCATATTCATCCCAATGATCATGTGAATCTTTCGCAATCGACAAATGATGCCTACCCCACGGCGATCCGCCTGGCGGTGAACCTCATGTTAAAGGATGTTCTCGGCGCGATGAACGAGCTGAAGACTGCTCTCGAGGAAAAAGAGCAAGAATTTGCGGACGTTCTGAAAATGGGACGAACACAGCTTCAAGACGCCGTGCCAATGACTCTCGGACAGGAGTTCGGGGCATACGCAGTGATGATAGGAGAAGACATTGACAGGCTGCGTGAAGCCAGCGATCTCCTGAAGGAGATCAACCTCGGTGCCACAGCCATCGGAACAGGCATCAATAGTCCTCCGGGCTACGCCGACCTGGTTACTCAAAAGCTTCGCGAGGTGAGCGGAATCCCGGTTATAAAATCATACAACCTGGTTGAGGCAACCCAGGATTCAGGCGCTTATGTCCAGATGTCAGGGACGCTGAAGCGAATCGCCGTAAAACTGTCAAAGATATGCAACGATCTGCGGTTCCTGTCTTCGGGACCTCGATGCGGCCTCCAGGAAATTCGCCTGCCCCCGATGCAGCCGGGATCGTCAATCATGCCGGGGAAAGTGAATCCGGTTATTCCTGAAGTCGTTAACCAGGTTTGCTTCGAAATCATCGGTAACGACATTGCTATAACCATGGCTGCCGAAGCCGGACAGCTCGAGCTGAACGTCATGGAGCCGATTATTGCCCTGAATCTGTTTCAAAGCTTCATGATGCTCCGCAACGCCTGCGTGTTTTTAACCAGCCGGTGCATTCGCGGCATTCTGGAGAATCGAGAAAGATGCCGCAGCTATGTGGAAAACAGCATCGGTTTGGTTACGGCTTTAAATCCTGTTATCGGGTATGAGAGATCCGTGGCAATCGCCAAGGAAGCTCTGGACAGCGGAAAGAGTGTTCGTGATCTTGTGATGGAGAAGGGTTGGATTACGCAGGAAGCTCTGGATGATTTGTTGCGCCCGGAGAATATGACCCACCCTAGAAGAATTCCAAACACCCGAACAGATGGCACCTGATCGCCGGCATCCAGTTGCCGGATCCCTGTGTCGGCAACCGCGACTTGCAGAATGGAGTCGGCAGTTAAATCTCCGCGCCGGTATCGTCGAGGGTATTGTCGTTGCAGCAGGATTTCCGCAGCCGCGCGAGGATTGCGGCAAGCATGTTTTGCGTGCTTCGGCTTGCATCGAAGGAGCCATATATCTTACCGCGGCTTAAAACGGGCAAACTTTTCGGGGTATTCATTCGATTCCTCTGTTCTCCGGTTTTCCCAAGCCCTTTTTTCACTGCAGGTTTTGGTAAAAATGAGTCCGTTTTGAATCTTCTGCAAAACAGAGGATTTTCGCGGCATTTTCGCTCATGGCAGGAAAACTCTTTCCGACCGGCCCTCTTGTTGATCATAATGGGCGGTATCCGGTCATTGGCTCGAGTGAACGGGCTGAGTGGCACATAGTTTTTGTCTGCACCGCAAAGAATTAAGCTCACTAAAAGAGGCTGCAAATGCTAAAGACAACAAATTCCCAGGCAAGAGGAATCGACGATTTTTTAAGACCTGATCATCTGATATCCGAGGAAATCAGGCTGTATTGTCAGACGCTGAGGAGGTTTGTGGACAATGAAGTCTTGCCCCATGCAGAAGAAATTGACGATTATTGGGACTGGACCGAGAGAAAAGAACAAACCTTCGTTCATGATCTTTGGAGGAAACTGCTGATCGACCTGGGTTTGCAAAAATCCTTTATGCCTCCGGACTTCGGCGGAACAGGCGGAGGATCAACAATTGAGGTGGCGACAACAATCCAGGAAGTCGCCCGGGGCGATTATGGGCTGGCAAGTACGGGCTTTATAAGCCCATGGTCGATTGCGGCAATAAGCATCCCCAAACCGAACGAATTCCTTCTCAAGACTTTTGCTCCTCTGCTGCTTGGGGACGAAGTCTTTATTATTGCGAGCGCGATCACCGAACCGCATGCGGGCGGATCTGTTGAAGATGTGAAACTTAAGGGTGCTCAGATTCATACGCGCGCCCGCTTGGAAGGGAATGAATGGATTCTCAACGGACACAAGCTGTGGCCGTCCGGATTCCGGGAAGCAAAGTGGTTCCGCGTTCTCTGCTCGGTGGAAGGCGAGGAGTTCCCGAAAAACATTGCCCAGATTTTTGTCCCCGCCGATGCCCCCGGCGTCTCCACAAGCAGGCCCTATCGAAAAATGGGCGCCGCGATCGATACCAACGGCGATATCTGGTTTGAAAACGTAAGGGTTCCGAAAGAAAATCGTGCGCAACCGGATCCGGAAGACGACATAAAATCCATCCTGGCAAATATCACCATCGGACGACTCACCTCGGCCGCTTTTCCCCTCGGCATCATGAAAAGAGCCTACGAGGTACTGAGAGACTATGTGGAGAATCGCCAAATCGCAGGCCGGCCGATGAAAGAACATGGAGCGATTGCGCCGGAACTGGGACGAATCGCGCAGAATATTTTGGCAGCGGAGGGTTTCTTCTACTCGGCCGCCGCCCGAATGGATCATGCCGATGCATACGGTTTTCCTTGGGAAGCGAAAAGCGTGGCATTGGCAAGCGCAGTCCAGAACATCGTCGGAGAACTCGGCTGGGACACGTTGAGCCGGGCCATGGAACTCATGGGATCCTACGGCTATTCACGGGAAGGAAGGATGGAAAAGCTTCTCCGGGATCTGAAAATCGGGCAGATCGTCGTAGGAGGACCGATCCTTCGCCTCATCGAGATCGCGCGATACTATTTCGGAACGGAGACGGTTTAGTTCAGGCTATTGCTTTTTATGTCGTGCAGTAATGGCAGATTTGCGCTTGTTGTCTGCCATACGCGACAGATCCGGACGTTCTTCTGTTCACATCCCCCCATTACCACTGATATCTTGGATGTCGCCTTTACGCCTTCGCTTTGATTGCGGAGCGGCACAGCAGAATCCAGCCACGGGATATCGCCCGTTCCGATATCAAACTTCCTATATCACCGTGAAATGTGTCAAGAAACCCGACACTCCCATTGCGGCAAATACCATATACCATAATATATTGATTAATAATACCTTTTGCGATACATGAAATACATATTCAACATTTGTGTAAAAATTTGTTACACAATCCGCAGGTTGCCGCCGGCGATGGATTTATTCATTCAATGTTTGAATAATGCAAATGACAGGAACGATTCTATTTATTAGGCGTGCTGTTCGGCGTCAGACATGACGATAACAGGCATAGATATTGCTTTAATTTATTTGCCGAATTGAATATCGGTTCAAGGAAAGGCATGAGCATTTAGGGGGTCCCACATGAGAAGGCTGTTTCTGTTTGCTGTTGTGTTGACAATCATGATCGGCGCCGGCTCTGCATACGCCGGCGAGCTTCAAGTAGGGTCTAATTTTAATTGGATATGGATAGACAGAGACTCCAATAAAAACGTTCAAGAGGGTGCAGGAAGCATCCATCTTTCATACCTGGATGGTGTTCTGCTTCCATATCTCTATTGTGTGGATATTGATCGCACAATTTACGTTCCGGGAACTTATGATTACACTGTTACCAATAGTGGGATAGTTCATGGCGCACCAGTCAACAATGCGGAGGAGGTTGCATATCTTCTGGCCACCTATGGAAGCGATGCGGGGAATGATCCGATCAAGAGCGCCGCTCTCCAGGCCGCAATCTGGCATGTTATGTATAATTTTGATCTTGGCGACGATTCCAGAAACGATCCTTTGAGAGATTATTACAATATCTACATCACTAACGTCGGGCAGGGCGATGTAAGCCAATTCACCTGGATAAGCCCGGTATCGGGAAGCACGAAATATCAGGGACTGGTAACGAGAGTTCCGGAACCGACACTGATTCTGCTTCTTGGGATCGGCCTGGCTGCCGTAACCATGGCCGCTTCGCGCATCAAGAACTAAATCACAGTAATCGGATTATACAAAGGCTGCCCGTTGGGCAGCCTTTTCTGCAATAAAATGGAAAGTGTAAAGCAGACACGCCCTGAATCCCAGGCAGCTATAGCTTCGTCTCAGCCCTGGGTCCCGCGATTTTGTTGCTTGTATCACCTGTCGTATGCGTATTGGATTCCCACATGTTTCCGCGCCGAAAGGCGCTTTCAAGCTCCCGCTCTTTAGCCGGCAAAGCCTGTCATTTTGCGAATTGTGCGGTCTGTCTCCCAATTTCACTTTTTCTTTGTTTTTGCGCGTTGGGCATGTTCCCACGCGTTGCGGTAGTGTTCAATAACCGCGCCGGTCAGGATTCTGCTATGCATTTTATCCGCCTTGGCCATTTCCTGTTCCGCCTTGGCGATATCCTTCGAGTTGGCGCCGGCGGCTTTCGCATCTTCAATTGCGACAGATGCGAGAATGCGGTCGACAGCTACCAGACGGTCAATAAATTCCCGCAGCGTCGCTTCCGGCACTGTATTCTTTTTACCCGCGATCAGGGTTTGAAGCATATTGACCGCTTCCTTTTCGGCTTTGAAAACTTCCTGTCCATGCTTCGAGTTCAGATGATTGCTGTCGGTCCAAAGAACCGGATCAAGGGAGTTGGTAAGATACCTGATCGCCTTGTCAAGCATCTGGCCGCCATGTTTGCCGTCTACGGTCGCACGCAGGGCGACGAGGTCATGAAGAGCATCCATTTTTTCTTCCATGGCGCCGGATTCACAGTATCCGACCCCATAGTCCCGACCACGCTCATAATGCTGGCGAATTTCCTCATTCGAAAGGGCCCTGTCGTGCAATGCGATCTCGTCCACGATTCCGTCAAAGTGAAAATAGGGGAATTCATTCAGCCACCCAATGTCAAGGGAAACGGCCGAATCAAATCCGCTTGAGTAATCCACCTCTTCCGAAACCTCGAGCGCTCCATCCACATAAATGCGTATATCGTTATTAACGGCATCCCGCAGCGCCACAATGTGATGCCATAAACCATCCACCAAATTCGTTTTGCCGTAAAGGCCTCCCTCATTGCCGTTTTTATCAATCAGCCAAAACGCTGCCGGCCACCCGGACACCGAATTCCCCCAATGGCAACCGACTCCCACCCACCAGTGCAACTTCGGTTTGGTCGTGTCTTGGTTCAGTGAACTCCGATCATTCCTGCCTACAATCACCTCATTATTCGCACAATCGGTCCCAGGTTCCTTCATCATCCAGAACTCGACGGAAAAACTGTCGGTTGAACTCCAGTCAAAAGTATCATCATCGGGAACGAAAACGCGCTGATACTTCTCTCTGTTAAATTCCTGAGCCCCGCCGACCTTTCCATCCACTACTGAAGCCGGACAGTTTTCGATACATAGTGCATCCGCCACTCCGGAAGAGTCCATATAGGGTGCACTCGTCTCTTCCAACCTCCAATAGTGCGTCATTTCCGAAAGGCAGGAAGGCTTTTCCCCGACCACCAGCGTTAGCTGCTGAGAATCTTTCCCCAATTTATTGACGGCCTCCACCGTTACATCGAAAAGGCCCGTCCGCCCGGGAGTCCATTCGATACGTCCGGTGTTTTTATCGATATTCATCCCTCTGGGTGCGTCTTTTAACTTATAGGTCGGAGCAGGATTGCCGGTTGCCATCACGCCGTAGGTGTACGGTTCGCCGGCCCATGCCTTAATTACGGGGATGGACGTAATTTGGGGGGCTGCCTGGAAGCATCCGGGCAAAAACTCGGACAATGCATCCAGCCAAACCTCTGCCATCTTTGCATAGCCTTCATCATTGGGGTGAAGCACATCCGCCATATCTTGGAGGTAATTCAGGGCGCCTTCCTGATCCACCAGGATGATTCTGTCCCCTCTGGCAATTCTATCGAAGGCCATTGCCTGAACGTTATCGTTAAAATGTGTTGTCGGAACATGATAGGTCTGCCGATTGATGATACGAGCTAGAACGACGGTTATCTCCTTTCCGGTTTCCCGCTCATACAGGTCGATTTTATCCAATATCTTTTCAACATCGGATGGATCCAGATTGAAGTAGGGATCGAAATCATTCGTTCCGATATGAAGCAAAATCACATCTGCCGGATTATTCTTTAGCCACTCGTATACATAAAATGCCACTCCGGAACTCCTGAAACCACCATGCCCCTCATGCTCAGGATCAAAGTCGGGAATGGCTGATCCATCATTCAAACTTCCGACGAAGTTTATGCGGCAACCGGCATTGGTTAAGGACTGGTAAAGCGGCAAACGATAGCCCGCTATATATTCTGATGCTCGATACTCAGGACCACCATCGGTTACGTAGGTTCCGTAGGTTCCATAGGTGATCGAGTCACCGAGAGGCATGATTTTGACGGTCAGATCCTTTGATAGTGCCGGTCCGGTGAAAATCAGCGCAAAAAAAGCGATGATCAAGGCTGCTGCAAACGTCCTAAAATGGTAAAGAACGAAGTTTTTCCTGAACATATTCCCTCCTCCCGTGATCACCTGTTCGGCTATTGCAGCTTGGGCGAATAAATCGAAAGGTACCGCCGTGGAATCACTGGAATTTCTTGATACTATTAATTCCACCATATTCAAAACCTTGTCAAGCTTTATTCGAGAAAATGGTGTCAGGCTGGAATTTCACCTTTTGGCAGCCGGGAAGGATTAGCCGCCGTGTTGATTGTGATTCCTCCTGTCCCGTCCCGGCCATGGTGCCGGCAACGGCTGGATTTGTTACAATTCAGTGATTACGCGAGGAAACGAGGATGAACGAGATTGATTGGGTGCGCGAATTTCCGGCTGCGGTCACGGTCTGCGACCTGAACGGCATAGTTCTTGAAATGAACGAGAAATCGGCCGAAGCCTTTCAGAAATACGGCGGCAGAAATCTGATCGGCAACAGCCTGCTCGACTGCCACCCGGAACCGGCCAGGAGCAAGCTCCTGCAATTGCTTAAAACCGGCGGGCGCAACGTTTATACGATAGAAAAAAACAGAATCCGGAAGCTTATATACCAGTCCCCCTGGTATCTGGGCGGCGAGCGACGTGGCATGATAGAACTGTCGCTGGAAATCCCCGCAGTCGTGCCTCACTTTCTCCGCTGAGGCTTTGCCGCAGGATGGAAGACAGAATTCTGTATTCTGTCTTCCGTTTTCTGTATTCTGTACCCTTTAAACAACCAGGAGATCCGCGATGCAGGAAACTACAAGCAGCAATTTCATTACCGAAGCCGTGCGCGCCGACCTTGCGGGAGGCCGGTTTTCGAAGATCATCACGCGTTTCCCGCCGGAACCAAACGGCTACCTGCATATAGGCCATGCCAAGGCGATTTGCATCGATTTCGGTGTAGCCCGGGAATTCGGCGGTGTCTGCAATCTGCGTTTCGACGACACAAATCCGACCAAGGAAGAACAGGAATACATCGATGCCATCCAGGACAGCGTGCGATGGCTGGGTTTCGACTGGGGCCCCAACCTTTTTTACGCATCGGATTATTTCGACCGGATGTACGAATATGCCATCCAGCTGATAAAAGCCGGCAAGGCCTATGTGGACGATCAGACAGCAGACGAGATCCGCGAGAACCGGGGCACTTTGACGGAGCCCGGCAAGCCGAGTCCATACCGGGACCGCAGCGTCGAAGAAAACCTGGATTTGTTTAAGCGGATGCAGGCGGGCGAATTTCCCGACGGTTCCCGCGTATTGCGCGCCAGGATCGACATGGCGTCGCCCAACCTGAACATGCGCGACCCGGTGATGTACCGCATTCTCAACACGCCCCATCACCGCACCGGCGACAAGTGGAAGGTGTACCCGATGTACGACTGGGCGCACGGCCTGGAGGATTCCATCGAGGAAATCAGCCATTCCCTGTGCACGCTGGAATTCGAGGACCACCGCCCGCTCTACGACTGGTTCCTGGACCAGCTCGGCATTCATCATCCCCGGCAGATCGAATTCGCGCGCCTGGAACTCAACTACACCGTCATGAGCAAACGCAAGTTTCTCAAGCTGGTGGAAGGCAGCCTGGTGAGCGGCTGGGACGACCCGCGCATGCCGACATTGGCGGGCCTGCGCCGCCGCGGATTTACGCCCGAATCCATCCGCGATCTATGCGACCGCATCGGGGTATCCAAAGCAAAAGGCATCGTGGAATACGCGCTGCTGGAACACTGCCTGCGCGAGGATCTCAACAAGAGGGCGCCGCGGACCATGGCCGTTCTTCGCCCCCTGAAGGTAGTGTTGACGAACTATCCCGAAGGGAAGGTTGAGGAAGTGGAGGCAGATGTCAATCCGGAAGATCTGCCGGCAGGCAAACGGAAAATTCCATTCAGCCGCGAACTCTGGATCGAGCAGGAGGACTTTCGCGAAGATCCGCCGAAGAAGTTTTTCAGGCTTTCCCCGGGACGCGAAGTCAGGCTCAAATATGCGTACTACATCACCTGCAACGAGGTCATCAAAGACCCGAACACGGGCGCCATCGCGGAATTGCGGTGCACCTATGATCCGGAAAGCAGAGGCGGATGGACCGAGGACCGGCGTAAGGTCAAGGGGACGTCGCACTGGATTTCCGCCGCCAATGCCGTTCCGGCAGAATTCCGCCTGTACGACCGCCTGTTCTCAAAACCGGATCCGGACGAAGGCGAGGGATTCCTGTCCAATCTGAATCCGCAATCCCTGGAAAAGATCGAGGGCCTCATCGAATCGGGAATGGCCGGGGCGCCCATCGGCAACAACTACCAGTTCGAGCGGCAAGGATATTTCTGCGTGGACCCCGATTCTGTTAAAGAGAAAATGGTTTTTAACCGCAGCGTTTCCCTAAAGGATGCCTGGTCCAGGATCGAAGAGAAATCTCAGCAGTAATCAGGGGCTATCCGGTTTGCTGTTTTCTGTGAGAACGGCTTGCGGGAGACTGTTTCATAGTGGCCTGTGCAGGCAAAATCCCGCACCCACATTACCGATGGTGCGGGCGGACCGCCCTCACGATTATTCTTTTTAATGAATCGACCAGATGATACGGCGGTGCGCGTGGAACCTCAGACAATAATTAACATTCTTCAGGAATCGGGACCTCTTACGGGATGGGAGTTGCTGGAGAAATCCGGCTTGGAGGCACTGCCGCTGTGGCAGATATGCCGGCGAACGGCTGAAATCCTTTCCAAATGCGCCGGAAAGAGATACCTGCGCCTGGACCGCAACGTGGAAGGCTACGCTCGGCTGTCTCCATCCATCCGAAGGGAGTTTCTCACATATACAATTCTCGGCCTCGAAAATCAGCAGCCGCAGATAGGATCCAGGGCGGAACGACTGAGAGAGGAAATACAGCAGATAAGCCGCGCCAAGTTTGAGCTCGCCAGAGAAGCCATTACCGATACCATCCGGCCTCTCCCTGAATGGGATCAGATTCAGGGACGGGTCTGTTTTGTAATTGCCGGAGATGTGACCTACGGTATGGCTCATTCCGTTCCGCGCCCGGAGATCAGCACCGGCAAAATGGTCCGCGGTTCCGATCTCGACATCGTGGTGATCGCCGAAGATGACGTACCCAAGGAAGCCTTGAAGGTTCTGGATGAGGCGATCTTGAGAAAGAAACACTACCTTCTCGTTCACCCGAACTACCAGGAAGAGATTGACTATCTGGTGAAAGACATCGCAAAAGTCCGCCTGCAGTTGGCCTTCGATTCCTTTCAGCACATGATCGCCAGCAAAATTATCGATGAGGGAGAACTGCTGTTCGGAAGTGCCGAGGTTTTCCGCAAAATCAAGGCAATGGTCGAAGAAATGAAGGTGCCGGAAAAACTTGCGAATCTGCAAATGCAGGCCAATCAAAGCAGGAAAGACGCCGAAATCAGCCTGCTGGAGGCAGATGCATCCCGAGCGGACACCGAATTCATCAATCTTTTCTATACGAGTGAAGAAGGCGACGAGATTTACTAGTTGATTCGGGCAGCGAGCAGCGGGAGCGAAGCATTCCTCGCCCCCGCCATCCGCCATTTCTAACCCATAAGGCAGGTTTCGGGATTTCTGGAAAACTGAAGGTTTGCGACGGATACGGAAGCATCCCGATCACTCACATCCTCCAGTTCGATGCCGCGATTGCGGACCCGGTCCGCTTCCTCCATAACCTTGGCTGCGGCAAGGCGGTCAACTACAAATATCATGCTGCCGCCCCTCTGAGACAACACATGCCCGTACGATATGGGCACGGAACAATCGGGTTCCATCAACAATGCATCCGCGACGGCATCCGCTTTGCGCTTGCCGTTGGCCAGCAAAAGGACGGTTTTTGCCCTGTAAATCAGTTCAGCCCCCATGGAGACAGCATACTGCGGGCTTTCTTCCTTGCTTGAAAAATGCCCGTCGGTCACGGCATTTGAAATGGTATTGTCGTCCAACTTGATCAGCAGGACCTGGTTATTTTCGAACGGAATGCCGGCTTCGTGGAAGCCAACGTGACCTCTACCTCCCACGCCTATGACATGGAGGTCTATGCCGCCTCGCCGGGCGATCTTGTCCGCATATCCGTCGAGGATCTCCTTCCGAACCCAACGGAGATATTCCGATTTGGCATCCCGCTTGATAACGACGGCTTTCCCCTTGTCGATGCCCTTCAGTTCCCAGTCTCCCGGATTCGCTTTGAGCTCGGCTTCAAGTTTGGTCTGTTCAATCAGGGTGCCCCAGGGCACGTTTGTTTCATGGAATTTTTTTTGAAGGAGGCCGAACAGTTCCTGAATCATGAAGTAACTGTAACTTTCCCTGTGCAGCGCCCGCTGCTGTGCATTCTCCCCGGGCAATCCGATATATTCATCCAGGTTGAAGCTTATAATTCTGGAAGTATCGACGCTCCCTGCATTCGCCGCTTTGGCGAGGTGTTTGTACATTCCGGTCGGAGAATTGCCTGTAGCCAAACCCAGCACATAATTTGGCCGGGATGCAAGCTTCAAACCGATATCTTCGACGGCGAGTCGGGCCGCGACTTCGCTCATATGGTCGAAGTCGCGGGTGATAATAACCTTGAAAGGCATGTCCTATATCCTCCAAAAGGATTTGCAGGCGCTAACCGATGCACTTTTTCACCATATCCGCGAGCATCTGCGTCAGGCGCCCGGTCATTTGTTCGGTGGGGCCTTCCACCATGACGCGGCACATGGACTGTGTTCCCGAGTACCGTATTAGCACTCTCCCCTTGTCGCCCAGTTCCGCCTCCGCTTCCTTAATGCTTTTCTGGAGCTCGGAAATTTTCTCGAGGGGAGGCTTGTCCTTTACATTCACATTGATGATTTTCTGCGGCGAGAGAGACATGATTTTCGCGAGTTCGGAAAGCGGCCGGCCTCCGCGCTTTATGGCCCACAAAAGCTGCAGCGCAGTGATAATCCCGTCTCCGGTCGTATGATGGTTCAGGAAGATCACGTGGCCGGATTCCTCTCCGCCCAGCACTCCTCCTTTTTCCTGCATCATTTCCAATACATAGCGATCGCCGACTTTGCTGACTCCCTCCTGGATCCCCAGTTTCTTAAGGGCGGCGAAAAATCCGAAGTTGCTCATCACGGTCGCTACCACGAGGTTGTTTTTGAGCAGGCCAAGTTCCTGATACATCTTGGCGCAAATCGTCATGACATGATCGCCTGTAATCTGCTCTCCCTTTTCGTCCACCGCAATGAGCCGGTCGCCGTCGCCGTCAAACGCGAGTCCCACATCGGCCCCGACCTCACGCACCTTGGCGCTAAGGTCTTCAGTGTGCTGGGACCCGCATTTGTCATTAATGTTGATCCCGTCGGGATCACAATGAATGGCAGTTACAGAAGCGCCGAGTTCCGAAAAGATTGTGGGGGCTACTTTGTAGGTCGCGCCGTTTGCGCAATCGAGGACAATCTTCATCCCTTCCAGCGTCTGATCTTCCGGAAAGGTGTTTTTACAAAACACTATGTATCTGCCGCTGGCATCCTCGATTCGTTGGGCCTTGCCGATCTCGCTTGCCGTCGGCCGGATATCTTTGATCCGGCCTGAGGTGATCAAGTCTTCTATTTCGTCCTCCTCGGAGTCCGGAAGTTTGAAGCCGTTGCGCGAGAAGATTTTTATCCCGTTATCCTGGTAGGGATTGTGCGATGCCGAAATCACCATGCCTGCATCCGCCCTCATGCTGCGCGTCAGAAATGCGATACCCGGAGTGCTCAGCGGTCCGACAAGAAGGACATCCACTCCCATGGAGCAGATACCTGCCGTCAGGGCTGATTCCAACATATAACCGCTGATCCGCGTATCCTTCCCGATAGCAATCGTATGTCTCCGTTTCGGATGCTTCTTGCATACATAAGCTGCGGCGCGGCCTATTTCGAGCGCCATCTCCGCAGTCATGGGGTGAACATTGGCTATGCCTCTTACTCCGTCTGTACCGAACATACGTCCCATTGATTTCATCTCCGCGTTAGATTTTTTTCCAAAGAGCGCCCGCTGAATTGACAATTTCCTGCAACCATGCAGCGCCGTCACTGCGCGCCCGGGCACTCAAGGCGTTCACGGCCGTGCAGTGGCCCGAGGATACATCCATCTGCTCCCATTCCTTCAAAAAGGCATCACGGCTACGAGCTCCCGTCTCGGTTGGCGGCCCTACCTTCAGCCGCGCCTCAATTTCAAGCCATCCATCCGCCAAAGCCTGCTGCTGGCTCCGTATTTGGGGAGGCAAGTCCTCCCCAATTTCAGACCCGGCATGCTTCAGCGAATACTTCATTTTATCGGCTAATTCCTTCAGGCGTTTTATGCGTTCTTTCAAACTGTCTTCGATCTGCTCGAGGGCGCCTGCATGGCAGGCCTGCCGGAAACTGTCTCCCGCCATCGTGCGGCTTCGAACGCGGCGATACCATTCTCTCAAAGCCCACAGATTCCCGATAAAGATAAGATTGTTCGCGACAATCCTGTTGATGCCGCGGTAGATCCCGATGGCGAACACCCGCGGCGCCTTGGGTGCATCCGTTGGGACAAATATCTTTCCCTCCTCAACGACGTCCTGGCGGCAGATCGTGCCGGCCGGAATGACGGTGCCGTATGCGACACGCGCCGGGCCTACCAATCCGCCCTGACCTCCAAGAAAAATGGGCGGCTTATCCAGAAACACGCCGTGGGGTACGTCTCCGATGAGCGAGGGAGTTGCCTTGTCCTGATGGGGCGTGAAATTGAAGTGAATGTAGGAAGAGCCGATCTCGCTATGGTTTTTGCGGCTCGTTCCGCCTGCCATCAGCGCATCGCAAAAGTTGATCAGGCTGCCCGCCGTGACGAAGGATAAAAAAATCGTCTGTTTGAATCCGACGGCGTGCGCGCCGCCGGCCTCTTCTTCCAACAAAGTCGCCGGTCGAACATGCGACGCGCTACCCATATTCGCACCGTCCAGAAAAGTAGAGCCCGAGAAATACCCGCCTTTCAGCTCCACTTTGTGTCCGAGTTGGCAGTCCTCAACCGTGACCGGAGCCTCTTTGCCAAGTTCCGATCCGGGACCAATCGATGTCTTGGATCCGGCGATCCGGCATCCCGTGTGAATGACTGCACCGGGTGCGATTGCTTCCGGAGCAACGGAATCGTCCACTTCCACCGAAAAAGGACACGGAATCAAAACTCCCCTGGCCAGAAGGTTCTGAACGGGCTTCGATATTTGAGTTGCATCACTCATCCAATGACTCCTTTTCCCGGTCGACCGGTTCATGGGATTGTCCCGCGAGATTCAGTCTGAGAATACAGCTGTCCCAACCGAGATATCGGCCGCTACGCGAAGTTTGATACATTTTAGCTATGAAAAAACTGAAATGCGCTTATACATCCAATCTCACCGGGAGAGCATTTTGCCACAAAATAGGGATCTTCGGCACTACCCAAATTACCGGTGGCTGGACGCGGGAGATTATGCAAGTGCGTCTATTCAAAAACCACTATTGTACGCGGCTCATTGGAACATCGGACCGGACCACCCGTCACCGATTCCGTATGGCAGCATCGTGCCGAATGCTAGTATGCCCCGAAGTTTGCCGTTCTTTGTTTTGAAAATATCGGCAAAAGGCATGGAACTCGGCGTCGCGGCGTAGCTTGGCTGTTTTGTTCCGTCCGGCATCTCGATCTCGGCAAGCCCGCGGTGGTTGAAGCAATACAAGCCCCACGTGAGGCCCCTTTCGACATCCACTACCGGTGTGCGGCGCGGACGAACGTTATAGATGGTCTTCAGCATGGGCGGAATAACACCGTCGGGCATCTTGCACGATCGGCTTGCCGGCAATCCCGGAGCTGGAGGCGCGGCGCCCGGGATAGTGCCGCACGTCACCATTCCATTTTCGATGCGGAAGGCATCGGGATCCCATGGGATCGCGCTGTCGCTCATTTTGTCGAGCGCTTCGAAATATATGTCCGGTATCCGGAGCATTTCCTGGCGGGACATGCGTTCGGACGGGGCCAGGATCTCGGTAAATGTCGGGGGCGGACTTTTCAAATTTGCCAGGTTTCCTTCGTTCACGTCGCGGACCACAATCGACTCCGCTTCGGTGATCCGCTTGTTCACAACTTTGAGCCTCACGGAGAACAGTACAGGCTTGCCGTGCTCTTTGGCAATACCGGTCCATGCCACCTGGCCCGTCTGCGGATCGCTAACGTAGAATTTGAAGTCGCCCAAACCGGAAGCCGTGAACCAAAGCCCTTCCGTGAGAGGCAGCCTTACAGTATTTTCGGTAAAAATCGGCCTTTTGGCAAAAGGCGCCTTCGATGCGTCGTGGGCAACCATCGCCGTCATGTACTGGTCCGAAATGCTTTCAAGGCACGCGCGGTCGCATGCTCCCGATTTCTGGCTCTGCGCGGCAGAAATACAGACAGATAAAAAGCCGATGAACACAATCGCCGACAGTTTCCTCATAGCTATCCTCCTCTCGTGAGAGATCAGAGTTTAATGCCGATTCAGCCTTGCTTGATTCCCGTGCTTTGCTAGTCGCCATTTTATATATCCTTTAAAGCGGCAGCAAGCCGTCGCATCCGAAATTTTATCTGGAGCGTTTAAGACCGATTCGCGGGCAGTATCGTGCGACCGGGCATCTGCTGCACCATGGAGACACGGGAACGCACAGGTTCTGGCCGAAGGTCACAAGAATGTCATTGTACGTCTTCCAGTGGCGTCGGGGCAATTTCTGGCGCAGGGCGAATTCGGTTTCTTCGGGCGTCTTGGTGCGGACATACCCCCAGATATGCGATATGCGGTGCACATGGGTGTCGACGCAGATTCCGTAGTCGTCGAAGCCGATCGTGATCACTAAATTCGCGGTCTTGCGCCCGACTCCCGGAAGCTTCAGAAGCTCCTCCATCGACCGGGGCACGCGGCCTCCGTATTCATTCAGGATTATCCGGCACGTCTCCCTGAGGTGCTTCGCCTTTGTGCGATAGAAGCCGACGGGGAATATCAATCGCTCGATATCCCGGATCGCCAACGAGGCCAGGATATCCGGCGTCGGGGCGCGGCCAAGCAGTTTGCGGGACGCGGCTTCCGTAACCGCATCCTTGGTGCGCAGCGACAGAATAGTGCTTGCAAGCGTTTCGAACGGCCGGTCGATTGCCTGCTCGGCCACTACTCCCACCGCGGGCACTTTCCATTTTTTAATTTCTTTTCTCAGGATGGATAGAATTTTGTTGATTGTCGGTGTTTCCATGTTCACGAGCCCAACGGATCCATACATTAGACCTGATCGTTGTGGATTGTCGAGCGTGATGTTGCCTTAGGGCAGGAATATTTTTGGAGCGATAGGGCGACATAAGGATCGGGATTGTGGTCGGTATCCTCCTTAGTTTTACCCGCTCAATCCCGATACCGATTCCAAAACCGACCCCGATTTTATCTGCCGATTGAACCTGAACTAGTAGAGGCGGAAGGAGACCTCCATGACGACGGAAACATTGACGGGCTTGCCATTCAAAGTGCCTGGCTGGAACTTCCATTGTTTGGAAATTGTATCGATCACGCTCTCATCCAGTCCGTAGCCGAGCCCTTTCTTGATCCTGATTTGGCCGATATTCCCATCCTTTTGGATGACCGCAGACACAAGCACGATTCCCTCAATCCTGGCCGCTTTCGCCTGAGGGGTATATGACGGCTTGGGCTGTTGCAGAACCTGCGGCGGTTTCACGGAATCGCCGATCGAAAATATGGTGTTCTCGAACTCCATCTGTTTTAGCCCGGCAGGCAATTTCTGTGCCGTTTTGGATTCGGGCGCTCGCACCAGTATTGTCTTTTTTGAATCTTGTATCCTGTCCAGCTGACTCCATTGTTCCCTGGAGAGAACCATTCGAATGGAAAGCATCATCGATGCATTCATCTTTTCCAGCTCTGCCCGCGTCGCGGCCACCTGATCTATGGTCTTCCGGATTTGAGATTCCTGTAGGGGCTCCGTTTGCATCAATGCTTTCAACTGCTCCTCCCGTTTCTTCAGCGCTTCTGTTGCCGACAGCAATTTGCTCTGATGGTCCAGGAATATCTTTTCAATTTGAGTCACCTGCGAGTCCTTGAGCTGCAACTGTTTCACGATCGTGGAATTTTTCCACCATTTGCCCAATTCGGGTCTAAGCACGGGCGCCGGCTGCACCATCATCGGCTCCTGAGCCGCCAGGATGCAGGGCAGAACCAGCGCCAGCAGAAACACATATAGTCGAATTCGCATAAATACTCCTTATCTATGAAGGCTAAAGGCTATTTGATTTCTTGTACCAAGGCTGCAGCCGGGGCAAGAGCCTCCGGGTAATTCCGGTACAATGCCCGTTCCACATCCACGAGCAGATTCTGATCCGCACCCGCAGCAAAGTCCGGAGCCGGCAGTTTGCTCTTTCCCGTGAACAGAAACAGACACACCAGGACCAGGATAGATGCCGGCGCCCAGAGAAGGACCGGTTTCAACCACGATGCCTGCTCGGAATGACGAAAGCTTTTCAATATGGCGGTGCGCTGGCCCGCCCAGAAAGCATCCGGCTTTTCTGCCGCAGCGTGAAGGGAATCCCTCAGGGCCCGAATGCAGCTTTGAAGTTCTCCGGATTCCTGCTGCAGCTCTCCTGAATCGATGGCGCGAAATTTCGGGATACGTTCCTTTCGCCTTTGATCATTCCAACGAGTCTTCATTGCTTTGCTCCAAAGTCCAAATTCAAACACTCCCGCGGCATGAAGTTCTGACCGCTTCGATGCCCCGGAACAGGTGCGATTTCACCGTCCCAACTTTCAATCTCGTCGCCTCGGCAATGGCGTCCAGCGGCATTTCTTCGACAAATCGCAGCAGAAAAACCGTCTTCTGACGAGCCGGGAGTTTTTCCACGGCGGCCCACACAGAGTCCACTATCTCCCGGTTCACAAGAGATTGCTCGGGCGATCTCCGCGCGTCCACGATCCGTATCGCGTCCACATGTTCGGGGCGTTCCATCCTGCGCCAGAAAGCCCAGCGTCTGCTCCGGTTGTGGTCGTGAGCAAGATTGATGGCTATGCGCACCAACCAGGTTGAAAGGCTGGAATCACCCCGAAATCTGCCCCGTCCCTTGAAGGCACGCAGGAAGCACTCCTGCGTCAAAGTGTCTGCGACATCCGCATCCCGGACCATAGTCAGCAGGATCCGATAAATTTGTTTTTGATGCCGGGCCACAATCCCGTCGAAATCCTCCGGCCTGATCCGTCGTATTTCAGCCTGCTCATCAACGACATGCTTCAACGCTATATCCACAGCCCGGATTCCTTTCTTCTGACTATATTGGACGAATTCAGCCTCTCCAGGTTTACAAATTATTTATCTCCCCCTTCCCGAAATCCGCAACTGCATCATTTTCTTTGTGCAGGCTTTGGCTTAATATCGTGGCAGCCATCATCATGGAGGGACAAAATCATGAGACCAGGATTCAAGGAAACATTCGCACGGAAATGGAGCAAGTACTTTCCGGGCGTCGAATTACCGATCGCTTTTTACTATACGGACGACGGCGGACAGGCGCCGGTGCACAGGATTACAGAAGGCCAGCACTGCTTCATCGACGATCTTGCTGCCATACGGCTAGGCAGAAGCTTGAGCTTCGACACGAAATCCATTGCCTGTTTCGGAGGCAAGCGCTATCTGGGATTCAGCCAGGCTTTGATGCCCGGCTTCGAGTACTTTCTTTCATGCGGCATTCCGGGAAAGCTCGAGGGGGAAAGATACAAGAAGTCGCCCGAACTTGTGAAGGAGCTGCTCCAGCATGTGCCGGTATTTGCCGCCCCAGCCAAATATGTCCTCTTCAAGCGGTGGGATATGCTGGAAGAATCGGACCAGCCCCAGGTGGTGATTTTCTTCGCTCCGCCGGATGTACTTTCGGGCTTATTCACGCTGGCCAACTACGACGAACCGACTAACGACGCGGTGTTCTGCCCGATGGGTGCAGGGTGCTCCACCATTGTCCAGTATCCGTTGATTGAAGCCCAGTCGAACCGCCCGCGGGCTGTTCTGGGGATGTTCGACGTCTCCGCGCGCCCGGGCGTGCCGCCCAATACGCTCACATTCTCCGTGCCGATGCAGAAATTCGAGCGCATGGCGGACAACATGGACGAAAGCTTTCTGATTACCGGATCATGGGAAAAGGTAAAAGCCCGTCTTCCGAAGTAAGCACCCTCCGGCTGAGAGATATCTTCACTCTACGGCTACATACCTGTCAAAAGGGCCGGCTTTCACCCGTTTGAGGATGAAAGAGTCGCCGTGCGCTATAGGTATTTCGGCATGAACCGCAGAATATCGAATAACGAATTTCGAAGTTCGATATTCGATATATAAAACTGTACAGACCCCATATGTGGCTCTCATAACTTTAGAGAAAGCAATACCATAGCAGTTGTCGACCCGCATCGCACCTCCTCCGGAGCCGAAGGATTTCCCAGGCGGTCAGGCCACTCCATAAGCTTCGTATTCAAATTCCCGCAGGTTGGCTAGTGTTTTCGGACACACTGGGGAGCGGGGAGCAGAGACACGGGGTTTAAGTCCTTGGGCGGAACCGTCGGCCCATCCCATGTCATTATCCCACCGGCGTCATATACTCGAGTATAGCCGTTGTCGTTCAGATAGGCCGCGGCGCGCCTTGACCTCGAGCCGGAACGGCAATAAACAATGATGGGTTGGTCTTTCGGGATCCTGGCGACCTCCCGCATAAATTGTTCGGGCCATTCAAGATTGTAGGGTTTGCAGGTCTGGCTTCCGATCGCAGCCGACACTTCAGCGCTGCTGCGGATATCGATGAGAATGAAATCGAAAGGAGCGCCCTTTGTGAGATATTCCTTTAGCGCTGACTGATCCAAGGTCGTTACAGCGGCGTGGCACATGCTTGCCGCAATCAGGATAAAAAACACTATTCTTCGCATACAATTCCTTCCCTCAATTCGCAGCATAAGTTTCCCACGGATAATTTAGATTTCAAAATAATTCATCCAACGTTTTTTTGATTACTTGATATGAATCAAGGATACCTTCCAGAATCCGTAGCATCATGGATCGCGTGGCTGAATCTTGGCCAGGGAAAGAGGGAAACCAAATGAAACGGAAAATTATCGTTATCGATCAGGAAAAATGCAACGGCTGCGGGCTTTGCGTATCGGGCTGTCCCGAGGGTGCGCTACAACTTATCGATGGGAAGGCCCGCCTTGTGGGCGATTTGCTATGCGACGGCCTCGGCGCCTGCATAGGCTCGTGTCCCGAAGACGCCATATCCGTGATAGAGCGAGAGGCTGAACCCTATGACGAGATCCGGGTTCTGCAAAACATAATTCCACAGGGACGCAACGTCCTTCAGGCCCATCTGGAACACCTGCGGAGTCATGGCCAATCGGAATATCTGCAGCAAGCCTTGGCATACCTGCGAGAACACAAAATCGCATTCCAATTACCGCAGGAAAGCGTTGCGTGTCAGCCATCAACAGGCGGATGCCCGGGTTCGCAAAGCCGCGCTTTCGCGGTTCCTCAAGACGAGGAGGAAGACGGCACATCTAGACAGTCTCAGCTGACACACTGGCCGATCCAGCTTCACCTGATAGCTCCATCGGCGCCCCATTTCCGCAATTCGGATCTGCTCGTGGCTGCCGATTGTGCGGCATTCTCGTATGGGGATTTTCATAGGGACTTTCTGAAAAACAAAACGCTGACGATCGCCTGCCCCAAGCTGGATGCAGGACAGGAAGTCTACCAGCAAAAGCTGATTGCTCTGATCGATCAGGCCGAAGTCAAATCCATAACCGTCTTGATCATGCAGGTTCCCTGCTGCGGCGGACTTCTCCGGCATGTGACGGACGCCGCGGCCAAAGCCAGGCGCCGCATCCCTATCCGCTGCGTCGTTGTAGGGCTTCAGGGTGAAATACGGCGCGACGAGCTTATCGCAGTCTGAGCAAACAGGTATCCGGAGGCTTCCCGCTGCAGGCCCCATTTAGGGGCCCGATTGCATACGGCAAAAGATGAAAGAGCTTCCACAATCGACGACATTTTGGCGTCCTAATTGAACCGAAGAATATCGGATATCAAACCGTGGAAGTGAACACGGCACTTCGATATTCGCTATTCGATATTTTGAATTGTACGCTTGTTTTCTTCCGCTTGCCTGATACCAGCCTTTTTCAGTCAATGCTCCGCTTGACTTCGAGTGTACGCCATTGGACAATTTGGCGTGATTCAATGGATCTCTAATTCATGCCTGGCCCGCGCATCTTTAGCACGATTCCCCGGCAAAGGAGTGATTTCGCAATGATTCGACGCCATATGCTGCGCTTATTGCTTGTTTTAGCCATCTGTAGCCTTGCGGTGCAGGCACAGCAACAAACCCCGCCGGCTTCGGCGACTGCTCCCAAAATCCAGTCTCCGCCGGCCGCGGCTGCCGCAGGTTCAGATCTTGTCGTTATGAGAGTCGCGGGCGAACCGATTACCGAAAAACAGGTCTTGGCCACGATCAACGCGCTAGCCCGGCAAAAGCAATTGCCCGCTGATTCGCAGCAGGAGCGGAATCTGAATCTATTCAAAGGCGCAACGGACAACATCGTCATCGAGACGCTTCTCAAGAAGGAAGCCCTGCGGTTGAATCTGGCGCCCGATCAGGAGAAGGTGGAGCAGCAATGGCAGCAGCTATTGAAAAAGTTTCCTTCGCAGGCGGATTTTCAGAAGGCATTAGCGGCCCAGAATCTCACGGACGCCCAGTTGCGCAAAAACATAGAAGAAAGCACGAAGATGCAGCGGGTGCTCGACCTGGCCGTTAAAGATGTCCCGCTGGCGACAGATGCCGATATCCAGAAGTTCTATAGCGAGAATCCACAGAAATTCTCAAGGCAGGAACAGGTGCGCGCAGCCCACATCCTGCTCCTGGTGGACCAGAACAGTACTCCCGAACAAAAAGCGGAGATTAAAAAGAAGCTGGAGGGCATTCACACAGAGATTGAATCGAAGGCCATCACCTTTGCCGAAGCAGCCGCCAAATATTCGCAGGATTCGTCGAACGCCAAACAGGGCGGAGACCTTGGATTTTTCACACGAGGGCAGATGGTGAAGCCGTTTGAGGAGGCCGCATTCAGTACCTTGCCCGGATCTCTGTCGCAGCCTGTCGAAAGCCAGTTCGGCTACCACCTGATTCATGTGATAGATAGAAAGGCCGCAGGTATGATTTCTCTGGAAGAGGCGAAATCAGACATCAAGAGACTTCTTGATCAAACAAACCTGAGAAAAGCGGCGCAGCAATATGTGAATGACCTGAAAGCCAAAGCCGCGATTGAAAATTTCATGACTCCCGAGGAGTTCATTAAACGCCACATGGCGAGCCGGTAGCGTTTTCTTCGGTCAGATGCTCTCTGGAATGATGCGAACGGCGCCCTTGTCCGCCGAAGCGGCGAAAAGCGCATAGGCGCGCAGCGCCTGCGGTACCGGCCGTTGTCTCTGTGGTTTGAACGCTGCCGCTCCCCGTGAATATTCCGCCGCACGCCGCATTTCGAGCTCTTCGTCACTCAAGATGACGTCAATTTTCCTGTTGGGGATATCAATGATGATCGTGTCTCCGTTTCGAACCAGGGCAATCGCGCCCCCTGCAGCGGCTTCCGGCGAAACGTGGCCGATGGATAGACCGGAGGTCCCTCCCGAGAATCTCCCGTCCGTCACAAGCGCGCACTGCTTGCCGAGGTGCATTGACTTGATATACGAGGTAGGATAGAGCATTTCCTGCATCCCCGGACCGCCTTTGGGACCTTCGTAGCGGATCACGACCACGTCGCCCGCCTTCACCTCTCCGCCCAGGATGCCTTCGCAGGCTGCTTCCTGCGAATCGAACACGCATGCATTGCCGGAAAAGCGGAAAATGGATTCATCCACGCCGGCAGTCTTTACGATGCATCCCTGCTGCGCGATGTTTCCAAAAAGCACGGCCAGACCGCCCTCGCTGGAATAGCAATGGGCGGCGTCCCGAATACACCCCGATTTTCTGTCGAGGTCCGGTTCAGGATAATATGCGTCCTGGGAAGCAAGAACAAGGTTGCGGCCCGCGGCGCCGGGAGCGCTCCGGTACAGGCGGCGCGCTTCATCGATCACGGAAGGGCTCGCTATGTCATAGCTTTCCAACACCGTCTGCAGATCCGGCGCGTCCACCCGTTTTACCGATGGATCGATCAAGCCTGCGCGGTTGAGTTCTCCCAAAATCGCCATGATTCCGCCGGCCCGGCTCACGTCCTCCAAATGAAAGGAAGAACTGGGCGATACCTTGCACAGCACCGGGATCTTTCTCGACAGCCGGTCGATGTCGGACATGGTGAAATCGACGTCCGCCTCGTGCGCAACGGCCAGAAGGTGCAGGACGGTATTGGTTGAACCGCCCATCGCAATATCCAGCGCCATGGCATTCATAAACGCCTCGCGCGTTGCGATGGACCGGGGAAGAACCGAAGTGTCATCCTTCTCGTACCGGGCATGCGCCATGTGCACAATGCGCTGCGCTGCTTTTTCGAACAGGGTCATCCTGTTTTTATGCGTCGCCAGTATTGTACCGTTTCCCGGCAATGCAAGCCCGAGCGCTTCGGTCAGGCAATTCATGGAGTTTGCCGTGAACATCCCGGAACAGGATCCGCACGTCGGGCAGGCCGCCAATTCCAGTTGTGCGACGTCATGGTCCGGAACTGACGGATCCGCGGCCATGACCATCGCATCTATTAGATCGTAGCGCTTCTTTCCGACAACGCCCGCTTCCATCGGGCCGCCCGAGACAAAAATGGCAGGAACGTTCAACCGCATGGCAGCTATGAGCATTCCCGGCGTGATCTTGTCGCAGTTCGTGATGCAGATCATCGCATCGGCCATGTGTGCGTTCATCATATATTCCACACTGTCGGCAATTAGCTCACGGGAAGGGAGCGAGTAGAGCATGCCGTCGTGCCCCATGGCGATGCCGTCGTCTATGGCAATCGTGTTGAACTCAGCCGCGAAACAACCCTGCGACTCGATGATGCTCTTTACGTGCTGACCGATCTCGTGCAGGTGAACATGGCCGGGGACGAACTGGGTAAAGGAATTTACAATCGCGATCACCGGTTTCCCGATCTGCTCCTCGCGCATGCCGTTCGCGCGCCAGAGGCTGCGTGCGCCGGCCATTCTTCGTCCTTCGGTTGTGGTCGCGCTTCTCAGTCTTGTCGGCATAGGCCCCCTTTTAATTTTGATAGAGGTTCAAAATAGCGGATGCCCGCGATTTAATCAACCGCCGCCTGCAGATTTCGCCAAAGTCACGAGGCGATGCCCTGGCCTGCTGCCGCCGGCGCCGCTCTATGAGTTCCTAGTTTGGAGTTCCCGTTTCCCCGTTTTCAATAACTGGGAACTCTTAACTCCAGAGTGGCCGCACCCCGATAAATCTACCCGGATTCATCATCCCTGGCATGAACGAGTGTTTTGATTATGAGCAGGGCAAAAACCAGCAGGACGCAGCCGAGCACGAAACGGTCATTCGATGTGCGAGCGGGCAGGAGCCCGTACAGGGCAGTCAGAATCAGCGCCAGGTAGCAGGCCATCGCAATGACCAGTCTGCGGTTCGCGCCTTTCAGTTTTGCCAACAGGTGGTGCAGGATCCCGGATTTGGCCATGACGTTAAACAACCAAAACACCAACGTGAAACGCGTGCGCCGAGAAAAAGGCAGACGGCTTTCCGTGTCCTACTTCTTCTGTTCCAGGCTCTCGGCCGTCAGCGATGCCACATCTATGACGCGCATCGTCTCGTCATAATTAAGCAGCTTCAGCGAATCCTGCAGCATATGCATACAGAACGCGCATGCGGTAACGATCGTGTCCGCACCGGCCGCGTGCGCCTGTTTTACGCGAATATTGTTGATCCGCTCCCCTCGCTTGAGATCCATGAAGTAGTGCCCGCCGCCCGCTCCGCAGCAGAGGCTTTTTGATCGCCGGTTTTTCATCTCGCGCATGTCGGATTGCGGAATCGTCCGGATCACATCGCGCGCCGGATCGTATATCTTCTGATAGCGGCCGAGATAGCATGGATCGTGATAGACGTAAGTGTGTCTGTCGCCGAACAGCGGTTTGAGCGCGCCGCGCTGCAGCAGGCCGCGAATATATTCGCTGTGATGAACGACGTTGAAGTCGCCGCCGAACTGCCGGTACTCGTGTTTCAGCACGTTATAGCAGTGCGGACAACCGGTCAACAGGACTTTGAATTCGCGCTGCTTGAGAAGCTCAACCTGCTCTTTCGCGGTCTGCTGAAACAGCATTTCCTGTCCCATTATGCGGGCCGGGTCACCGCAGCATTTTTCGTCGCCGCCGAGGACGCCGTAGTCGATGCCGCACTTTTCCAGCAGCCGGCAGATGTCGTTCGCTATCCGGTGTTTCTGTGGATCGAATGCGACGATACAGCCGACCCAGTAAAGCACATCCACCTTTTCGCCCGGACCGACGACTCGGGCTTTGAGCTTCTCAATGAAGTCCATCCGCTGAGACTGCGGGCCGAACGGATTTCCGTTGGTTTCATAGATGCGGAGGGCGCGGCCCGCCTCTTCCGGCATGCGGCCTTGAATAAGCACTTCGTTGCGGCGCAGTTCCATCAGCATTTCGACATGGTCGATGAAAGCGGGACAAACTTCCACGCAGGCGCTGCAGGTGCGGCAATGCCAGATAAATTCCTCGTCAAAGGCTTTGCCGACGATATCGCTCAGCTCGACCGGCTTTCCGTTCCCGGTTTTCGCTTCGGGATCATATTCTTCGAGCGACTTCTTGACGCGGGCGACTACTTGGCGCGGTGTGAAATAATCCTTATCCGCCATATATGCAGGGCAGACCTCTTCGCAACGGCCGCAGGAAACGCATGTATCCAGATCCATGCGCTGTTTCCACGTCAGCTCGTCGGCTTTCTGAAGGCCGATCTTAAGGTCTTCGCTTTCGGCGCTCTCCATCAGCTTCTCGATATCGTCGCGCCGCAACTCGCCGCGCGGCTTGATTTTCGAGAAAAACGCATTGGTCGGAAGCGAAAGCAGGTGGACGAATTTGGTGTATGGTATGAGAGATATCCACCCCAGGGCAAAAACCGTATGCAACCACCAAAGAGACGAGTGGATGTTTTTACCGGCGTCCTCCGTTGTTCCCGCAAACAAAACTGAGACTCCCCATCCCACAAACGAAAGCATCTTCCACGGATCGCCGATCACGGCGATGCGCAATCCTTCGACAAGATAGCCCGTGATTACCATGCACGCGATCAGGAGCAGCACCAGCCCATCTTCGCGCGCATTGGGAATGGTTTCCGGCTTCAGAACATACCGGCGCCAGGCCGCCATCGCGATCCCCACTAGAATCATGATACCGGCCAACTCAGAGGCCACAGAGAATAAAACGTAGACAAATCCCTCGAAAATATTCAGCTCGACGCCAAACAGATGCCCCGCGTCGCACTCGATCATGACCAGCAGCGTCGTGATCGTCAGCACGATGAACGAATAGAAAATGAGGCAATGAAAAATGGCGGGGTAGCCCGAGTTGCGAACCTGCTTCTGCAAAAAGATTTCCCGGAGGAGAATCCACAGGCGCTTCCCCCAATCCGAAAATTTTTCTTTATCAGCCTTTCCTCTCCTCCAGAACTCAATTCGCCGGTACATTCCCCAGCCGAATATCACAAGCGCAACGAGAAAAAGGGCATACATCACCCAAACGTGGGAGATATTCCACATTAGGGGTCGGGTAGCTTCTGAAAGTGGGGGCATATTTAACCTCACTCCGTCTCCTGGATCTCTGCTTTGTTAAATCACTGGACTATGGGATACAGCGCCTGCTCCAACAAGGAAACATAAATCCTGCGAAACGGTCAAGACAAAATGTGGAAAAATCGGGAGGAGATGAAGACATCGACGTTTAGCGCAACGATCCGAAAATTCGATTTACGCGTTCGTGGAACTCCCGATCGATACGCTCGAAGGAAAGGCGTGCAGCGCGGCTGAAACGGGCCTTCTCTTCGACGCTCATCGCAAGAGCGCCTGCAATCTGCGCCTCAAGCACCGCCAGGTCGGCGAAGTAGCACGTGCCCAGATGACGGGATTGGATGCGGGAATACGGCACCAGCAGGCCGGTCGATGCATTTAGGTGTTCGTTCATGGGAGGAGCGTCGATGGACAGGATCAGCGCTCCCGTGGACATGCCTTCGACGATGTGATGTCCCCATCCCTCCCCGCGCGACGGACAGAGGTGCACACCATATCTATTCTGCATTTCTTTCAGTTCCCCATCGGGGACATGGCGCGTAATAAGATCCACGTTGGGCGGAACGGACTTCGGCGCCAATGCCTCCTTCTGAACAAGGTGGAGGACCGGCCATTTGGGGTGGCGGATCCAAAGAGCGAGCAAATCTTCAGTCCCCTTCAGGGTACTGCCGCCGGCGAGATGGAAGATGCCGTCCCAGTCCTTATCTATGGAAGAATCAAGCCTGTCCTCGCTTGTAAAGCCGAGATACTCCGTTGCGACGCCGAGCTTCTGGAATACCGCCATGGCATATCTGCTCTTGCAGAGCACAAGGTCGATGCTTTTTAAACGTCCGAGATGGCGATGCGGAAACCGTTCCTGATTGGGGATGAGAATGTGACGGCGGGCAGCGGAAAACCAGGCGGGGAACGCACGCTCGATGTGAACTGCGGTATCCGCCCAACGGCGGTGCAGAAGCCTGTCGACAAAGTGCCGGTCGCGCGGATGAACCTTGCGGATATTGCCGCAAACTTTTCCCGCCTGCATCGCCCGGACAAGCAGTTCGCTGTCCCTTGACAGTCCGAAATTATTCTTTTTCCCGATGACGATTGTATCCACCATCGCCGCTCATTGTATTCCCGAGCTGAAATGTCGCGAAGCAATATTTGCGGTGCGGGCTTACCCATCTGTTGCAGCGCCCGGGAAAAGGGAAATAATCAGCTCCCCACCGACACTTCATACTGAGCGCCAAAGGCGCGAACTATGCCGGCACGGCCAAGAATTTGCGCGCATTTGTGTGGACACGCCTTGTTGTGTTGCAGTAGAAAGCATGAAAAAACGGGGACGCATTCTGGTTGAGGAGATGCTATGTCACAGGAACGACGTTATCGCTGGGCGCAATGGGGCGACTTGAATGCCTTCTTCGGGCTTATGCTCGACAACGTCACGAATCTCGTGGTTCTTACCGGAATCCTCGTCGGCGTATTCGGGTATCCGGTCGACAGGATTTACGCGCTCATGATACCCGGCACGGCTCTGGGCGTTCTCTTCGGAGACGCGGTTTACACCTGGCTTGCCTTCCGGCTGGCAAAACGGACGGGCCGAACCGATGTTACCGCCATGCCTCTGGGCCTGGATACCCCCTCCACTATCGGAATCGCCACCGCGGTGCTCGGCCCGGTATATCTGGAGACTAAGGATGCCGTGCTGACCTGGCAGGTGGGAATGGCCACACTAATGATCATCGGCCTCTTAAAGATTGCGCTTTCCTTCTTCGGGGATTGGGTGCGCCGGAGCATTCCACAGGCGGGACTCCTCGGCTCGCTTGCAGGGCTGGGGATTACTCTTCTCGCTTTCTTCCCCATAATGAAGATCTTCTCCGCTCCGGTTGCAGGCCTCGTTTCGCTGGGAATTATTTTATATGCTCTTATAGCTGCGCAGCGACTGCCATTCCGCGTCCCGGGTGCGTTCCTCGCAGTAGCCGTCGGCTGCCTGATTTACTATCTGGTAGGCGGACTCGGCATTTTAGGAACGCACGCCTCGGCGCCGGGCGTCGAATTTCATCCCGCGCTCCCATTGCCGACTCTGGGCTTTATCTCCGGGTTGGGCAGGGCATTTTCTTATTTGCCGATCGCCTTTCCTTTTGCGCTGCTCACGATCATAGGCGGGATCAATAACACCGAAAGCGCCCGCGTCGCGGGCGACGAGTACAAGACGCGCGACATCCTGCTCACGGAAGCTATTGCCACGGTCGTGGCCGCCCTGTTCGGCGGCGTCGCACAGTCGACTCCATACATCGGGCACCCCGCCTACAAAGCGATGGGGGGGCGCGCAGCGTATACACTGGCTACCGGCCTTTTCATCGGAATCGGCGGCGCCCTCGGCGCTATGTCTGTCGTGGTTCAATCCATTCCGGAAGCCGTCATCACGCCTATCCTTCTTTTCGTCGGGATCGAAATAGTTTCGCAGGCCTTTACCCGATCGCCCCGGAAGCATATTGCCGCAGTCACTTTTTCAATAATGCCCGTCGTGGCCTATCTCGTGCTCACATACACCGACAGCCTTGTCGGAAAGCTGGATCCTGAAACCGTTCTCCCCAAAGGCTTGACCGACGACCAAAATATTCTGCGTGCCACGGGACACGGATTCATTCTGACAGCAATGCTGTGGGGCGGTTTTCTGGCAGATCTTATCGACGGCAAGCTGCGACGCGCCGCCGTATTCATGTTTCTTTGCGCATCTCTTACGGTGTTTGGATTTATTCACTCGGTAACACCCGCCGGCGGGATTTATTTCCCATGGCTGATCGGCAACAACCTGGTCTGGCAGATCACGGCGGGATACGGGTTGATGGGAATCCTTCTGCTTGTCCTCTCCCGCACAAATCGCGGTTGTGCAGAACCGACCAACGAATAACACATCAAGACAGGAGCTTACGGCCATGAGGGTGATAGCAATCAACGGAAGTGGAAGAAAAAACGGCAACACCTATCTTTTGCTGAAAACCGTTCTGGACGACCTGGAGGTGGAAGGATTTGAGACCGAAATGATTCAGCTGGCCGAAGGGAAACCGCTCCAGGGATGCGTGTCCTGCTTTCGGTGTATGGAAAACAAAAACATGAAGTGTGTTATCGAAGGGGATCCTTTCAACGAATACTTTGCCCGGGCAAGCCAGGCGGATGGCATTCTCCTGGGATCCCCGGTCTATTTTTCCGACGTCACCGCCGGCATGCGCGCCTTTATCGAACGCTGCGGCTTTGTGCAGCGCGCCAATGGAGGGGTGTTGAAGCGCAAGGCCGGCGCAGGCGTGATCGCCGTTCGCCGCGCGGGATCCAATTTTGCCCTCGCAAGCTTGAACTATCTCTTTCTGATAAGCGAGATGATCATCCCGGGATCGAGTTACTGGAATATGGCGATCGGAAGGAATCCCGGCGAAGTTTTAAACGATGCCGAGGGCATCCAAACCATGAAAACTCTTGGCCAAAACATGGCCTGGCTGATAAAAAAACTCAACGCGTAGTCAGAACGCAATAGATTTCACGGCGCATCAAGCCTGAAATTAATTATTTATAGGTGGATTCGGATTGAAATCCGGATACACATAAAGCTATTTGCTTGCGGCCATAGCCGCGCCGGCAAATCCGCGGCATTTAAATCCCAAAAGCTATTTCTTGAATTGCGCTATGGTCTGGGTCAGAAGGACCTTCTGATCCGGCCCGAGCTTCAGTGTCTTGCCTGCCTGTACTTCATCGAGCATGGCCCGGATGATGCATGCCAGGCCTTCGGAAGCACAGAACAGGTACACGTTTTGCGCGATCGCTCCTGCACCGGTATAGGTCCAGGTAAGACCGACATCCTGCCCCTGATACTTCATCCCTTTGGTTTTGGCCATGTTGCCGACATAAACCAGGCTAAGAGGGGCCGTTTTGGCGAATTCCTGTTTCATCTGGCCGGCGCCCTCGAGTCCTGCTGTTGCCCGCAAGTCTTCTTTGGAAATAACCTTGAGAGCGTTGTTTATGGCGTCATATAGAAAAACGCCATCGGCCGTGAAAAGATATATGTCGATGTTCTGCCAATCCACCGCCGAGGGCGCAGTTCGGTGCCCGCCGGGGCGATTCACTCCATCGGCAGCCCACAACAGGTTCGACAAAACCTGCATCGATAGCTTTTCTTCCGGGCCGAAGTTCCCGCGGGTGCTCTGGCGCAATTTCAGAGCATTCATCAACGGCATGCCGCCTTCCGTCTTCGGCGGCGGGAGCTTGATCACTTCCGGTTCCAGCGCCAGAGAAACACACGGGACTATCATCAAGAGCGAACCCACCATCAAACACGCTAAAACTCTTTTCATCGCATTCTCCTCCCGGCTTTGCTGATGATATTGATTGTACTATAGCTTCACACCATTATAGCAGGCGGCGTCCTACGAAAGGACAATTTGCCGCTATCCGCGCAGCAATGTCTCCAAAAGATTTTTTCGGATTATTTCAAGTTTTGGCTCAAAAGCCTGCTGCGTCGCGGACAGTTCCTGTTTCCAGCGTTCATCCTCGTTCATGTTCGGCCGGACTGCAGAACCGTCGATGCCGAGATCCTTCATCCGCCGGCGTGCCAGAGCCGCAAACTCGGCCAGTCCCTTTTCCTTGACCTCCCCGAATTCGTCGAGTATTTGAGCAAAAACCTTTGAGGCCTCCTCGCAACGCCCTTTTCCGTGGGGCGCCACAGCCTCGGCGCCTCGCAGCGCCTTCAGCACGTTTTGAGGAGTATTCTTGAAATTGATCTCGCTGCAGAGGTACGACAGCATCGTGCGTCGGATTAATCGCTGCCGCTCGCCTTCGTACCGGGTCAATTCGGCCGGAAGCTCGGCTTCCGACAGCCCGCCGCCGAGATACTTCACGGCAATCGCCATCCCTATCGGGGCGTTCTCCTTTTCCTTCTGCTCGGCGATTTCCTGGGGTGTCAGTTGAGGCAGCGCCGATATTCTCTCCATCGCCAATTCGAGCGCGCTTTTAATCCCCTCATCGTCCAATTTCTCTCTCCTAAAACTCTCCGGGACCAAAATAGTTCTGGATGCATCGGAAGTTCTCCCGGACCTCATCCTTCCCTTTCAGGATGCCCGGACTGCCGTATGCGTGTCCGCACAGGACATATTCCGTGTCCAGGCGTGACAGCCTTTCAATGCTCTTTTGAAGAGACCGGGCGTCTCCGCCGGGGAAATCCGTGCGTCCCATGCTCCTGTAGAAAACGCAATCCCCTGTAATCAAAGCCTTCCGCTCGGGCCAGTACACCGTTATGTGCCCCGGCGTGTGCCCCGGCGAATGGATTATCTGCAGGGATGCCGCATTCCCGGAGCCAAGATTCAGCGAACCTTCTTCGAGGAAAATATCCACCTTGCCGCCCATTGCACCATAGCCCGGCGCATCGGCTTCGTGCAATGCCGCCAGAGCACCGTACTCCTGGCGCAGGACGATGGCGGACTCACAGTGGTCCGGATGGCCGTGTGTGAGTATTACTAGGCCGATGCGATCCTCGACAAGCCCATCCCTGCGCATTTCCGCCAGGAGACGTTCGAGGCCCGGTTCACGGTACATCGGCGTCAGCAGGTGCCCGGGATCGACGAGCACATGGCGGCCTTCGCTAAGGACGCCGGCGAAGACATAGGAATTGCAGTTGTTGTCGTTTCCCCGCCACGGGTAGGCATACAGGCAGTCCACAACTTTCATGGAGAACGATTGTAATATGTTTGTTCGCCACCTCAAAGAACAGATACAGGGAGAATCCACCGACAGGCGAGCGGCCCACGGACAAAATTTGTTTGAATCTCTGCAGCCTCTGGACTATTTTGCCTAGCGGATTCGCACAGCGGTTGTTTTTCACACGGCATTCCAATAGGCGAGGACATTCATGGAAGATAAATATGTGAAAGAGCGTGACCGGGCGCGCGTTCCCGATCATTGCAAATGGGATCTCAATGACATTTGCCGGGGCGATGAAGCATGGGCCGAGGCGAAGCGGAAACTGACGGCGAACTTGAGCAGCATCTCGACTTTCAGCGGAAATCTCTCAAAATCGCCGGATCAGCTGCTCAGTTGCCTTCAACTGCTCGACAGCCTCCAGAAGGAGTGCACTCGGCTTGCCTGCTATGCCAGCATGATGTCCGACCTGGACACCCGTGACTCAAAATACCTCGCTATGGATCAGGAAATGGGACAGATCGGATCCGATCTGTCTTCTTTGAGTTCTTTCATCGAACCGGAGATTCTGAAAATCGGCAAAAAAACCATCGACCGCTTCATCGCCCTGGAACCGGGACTTTCCATTTACCGCCACATTTTCGACGATATTCTCCGAAAGAAAAAACACACCGGGACTAAAGGAGAAGAGAGAATCATCGCTGAAGCGAACCTCATGGCGGATTCCCCGGTCAGCATCAACAACGTTTTCACGAATGCCGATTTTCCCTATCCCGAAATCCGGCTGGAAGAAGGAACCGCGGTACGCCTCGATCCGGCGGCGTTCAACCTTCACCGCCGTTCGTCTCTGAGGGAGAACAGGAAAAAAGTTTTTGCCGCCTACATGGGAAAAATGAGCGAATTTCGCCGCACCTTCGGTGCGCAGTTGGCTTCGGAGGTCCGAAAGAACATTTTCTTCACACGAGCCCGATCCTACAAGTCCTGTCTGGAACGCGCGCTTGACGGCAGCAACATCCCTGTCGCCGTATATGAAAGCCTGATTGCCGGCACCCGCGCGCACCTGGACACGCTTCACCGTTACCTTCGGCTGCGGCAAAAACTCCTCGGACTCGACAAATTGCATTACTACGATCTGTACGCGCCCATCGTGAAGGATCTGGATTTGAGTTACGCCTACGAGGAAGCGGTCGAACTGGTACTGGCATCGCTGCGCCCGTTGGGAGAGGAATACCGGAAGGTAGCGCACCAGGCTCTATCGAACCGATGGATCGACGTATACCACAACGACGGGAAGCGATCGGGCGCCTATTCGAACGGCGCCGTTTACGACTCGCACCCTTATATTCTCCTGAACTATAACGGCAAGTACGATGACGTAAGCACTCTGGCACACGAACTCGGTCACACGATGCACAGCTACCTTGCAAACAAAGCGCAACCGTATGCTCTGTCCCATTACTCGATTTTCGTGGCGGAGGTCGCATCGACATTCAATGAATCCCTGCTCCTCGAACACATGCTGGCAACCGAGAACCGGGACGAGGTGCGGCTGTCGCTGCTGGGCAACTATTTGGACAACGCCCGTGCCACCGTTTTCCGCCAGGTGCAGTTTGCGGAATTCGAGCTGAAAATCCATAAAATCGCGGAAGAGGGAACCGCGCTGACAGGAGACCTGCTGCATTCCATGTACCTGGCCATCACGCGCGAATATTGCGGCCACGACACGGGTGCCTGCATCGTGGACGATGAGATACAGGCCGAGTGGACATACATCCCTCATTTTTATTACAACTTCTACGTATACCAATACGCCACATCCTTCACCGCATCCACGGCGATCCTGGAACGAGTGCTGGCCGGAGAAGACGGTGCAATCGGGAAATACCTGGATCTCCTGGCGGCCGGCGGGTCGGACTATCCCATCGCGTTGCTGAAGAAGATCGGTGTGGACATGACCACGTCCCAGCCGCTCGACGCCACCATGGCCCGCATGAACAGAATCATGGACGAGATCGAAAAAATCGCGCTCCGCCTGTAGCATATGTCGATTCAGCCTTACATCGGAAAGCTCCACCTGCTACTATCCTGAAATGCTCAGGTACGCACGGCGGATTGTTGTTTTGGTCGTCGGGATGACGGTGCTGTTGATCGGGATTGCGCTGCTCGTCCTGCCCGGTCCCGCATTCGTGGTGATCCCGATAGGCCTGGCAATCCTGGCCACCGAGTATGCCTGGGCCCGCCGCTGGCTCCGAACCCTGAAGGAATCCGCCGAAAAAGGGGCCGAAAAGCTGAATCTGCGCTCTATCTTTTCGCGCAAACGAAATTCGGATCCAGCCGAAACCTCCCCGGATTGACCGGCATAATATTTATTCCAAATTCCAGATTCCAGATAAGGTCTATGGATTGCCGGTTCGAATCTCAAATCTGAAAATTGGAATCTGGAATCGGAGATCTGAAATCTTGTCTTCGGTATCTGCGATAGCCACGGATGGGCATAGCGACATCAGTTTCGCTTAGCCGGTCAAATAGGATAAAATCCAGACAGCCCTGCTTAAGGAGGCAAATTCATGAACGATTTTCAGCAATGGTATACGTCAATCGGCGGCCATCAGATGGGGCCTGTCAGCGCCCAGGAGATCATCACTCAAATACGCAACGGCAGCATCCGTCCTACAACCTACGTATTCACACCGGGAATGTCCGACTGGATTCCTGCGGGCAAGGTTGAATTCTTTCGCCCATATTTCGGCGAAAGCGCGCTACCCGCGGCGATACCCAAAGCTCCGGGCCGAACAGCGCATGAAATCGACTTTAAAATCTACGGCGAAGAGCTTCAGTTCGTGGAAGTGGAACTCGATCCGGGAGAAAGCGCCGTAGCGGAAGCCGGGACAATGATGTACATGACGTCCGGCATCGAGATGAACACGGTGTTCGGGGACGGTTCCTCTGCGAGCGATTCGGGCGGTTTTATGGACAAACTAATGGGCGCAGGAAAACGCCTGCTTACGGGGGAAAGCCTTTTCATGACGGTTTTCACCAACACAGGAAGCGGGAAACAGCAGATAGCATTCGCGGCGCCGTACGCCGGCCGCATCGTGCCGATAGATCTGGCCGGCATGGGCGGCACGCTGATCTGCCAGAAGGATTCATTCCTTTGCGCAGCTCGTGGAGTGTCCATCGGCATCGCATTCCAGCGCAAGATCGGCGTCGGCCTGTTTGGCGGCGAAGGATTCATCATGCAGCGCCTCGAGGGGGACGGGCTCTGCTTCGTTCATGCGGGCGGAACCATTCACAGCTTCGATCTATTGCCGGGACAGACTATGCGCGTGGATACAGGCTGTCTTGTGGCGCTGCAGCCAAGCGTGAACTATGACATTCAATACGTCGGAAAAATCAAGACCGCCTTGTTTGGCGGAGAAGGTCTATTCTTCGCCACGCTGAGCGGACCGGGCAAAGTCTGGCTGCAATCGCTCCCATTAAGCCGGTTGGCAGACCGCATCTACAAAGCGATGCCAGGCGTCGGCGGATCACGCAAAGAAGAGGGGAGCTTTCTGGGAATTACCAATATCCTCAGCGGAGACTGATCTGTTGGGAGATTGTGCTCTGTCCCTATTATATTGGGCCTGCAAAAGCGGTTCACCTGCACGAGCACGTAGACATGGCAGTTGACGGCTTTTGGAGAATCGGAATAAGCGAACATCATGAAGAAGCGCTGGCTGAAGCTGATACTGGCTTTATTCGCTGCGGCAGTCGCTATTCTGCTGCTGGGCCTCGGCCTGATCCACACGCCACCCGCAAGACACTTCATTCTTGAAAGTGTGCGTGCCCGGCTTTTGCGTGAATCCGGAATAGACGTTCGGGCCGGAGGATTTCGCTTCAACCTTTTTGCAGCAACAGTAACGCTCGAGGATATAACGGTCCGTTCTGCCGCCGCTCCGTCTCTTCCACCGCTGTTCCAGGCTGAAAGTATCTATCTCAAACCGGATGTTTTCAGCATCATTCGGGGCTCCTGGGATTTTAGGGAGATCCGGATCGCAGCGCCGAAAATCCACTGCTTCATCGACCGGGACGGGAGCAGCAATCTCCCAAAAACAAAATCCGCCGCCGGCCGGGCGCCCGAGTTTTTAATCGGCTCTGCAGAAGCGGGAAACGGCTGGTTTCAGTTTGAAGACCTCCGGAAACCGTTTCGATTGACTCTCCCGCGATGGCAACTGCGAGTAACCGGCAACCGGCGCACCCGCGAAAACGAGATCCATTTGGCCACCCTGAATCCTGCCGCGTTCCACTATCAGACTCAGTCCCTGCCAATCGAACAAGCCCGATTATCCGGAATCCTTAGAGGAAACGTTTTTCGCGCCGGCGCGCTCGATTTGCGCGCCGCCGATTCCGATCTTTCTCTCACTGGAACTGTGCGCGGCTTTTCCCGGCCTGGGATCGATCTTCTGATCAAAACGGAGTTGGATTTGGGAAAAATTTCCCGAATCCTCAATCCGCACAAAAAGCTTGAGGGAAGGCTGACGGGCACGGTTCGCCTGGGAGGCGCGCCCGACAACCTCCGGATCACTGCATGGCTCAAGGGGAAAGACATCAAGGCGCTGACGTACGCCAACGCGAATTTCGATCTGAACTGCCGCGCAGACTGGAGCAACGGCCGCCTCAAAGTGCACCACGCAGCGATAGACTCTCCGGATGGTTTTATCAGCGGCAAGGCAGAACTATTTACCGGTTCGATGCGGGGCGTCAATTCCGTCGAAACAGAGCTTCGCAGGCTGAATCTGTCTCCCGTCTGGAAAATGCTCAGGCCGCCATTTTCTCTTGCCGGCCGCGCTACGGGTGCAATTTCATTGACGTGGGATGGAGAGTTCGATCCGCTCAGGCTCTCGGGAAGAGCTCGCCTGAACCTCGACGCGACTCGAAAATCACCCGGCCCCAAGGCCTTGCCCATAGCCGGAAAGCTCGCCGCTCAGCTTCACCCCGGGCGTACGATCGTGCATGTGGAGCATCTTTCGCTTCTCGGCGCAGCTCTCCAAGGAAAGTTTTCGCTGAGCTCTTTCAGGGAAATGGATGGTGAATTGGAGGGCGATGCCGCCGATATCGGCGGATTGATGGCGGACATCTCGAGTTTTCTCGGAGGATCATCTCATCCCGCGGGCGACACGCAAATTTCGGGTCCTCTGCAATTCAACGCCCGAGTATCCGGCGAAATTGGCAAACCCGTCGTATCCGTCGCGTCTTACGCGCCGGAGCTGCAGGCAGGTCCGTTTAAACGCCTGGGCGCCCGCGCCGAAGCCAAAATCGTGGGATCACAAATTTCCTTTCGCGGCACGGCTGCTATGCCGGAAGACGCGGCAATACACGCGCAAGGCAGCCTGGACATGGGCGGTGCCGAACCTATCCTGGAACTGGATGCCCGTGGCGAGCGCATTCCTGCAGCAGCGGTCGCTAAGATGTTCGACAGCACACTGCCGGCAGCAGGAACTCTGAATGCACAGCTGCACCTGAGCGGGAGAGCGAGTGATCTCGCCGGCTCCGCATCTGTGAATGGCGAGGACCTCTCGCTGTATAACGTGCCACTGGGAAGCCTCGATGCCGGATTCCGGCTCAACGGCAACGAAATCCGGTCCACGCGATGCACGCTGCTCCGGGATCCGGGCAATCCGGCATCGGATCGCGTAGAAGCAGAATTCGCCTACGCGCTTGATTCGGGCGGCTTTCGGTTTCAGGCGGCCGGAAGGGATTTGCGGCTCAAAAAAATAACGCCGTCGAATGAGATCCCCTTCCAGGGGACCTGGAATCTCACGGCCTCGGGATCCGGCACAATCGAGCATCCGTCCATCGACATGAGAGCCGAATCAGGCGACTTCCAGGTACAGAAGCGTCCGCTGGGGCCGATCACGCTAACGGCCACCCTGAGGAACAGGGACCTGAACCTTGATGCATCCTTCTCCAAGCTTCAAGTTCACTCTACGGCTCTGGTTACCGTTGAAACTCCATATCCATTCAATGGCGAACTGCACATAGCAAATCACGATCTCGCCTCGCTCGGATTCAAGGCAGCCGACGCGCAAACGCTGGCGGGCGACATTGAAGCCGCCGTCGCGGGCTCCGGAAATCTCAAGGACTTTGCCCGGTCGAATTTTTCCGCGCAGATTAAACGCTTGCACCTGATAGCAGGCGGCCTGGAATTGCATACGCAGGAGCCTTTCCGCGCAGATTACCGGGACAATATGCTCGAAATTCCTGCAGCCACAATCGTGAGCGGCAACTCCCGGCTGGCGATTTCCGGCAGAGTACCTCTCCGTCAGCCGGCAACGGCCAGCTCCCTGCGCCTCAAAGGGCAGATAGATCTCGCCCAGGCCGCCGGCTTTGCCGCGCTCCCGAAGGGGTTTGTCGCATCTGGAACAGTGAACCTGGATCTCGATCTATCGGGTACGCTCCAAAAACCGGGAGGCTCCGGTACCATCAGCCTGAACGGCGGAATTCTGCATCTTCCTGGACTCCAAACCCCGCTGACGGGAATCGCTCTCAGAGCGGACGTACGTGATGGCTCCATAATCCTTCAACAGGCCGATGCGTCCTGGGATGAGGGCAGAATTGCAATTAAAGGAGAATTCCCGTTCGGACTGCTGCCGAAGGGCTTGCCCGTGGAGATCTCTCGGAAGGAAGGACCGGCCGTCTTTTCTCTCGACATAAAAAATCTTAAACCGGAATCATCCGCGAAATTGCCGCCGGGAATAGGCGGGCTGATATCTCTGCGCGCGGAAGGAACGGCGGCGCGCGCAGACCTTCGCTCACTTGATGCCCGCATCGACTTCCGCGACCTGCGCGTCCGGGCAAATGAAATTGCGCTCGAGCAGACACAGCCGTCCGTCATCGTTTTGCGCGACGGAATCGCGTCTATCTCCCGCCTGTCTTTCAGCGGAGCCGACACGAACCTCACGCTGAGCGGATCTGCCGGAATTTTGCGCGGCGCTCCGGTGGATCTGCAGCTTGCCGGGGATCTGAACGCCGCTCTCCTCACATTCATGAGCCGTGATCTGAAAGCGAGCGGAAGATTGACCGTCCGGGCCGGAATCACGGGCGATATCAAGGCTCCGCAACTGGCTGGTTCGGCTGAAATGAAGGGAGGAAAGCTGACTCTCCGAAATCCGCGTGTGGTGGCGGACAGCCTGACCGTGCGGCTGGCGCTGGATCCCAAACAGGTCACGGTTCAGGAATTCAGGGGCACCCTTAACGGCGGGCCGCTGGAGGTGACGGGAACAATCGGATACCTCGATGGAATACTGAACGGCGTGGATCTCGCGGCCAAACTGCAGGACTTCTTCTTCAACCTCCCGGAGGGGCTCAAATCGTCATCGAGCGGTACGCTGACCATCAAATCCTCGGAGGACGCAATCGTCATCGGCGGGAATATCCGCGTTCAGGAGAGCTCTTACCGCGAGTCCTTTGAAGTCACCGGTCAGTTGATGAGTTATCTGAAAGAGCAGCAGGCAGTCTTGGAAGACCGCTCAGCCGATCCGTTGCTGGATCGAATTCGGCTGAATATCGCCTTGCGGACCGAGACTCCTCTGCTGGTCCAAAACAACATCGTCAGAGTGGGCGCAAGAGCCAATGTAAGGCTCGTGGGCTCCATCAAAGAACCTTCAATGGTAGGCAGGATCACGCTGGAGGACGGCGGCGAGATCAGCGTGAACCGTCAAACATACTACATCAATCGCGGCATGATCACTCTCGCAAACCAGACGCGGATCGAGCCCGAGATCGACATACAGGCACAGACCACGGTCGGCAATTACGACATCACGCTACAGATGACGGGATCGTTGGAAAGGCTTACCACAACGCTTTCTTCGGAGCCGGCGCTATCCCAGGCGGACATCTCGGCCCTGCTGCTCACGGGCAAAACGACCTCCGAGGCACAAGGTCGCGAGATACAGGCGGCAAGGACACAGGCGCTGGCGCTTATAGCCGGCCAGGCGGGAGAAGAGCTCACCGATGAAGTCCGCCGCGCCCTTCACCTGAGCACGCTTCGCATCGATCCTGGCCTGATCGCCTCCGAATCTGATCCGGGTGCGAGGCTGACGCTCGGCCAGGATATCACCAGGAGGCTCAGCCTGGTTTATTCCATGAACCTGACCAACGGAGGAGATCAGATCTGGTCGGCCGAATACGAAATTGTCCGGGGACTCAGGACTCAGGCAACAAAACAGCAGGACAACAGTTACCGCTTTGAGTTCAACCACAGCCTGCTCTTCGGCAGGTCTTCCGAAAACCGCCGCTCGAGAGCGCCTTCGAAGGGCTTTGTTATAGGCGAGATACGCTTCGACGGAGAAGCTCCTTTCTCGGACAAGGCGCTGCTGGACCATTTCAAAATAGAGTCAGGCAAAAAATACGATTTTCAAAAGGTTCAAAAGGGTCTCGACCGGCTGAACGATTTTTACGCCGGGCAGGACAGACTCGAGGCGAACGTCCGCTTGCACAGGGAAACCCTCAAAAACACAGTCAACCTGAACCTGAGCATAGATTCCGGACCGGCGGTCAATTTTTCATTCGAGGGCACTTCTTTGCCTGGGAAAGTCCGCGAAGAGGTTCGCAATGCATGGAGAAACGGCGCGTTCGATATTGAAAGAATCGACGACTCCGTCCGGGCTATCCGCCAGCCACTTCTCGGGGCAGGCTATCTTCAGGCGGAGGTCGCCCACAGCATCGAAACGGACAACGATAGCAAAACGGTCCGCTTTATGATCACGCCCGGAACGCGATATGTGAATGTCCCGCTCGTCTTTATCGGAGCTTCGGCGATTTCCGCCGCGCAATTGAATGAAGCGGTCGCTCAGGCAAACCTCGGGCTGGATGTTTATGCGAATCCGCAAAAGGTCGCAGGTTACCTCAACCGGTTTTACTGGGAACGCGGATACCTCCAGGCAAGTGTCAGCGCGCCCTCTTACCGGCTTGATCCCGCAACCGGCACGGGCGCAACCACCATTCAGGTCCGGGAGGGACCGCTGTTTAAAATAGGCGATCTGGAGTTCAGCGGCAATCGCGCATTCGGTTACGACGAACTCTGGAGCGCAATTCCGACATCGAGCGGCAGCAGTTACGATCCCAATACTCTGCAGGACGCAGTCAAATCACTGGAAATCCTGTATCAAAGGAAGGGTTACAACGACGTCTCGGTCACATTCCGAATTGTCCTAGATGCGGAGCGTTCCAAGGCGAACCTGACTTTTTATATCGCCGAAAGAAGGCAGTCCCTTATACGCGACATTGCCATAGAGGGAAACCGGGATACCAGCGCGGATTTTGTGGGCCGGCAGCTGGCTTTCGCCAAAGGGGAACCGCTCGATTTCGCCAGGATCAACGAGACGCGCAGGCGGCTCTACAGCAGCGGCGTGTATTCGACCGTCGACTTTCAGACGGAGGAAATCCCGGCGGAGAAACCCGATTCGAACCTGAAAGACGTGCGCGTCACTGTGCGCGTGCGCGAAGTCCGGCCATACCGCCTGCAATACGGATTCTTCTATGATACCGATCGCGGCCCGGGCGGGATCCTGGAAGCGGAAAACCGCAACGTTCTGGGACGGGCATTGGACCTGGGACTGCGGATCCGCTACGATTCAGACCTCAAGGAAGGACGGCTGTATTTCTATCAGCCGTTCGTCACCAAAATACATTTCAAAACGGATGCCAGCGCGTTTTTTCAGAGGGAAACGCGCTCCGCGTTTTCGGCCAATCGCATAGGATTTTCGCTTTTTCGCGAACAGAACCTCCCCAGGAGCTTCCGTCTGGATTACGGCTACCGATACGATCACGTTCGCTGGAACGGCTTGCCGCCCGATCCGACGATATTTCAGGCAAGCGTGCCCGTCGCTCGCCTGATCACAACGCTGTCCCGCGACACGCGGGACAGCATTCTCGATGCGACGCGCGGCGAATTCTCGTCGCACAGCCTGGAGTTTGGACCGAGATTTCTGGGATCCGAGGTCGGTTTCACGAGGTATTACGGCCAATACTTCCGCTATGTGCCGCTGGACAAATTCCTGCTGCGCCCGAAGGACAAAGAGAAAAAGGCAGCCTCGAAAAAAATCGTCTATGCAGGCGCGCTCCGCCTCGGTTTGACAAAGGCGTTCGGAAGCGGTTCCGTGATTTCGCCGGAGCGCTTTTTTGCGGGCGGCGGAACGACCATGCGGGGATTTGAACAGGACATTCTGGGCCCGACCGAGACGCTGCAGGACGGCACAGTGCGGCCATTCGGCGGCGAAGCCCTGTTTTTGTTCAACAACGAAATACGGTTCCCCATATTCGGCATTCTGCATGGGGTCGGGTTTGTGGATATCGGAAACGTATACCCGAGAATCTCGGATTTTGATTTCACCATGAGGAAATCCGCAGGTGCCGGGCTCCGCGTCAAAATAAAATTCATTCCGCTGCGCTTCGACTACGGCCTGAAGCTCGACCGCCGGCCCGGAGAAAGCCGCGGAGCCTTCTTCTTCAGCATCGGGCAGGCGTTCTAATAATTCCGATTCCTATGCTTATGCTGAAGAGTCCCATGGTTCTTACTGGGGCAATGAAGGCCGGGCGGGAGCCCCATAGTGAACCAGCACGTGCCAGAGTTGCTTCAGATGCTGAAGCGCCTCCTCACGGGATCCCCAGTCCCGCCAGAGCTCGGGCTGCAAATACAGGGTGGCTTCGGCAGCCCCGATCACGGATGCGTTCACAAGGCCGTCCGCCGCAATTCGCTTAGCGAGGCGAAGCATTGCGGGGCCCCGAAAATCGTCAGGGACCGAATGCGCGTGAAGCTGAAATCCGCAATGGTGCTGTAGGGGGATCCCATATGCGCGGGAAATTTCGTGCAGGATTTTACCCATGGGTGTTCCCTCGAATGACGGATCTATTACCAGGCGCTCGATATCGCGCCGCAGGTCAATGGGACCATGGATCTGCGCTTCCACGCACGACTCTAGGACCCGTCCCGGTGTTCTCGTGGAAGGATCCGTCGGAGGCAGAGGAAGTTCCCGACACAGAAGATCGAGGAGCAATGGGACCGTCACGTTCCTGATGCCCAATGTCGGCGCAACGAAGGGCGGCCATGGAACTCTTGTGCCTTCGCCGCTCGCAACTTCGCTCAGCAGCGCGGCCATGACGCAATACATCCTGTCCATCGTCCCCAGGCGCTCTATCGCAAGCGCCTGCTCGCTTCCTGAAAATGTAAACGTGCAGCGCCGGCAGACAGCCCGGCGAAGCACGAAGTAGCACGAACCGAAACGCGGCGTAGGACCGTCCGGGTATTGCACCAGGTCGAGCGCTCCATATTTGGGCCGCTCTGCGGCAGTTACTCCCGGAGCCTGATAGGCGCCGCCGAAAAGGTCTTTTTCCCACCGGTCCCTGTCACCGCCGGGGAATGCGGACCGGCCACCGCTCGACAGACCCGTCTCAAATTGATTCTGATACAAGCCCTCCTTAAGAAGAGACTCTGCAACCGTCACCGGCTTCAGACCGAATCGGTCCGGGTGGAAGTGTACGGCCACTCTGGCATACGAGCGGATGTTCCGCATCGCTTCTGCAAACATCTCACCGGTGCATGCCGAGCTCCGCAAATCCCTCATCAGCCGTTCATATGCGTCCGCCTCCAGACGGGAAGCCGTCTCTGCAACGGCGCGCAAAGCCGCACGCTGCGCTGTTGAAAGCTCATCAATCTCGTCGCGCTCTTCGGCCATGCGACATCCACCGCTGATTTTGCGCCCAATTGCATAGGGCCTGTGATCGGGAGCCAGTCAACACTACCAGACCGACAGCTTCTCTGCCTCTTTCTTGATCCTTTGGCCGTCTGCCTCCCTGAGAGATCTATCCTTTACCATCGCATCGACCATGGCGTTGATTTTGCCCAAATAGCTCTCGCGCGTGGGGTACAGTGCAAGAATTTTCTCTTTTCCGAATGGAACTCTGTAGCCTTGGGTACCGCAGAACGGCGCGCTTTTTTCATCGGCGGGCTTGCTCTCTGAAAAATAGGTGGCAACAGGAACATCCAGGTACGGCGTCCGGAGCCCTCCCATCGCATTGCCGTGCCTATCCAACTTCACCTCGAGATCCGGACTGCCGCTGCCAGGGCCTATCTCTATTGGCTGCGCAACCTTGACGCGTGGGCTGCGCTCTTGGCGGCGGGATGTCAGATCGCGCCCACGCGTCAAGGTTGGCAAATGCGGCGTTCATGAAATATTCAAAGGGAAAATCCGTTATTCCATATTGACCCGCGCCAATACAGTTCGGTGCTATCGAAGGCACACCTATCTTCTCCATTTCACCCGGGCGGAGGGCGAATTCCAGCACGAGCTTATTGGCATGCGACGCCGCAGGCACTTCATAGCGCCTATATCTGTCATGGGCGGCGTCGCTGTCGGATCTCCGCGCCTGTAATCCCTCCAGCAGGGAACCCTGCGCCACAACGCTGATAACCGGCTCCTTCCTTGGCCGGATAATTACGGGAGAAAGTCCCGTCGGGAAGGTCGGAGTGCATTGATTGATGAACAGAACGGAGCCATCGCCATCACCGATAAGGTATCCGTCATATACGGGCTTGCCGCTTTTGAGCAATGCGCCGGAGAGCGGGCGGATATAATTGATATAGGTCACGAGATATGCCCCGGTCAACGAATAGCCGGTTGCATAGACATACTCAGCCTTGAATTTTGCGATTGGATTTTTCTTTTCCCTGCTTCTGACCAGTGCTCCCACCTGGCTGATAATATCCCAGGCCAGCCCTTCCTCTGTCTCAGTAGCCATATCCGGATAACGCAGGGCGGATTTGGGGCAGGTCCAATCCGGTGAAAGCGGATTCGCCAATGAAATGCGGGCATATCGATCAGGATTGAATTTCTTCAGAGCTTTGGCTGCAGCAGGCTTAACCGTGATCCCGATCCATATATCTCCATGTTCGATGAAATAATCCCGGCTGAACATCCACTGCGGATCAAAATCGAATCCCAAAGAAGCGTTCAGCGGTTCCACAATGATATTACCGCTGAACCTGTCCGTTGCAGCAGGCCTGCGCACAAGAATCCTTGTTGTATAAGGGGCATCCGGAGTTTTTACGGCTACCTTCCCTGCAGAGTCAAAGTCATAGACGTTGGCCTTACCGCTCACAAAATATTCCTGTTCCATATAGCCGTACTTGGAGAGGTCCTGGGGCACCACTGTTGTCGCCGCCGCGCCAAAGGGATAGGAGTCCTCTGTGACAATCAGGGGGCCGGTTACCGAGGGGATTGTTGCAGATCCCTCCATTTTCATGGGATGCATCAAAAAAGAGAAAACGAGGCCGGCAAAAAACAATCTCGAAGGAGAATGGAATAATCGGACCATTGGTTCACTTCCTTCCCTGTCTGTCTTGAATTTGTTTAAGGGGATTATACCGCACAATTGCATTTGAGGTGCCGGTCGCATTGAGCGGATCTCGGCCAAATCCAACAGTGCTTCGACTACGGACTGAAGCTCGACCGCAGACCCGGCGAGAGCCGTGGCGCCTGCTTCTTCAGCATCGGGCAGACGTTTTAACGATCCCCGATTCTCCATTCCGGACTTTCCATTGATTATGCAGGTGATCGGTGGGCTCGGTCCGTTCGCTTTCCCAATCGCCGGGAGTAACGATCGCGATTCCGACGCAGGTTTGCGTGTTCCGAATTGACTCGGCAAAACCTTCGAAAGCCTGCGGATAATCCTCGGTCCGGAAAGGGATTTTCGGAAGATCTGCGGCGCTTCTGGTGCAATCGGCATTGGCGGAAACAAACGCGGCAGCCTTGAAAGCGCTGTTGCGAGCGCACGGGGCATCCCTTGCAGTGAAGTGCGGCAAGGGGGACCGCCTTTACGACCGGCGCACTGGAATACTTTCTGGAGCAATGGGGTGCGTTTCATTTGCTATCGCCGCCGATGCTTCCGTCTTATAATGGGGCGTGTCGAGCCGGGATAGGATCCGTCAAGATGCGGGCTCATCACGGGTCGGCCGGGAACGAGCGCGGCGGTGAATGGACAAGTGATGATGAGTGATGCGGATTAAAGCCGCGGGTGAAGCACTGCGGATGGAAACGTGAAAGCGACCGGGATTGCCGCCCGGTGGCGGTCCCGGCGAGGCCCTGCGGGCGGCGGCCGACCGCAGGGCGATCGGATGGACCCTTAAATCGCGCTGCCTTCTTCAATTGACGAGGATGCGAATTGCTCTACCGATTCCCCCCCGAATTTGGATAATATCGGCAGAGGACACCAACATATTCGGAAGCGGTCTCTACCGTTTTCTTTCTGCGTTCAGGTAATAACACTATGAGAAAAATGAACATTCTTTTGCTGTTTGGTTCCATGCTGCTTTTTGGTTCGACTTCCCTCGCCCAGGATGAAGGCGCCGAAAACTGCAAAGATTATCCGGCCTTCAACCGGATGCCCGATTTCATAATCGGCTCCTGTGAGCTTAAAGATTTCGATGCATACAAGTTCAAAATCAGCAATAGCATAGACGAGGACGCTCCTTCCGAAACTGTGGAGGGCAAATATTACTTTTATTATTACACTCTGAACACTACCAGGAAAGAGGAAGGCAAGACCTTTTCGGCTCTGCAGATTTATAGAAATTTCGAGAACGCCTTCAAACAAAGCAAAGCGATCCTGGTGAGCAAAGTGATTGAACCGGGCAATTCCTACGGATTTATTACGGTCAAGTATGTAAAAGGTAATATGGAAACCTGGGTTAATTTCCATGCCAGCGACAATGAATATGAGATCCACATTGTTGAAAGAGAAGCGATGACGCAGGTTATCCAGGCTAATGTCATGCTTGACGCATTGAACAAGGATGGCTTTATCGCCCTCGACATCCTTTTCGACACAGGCAAATCAACCATCAAGCAGGAATCGATGCCCGTTATTGATCAGATTTACGACCTGCTGAACTCCAATCCATCCCTAAACGTCAGCATCGAGGGTCATACGGACAATGTCGGCACTCCTTCAAGCAACAAGACTTTGTCCGATGCAAGAGCCAAAGCAGTCGTGGAGGCAATCGCCGTGAAAGGGATTGTCAAAACCCGCATGTCCTCGATCGGATGGGGGCAGGAAAAGCCTGTAGCCGACAACCGGACGGAAGAAGGAAGGACAAAGAACCGCCGAGTGGAAATTGTAAAGAAATAAAAATAATCGCCGCCGGCCGCGATGGGGAATCGATCGGAAATCGGGAATCACGTGAGTAAACACACCGGGTTGCGGTCGCCGAAGACGTTGTCGATGCGGCCGACGCTCGGCCAGAATTTCCGTTCTCGTATCCAGGGAAGTGGGTAGGCTGCCTGCTCGCGCGAGTAGGGATGGCGCCATTCCGCGGTCAACAGAGCTTCCGCCGTATGCGGTGCGTTTTTCAGCAGGTTATCCTGCGGATCCATCTTCCCTTCCTCAATTGCGGCTATTTCCTGCCGGATGGAGATCATGGCTTCGCAGAAACGGTCGAGTTCCTCCAGAGACTCGCTCTCCGTCGGCTCGATCATGAGCGTGCCGAGAACGGGAAACGAAATGGTCGGCGCATGAAAGCCATAGTCCATCAGCCGCTTCGCCACATCCTCCACCTCGATGCCTGCGCTTTTTTTCAGACCGCGCAGATCCAGGATGCATTCGTGGGCGACAAGGCCCATGGCTCCGCGGTACAGCACGGGGTAGTAGCGATCGAGTTTCCTGGCGACATAATTGGCATTCAATATGGCGTAGCATGAAGCTTCGCGCAGCGCCGCAGAGCCCATCAGGCGGATGTATGCCCAGGAGATCGGCAGAATGCTCGCGGATCCATGCGGGGCGGATGACACGGCTCCGACGGCTGCGTTGCCGCCGGTCCGGACCACGGGATTGTCCGGCAGGTAATCAGCCAGGTGCGCCGCGACCGCGATGGGTCCGACGCCCGGCCCGCCGCCTCCATGCGGGATGCAGAATGTTTTGTGCAGGTTCAGATGGCAGACATCGGCGCCGATGTCGCCGGGCCGGCAGATTCCGACTTGCGCATTCAGGTTCGCGCCGTCCATATACACCTGGCCGCCGTTGGCATGAATAATCCCGCAGACTTCCTTGATGGATTCCTCAAAAACGCCGTGCGTGGACGGATAGGTCACCATGAGCGCCGCCAGACGGTCTTTGTGCTGGTCCGCCTTTTTTCTCAAATCAGTTACATCGACATCGCCTCTTTCATTGCAGTCAACCACAACAACCTTCAGCCCCGCCATTACAGCGCTGGCGGGATTGGTGCCGTGCGCCGATTCGGGAATCAGGCAGATATCCCGATGTCCCTGTCCCCGCTTTTCATGGTATCTGCGGATCACCAGCAATCCCGAAAATTCCCCCTGCGAGCCGGCGTTCGGCTGCACGGACACTGCGGCCAGGCCGGTGATTTCCGCTAGCCAGTCCTGAAGCTGGCCCATGAGCACGTGGTACCCAGGCACCTGCTCCGGAGGAGCAAAAGGATGGATCGCATTGAATTCCGGCCACGTAATAGGGATCATTTCCGCCGTCGCATTCAGCTTCATGGTGCATGATCCAAGAGGGATCATAGATGTGTTCAAGGCCAGGTCCTTGTTTTCCAGCCGGTGCATGTAGCGCAAAAATTCCGTCTCCGAACGGTGCCGGTTGAAGACAGGGTGCGTGAGGAAGCCGCTCGCACGCGCGAAGGGGGCGGGGTAATTCCCCGGAACGGATGGAAGCAACTCCTCTACCGTGAAGGCAACAGCGTCCCGAAGGCCGAAAACCGAAAATAATTTCCCGAGATCGCTCGTTGTTGCCGTTTCATCGAAGCTGACGCCGATCGCATTTTCACTCAAACGGCGCAGGTTGATGCCGCGCCGGACTGCCTCCGCCATCACTTCCGACGCTCGACCTGCGTCGCAACTGACGCGGATGGTATCGAAAAACACTTCAGGTCCCGCGCCATAGCCCAGGCGCCTCAGCCCTTCACGGAAGGCGCCGGCCAGCAGATGAACCCGCCTGGCAATCTGTTTCAGCCCTTCCGGTCCGTGATACACGGCATACATGGCGGCGAGGATTGCAGGAAGAACCTGGGCAGTGCAGATATTGCTCGTAGCCCTATCGCGGCGGATATGCTGTTCCCGGGTTTGCAGGGCAAGGCGGCATGCCTGTTTTCCCGCCGAGTCTCTGGAAACGCCGACGATGCGGCCGGGGATCTGTCTCTTGTATTCGTCGCGCGTCGCAAAAAATGCGGCGTGCGGACCTCCATATCCCATCGGAACTCCGAAACGCTGTGAACTCCCCACGGCCATATCGGCGCCAAACTCCCCGGGAGGCTGCAGCATCGTCAACGCGAGAAGATCGGTTGCGACGGTGACCAGGGCCTTGGACTGATGCGCTCGCTGCACAAAAGAACCGTAATCGCAAATGGTCCCATCGCTTGCCGGATACTGCACCAGGGCGCCGAACACGGCTTTGGAGAATTCAAACGCTTCATGATCTCCGATCACAAGCTCGATTCCCCGGGCCCCAGCCCGCGTCTTTACCACGGCAATCGTCTGCGGATGACAGGATTCAGATACAAAAAAGATATTGGCGTCGGTTTTGCACAGGCTGAAGCTCATACTCATGGCTTCTGCCGCCGCAGTCCCCTCATCCAGAAGCGAAGCATTTGCAATTTCCAGTCCGGTCAGATCTGCGATCATCGTCTGGAAATCAAGGAGGGCTTCAAGCCGTCCCTGGGAAATTTCAGACTGGTACGGAGTGTACTGCGTATACCACCCGGGATTTTCAAGGATGTTGCGCTGTATGACCGCGGGCGTGATGCAATCGTAATACCCCATTCCGATGAAAGAGCGATAGATCCTGTTTGTCGAAGCAAGTTCGCGCAACTGGTGAATTACGCTGAATTCGGCGTGCCCTTCCCCGATTTCGAGCGGGCGCGACATGCGGATCGATGAAGGCACCGTTTTCTCTATGAGCGCTCCCATCCCGTCAAGGCCTAGCGACTCAAGCATCTTCCGTGCGTCTTCCGGCCGCGGGCCGATATGACGCCGCGCAAAGCTATGCAGATCCTTCAGAACCTCCGCAGTTCGATTGTCTGTTGTCATGGCTTATCCGCCTCGCATTTATCAGGTTTAATGCATTGGGGTGAATCCAGCGACACACGGCATCCTCGCACTCCTCCCCGTCCCGCCTCCTGCCGCGGATTTCTTCGAGATTTCGGTTCATGATTTGGAAAACATTGTCCATTAGACGCTGTCTGTGCGCTTTCGTATATGGCGACAGATCAATGGGACTGTCTATTTTGATCCGCAGGATAACGCCAGGATTGACGCGCGCCGTCTTGGGGACAATCACGCGGTAGCTGCCATCCAGGCTTATTGGTACGAGAGGAACTCCGGTGCGCAGGGCAAGAGAGAATGCTCCGCCGTAGAACTTGCTAAGCGTCCCGTCGGCACTCCGGCCTCCTTCCGGAAATATAATAGCGCTCATCCCGTTCCGGATCGCCGCCGCCGCAGCCTCAATGCTCTTTGCAATGCTCCTGGGATTTTCGTAGTCAATGGCGAAATAGCCCGCCCGCCTCATGTGCCACCCCATGAAGGGAACACTAAACAGGGATTTCTTCGCTACCCAGCGGAACTGGATCGGGAGATTCGCGGCAAGCGATAGGATGTCGTGCAATCCGCTGTGATTCGCGACCAAAATCTGCGGATGCGCAGGATCGATATTTTCAAGCCCATCAATCCGGACGCGCGTTCGGCTCAGCCAGAGATTATCTTTCGACCACCGGCGCATGCAGTAGTGCTGAAGCCGTCCGCTTCCGGACACAAGGCTGCCAAGGATGGAAACCGTCGCCCAGAAGGCGGTGCTGACTGCCGAGGCAGTCCAGCACCACACCGTGAAAAGCCTTGCCTTGAATTCCTCCATGCCCAAGAATCTATCACGAATTTTCAGATCTGAGGCGCCAGAAAAAATATACCGGGACACCGGTGAGGACGATAACCAATCCGGGCCAGGTGAATTTTGGCTTCACCCAGAGAAGGTCGAACATTACAAGCGAAGCCAGAATCACGTAGATTGCAGGCAGTATCGGGTAACCCAAAGCCCTGTAGGGTCTTTCCAGGTCCGGCCTCTTTTTCCTAAGGACAAAGAGACCGCAGACCGTAAGGACATAGAAAAGCAGAGCGGCGAAAATGACGTAATCCAACAGTTCGCTGTATGTGCCGCTGAGCACCAGGATCGATGTCCATATCGCCTGGATGATTAGCGAAACGACCGGAGTTCGCTTTCGCCGGGATATCCCTGCGACTCTCTTGAAAAACAATCCGTCAGACGCCATCGCATAGTAAACGCGTGCGCCGGCCAAAATCATTCCGTTTGCGCATCCGAAAGTCGCGACGAGGATGGCAATATTGATGAAGGTCAAGCCCCACGGCCCCATCAGGCCCTGCGCGGCCAGCGTTCCGACACGGTCTTCGGGCGCCGAGGCAATAGCCGCCAGCGGCAGAACCTTCAAATAGACAATGTTTGTGCAGATATAAATTAGGGATACGGTCCCGGTCCCGATCAGCAGAGCCAGCGGCAGGTTGCGCCGCGGATTCACAACCTCGCTTCCAGTGAAAGTGACGTTGTTCCAGGCATCGGAAGCGAAAAGAGACCCGACGAGCGTTCCTCCGAGGACCGCCAGCATCGCAAGATTGACCGTGCCGGGAAACAGCTGCTCGAAGTTGGCTTTCGCAGCAGCGGGATTTGCGGGAAGCAGCAGTCCCATGACCATCAGCACAAGCAGTCCGCCGACTTTTGCCACCGTAAAAATATTCTGAACGGTCGCGCCTTCACGCAATCCCGAGCAGTTTACCCATGTCAGAATTGCCAGGACGACAATGGCCGCAAGGTGTTGGCTCGACAGGTGGTAGCCAAATGGCAATGGCACAAGGACTCTGGACGCCGAAATCCACGGAACGAACAATCCGGAAAATTTGGCGAAAGCGACAACCACTGCCGCAATGGTTCCTGTCTGGATGACAAGAAACAAGGTCCATCCATACAGGAAACCGAACATCGGCCCGAAAGCTTCCCGAAGAAATACATACTGGCCCCCGGCGTGAGGCATAGCCGCCGCCAGTTCTCCGTAGCTCAGCGCCGCAAGAACGGTCATGACGGCTGCGATCAGCCAGGCGACAAGAAGCATCCCCGGCGATGCCAGAGCCCGGGCCATGTCCGCAGAGACGATAAAAATCCCCGAGCCGATCATGCTACCTATGATGATGGTAGTGGCATCGAACAGCCTCAATCCTCGCACCAGTTGCCCGCTTCCAGCGGCTGCCGGACCAGTATCGGAGTTTCCACCCATGCAATTTCCCTTTTTCCGTGCCATTCGGCGTCATCAATCAACAGCGCGCGCCATGTCTCCTCAGGATCGGTATCGGGTATGCAATCCGGATTGGGACGCGAAAAGCCGCGACCATGCCAAACGCGATTGCGATACTAATCCCGAAATCACAATTGCTCCTATTGCTCGATCTTAAATCCCACTTTCAACACAACCTGATATTCGGCTATTTTGTCGTTCTTTACGCTTCCCCGCTGCTCCACCACCTCGAACCATGCAATGTGCCGGACCGTTTTGGCCGCATCGGCTATGCCGGCCTGCACTGCATCCGAAAAGCTCACGAGTGAAGTCCCCACAATTTCGATCTTCTTGTATGTTCCTGGCATATCAATATCTCCCTTGATTTGGGCCCATCATACGGGAATTAAGAGAGTGGGGCAACAACCGCTTCCGATTTGCTGCTGCTTCTCCCCACCAACCCGTTGTAGGATAACGGTATGGAACTTCTGCCACACAGCGAAGCGAGCGCTCGAGTGACGCTCTTGCAGCAGTGGATGCGCTCCGCGTGCATCGATGCCGTTTTTATCCTTCAGAACGCCGATCTCTATTATTTTTCCGGAACTATACAGAGTGGACTGCTGTGCATTCCGTGCGAAGGTGATCCCGTATATCTGGTTAAAAAAAGTTTTTCCCGCGCAAAACAGGAATGCGCCTGGAGCCGCATCGTTCCGTTTTCCGGTCTGGAAGATGCCCCGGGAATCCTCCAGTCCGCGGGGATTCCACTTTCGGGAAAAGCGGGGCTGGAAATGGATGTTCTGCCGGCGGCCTTGTACTTCAAGCTCTCGCGGCTGTTCCAGGGCATCGAGTGGATTGATGCCGCCGGAACCATTCGATCCATTCGTGCTGCAAAATCTCCCTACGAAATCGTTCAGATCAGGAACGCCGCGAGTATGCTTCTGCGGGCGTGGGAGCAATTGCCCGGCCGGCTTCATGAGGGAGCCACGGAACTCGAACTCCTTGCTCAGATGGAATATTTTCTCCGCCTTCAGGGGCATCAGGGAATCCAGCGAATGCGCGGCTTTAATTATGAAATTGGGTATGGAGCCTTTTCTGCAGGACCCGACGCATGCATGCCCACATCCTTTCCCGGCTCCACCGGCTTCGTCGGGCTTTATCCGGCGATTTCAAACACAGGAAGCAATCGCCGCCTGACCGCAGGCGAACCGCTGCTGGTCGACATTTGCGGAGCCTATGGCGGCTATCTGGCGGATGCCGCGCGCACATTTGCCCTGGGAAACCTGCCCTCCAATATGCGGGAAGCCCACGCGTGGGTACTGGAACTGAATCGCGACATCGAGGCGATGCTGAAATCAGGAGCGGACTGCGGCGCGATCTGTGACAAAGCTTTTGAAAAGGCCGAACGAAGCGCCTATGCCCGGACTTTCATGGGCATCGGAGATAACCGCATGCGCTTTGTCGGCCACGGCGTGGGACTGGAGCTGGACGAATTGCCGGTGCTCGCATCCGGAAGCAAAACGAAGCTTGGAACGGGAATGATTCTGGCCATCGAGCCGAAGGTGTTCTTTCCCGACCGCGGCGGCGTCGGCATCGAAAACCTGTATCTCATCACCGAGACGGGATTCGAGAAGATTACGGAATATCCGGAAGAAATTATATATTGCTGACTCCACATTCGAGAGCAACTGCCTCTGGAAAAGCCAAAGACTTTGACGCATGAGCCGCTCAAGGCGGTTTTATACAAAGCGTCATAAACAATTGCGCATAGTGCCCGACGCCAAACAGAAAAAAAATGCCATTTATGATTGGTGATTTGTCATTTCTTAAATAACAAATCACCATTAACCAATGACCAATGCTTTTGCCATTGATCCCGAGAAACGATCAGTGCGCATGAATATATGTCGCTGTGTATGGAAGCATTGCCGGGATCGGGATCGCGGCCGTAATCGTGAGACACAAGGCTCAACGGTTTTTATTCTTTTCCGCTTCCTCCAGCCAGCCGCGCCGCAGCTTTTCCGGTGCAATGCTTGACATGTATGGTTTGATGTCGAGGACCGGGGTGCCGTTGAGCATATCGATGCCACGCAGATGTAGATTTGCCCCCTCTCTTCTTACCAGCTCGACGTTGGTCAAACCGATCGGATTGGGCCGCCGCGGGGACCGCGTGGAAAATACGCCATGGACCTGGTTGTCGGTCGGCACCCTGCCCACAAGCTCGCAGTCCTGCGCCTGGTGAAAAACCCACAAGATTGTAATGTGCGAAAATCCTTCTATGTCCTGAAGCCCTTCCGCAAACTCGGGCAGCACCTCCAGGATTCCTTCCATCGTGTGGGCAGCCCCCAGTCCCTTTGGAACCTGGTCCGTGCTTGTATAGGGGCTGCGTATGTATCCGATCGGCCGCATCTTCCATTCTTCCATTTCACTTTCTCCGCACGAATCGATTCGCAAACTCGACCGGATGTATTATAACCGGATCAGGGAGTGATCATGAAAGTTTGCGTTGTGGGACACCGCGGAGCATGCGGGTATGCACCGGAGACAACAATTGCATCCTACCGGCTAGCGATTCAAATGGGAGCGGACTTCGTCGAAGCCGATGTGCACAGATCGCGCGATGGCGTCCTCATTGCAATTCACGATGCGGATGTAAGCCGAACGACAGACGGGAAAGGATTCGTGTCGGACTTCACCTTGGCCGAATTGAAAGCTTTGGATGCCGGGAACTGGTTCAACAAAGCCTTTCCGGAAAAAGCGAGGCCCGAGTATGCCGGGTTGCGTGTCCCCGCTCTGCAGGAAGTCATGGACGCAGTAAAGGAGAGCCGCGCGGGTTTGTTTATCGAAATAAAAGACCCGGAGCGCTATCAACCGGATCTCGAACATGCGCTCCTGTCCCTCATCCGCAGCAATAGCATGGAGGAACGAGTCCGGATTCTTTCCTTCAGCGCACCGTCGCTCCGAAAAATCAAAGAGATTAATCCGTGCTTGCCGACAGTGCTGCTGATTGCCAAGCCGGAGGAAAATCCTATTGCGTCCTGCCTCCGGATCTCCGCCGATGAACTGGGGATCTTGCACACCAAGGCCACTGCCGCTCTCGTCGATGAGGCGCACAGAAGCGGGCTGCTGCTTTCCGTCTGGACAGTGGACCAACAGGAGGATATGGAGCGTATGATCGCCTTGGGAGTGGACCGCATCACAACAAACTATCCCGACAGGTTGATCGACCTTTTGCGTTAAACCGGTTTCTGTCGGCGCCGGAATCCGTATCGCTATCGGCATCGGAAATCGCAACCGGATATCGGCTTCTATATTTTGGTGGTGAAGCGATGTTTCATTTCCTGATCGCGATTTCCGATGCCGATTCCGATAGCGATTCCAGCGAGATGCATTTCTGGCAGACGGATAGAACTCCCCCATAGAAAATTGTCCGCAAATTCTCTATGATTTGCCTTTTCAGAACACAGGAGCCGCAGTGTCATCCGAAAAATCCCGTACCAGTTCAGCGAACGGCCGCGTCACGGCGGAAAGCATGGCCGCCCGCCAGCGTGACATATCCGTATCCGAGTTTTTCAGCAAGAACCGACACCTTCTCGGTTTCGACAACCCGCAAAAGGCGCTTTTGACCGCCATCAAGGAAGCAGTCGACAACTCGCTCGACGCCTGCGAGGAAGCGGGCATACTTCCGACTCTGAAAATCGAGATCCGGCAGCTCGCGGAGGACCGTTTTCGCATCGCCGTAGAAGACAATGGGCCAGGCATCGTCAAGGCGCAGATTCCCAAGATCTTCGGCAAACTGCTCTATGTATCGAAATTCCATACGCTTAAGCAGGCGCGCGGGCAGCAGGGCATCGGAATCTCGGCAGCCGGAATGTACGGGCTGCTGACAACGGGAAAATCCATCGCCATCACTTCACGCACTGGCCAGGACAAGCCTGCGCATTATTACGAAATCCAAATCGACACGCGCAAAAATGCGCCGCAGGTCATCACGGACAAAGTGGTTGAATGGGAACCGCCCCACGGGACGCGCGTCGAGATCGAGCTGATCGGAACCTACAAAAAGGGGAGACACTCGGTCGACGACTACATCCACCAGACCGCTATTGCCAATCCTCATTGCCAAATTTATTATATGCCCCCCGACAGCGGCGACACGCAGCATCTCGTGCGCGGCTCCGAAGTGCTCCCGCCGGAACCCTCCGAAATCAAACCGCATCCGTATGGCGTCGAGCTCGGCGTCCTCATCCGGATGATGAAGGAAACACCAGCACGCCACCTGAGCGTGGCCCTGCGCCGGGATTTCTCGCGCGTGAGCAGCCGCGTTGCGGAGGATATCTGCAGGGCGGCCAACCTGAGCCCGAACGCCAATCCCCACACCATCGTGGTCAACGAAGCGGAGCGGTTGTACAAGGCAATCAACAGCGTCAAAATCATGAGCCCCGCCACCAATTGTCTCTCGCCGATCCGCGAAGAGCAAATCCTGCTTGGACTCAAAAAGGAAATTGACGCCGATTTTTACACGGCGATTACGCGCACGCCGACGGTCTACCGCGGCAATCCGTTCCAGGTGGAAGTCGGACTGGCCTACGGAGGCAGCCTGCCGGGCGAAGAGTTGATTGACCTGATGCGCTTTGCCAACCGCGTGCCTCTGCAATATCAGCAATCCGGCTGTGCCATCACGAAGGCCGCGCTCGGAATTGACTGGCGCAGCTACGGCCTCTCTCAGTCCAAGGGCGCCCTGCCCACAGGACCCATGGTACTGTTTGTCCACATCGCTTCAGCATGGGTACCCTTCACATCGGAAAGCAAGGAAGCCGTTGCGGCGTACCCTGAGATCATGCGGGAACTGCGACTCGCTCTGCAGGATTGCGGACGCAAGCTGGCCATGCACATCCGGGCTCACCGGCGCGCGGTGGATGAGGAAAAGAAGAAATCGTATATCGAAAAGTACATCCCTCACATCGGCATCGCCCTGCGTGAAATCCTGGGACTCAGCGCGAAAGCGGAAAAAGACGCGGTGGCGACCCTCAAGGAAGTATTGGAACGAAGCAGATCGAGGGAAAGGCTTGAGGATTAACGATCGGGAATACACATCTTGTCAGTATGGGAGTGAATTGTGGTCAGGAAAAGCGAGAAAGAACAAAAACCGGCCGCCGGATCAGCCAGGAAGGTTTTGAGCGCGATCAGGGCGTCGGCCGAAGATATTCACAGCAAGATCATGGCGCGCAAAAAACCAACGATGAAGCTTCCTGTGAGGTCCCTGTCGAACGTGCGATACCAGCCGCAGCGCGGCTTTTTCGAGATGAAGGGACAGAAAAAGGAACGCACTCTAACGGTAAACACCGTAAAAACCTTCGCTCAAACCCTGCGGATGGTCGCCCTGTCTAAAGAACTGGTCGAGAACGATGACATCGCAACCAAGAGAGAAGCGTACTACGTATCCAAAAACTGGGAAGAGGCGCGCTTCAGCGAACAGCCGGAATCCGACACGGTGATGGACGACGTCGAAGCGTATTTCGGCGTCAACCGCGAGCAACTGGGATTCATCCCAGAAGAGAAAGGCGGCGACGTCGCCGGACGGCTGTTCGTCGTGGATCATGATCGCGACACGGGCCAGGTGCTCCGCATCGACTGCACAAAATTCGGCTCCGGCGCTTACAGCATCCCGATATCCGTCGAGCATTTGCGATTTGAGACTACCGCGGATTTTATTCTGGTGATCGAGACCGCGGGCATGTTCCAGCGGCTGGTAAAACACAATTATTGGAAAAAAGCCAACTGCATCCTGATCAGCATGGGAGGAGTCCCCACACGCGCCTGCCGGCGCTTTATCCGCCGTCTGGCTGATTTCAAAAAGATACCTGTTTATGTCTTCGTCGACGGAGATCCTTACGGGATCACGAACATCTACCGCACGCTGAAAGTCGGATCGGGAAATGCCGCGCACCTCAACGAATTCTTTTGTGTCCCCCAGGCCCGGTTTCTCGGGATCACGCCGCAGGATATCGTCGATTATAAGCTGCCAACGCATCCGTTGAAGGACGTCGACATCAAACGCGCCCGGGATGCAATGAAAAACGATCCCTTCATCAAACACTACCGCGACTGGATTCACGCGATCGAGCATATGCTCAAGATGGGAGTCCGCGCCGAGCAGCAGGCCCTGGCTAAACACGGCTTGAATTATGTGATCGACACGTATCTCCCGCAAAAGCTCGCCCACCCGGAAAAGTTTCTTCCGTAGCCTTAGTTAATCTTATACTGTGCGGCTCGGAATCGGTATCGGTATCGGACATCGCAATCGGTTTTCGGCCTTTGAGTCTTGGGCGGTCTACATTAACAACCGATTAACGATCGCGATTGCGATAGCGATACCGACAATTCGGGCATGTCAGTTTGCAGGTAGGATCCGATACAGATGCGGCGCGACTTGCTCTTTTCTGCAGTCTTTGAATATGTAAAATGCTTCCAGAAGCTCGCGCTCAATGTAAGACCATCCGAGTGGATTCGTACTCCAGTATACAGGAATGCCTTTCTTCCAGGCTTCCATGACTTTTTCCTCAACAGCAGCGGCATTCCAGTCCCAGCCGGACCAGACGATCTGCCACTCAGGGCGGACGCCGATTCCCCGATAATAGTCAAGGATAGGACTATAGTTTCCCGCGATAATCAGACCCGGTCCGGCGGCCGACTCCCGCATCAATACGGCAAACTCCATTTTCCCGGTTTGAATCTGCTTGTATTGTGAAAATGCCGCCATTGCTACGCCGAACAAAATCACCTGCACAACTGCCCAGGCTGCGAGGCCGCGTTTTGACGGAACCCACTTTCTGTAAAGCGACGCGCAAAGAATCGCCGAGGCAGGCAGGACTATGAGAGCATAACGGGGATGCATCTGAATATCGGCGTCGCGCCAGAGAATCGCGATAGGCAACACAAGACAACAAAAAACTCCCCAGCCCGTATGTGAGAGCGTAGGTGTCTCATCGGCAGATTGAATGGAATCGCGAGAAGCTTTTCCGAACACTCTGCGCAAACCCGCGCCTATGAAGGCAAGCCAGGCTCCGGGACAGACTACAAAAGCGAACAGCAGGCTGGCCTCCAGGTTGTTCCTGAACTGTACGGAGTCCACAGGAATGGCGTGAAGCCAGGTTCTGGTCCGCTCGATAAATCCTGTGGGATCGTGCAGATACCATGCGACGGCAGGCGACAAAGCTACGACCACGGCTGCAATGAAAAAGCGAATCGCGCAACGGAACCTTTCGGACGCGGATCCCCCTCGCGCAAACAGAATCCAGAGGTAGGCCGCGCCGAGCGTGAGTGCCTGTTCCCGGATGCCGATGGCGAGGCCGAAAAATATCCCGCCGGCGATGTCGCTCCACGCAGCACGCCGATTCGCCGGTTTCCAAAGAAACAGCGCCGCTGCTAGCAAGGCTGCGAGCATGGGCACTTCGGTCATGATGAAACCCGAGTAGATCGCATAGACTGGTGAGATGGCGAAGGCCAGGACAGCCATGCGCGCCGCAGGTCCGGGTAGTATCCGGCCGGATAGACGCCGGAAAAGGATCACTCCTGCAACCCCGAGCGCGACCGTGCCTGCCATCGCTACGAATTCGAGATGAAGCGGTTGGAGGTCAAAAACGCGCCGAAGCGATTCCCACAGCAGCATGTTGTATCCGAGATACACCGGCCGCCCGATTCCAAGGTCCGAGAATTGACGGGACGCAATCTGCTTCAGATAGTCATAGCTGTCCCATTGCCCCAGGAAAGGGGCGCTCCCTGCGAGATAGAGGTAGAAGACCACAACCGGCAATACCCAGTGAGGTCGCAGAATCTTTTTCATAGCCGGACTTATATGCCGGAAGCGGCAATTGCTCCGCACCGGAATAAAACGCAATGCCGCATAGAAAACAAGTGAAACAATTCAGTATGCAGCATCCCCTCAATCTTTCATAATTCTATGATAGCCGCAGATCCTCTTTTGCCCAGAAACCAGGCCGAAAATCGACATGGCGAGCGTGCAAATCCTCTGCGCGGACTTAAGTCCGCAACCACAAGATGAATAGTAAACAGTTCATGTGCGACCGGCGCAGTGTATAATGGGCTGCTAATTCTAGAGTATACGGGCATAGGGAGAATGCAGGAAATCAAGCGCATCTTGTTGGCCGGCGGGGGTACGGCGGGCCATGTGAATCCGGCGTTGGCAATCGGTTCGGCTATTGCAGCGGCTGAAACCCGTCTTCTGTACGTCGGCGTCCGAGGCAGAGTCGAGGAAGAGGTGGTGCCGCGTGAAGGCATTCCCATAAAATATATCCGCGCATCGGGATTTCCGGGCAGCATCTCGCTGAAGATGGCTCTGTTTCTTGTCGATCTGCTGGTCGGGACAATCCAGTCGCTCTATATTCTTCTCCGTTTTCGTCCTGAGATCATCGTCGGCACAGGCGGCTATGTTTCTGCTCCCGTCATCACCGCATCCTTGATTCTCCGCAAGATGCATCTGGGCAAATCGAGGATTTTCCTGCATGAACAGAACGCCATCCCGGGAAAGCTGAATCGCGTAATGGGCCGGTTCGCGCACAAAGTTTTGGTCACGTTTCCCGAGACGCTTTCTTCATTTCCCGGAAATGGAGTGCTTGTCGGGTATCCTCTGCGAAAGCGTATTGCGCAGGCGAGCCGTGCCGATGCCATGCAGAAGATCGATTTGCGGATTCCGGAGGGACACAAGGTTGTTTTCGTTTTCGGCGGATCACAGGGCGCGCGTGCGATAAACCGCGCGCTTGTCGATGCGCTCGGCCATCTCATTCGCTATCGCGATTCCCTGTTTATCATCCACGGTGTGGGGCTCTCCAAAAGCCAGGAGTACAACGCGGCAAAGGACACGGAGACCAGGCTGCGGCAGCTTTACAGCGATGAGCAGCTCCGCGAAATCGCCGCTTTTTATGTCTGCCGGCCGTTTTTTCATGACATAGAGCTGTGTTATGCCGTGAGCGATCTCGTCGTAGCCCGAGGAGGAGCGGGCAGCCTTAACGAAATTTCAGCCATGGGGAAACCCGCGCTCATTATTCCAAAGTCCAACCTGCCCGGAGACCACCAGGTCATGAACGCCTCCTGCTGGGCGCGGGCCGGAGGGGCCGAGATTCTTTATGAACAGATCTTCTCGGTGGACGGCAAACTCTCCGAGTCGATCGACGGCAAAATTTTCGCTGGAAGGCTTCTCTCCCTACTCAACAATGATCTCCTGCTTCAGCAGATGAGCCAAAATAGCCGCAGCTTCCTCAACCACAATGCTCTGATCCAGATTGAACGCCTCGTCCGCGGGGAAAAAGCCGATACTGTTGCGGCTCCGCAGAGCGCAGCCGGAAGCCTCGAAGGCCAGCCGCTTCCGGGGAACAGACTCCTGCTGGCACAGCTCGAGAAAGCCTATGAGAAACACAGGCCGGCCTACCGGCCGGAAAGCGTTGTCCCGCGTCCGCAGGACCTTGAATATCTAAAGAACCGGGCTGCGGCCCTTCTTGTCCATCCCGCGTGGCAGGAACGCAACCTCGGAGTGAAGCTGATCGGGCTTCTGCAAGCGAAGGAAAAAGTGCCTGCGCTGCTGACGCTCTTCAACGACCGCAGGCCTGCTTCGCTCATCAAGAGGTTTTTCGGCGGGGATTTCGAGCAGGTTGGATTCATCCGGAGAAACATCATCATCGCGCTCGTCCGGATAAAGGAGCTTTCACCCGAAATCGAAAAGGCGCTGCTGCGCGGACTCACGGATCCCTACTATGAAGTCCGCGCAGAATCGGCGCATGCCGTCGCCTTTTTCGAGGAGCGCCTCTCGTCCAGACAGGATTTCATTGCCGCTCTCCTGCGGCTGCTGTCGGATTCGAACATTGACGCCAGCACGGCCGCCGCTGAGGCGTTAGGGTATATCGGCGAGGAAAGCAACGTCCTTCCCGCGCTTCTCGGATTATGGGATTCGGAGTTCTGGCGAATGCGGGCCTCGGTGCTCCGCGGCATCCTTCACATGGTGGAACGCGGGAAGGTTCAGAATCTGGAGATAGTGGAAGAACAGGTGCCCCGGTTTATTTTGACCTCCACTGATTTCAGACCGCACTTCGAAATCAAATTCGCATACACGC